>Ga0256405_10004450_pt1 | contig 26103 bp, 22 predicted proteins | sample RumenRJG_02DNA_FD_189096 | JGI IMG/M metagenome (GOLD analysis project Ga0256405, IMG submission 189096) | Bovine rumen microbial communities from Lethbridge, Alberta, Canada - RJG_02 | ecosystem: Host-associated > Mammals > Digestive system > Stomach > Rumen | place: Canada: Alberta... | reverse complement strand
CCTAGGTCTGAGATCTCTGAAAGAGATCGCAGTAAGTTAAAAGATTTACCACTTCTCATTGAGAAGGTGGTGTTTACCATCGCCCATAACCTTAATTTAAAAATTGCTTAAGGTCCTGGGTATAATACTTAAAACATGTAATCGCTTACAGATGGCTTATATATCCTTTTTGATAAGATTGATTACCTAGAAAAAAATCATACAAACGATACTTTTGACAACTTACACTTTCGATAGGTTTAAAAAGATCAAACAACTAACAAGGAAGATATCATGAAGTTATTTAATAAAATTGCTTGTGCTGTTGCCGTAGCAACTTTAACTGCATCATCAGCTTTTGCTCAAGAATCAATCACCGTTTGGGAAGATTTACAAAAGGCTAAGGGCATTGAGAAGGCTGCTGTGGACTTTGAGAAGAAGACTGGTGTGAAGGTTAATATCGTTGAGATGCGTTACACTCTTCAGCTTGAGAAGATCCGCTTAGACGGTCCTGCTGGTATCGGCGCTGACGTCATGTTAATTCCTAACGATCAATTAGGCTCTGCTGTAGTTCAAGGCTTAATCTCTCCTGTTGATACCTCTAAGATTGCAGGTGAGGATTACCTACCTCAGTCACTTGAAGCTTTCACTCAAGATGGCAAGTTATATGGTATTCCAAAGGTTATCGAAACTTTAGGTCTTTTCTATAACAAAGACATTTTAAAAGAGCCTTTAGCTACTATGGATGATTACTACAATTATTCAAAAGAGCGTATGAAGGATGGCAAATTAGGTTTAGTTGCTAAGTTTGATGAGATTTATTATGCAATCTCTGCTTTAGAGCCATATGGTGCTTATGTATTCGGTAAGGACGCTAATGGTAACTACGATGCATCAGATGTAGGCTTTAATAACGATGGTGCAATTGAAGCAACAGAGTACATTTCTAAGTTCTACAAAGAAGGTATGTTCCCTGTAGGTATCATGGGTCAAAATGGTCTAAATGCAATTGATTCATTATTTACAGAAGGCAAGGCTGCAGCATGTATCAATGGTCCATGGGTTGTTGAGCCATATCAAAAATCAGGCGTTAACTTTGGTGTTGTTCCACTACCAAAGATGCCAAACGGTAAGGATATGACCTCATTTATGGGCGTACGTGGTTATGTAATTTCTAACTGGTCTTCAAAGAAAGATTTAGCTCAAGACTTCATCAACTTTGCAAATCAGCCAGAGTATGCCAAGGTACGTTTTGAGACTACTACCGAGATCCCTCCTCTAAAATCAGTTTTAGAAGATCCAATTATTGCTAACAACGAGATTGCATCAGCATTTGCTGCTCAAGCACTACGTTCATATCCAATGCCTTCAATTCCTGAGATGGCTGAGATCTGGACTCCTATGGATTCATCACTACAGTTATGCTTGGTAGGTAAGCAGTCTGTAAAGGATGCTTTAAATAGCGCTGTTAAGTTAATCAATCAACAAATTGAAGCTTTCAGAGCACAACAGTAATTAAGTTTACGTTTTCCAAAACTATACTTTAAGCAAAGCTCTACTAGGGAAACTTAGTAGAGCTTTTTGTATCTGAAATAAGCATTTGTAAGTTTTTAAACAAGGCGTGATTTTGCAAAGAAAGGTCTTTAAAAGTAAAAAAAGCCAGAAATCGTCACTTCTTGATTTCTGGCAATGGACAAAAAATTATTTTATGGAATTTTAGAATTTGCTCTCTAGGATAGAGGCAGCATCGCGTAAAGCCTTAGTTAATGCCTTTAAGTCTTTACGATTACCGTTTACCTTATCAGTTGATTTTCTAACTACTAAGGTTGTTGGGAGAACAGATGAAACCACAGCTTTATCGTCTTTAATCAGCTTTTCAACAGCTAACTTACATTGTAAATCTCTATCTAGATGTACTGAGGTTAATGATGGAATGTAGTAGGCACTATCGGCATAGTCATCGTAGCCGATTACAGAGATATCCTCTGGAACTGACTTATTAGCCTGTTGTAGAGCACTTATTGCACCTAGTGCCATTTGATCGTTAGCAACCAAAATTGCAGTAAAGTCATGATAGTCACGTAACATTTTCACAGTTGCTAAATAGCCGCTTTGTGCAGACCAATCACCACGGAATAAACATACTTCTTCAAGATTATTGATTTTAAGACCTTCACGCCAGCACTTTAAACGGCTATCAGATGAGGATAAACCTTCAGGGCCTGCTAAAAGGGCAATCTTTTGGTGACCTAATTGACGTAAGTGAGATACTGAGAATAAGGTGCCATCTGATGGATTAAATGTAACATTTAAAACAGGGCAGTAAGGATCAACGTCAACAAACAAAATCGTTATGTCTGTATTATCTGCTGTAAGCTTGATAGCATCAGCAGAATCAACAGGTACGTTGATGATGACTTTAGTGATAAGACGTGATCTCATTTCTAAAAGTGCTTCTTGAATACCATCGTAATTGTGATTATCAAGTAAGCTAAAATCTACAGAATAGCCGCTGTTCATGGCATATCTGCGTACAGAGGCTGCTACATCTACAGATGCTTGTGAAAGCACAGCAGTTGAGATAATGCCTAAGACCTTGCGCTCTTTTTTAGCAAGCTCTTGAGCTAAAAGATTAGGTACATATTTAAGATCAGCAATTGCTTGCTCAATCTTCTCTTTAGTACTTGGAGATACATTACAAGAGTTATTTAAAACTCTAGATACAGTTTGATAGGAGACGCCAGCTTTTTTAGCCACGTCCTGCATAGTAACTTTTTTCTTAGTTTCCATGTTTTGATGTCCAAAAGTATGTTTTGTTGTAATTGTATTGTTTATTGTCATTATACACTACATTTATGCGATATTTCGTACAAATGTCATAGAATGCTCAAACAATTGACCTTATTTAATAAATTATTCACTGATTAATACTTGTTTAATAAGTTAGTAAAATTGATATATAAGCCTTTTATTTAAAAATGTTTGTCGATCACAAAATTTTGAGTAATTTATTAGAACGATGTGTTAAAAAACATGACATAAATCGCAAAAAAATAAAGTTTATTATTGTGTAATTATTAGTGTAAAGGCTAATATATACGCAGATGTGAACGTAAATCAAAATTTACATAAAACACATCATATATAAAACTAACTTAGGAAAAAATCTTATGAAAAAATTAGCAATTCTTGCAGCAGCTGTTGCAGCTGTTTCATTTGCCACACCTTCAATGGCAGCTCCTCTAGACTTTAATGGTTACCTACGTGCTGGCTTAGGTTCAGCTAAAAATGGCCATGATGTTTCTGTAGAGAAGAACAAATTAGGTCGTTTAGGTAACGAAAACGATGTTTGGGGTGAGTTTGGTTTAAATTCAGATCTATTCCACGCTGATGACTTAAACATCCGTTTATCAACCTTATTTGTTGTAACTGATGATGCTAAAGGCGAAGACACCAAGAAGACTTCATTTGATGAAGTTAACCTACAGGTTAAAGGCTTAATTCCTGGCAATGAGAACGCTGTAATTTGGGCAGGTAAGAGACATTATCAACGTGAGGATATGCACATAGTTGATAAGAAGTACATCGGTTTTGATGGTAAGTTAGGTGCTGGTATTGAATACTTACAAGCAGGCCCTGGTCAGATCTCTTTAGCATGGTTACGTCAGACCACTGATAAGGGTGATGCTTATGCAACTAACAATACCTATGATATCTACAACGAGAAGGGCGAGAAGACTGGCTCTGAGAAGAAGGGCATTGCAACTAACTTCATCGACGCTCGTTACGCAGGTTGGGCTCCATGGGATGGTGCTTGGACTGAGTTTGGTGTAGCTTATGCAATGCCTCAAGAGCCAGAGCGTGATCTTGACGCTGTTGATGGTACTGCAAAACACTTAAAGCGTACCGATGGCAAAACCTACAACTTTGGCAATGATTACACCTTATCAGCAATCGTATCTCAGAGCTTCTCAGCAGGCTACAACAAGACTGTTGTTCAGTACTCAACTGGTGCTTTAGCTCACCACGCTTTAGATATCGGTACTACCTACATGGATTACTGGGGGGGTGATAACACTGAGGCTAAGGGCTGGAATATCATCAACACTGGTGATGTTAAGCTAAGCGATAGCTTCTGCTTCAACCACGTAGTAGCTTATGGTCACGTAAAGGACTTACAGAAAGGCGCAACCAAGAATGCTCATGATTTCCGTGTTGTAGTACGTCCTATCTACCAGTTAACTAAGTACACTCGTGCAATCGCTGAGTTAGGTGCTTTCTGGGATGTTCAAAAAGATTACGAAGGCAAGAAAGAAACTACTCGTATGCAGAAGTTAACTTTAGCTTACGCAATTGCACCTGATGCTGGCTTCTACTCACGTCCTGAAGTTCGTTTCTTTGCAACCTACTTCCACGCATCTGATTACAACACCAAGTCATGGAATGGTATCAACAAGGGTATTTCTAACCATGATGGCGACCGTCACTACAAGAATATGTTCCAGTTCGGTGTACAGGGCGAAGCTTGGTGGTAATAGAGAGCTTAAAGTAAAACTATACCGTGTTTGAAATCAAGGAGTGGCAGGGAGACCTACCGCTCCTTTTTTTCGTATTTGTAACTTACAAGCGGGCATAGTCTTTTAAGTGTATAATGCTTAGGATTTTTTACAAGATAGCTCAGAGAGAGCTATCGTTAATCTGGAGACTACAAGTGCAACTTAATGATCTTGCAGACAAAGTAATTGATGGTTATGAGCTAACTCGAAATGAAGCCATCGAACTTTATAATGCCCCACTAGAAGAGCTAAAACAAAGCGCTTCAAAAATTACTAATCACTTTTTCAAAGAAGCAATTGAGCTTTGCTGTATTTCAAATGGTAAATGCGGTAAATGCTCTGAGGACTGTAAGTTCTGCTCTCAAAGCCGTAGATACCGTGCTGATATCCATGAAACTACTTTAAAGACTGTAGATGAGTTTTATGAAGAGGCAAAGCGCAACGATAGTCGTGGCGTGCATCGCTTTTCAATTGTAACTGCAGGCGTGCGTTTATCAAAAGCTGAGCTTAAAACTGTAGCTTTAGCCTATCAAAAAATTCGTGATAACTTAAAGATTGCTTGCTGTGGATCATTAGGCTTACTTGATTATGATGATTTTGTAATGCTCAAAGAGCATGGCATGACTAGATATCATAATAATTTAGAGACCTCTCCAAACTTTTTTAAAGAGATCTGCTCAACTCACACCATGGCCCAAAAAGAAAAGACCATTGCTATGGCTAAAAAAGCAGGTCTTGAGATCTGCTCAGGGTGCATTATTGGTATGGGCGAGAGTGTTGAAGATAGAGTTGATATTGCCTTAGAGCTTCGTAAGCTTCAAGTAGATAGCTCTCCTATCAATGTCTTAAATCCAATTAAAGGTACTCCACTTGAAGATAGACCTTATATGCAAGCCGATGAGGTGCGTCGTACTATCGCTGTGTTTAGACACATACTGCCAAGAACTGTGTTGAGACTAGCAGGTGGCCGTATCATTATTCAAAAATACTTTACTGATTTATACAACTACGGCATTAACGCAGAAATTACAGGTGATATGTTAACTACTGCAGGTCTTACTGTGGAAAATGATATTTCTGAAGCGATTGCAAATAAGAAGGTATTAACCAAAATTGAGCCATTAGCATAAGTTAGCAAAAGTTATAAAAAGCTAAGTTCTACTAATGGCTTTTGAAGGATAAAAGTCCTAATCTACAGAAGTGTTATCCTCAATGAGGGTAACACTTTCTTTAATTTCACTATCATCACGGATTAGATCAAAGTTTAAGGCCACTCCTGGCTTAGAGTTAGTCACAATTTCAATTAACTCTTTTACGTTGGTGAGCTTTTGACCATTGACCTTGGTTATCACATCCCCAATTTTTAAGATGCCAAAAGCAGGTCCTTGTGGATCAACAAAGCCTACAGTAATGCCGTCATTGCCGCCTAATTGATTATTCTCACTATCACTAATACCTAAATAGCCACGTTCAACCTTACCGTGAGTGATGATCTCATTCATGACCTTTTGAACAAGAGATACCGGAATGGTAAAGCCAATACCATAGGTTGTTTCTGTGCTAAATGAGGCGGTGTTAATACCAATTAAATTTCCTTGGGTATCAACTAAAGCGCCACCAGAGTTACCTAAATTGATAGGAGCATCAGTTTGAATTAGATCTTGCACGCCTTGACGAATGGTCATCTTATCTTTAGTTAAAAGACCAGTACCAGATCTTGCTAGAGCTGAGATAATACCATGCGTTACAGTTTGACCTAGGTTATTTGGGTTGCCAATTGCTAGCACGATATCACCTACGTTTACTTCACGAGTAACCGGGGTTGCAGCAACTAGCTTATGCGCATCAATTTTTAAAACTGCAATATCGGTGCGTCTATCACAACCTACTACAAAGCCTTGTACTACTTGACCATCACGAGTTTGTACCCAGATTGCTTTATTAGGCTCATTGCCTGATGGCACCACGTGATAGTTGGTAACCACAATACCTGATCTATCCATGATCACGCCTGACGCTGAGGAGGTAATTGAGTCAGTATTAGGCTTAGTGTAATCCTCGTTTAAATCAGCAACATAGATATTAACTACACTTGGGGCTGCTTTGTTTACAGCATAAGAGTAGCCTTCAACCGAGACTGATTGAGAATAGATTAAATCACCAATTTTTTTACCTGTTGATGGTTTAATCAATAACACAGCAGAACCGACAATAATGCCAGCGGTTACAGGAATGATAAATGGTAGTAGTTTGCGATTGATCTTCATAGGTCTAATAACTCAAGTTTTTCTTAATCTTATCAAAGTTGTGGCTAAATTACCGTGATTTAGACTTTAAACAAGGTGATTTTTCAAGAGATCTTGAAGTCTTGGTGCTAAATACAAAGGTACATTTAGGATAGCTCCGTCTTGTTTTAAATTACGCTTTGAGAATCTAATGCCTAGTTTTGCATTATTCTTGTCGATAAATCTTTTAAAGCTAGGGGCACTTTTATCGGTTCCGGCTTTAACTTCAATTGGGATGATCTGTCCTTGATTTTGAATAAGAAAATCAATCTCGCTATTGTTGTCTGCAAAATATCTTGGAGGAAAATCAAATTGTGAATTTAACTGTTGCAGTACGAAGTTCTCAATAAGTGGACCTTTAAATTGAAATGGTTCATCAAGAATGATGGCTTGATTGGGAATACCTGCCATTTGCTTTAAAAGCCCCGTGTCAAAGCTAAAAAGTTTAAAGCAATTTAAGATGTCATATGCTTTAAGTGGCATTTGAGCTTGTGATACGTTATACACACGGTTGACAAGGCCCGCACTTACAATCCATTCAACAGCTTCTTCAAATTCACGAGCACGCGCACCTTGCCTTATCACACCATAAATAAACTTTTCATTTTCTTTTGATAGCTGTGGTACCAAACTTCTAAAAGCCAGCAAAATTCTGCCACTGTTAACTGAGCCATTATGTTTAGAAAAATCATTCTCATAGATCTCGAGAATGGTATTTTGCAAATTGCTGATACGAATTGGATCGCGAGTATTAAGCCATGAGTTTACAACTTGAGGCATACCGCCAATGATTAGGTATTGATTGAATGCATCTAGCAACTTTTGATGCATGATCTCGATGATGTCATCGTTAACACTTATCATAGAATAGTATTTAAAAAGACTTTCATCACTTGCTCTTAAAAACTCATCAAAGGTCAGAGGATAAACATGGAGAATATCAACCATGCCTACAGGATAGGATTTTGGTTTTGCAAGTAAGGTACCTAAAAGACTACCTGCTGCTGTAATATGGTATTGATTAGCCTCTTCATAAAAGTATTTTAAAGAGTTTAATGCCTCTGGGCATTCTTGTACTTCATCAAAGATGATTAGAGTATGCTTTGGCTCAATTTTTAGATCTTTAACTAATGAGAGTTCGGTGATGATCCTTTGCGGATCTTTACTTTTTTTAAAAATGTCTTTGATTTGTTCTTCAGTATCAAAGTTAATATAGACAAAGTTTTTGTAGTAGTTTTTAGCAAATTCTTTTAACAAATAGGTCTTACCAACTTGTCTTGCGCCTTTTAAAATCAATGGTTTGCGCTCGATATCTTCTTTCCAAAGTTTTAGCTTTTCGATTGCATTTCTATACATGGTAAGACTCCTAATTACACATTTTTAGGCGTAATTTATTCTATTTCTTACACATAATTATAGAAAATTATTAGTAATAATTACACATTTTTAGAAGAAAATGGTGTAGTGTTTTACACATTTTTGTGAAAAGTAGAAATACAAAGCTGCAAATTAAGCTTTTTGCAACTTAATTGAAAGTGAGACTTTGCTGAGATTATTTAGCTAATCGCGATTCGGATTTTTAGGAAACCAACCTTTTTCAACACGCTTTTCTTGTTCAAAAAGCTCTTTAACTGACCATAAAAATGAAGCTCCGAGCACGCCCATAATTGAAGAAACAATGACATTTTCGATAAAGAGCGCGATGATAATGCAGATCATACCTAATACTGCAAACAACCACCACAAAGAGGTTCCACTGTGGTATTGAGTTTTAATCACAATAGGATGAAAAAGACCGATGATTAAAAAGGTAGCTAAGGCAATAATAATACCTGTAAAAAACATTTTTGCTCCTAAGTGGAGGCTTGCTTGTTCTTATTATTTAAGCTCCACAAGTGTAATTTGACTTTGAATTATCAAGTGATGATGACTTACTAAAATAATGCCTTTTTTCTTTTGTAAAAGCTTGTTTAAAATTCTGTTTTCTTGCACTACATCAAGTCCTTGAGTAGGTTCATCTACAAGAAGAAAATCTCTATCACAAATTAAGCTTCTAGCAAGTGTAAGGCGACGGGCTTGACCTCCTGAAATTTGTAGACCAGTTGATCCAATCCACTCATAAAGTCCATTTGGTAGTGACTTAATTAAATCATCAAGTTCAACTTCTTTTAGTACTTCAAAGATCTCATCATCGGTAGCATTAGGTTTAACCATAGTAAAGAGATCTTTAATCGTGCCGGAAAAGATAGATAAATCCTGCATGCAGTATGAGATATGCTCTCGGATAGAGTGTTTATTAAAAGCTGTACTTTCAATTTGATTATATAAAAGCTTGCCTTCATCTAAATCAATTAGCCCTTCTATAAGCTTAAAGAGGGTAGATTTACCAATTCCTGAAGGTCCTTTTAATAGGTAGTTGTGGTGTTTATCAAAGTGCAGATTTAGTTTATCTAAAATTACTCTGTCAGCGTGGTAACTAAAGCTTGCATCTTTAAAATCAATGGTCTCAAGACTTTCAATGAGCTCATTAATACCAAGGTTTATCTCATCTTTTTTATCTATAAAGCTTTGAAGTTTTGCTTTAGATAGCTTCACTTTTGGTGAGTAGTTAAAGGCAGTATTAAGTGGCAAGAGTACTTCATATAAAGACAAAGTAGTAAGAGACAGCATGATAAGCACGGCCCCATTTAAACTTGCATTTACAACTAATGATGAGCCTACATAAAGTACAGCAATCATTGCAAGATTTGAGCAAAGCACAGTAAAGGCTAAGCATATGCCTTCTGTGAATAATTGTCTTTGATGGAGGCTTTGTAATTTATGGCTTTCACTTACAAAAAGCTCTTTAAACTTATCAAAAGCATGAGTTAGCTTTAAATCAAATAAGCCATTTACTAAATCAAAAGCTAGGTTATTTAAGTTTTGTAAAAGAGTGTCTTGTGCTTTAAGATTTTTAAGTAAAACTTTATAGATAAGATAGGGAACTAGAACACCACTGCAAATACATAAAATAAGATTGATGAGTGCAAATTTAACATCAAAATACGCCATGTAGGCATTTACAAGCAGTACCGTAATTAAAGCGACAAAGATAGGTTGAACTTGTCTTATAAAGCTTAATTCAATGGTTTCGGTGTTCTTAGTAAGTAAGCGGGTAACCTCACTGTTACGTAAGAGCTGCGCCTCTTTTAACTCTAAATTTAAAGCCTTTTTAAATAGGAAAGAGCGCAGTTTTACAATAATTTTAAAGGTGGTTTGATGAGAGATAATGCGCTCTAAATAACGTAGACCGGTTCTTGAGAGCGCGAAAAATCTAATCGATGAAGAGTAGATAAACAAGTTTACCGTGGTTCCACTGACACCTGCTATCCCCATCAAGGTTAAAAACATGCCCGCTGTCGCCATTAAAGCAATTGAAGATAACGATGATAATAGGGCGATGATAATGGCAAACACCATCGCCTTTTTCTCTTCAACTGTTAGGTACTTAAAGTGAAGCATGTTCTACAACCTCACTTGTGTTTACCAATTTTTGAGCATTCAACTTATCAAAATCTACTGTAAGTTCTGAGAGTTTTATGACCTCATCACGATGAGCTGCAATTATTACAGTCTTATCTTTACATAGAGCTAAAAACTTGTGTAAAAAGACATCTAAAGTGTCATCGTCAAGACCAGATCCTGGCTCATCTAAAAGAATAATTGGCCTATTAAGTAACAGCGCACGGGCAAGAGCTACAAGTCTTAATTCACCGCCTGAGAGGGTATCTCCATCTTGACCTGTGAAATGATCAAGACCATCTTTAAAGCGCTTTAACAAAAAGTCAGCTCCGATATCAAAAAGTGCTTTTTTAAGCATGGCATCACTAGGCTTTTCAAGACCAATTGATAAGTTGTCGCGCAGTGTTCCATAGAATAAATGTGGAAGCTGTGGAATATAACAAATCTTACTTAAAAGCTCTTGAGAAGGGACTGTTCTAATATCTGTACCATTGATTAAGATTTGCCCATCAGTAGTTTTTACAAAGCTACAGATAGCTTGTAATGTGCTACTTTTACCACTTCCTGATCTGCCTTTTAAAATGGTGATAGTTTTTGGCAGTGCTTTAAATGACAGATGTCTAAAGACTTGATGCTCTCCATCATAAGTTAAAGCTACATCTTTAAACTCAATGGTCAGATCATTGCCTGTAAGATGATTTATAAGAGAATTTTCTGCATTATTTCTATCAAGTATCTGGGGCTGTAAAAGCTCATTTAACTGACTAAAAGCACCGATGGCTTTCATTTTGACATGATAATTCTGTCCCATGAGGCGCAGTGGTAAAAAGAACTCTGGTGCGCAACATAAGATAAATAATGCTTTAGTGTAAGAAAAGCCATCTTGATAGACCGCAAAGCCTAAGGTAATTGCGCAAAGAGCAATACCGATAGTACTTAAAAACTCTAAAGTTAAGGCAGATAAAAAGGCAAGTTTTAAGATCTTTAAAGTCTCAGTACACCACTTAGAGTTTTCTTTATCGACTTTTAAAAGCTCACTTGTCTCTAAATTAAAGACTTTAATAAAACTTAAGTTTTTTAAAGCCTCGCTAAAGTGCAAGGATAATCGGGTAACTTTAAGCCACTGCTTTTCATTTAATCTATCTACGCCTTTGCCAATTAAGATCATGAAGATAGGAATTAAAGGGGAAAGTAAAAACAGCAAGAGCGCGTGCAAAGGACTTTCAATTAAAACTGCCATCAAGATGATCATGGGTATCATCATCACCTGTCGCACTGAGGTTAAAAAGTGCGTAAAGTAAGGGACAATCTCATCTATAACTTCAGTTAAAACTAAAGGCGAGATCTTAATTTTGGCAATCTCAATTGGTCCTTTTAAAGAGATGGCGTTTAGGACATCATTTTTAATTAAACTTTCTAAGTTGCTTCCTAAAATCGAGGTTTTTCTAGCAATTAAAAGCTTAATTAAAAATCTAACTAAAGCAATGACAAGGGCAAGGTATAAAAAGTTTAGATGACTTAGATCTTTATAAATTACTACAGGAGCTATAGCTAAAGTAATACACATGTAGAAAGAGGGAATTAACACTCCTTCTACAAGATAGAGTCCTTGCAAAAGAAAAAACAAGGAGGAGTTTTGCCTCCTCCATGATTTTAATTGCGTAGTGTCAGTTTTTGACATTGAATACCTTAACTCTTACTAATTAGATAAAGTTTTCCCACTTCTCAATTAGATAAGCAACTAAACAAGTTAAGGCTACCGCACCTAATAGACCTACAATCCAGAAAAAGTACAACATATGATCTCCTTAGCCTTCATAAGTGTTGCCAGTTAAGGTAAGTGGTGCTTTATGCCACATCTTTACGTATGCCCAAATGGTATAGGAAAGGGCAATTGGCACAAAGATACAAGTTACAATGAACATCACTTGCAAAGTTAAATGTGATGAGGTCGCATCAAAGACGGTCAAGGATGATGACAAGTCCTTACTTGATGGCAGAATAAATGGGAATAAAGCCACAGCAGGTGTGGCAATGGTACCTACAATACCGAGGATAGTGCCTAAAATACCACGACCTGGACGCTTTTTAATCGCACTTAATAATGCAAAAGCAAAGCCTCCGAAAGCTAGAATTGGGAAGATCACCGCAATTGGAGCTTTTTCATAGTTTGCAAATAAGCCATGGGCAGTACGGACGACTTCCTTACCGGTGATTGCATAGTAGCTACCGTCAGCTGGTGTATTAACTAAGCTAAAGCCATCAAAGCTATAAGCCCAAATACCAGCTACAGCAAATACTACTAAGCACAAAGTAGCTGTAATTTTGGCCACTTTATTTGCTCGCTCAACAATTTCACCTTGGCAGCGTAATTGTACCCACATCGCACCATGAGTCATGAGCATTAAAAGACTCATGACACCACATAAAAGCGCAAATGGATTTAGAAGTGGTAATAATGCTGATAAGAAGTAACCTTCATAATGCCAACGTAAGTTATCATCAGCCCAGAAAGGTAGACCTTGAAGTAAATTACCAAAGGCCACACCGAAGATCACTAAGGGAATAGTTGAACCAACAACTAGTGCTAAATCCCAACGCTTTAGATAACCTTCATCGCTGCTGTGATGACGATACTCAAAGGCAAGTGGGCGTAACCAAATACCAAAGAGCACTAAAAGCATTGCAAAGTACAAGCCAGAGAATGAGGCAGCGTACACTTCAGGCCAGGCAGCGAACACTGCACCGCCTGCGGTAATTAACCACACCTGATTACCATCCCAGTGTGGAATGATAGTTGAGATGATAGCGCCTCTCTCGCCACTGTTCTTACCATATTTAAATAAGAGGGAAGAGACAGCCATATCCATGCCTGAGGTTAGGGCAAAGCCAATTAAAAGCACACCTACGAGGCACCACCAGATAATTTGTAAAACTTGATAATCTATCATATGACCTCCTAAGCCTCTTGTGCCTCAACGACTTCTTCACCATAAGGTCCTTTTTGTACCGACTTGACCATCAATCTCATTTCAATAATTAAGAAGATGGTGTAGACAATTACAAAGAAAGGAATTGAGATCATCAAATCAGTTACATCAAGAGATGAGGTTGCTAAATAGGTTGGTAAAATACCTTGAATTGCCCAAGGCTGACGGCCCATTTCAGCTAAGACCCAACCAAACTCACAAGCAATAAATGGTAGAGGAATTGCCAACATTAAAAGCTTTAAAAGCCAAGCGCGCTTTAAAAGATCTTTTTTGTACCAAAGGTAGAAAGCAGCACCAAGCATTAGCACAGCAATTGCTGATAATAGACCAATCATAATTCTAAATGAGAAGTAGTTTACCCAAACAGAAGGAACAGATGCACGAGCTGCAGCTTTAATCTCATCTACAGTAGGTGATAAAGGATTTTTAGCATGCTCTACTAAAAGTAGTCCATAACCTAAGTCCTTTTTGTATTGATTGAAAACTTCTAGAGCTTGTGCTTTTTGCTCGTCGGTGTAGTTTTTGCTACGTAGCATCTGCAAAGCAACATGAGCTTTAATGCCATCAACAATACGCTTCTCGTTATTATCAATGATGTCTTTTAAACCTAAAACCTTTTGATCAAAAGAGTGAGTTGCAATCAGACCTAAGAGCGCAGGTACTTGAATTGAAAAATCATTTTTTAGCTCTTTTTCATTAGGAATAGCAATTAAAGACCAGCTAGCAGGAGCTTCCTGGGTCTCGTATTCTGCCTCCATGGCAGCTAGCTTTTCTGGCTGATGCTCGGTAACTAAAACAGCTGACATATCACCAGTTAGAGCAGCTCCTCCCATTGCACAGAAACCAAAGGCAAGACCTATAGTCATAGAGCGCTTAGCGAATACAAGATCACGGCCTTTTAACATGAAGTATGCTGAGATACTTACAACAAACATGGCTGCAGTTAGATAACCGCCACATACTACATGGGTAAACTTAGCCTGACCTACAGGAGAGAAGACTAGACCAAAGAAATCTGCCATCTCCATACGCATATGCTCTGGGCTAAATTGAGCAAACTCTGGGTATTGCATCCAACCGTTAGCAATTAAGATCCACATAGCAGATAGGTTAGAGCCTAATGCAGTTAAAAAGGTAATTACCCAATGAGTCTTTTTACCAAAGCGGTTCCAGCCTGCGAACATCAAACCAATCATGGTTGACTCGAGGAAGAAGGCTAGAAGTGCTTCAATTGCAAGTGGTGCACCGAAGATATCACCTACGTAGTGAGAGTAGTTTGACCAGTTAGTACCAAACTCAAACTCCATGGTAATACCGGTTGCAACACCTATGGCAAAGTTAATGGCAAATAACTTACCCCAGAATAAGCACATGTCTTTATAAACTGTCTTATTAGATAAAACATACATAGTCTCCATAATGAAAACTATCCATGAAATACCCAAAGTTAGGGGCACGAAGATAAAGTGGTAGAGAGAGGTGATGGCAAATTGCCAACGAGATAACTCCACCATTAGAGTATCAATCATATTAACCTCTTGTAGTAGCGCTACTTAAAGTAAAGATTTAGATTATTTTTTTTAAGTTTAGCACCTAATTTTGAAGTCAAATTAAGTATGATGTTAGTAAATCGTTAAAATGAGATTGAGCACAAAAGAAATTTGTCAAATCCTTTGAATAGATCAAATAAGATGCTCTACTTGAAGGCAATAACTTTAAAGAAAATTATCAGAAATTAAGAACATGTTATTTATCAATTTATACGAAAAGACAGGCATTATCGGTCTTGTAATTATCCTTTTATCAATAATTGCACTTTTCGCTTTAGTGCGTGGCGTGGTGTTTATAACTTTAGTTAAAGCACAGAAAAATCAAGATAATAGTGCTATCAAACAAATTGAGCACGATTTAAGTACTTTAGATGACAAAGATAAATTAATCTTAATTAACGCCCTTTTAGATAAGCATTTAAAGGTTGGTTTTAAAGCTATGCAGTTTTTAAAGTTAACAGCTGCTGTTGGCCCATTATTAGGTTTGTTTGGTACGGTACTGGGTATGGTAACCGTCTTTTCAAATCTATCTATAAAGACTATCTCTGATCCAAGTGTTTTAGCAGGGGGCATTTGGCAGGCACTTTTAACTACAGTAATGGGACTAGCTTTGGCAATTCCAAGTTTACTTGCTCACTACTATTTACTGATTAACATTAAGTCACTTCGCAATGAGCTTTTGTTAAAGAGCAAAAACTTATAGCTTTAAAGGTCTTGTATGAATGATTTAGATGATGATTTAAAACTTGATTTAACGCCGATGATTGATGTCATCTTTATGCTCATCATATTCTTTATTATGACGATGAGCTTTGTGATGCCGGTTATCAATGTGGATTTACCAACTTCAAGTACTGCAAACACAGAAGCTCAAAAGACTTCATTAGTGGTAGCAATTTCTAAAAATGGAGAGCTCTCCTATCAAGGTGAGATGACTACTAAAGACAAGCTTGAGACAATCTTAAAAGATGGTAAGTATCAAGAAATTGTTGTGCATTCAGACAAAGATGCTCCAGTGCAGGCAATGGTAGATGTTGCTGATTTGAGCCGAGAGTATGTAAAAGGGGAGCTTAGGTTAGTGGTGAATAAGCAGTGAGCTTAATTTAGATGAAAGCCACCCTTGAGGACATAGAGTGGCTGAATTTGGAAAATTTAGAAGTTACGCATCACTGAATATTTTAAGTTTTAATACTTGATAAACAAGCCAAAGTGATTCAAAAGATGAGACTAAATCAGAAAAAAGTTAAATCGTTCGATATTTTGACTTAAATTGAGTAAAAAACAATAACGTATTTTTAAAGAACTAATACGGTGCTAGACCGCATTAAATAAGTATTTGTTATAACTTCGCGTCATGCGAAAGTTGAGTTACTAAAAGATATCATTGGTGAAAGTACCCCCCACTTCAAAAGCGAAGCTTTAAGTGGGGGGTGCTTTCACATTCAGGCATTGTTTCCTTGTCAAAATTTGATTGAACAACTAAGCAAAGATCGATAAATAATTCAACTTGCTTGTTCAGAGTTACAACCTTAGCAAGAAAACTATCTTTAAATTGATATTTTTGCTTAAAATCAGATAATTTCATGAGCAACGCCTTATGAGAAATTATGCTTTTAGTCTACACCCTAAAAATCCACTGCTTGAAAGAAAATTTGAGATTAAATATACTTTTCTCAAAGTCAATTAACAAAGATACCTTAGATGATAAATGCAGTAACTCATAGTAGAAATCTAGCGCTACTTACATGTGGTGTAGCTCTTGCTGTCTGTGCATTTATTGGAAATAATATTTTTAAAGCTACAAAGATCTCTGAGTATTCTGAGTTAAAACTTAATGTTTCACAAGTTGTAAGTACTCCTAAAACTACAGAGTCTGTTACCAAGCAAGTAACTTCTGCTCCAATTGAAAAAGTTGAACCTCCTAAGCAAGAGAGCATTAAAGCTCCTACAGAAGAAGTAATTCCTAAGAAGACTTTAGCTAAAACAGAAAAAGTGCTACCTCCTAAAAAAGAGGTAATTAGAAAGCCTGTGCAAAAGCAAGTTTTAGCAAGTCACAAAGTTAAAAAGACCAAGACAATTACCAAAACAAAAGATGTTGCTACGGTCACTCAAGCACAAGCCGTAAAAGAGATAATCAAAGCCCCTCAAGAGATCACCTCATCTCAAAAACAGGCTGTTTATAACCGCTTAACCTCGCTTTTAAAGTATGATCTTGTTTATCCAAAACTTGCGATAAGACGAGGTATGCAAGGCTTAGTTTTAATTGAATTTAAGTTAAATCAAGGCAAGGTTGAAAGTTATACTTTAGCAAAAAGCTCTGGGCATAACGTTCTAGATGAGGCTGCTTTGAAGATTGCCTCTAACTTAATAAATAAAGATGTTACAAATTATTTAGGAAGTACCAAATTAAATGTCCCAATTAAGTATGAGCTTAATTAGGACATTAAATTTAAGATAAGTTTTTAGTTTGTACTAATGCTTAGTACTTAGCTCTAAAGCCTAGGATAAAGTTACGACCTGCCTCATGGATATATGAAGAGGTGCGATACTCTTTATCTAAGATATTATTAAAGGATCCATACACATCAAGTTTTACCTTATCAATATCTAAAGTCATACCACTTGCTAGATTTAAAGTAGCATAGCCTTTAATATCTAAGTCATTTTGAATGTAGTTGTTATGTCCTAAATCATCATCTACAGCTTTGCTTGCAAAGTCAGTATTTAAATCTACATAGTATGGATTGTCAAAGGCTGTGTCATTAAAGCTAATACCTAAGGTACCAAAGATATGTGGAGTACCGGTGTGATGAGTAGAGACATGGTTATACTCAAACTTTCTATTCATCAAAGTAAGGTTTAAATATGGCTTAAACTTATTGATTGTATAGCTAAACTTTGACTCTAAACCATAACTTTTAACCTTAGCAACATTGCGCCAACTATAGGTTGTACCACGCATAGATACAGCGTTGGCATACTTATCAATGTAGTCATCAATGGTGTTGTAGAAAGCTGCAATATCAAAATCAATATTTTCAGTAAATAGGCGATAACCTAACTCATAATTTAAAGATGTTTCGGCCTTTAAATTTGGATTTGGACTTACCGTACCGCCACTATCAGTGGTCATGAAAAGCTGAGTTAAATTAGGAGCACGATAACCTTGAGCTACGTTAAAACGTAAGGTGTTGTTATCATCTAGGTTGTAGACAGTTGCAAAGCTTGAAACAAAGTGTGAGTAGGTCTTATTAGCATAAGTCTCCTTACTTTGAGTAGTTCTTGCTTTAGTTACATTCTCTTTTGTGGTGTCACCTGATTTTGAGACGATATGATCGTAACGAAGGCCTAGAGAGAACTTTAAGCTATCAGTTGCATAAAGATCAGTTAGAGCATACAAAGCATGAGTTATTTGCTTAGCATCTTTGGTAATTGATGAAGTAGATGTCGGAATATTAGCTTTAGCTCGAGCTGGCATTTTCAAAGCTTTTACCATTTTAGACATATCAATTTTGCTGTTGCCATCAATTTCATCTTCTTTAAAATCATAACCTGTGGTGATATCTAAAATATCAGTTAGGTTAAATTTGCCTTGAAGATTGCCACCTACAGTATCTTGCTGATTGTCTACATAGATTTTTAGTTTCTCTGATGGAATATCCTGAGAGAACTTTTTATCCATGCTTTGTTTGTATAGGGTCGCCTTAAGCGATTCTACATAGTCATTTAAACGAGTAAGCTCACTAAAAACACTTAGTTTATTGCGCTTCCACTTGGGAATATTCATGGTAAAACCATCAAAGGTTTTATCAGTGGTGGTAGTAGCAGTTTTAGCATTTAAATCAAAGCTATCTGCCTTAATTCCAAAAGAGAATTTATCAGTTGCTTGTACCTTTAATAAGCCATTGTACATAGTCTGATAGTATGAGGTGTTATCAAGTCTTTTGTGATTAGCTAAAACTCTGTCCCCCATATCAGTCTGCGCTGCCCCTAGGGCATAGCTTACTTTATCAAGTGTTCCTGATAGATTTAAAAACTCAGTTGTGCCACGACCTTGTGAGTTGTACATCGCACCTGTATCTATTGCTAACTTATCTTTTGATGGCTCATAGGTAATAGCGTTAACTACACCAGCTTGTGCATCTGAGCCATATAAAACAGAGGAAGCGCCACGAATGACTTCAACTTGCTTTACAAAGAAAGGATTAGCAAATAAAGGAGCACCTGATTTAGTCTTTTGATCATCAACTCTTTGACCATCAATCATCATCACGGTACGACTAGCACTCTCACCACGGATTGAAACTAAGTTCATACCAGGAGTACCGTCTGATTGTAGACGTAAACCAGGCTCTTGCTTTAAAGCTAAACTTACTTGATCAATACCCTTAAGTTTACTTTTATCACCATCTACAACGCTAATCGAAACCGGTGCTTCTTTGACTGCGATATCAGAGCGATTAGCAGATACTACAATGACCTCATTATCTTGAGCATAAGCTTGAGTAAACATTGTCGCAATGGCAAGTGATCCTACTGCTAGAGTTTTAGTTACAAACTTTGGATCACAGTAAAAAGGGGATTTAATCATATACGTTTTATTTAGTAGCAAGTTCAATAAGTTTTAAGGTTACATTCAATGACTTTTCAAAAGACTTTAAAGGTAAAAACTCACAGTATGAGTGGAAGTTTTCTGCACCTGTAAAGTAGTTTGGAGTCACAATGCCTTTTGCTGATAGGGCAGAGCCATCAGTACCACCACGCATTGCATAGGTGTGAGGCTCAATACCTAAGTCTTTAAAAGCCTCATAAATCATAGCAATTGGTTTGTCAGTGGCGCTGACATTATTTGCTATATTCTCGTAAACATCGGTAATGGTGCAGTTAATTTGAGCGCGAGGATGGATCTTTTTAAGCTTTTCAATGTTCTCAAATACAACCTCTTTACGATGATTGTAGTTAGCTTTGTCATGATCACGAATGTTGATATCTAAGGTGCAATTTAATGGATCGGCTGTAATGCTATCAAACCACCAATAGCCATCTTTTAGGGCTGTGTGCTCAGGTGTTTGCATTCTGTCAAACATGGCTATAAAGTCATGAGCTACTAATAAAGGATTTACTAGAACATCCTTAGCTGACATTGGGTGAGCAGTTACTCCTTGGATGGTTACAGTTGCAGAGCCTGCGTTAAAGGTCTCGTACACAACTTCACCTAAAGCGCAGCTGTCGATAGTGTAGGCAAAATCAACTTTAAACTTATCAAGGTTCATAAGTTTAGAGCCTTTTAACCCCACCTCTTCATCTGGAACAAAGGCAACTTTTAGATCACCGTGTGGAATAGTTGGATCTTCTACTAAAATCTGCAAAGCTGACATAATGTTAGCCATAGCAGATTTGTTATCAGCACCTAAAACAGATGTGCCATCGGTGAAGATTACTTTATCGCCTACGTATTTATTAAGCTCAGGGTGTTCACTTACTTTAATTACGATGTTTTTATCTTTATTTAAAACTACATCGCCACCACGGTATTCTATGATCTGAGGCTTAACTACCTCAGATAAAGACACATCTACAGTATCTAAGTGAGAGACAAAACCAATTGTTGGAGCTTTAGTGTTACCTTTTAAAGTTCCATACACAATTGAGTGCTCATCCACACAGACATCTTCAAGACCTAGGTCAATGAGCTCTTTTTCTAAGGTTTTAGCAAGAACCTTTTGACCTTCGGTACTTGGAACAGCTGCAACTCCACCTTTTGATTGACTTGGAATTGCTACATAACGTAAAAAGTTTTGAACTAATCTTTCAATCTTTTCCATTTTTTACTTCTTAAACTTTTAAAAACTCTTATTACTGAGCTACAACTGGGTAGTCATAGTAAGAGTTAAAGCCTAAAGGCAGACCTATAAACCAGTAAGCGTATAGCACGATGGTTAATACAATTAAAAGTGCGAAGGTGTATGGCAACATCATTGAGCTTAAGGTACCCACGCCAGCTTTCTTACAGTACTGCTGGCAGTACAAAATTAGTAAAGGATAGAATGGGAATAATGGTGTTGATACGTTTACAGCTGAATCTGACACTCTAAAAGCTGCTTGGGTAAGCTCAGGTGAGATCCCTAACATCATTAGCATTGGTACAAAGATGGTAGATAAAATAGCCCACTTTGAAGTAGCTGAGGTAATTAAGATATTTAAACATGCTGTTAACAGAATAATACCAAATAGGGTAATACCTGATGGTAGACCTAATTCTTTTAAGAATTCAGCACCTGAAATTGCTAATAGTGAACCAATGCCTGATACATTAAATACATATAAGAACTGACCTGCGAAGAAACAGAACACGATGAAAGATAATAACATCTTAGTTAAGTTTTCCATCGCATGAATCACGTCATTAGCGCACTTAAATTTACCTACTGCAAAGCCATATACAAGACCTGGGATTGAGAAGTAGATAAATAGAATTGGAACTAGTGCCTGCATTACAGGTGATTTAGGTGAGGTTAAGGTGCCATCTGGTGCTCTTAAAACTGAATTATCAGGATAGCAAAGGGCAAATAGACCTAATAGCATTAAAGCTAACACACCTACAGTTAGATAGTAAGCTTTGTTCTCTTCTTTAGTAATAGCTGCAACATTTACATTTGAATCATCCTCTGGCTTATTATCAATTGGCATAGTTGCATATAAGCGAGGCTCAACAATCTTATCGGTTACAAACCATACTGCGAGGAGCACAAATAAAGTACCGCCTAAAGCGTAGAAGTAGTTACATAGCACATTTACTGAATAGTTAGGATCAATAATGTGGGCTGCGTTCTCGGTAAAGCCTTGCATGATTGGATCAATCATGGATGGGGTAAAACTTGCAGTAAAGCCACCTGCAAGACCAGCAAATGAGCAAGCGATACCTGCTAAAGGATGACGGCCACTTGCGTAGAATAAAAGTGCTGATACTGGCATTAAGATGGTGTAAGCAGAATCAGATGCGATATGGCATAAAACTGATACAAAAACTACAGTTGGAGTTAATAGCTTTTTAGGGGTAATGGCTAGTAACTTTTTAATTAAGATATGAATAAAACCAGAGCCTTCAGCAATACCAATACCTAAGGTAACCACGATGGTAATACCTAAAGGAGGGAAACCCATGAAGTTTTTCACAGAGTTAATTACAAGCTGTAATAAGTTCTCGTATGAGAGCATATTAAGAATGTGAATTTGCTCTTTAGTGCTTGGATGGATGTAGTCAAAATTTACATAAGATAAAGCAAATGAAACTACTAAAGTTAAAATTAAGGCATAAATAAATAGCATGGTAATGTTAGGTAGTTTATTACCTAAAGTTTCCACGATATTTAAAAACTTATTTAAAGCGCCACTTTGAGGCTTAGTTGAAGTCATATCGTCTCCAAGTTGTTATTATTTTTGACGACGCAATTATAAGGCAAACGCCATTATCAACCAAATAAATGGGCACTTTTTGCGCTTAAAAAACAACAAAGGCTGATTATTGATCAGCCTTTTATACAAATTTAATTAAATTGAGTTAAGTCTTAATGCTTATCTTAAAGTGATGTATAGAGTTGCGCCATCACGGTTAATTCTGATTGCGTAAATCTTACCTTCAACCTTACCAAGTTTCTTCTTAAGATCAGATAAGTCTTTAACATCCTCACGGTTTACACCGGTGATGATATCGCCTTTAACTAGACCAAATTGTGCAGCCATTGAGTTTTTAGCAATATCAGTTACCTCAACACCACCATCTTTTGCATTAGCAAATGAAGCACCAGCAAAGGCAGGTGAGATCTCCTTTGAGTTCTCAGCTGTTACGGTATCTTGAGTGTCATCACCTAGCTTTACAGTTAAGTCAATGTTCTTGCCGTTTCTAAAGACAGTGATCTGTACATCTGAGCCTGCTCTCTGAGTTGCAATCTCAGCGCGTAATTGAGCAAATGAAGTTACCTTCTTGCCATTTACTGCAGTGATGATATCACCTGACTTAATACCTGCCTTATCAGCACCAGAGCCCTTCATAACCTCGTTAACAAAGGCACCAGAGTTTTGCTTATAGTCAAAGCTTTCAGCAAGATCTGAATTTAACTCAGAGCCTTTAACTCCTAAAATACCACGCTTTACGCTACCGTATTTTAGAAGCTGCTCGGTTACAGTCTTAACCATGTTAGATGGAATTGCAAAGCCAATACCGATGTTGCCACCGCTTGGAGCCATAATTGCAGTGTTAATACCAATTAACTTACCTGATAGGTCAACTAAAGCACCACCAGAGTTACCTGAGTTAATGGCTGCATCGGTTTGAATGAAGTTTTCAATGTTTTCAATATTTAAACCAGTACGACCTAAAGCAGAGATAATACCTGAGGTTACAGTCTGGCCTAAACCATATGGGTTACCGATAGCAATTGCAAAGTCACCTACTTCAATGGCATCAGAGTCAGCTAAATCAATTTGAGTTAGGTTCTTAAAGCTCTTTAACTCAAGTAGGGCTAAATCAGTATGAGCATCAGCGCCTAAGAGTTTTGCTGAGTACTCACGACCGTCTGATAACTGAACTTTAATATCATCTGCATCTGCTACTACGTGGTTATTAGTTACAACATAACCTTTATCAGCATTGGTAATTACACCTGAGCCTAGAGCCTGGAACTCACGCTTTTGAGGACGGCCATTACCAAAAACATCGCCCATGCCTGGGAACATAAATTTAAACTCATCAGGCATTTGGAAACCTTGAACATCTTTTTTACCTTTTACAGAGATGTTAACAACGCCTGGTAGTACTCCTTTTAACATTGGAGCCAAGCTTGGCTTGCCATTACTTGCCATGACATTTTCTAAAATTGGAGCTGCTGCATTGGCAGGAGCTGCACTTACTGTCATACCTAAAGCTAGAGCTAATGCTAAAGATGCACTTTTAAATTTATTCAACATTTGAACAAAACTCCTAAAGTTTTTCTTGTTAACTTTCAAACTTTATTTACTAATTAAACCTTGATTGGCTCCTCTTGAGGCTCTTTATCGTCCTCTTGAGGTTTTACGTTATCTTGTTTTGGTAGAGGATGTAAGATCTCATCTGGTACCTCGGTTGGTTTTAATACCTTAGGGGTAGGGATCTCGCCTAGACTACCTTCAACTTCTTTAAATGTTTTTTCTTTTACAGATGTCTGACTTGTGCTCTCTTGAGACTTCTTTTTCATCCTCTCTTTAGCATCATATAAGATCTTATCTAAGTCTTGATTTAAAAACTCGTGACTACCTACCTCATCAGGAGCGATCTTAGCTGTAGCCTCTTTTAGAAATTGTACATACTGCGCATGCGCGGTATTGAGCTCTTGAAACATATCTAAAGAGGTCTTTAAAAATCTATCAAGGGTACGTTGAGCCTTTATCGCCTTGCGCTTAGTCTTTAAAAGCTCATCTCTCACTCTTCTGTGCTTATAAATATAAGCAAGTATCGCGTAGCAAAGCGCAGCTCCTAGAAAAAATCCAATTAAAGCTGCAACTACTAGTGATGCGTAAGATTCCATGTATCACCTTTATATCCAAGTAAGAATGAATCTTACTTGTTATCTTAAATATTAAGTGTTAATTCTTAGTTAATACTTAGCTATTTTTAGCTTTTTAATTTTCAGAAAAAGACTTTAACTAAGCCTTTAAATTATCTAACAAATCTTAGATCAATTAAATTATCATGACTTAAAAATTTGAGCTAAATGCGAACTATTTTCAAAAACGAGTCAACATTCCTTTAAAGCAAACGCTCTATCAATTGATATAAGTATAGATACGATGGATAAATTGTTGATTTAAAGGAGTATTAATTTGCATTAATAAGATAGCTTAAAAAAGTTTGAAAATAGCTTAAATATCGTTTGATATTGATACCTTTTTTGTATAGAATACCGCATTGCCCCTCTAATCGAATAACAGGATTCCCACCTTAGTTAATCGATGCAGATTAAGTAATTAGTCTGTTAGGAAAGAGTAATGGCGTATGATAGTGATTACGTCTAGTAGGTTAACAAGGAACGCAAGTTCCTTTACTAAATAGGTTTTTAAATGAAAACTTTTGTTGCAACACCATCTACCATTAAGCGTGATTGGTTAGTTATTGATGCTGACGGTCTAACTCTAGGTCGTTTAGCTACTGAAGTTGCTTTACGTTTACGCGGTAAGCACAAGCCAGAGTACACCCCATTCTTAGATACCGGTGATTATGTTATCGTAATCAATGCTTCTAAGGTTAAGGTAACTGGTAACAAGGCTCACGATAAGATGTATTATCACCACACTGGTTTCCCAGGTGGCATCAAGTCAGAGTCATTTGAGAAATTATTAGCACGTAAGCCAGAAGATGTTATCGAGATTGCTGTTCGCGGTATGCTTCCAAAGGGACCATTAGGTCGTGCTATGTTCCGTAAGCTAAAGGTATATGCTGGTGAGTCACATAATCATGCTGCTCAACAGCCTCAGGTTATCAAGTTTTAAGGAGCATTAGCAAATGGCTGCAAATCAGTATTATGGTACCGGTCGTCGTAAAGACTCAACTGCACGTGTATTCTTAAAGCAGGGTACTGGTAAATTAGAGATCAACGGTAAGACCCTTGATCAGTACTTTGGTCGTCCAACTTCTCGCATGGTTGTTACTCAGCCTCTAGAGTTATTAGAAGTTTCTGACAAGTTCGATTTATACATCACCGTTTCAGGTGGTGGTATCACTGGTCAGGCTGGTGCAATTCGTCACGGTATTACCCGTGCTTTAATCCAGTTCGACGAGACTTTCCGCTCAGCTTTACGTAAGGCTGGCTTCGTAACTCGTGATGCTCGTGCTGTAGAGCGTAAGAAGGTTGGTCTTCACAAAGCTCGTAAGCGTCCACAGTACTCAAAGCGTTAATTCAAACAATTTTATTTATTGTTTGTCAAAAACCTTCGCCTCAAAGCGGAGGTTTTTTTATCAATAAGCGCACGTAAAACACCGTCGTTTACGGCGGTGATATAAGTGCGCGGTAAAATAATTTGACAACTCTGTTGTAAGGCTATAATATAACAGTTATGCGTGCAGAAGTAATCTCGATTAGTAGTCAACATCTAGATGCACCTACCCTTCATGAATTTTGTACAAAGGGTAGGCGTATACGTAATGGTGCTAACTACATCAAAAGAAAAGCATATTACGAGCACGATAAATATCAAATAGATTGCAATG
>Ga0256405_10004449_pt1 | contig 26111 bp, 24 predicted proteins | sample RumenRJG_02DNA_FD_189096 | JGI IMG/M metagenome (GOLD analysis project Ga0256405, IMG submission 189096) | Bovine rumen microbial communities from Lethbridge, Alberta, Canada - RJG_02 | ecosystem: Host-associated > Mammals > Digestive system > Stomach > Rumen | place: Canada: Alberta... | reverse complement strand
GAAAAACTTGCAAATCTTGAAAATATTTTGAACGCAAGAGTCGTCGGTCAACCTGCCGCTTGCGGAGCGGTCGCTCGCGCGGTCAAGCGTGCGAGAGCGGGACTTAAAGACCCAAAACGTCCGATCGGCTCTTTCATATTCTTAGGACCGACAGGCGTCGGCAAGACGGAACTTGCGAAAGCGCTTGCAGAGGCTATGTTCGGAGACGAGGACTTGCTCATAAGAATAGATATGAGCGAATATATGCAAAAGGAAAACGTCTCGAGACTCATAGGCTCCGCGCCGGGACTCGTCGGTTTTGAAGAGGGCGGACAACTCACGGAAAAGGTGAGAAGAAAGCCGTATTCCGTCGTTCTTTTCGACGAGGTGGAAAAGGGACATCCCGACATCTACAACATACTTCTTCAAATTCTCGAAGACGGCAGACTTACGGACAGCCACGGCAGAGTGGTGAGTTTTAAGAACACGGTCGTGATTATGACGTCGAACATAGGCGCGAAAGAGGCGGCGGAACCGTCGCATACGCTCGGTTTTATGAACGCGGACGGGGGAGAAAAAGTGAGCGCAAGAGAAAAACACGTTGACGCGCTCAAGAGGTATATGAAGCCTGAAATCGTCAACCGCATCGACGAAATCGTCGTCTTTGACAAACTCGAAAAAGACAGCCTTGTCAAAATCGTCGACCTTATGTTTAATTCGCTCGTCAAACGCCTTGACGAAAGAGACATCAAAGTGGAAGTTTCAAAAGAAGCAAAGGATTTCGTCACGTCAAGCGGGTATGACGCGGAATACGGCGCAAGACCTCTTCGCAGAACGATAAACAGGCTCGTCGAGGACAAACTCAGCGAAAAGATTATAAACGGCGAGATTTTGCCGATGGACAGAGTGTTCATCGGTTGCGACTCAAACGGGTTGACTTTTGAAGTGCGTCACGAAAATTGAAAAATATCTGAGATTTTTCAAAAATTGATATTGAATATATAAAATATATTTGTTATAATATAATCAGCATAAAGGTTTTCGAGAGAAAACGCCCGAAACACCCAAGAAAAGATTTTCAGGAGGTTATTATGAAACTTGAACTTTTCGGAAAGAACTACAACCCAAGCGACTCTTTGAAGGCGATCACGGAGAAAAAGTGCGCAAAGATCGAAAGACGCTTGGAAGACGAAGACGCAATCGTTAAATTCGTCGTCACGCTTGAAAACGGCGACTATACGACGGACGCAAGTCTCACGACTCACGGCATCACATATCGCGCACAAGCCGTATCCGGATCTCCGTTTGACAACATCGACGAAGTCATTCCAAAACTTCTCGGTCAAATGAAGAAGCAAAAAGACATTTGGGAGAAAGACAAAAAAGGCTCTCCAAATGACTACGGAGAAGAAGAAAACTGATGAAAGTCGGCATATCAACAGCAACCTTTTTTCTTAAAGAATTGACCGAGAATTGTTTCTCGGTCATTCGCCTATGTGAAGGGGAATGTTGCGAAGTCTTTCTCACGACTTTTTCCGAGTACGAAGAGGACTTTGGCTATATGCTGAAAGATAGGTTGAACGGACTTGAAGTTTATTCCGTCCACTCTCTCAATACGAACTTCGAACCTCAACTTTTCAATCCTGCCGAGCGCACTCGCGCGGACGCAGAGAAACTGTTCAGAAAGGTGTGCAGAGTAGGGCAAATTCTCGGTGCGAAAGTATATACTTTTCACGGTCAATCGAGGCTCAAAAAGACGCATTATTTCGATCCTGTCGCCACGGGCAAACGCTTGTTCGAACTCGGCGAGATCGCAAAAGAATACGGCATAACCTTGTGTCTTGAAAACGTACACTGGGCGGTGTTCAATTCGCCGGAGTTCTTTAAAGAGTGCAAAAAGTATTGCAAAAACTGCGGCGCCGTGCTTGACGTAAAACAGGCTTGGCAGTCGGGTTATGACTGGAGAGATTACGTCGACGTCATGGGCGATATGCTGAAAAACGTCCATCTGTCCGACCACAAGGACGACAAGATTTGCATGATAGGAGACGGAGAGTTTCCGTTTGACGAACTCGTCGAGAGACTTCAAAATATCAACTATCAAGGACCGTTGCTCATAGAGCAATACGCAAAGGATTACGACGACTACTCGCAGGTGAGAGAGTCGGTCGAATATTTAAAAAATATTATCGGAGGCATAAAAAATGCAAATTAAATTCGATTTCAACAATATGATGCAAGAACAACTCGGTGACAAGGGTATCAGCGAAAGCCAAATTGAAGCCGTCCGCGAAAAAGCGAAAGATTCTTATGAATATCTTGAAGCAAATCGCGGCAAAGGTTGGATGGGTTGGACCGAACTCCCGTACAATCAAGAAGAAGTCGTGAGAGACATCATCTATACGGCTGCGGAAGTTCGCGCGAATTTTGACAATTTCGTCGTTCTTGGCATCGGCGGAAGCGCGCTTGGTCCTATGGCTGCGTTCAATGCGCTTTGCCACCTTCATTACAACGAACTCGACCCGAAGAAGCGCGGCGTGAAGTTCTACGTCGAAGACAACGTCGATCCCGAGCGTATGCTTGCGCTCCTTGACGTCATCGATCCCGCAAAGACGATGTTCAACGTCATCACAAAGAGCGGTGCGACGAGCGAAACGATGAGCCAATACCTCATCATCACCGACATTCTCAAGAAGAAGATCGGCAAAGATTGGGGCAAACACATCATCGCAACGACGTCGGAAGCAAAGGGCAACCTCATCAAACTTGCAAAGGCAAACGGCTTTAAGACGTTTTTCATCCCGGACAGCGTAGGCGGACGTTTCTCCGAACTTTGTCCCGTCGGTCTTCTTCCTGCTGCCGTGCTTGGAATCGACATCATCTCAATGCTCAGAGGCGCGGCTGAAATCGACAAACTCTGCAACAGTTCCAACCCGTACAAGAACCCTGCGCTCATGGCGGCGGTGCTTCAATATATCGCCATGGAAGAGAAGGGCGCAAATATCTCGGTTATGATGCCTTATGCCGACAGTTTAAAACTTATGGCGGACTGGTATTGCCAACTTTGGGGCGAAAGTCTCGGCAAGGGCGTCGACTTTGACGGCAAAGTCGTCCACAAAGGACAAACTCCTGTCAAGGCGCTCGGCGTCACCGACCAACACTCGCAAGTCCAACTCTACACGGAAGGTCCGTTTGACAAGGTCATCACTCTCATCGGAGTAGAGCGTTTCCGCGGCAACGTTGAAATTCCTCAAGGTGCTGAAGAGTTCCCGGACGTCAACTTCCTCTGCGGACATTCTATGGAAGAACTCATCAATACGGAGAGAAAGGCGACGGAATATGCGCTTACTCGCTCAAAGCATCTGAACCGTACGATTTTGCTCGACGAAGTCAGCGCGGCTTCAATCGGCGGTCTTATGATGTTCTTCCAACTCGAAACCGCATACTGCGGCAAGATGCTCAACATCGACACCTTCAATCAACCCGGCGTCGAAGAGGGCAAGAATGCAACTTACGCAATGTTCAACAGAAAAGGCTACGAACAAAAGCGTGAGGAACTTCAAAACGCTCCGAAGAAAAACAGCAAATACATCATCTAAAACGTAAAACGCACAATTTGGCGACCTGCGGTGTCGGCGTACTTTGTTTGCCGACACCGTGCGCGCCTATACGCTTGTCGGCGCAAACACGCCTTTGCGTCTCATTCAAATTGAGCGGTTTTGGCGTGCGTTATCAATCTGAACAAAACGCTCAAAATTTTGAGCGTCAGGAGAAAAATGGATAAAGACAAAAAAATGTATACGTTCTACGCGTTTATGAATCGCATGAAAATGATAGAACGCTGGTCGCTCATGAGGTCAAACATAAAAGAAGACCTCATGCAGCACTCCGCTTCCGTGGCAATCCTCGGTCAAGCGCTCGGCATCATCAGAAACGAACTCTACGGCGGCAACTGCGACGTGGACAAAATCGCGTCGCTTGCGCTCTATCACGATACGGCGGAAGTTGTAAGCGGAGATTTGCCAACCCCTATTAAATATTACAATTCTACGATGAAAAACGCCTATAGCGAGATCGAAGATATGATCAACAAGCGTCTCATCGATTCGCTTCCAAAAGAGTTGCAGGAGAAGTACACTCCGTATCTCATGCCCGACGAGGAGAGCATAGAATATAAACTCATGAAGATTGCGGACAAACTCTCCGCATACGTCAAGTGCGTGGAAGAGAAGTTGCTCGGCAACAAAGAGTTCGATATGGCGTACAACCGCTTGAAAAAGGTGCTTGACGCAACGAGAGTGGAATATCCTGAGCTTGGCTACTTCCTTGATAACTTTATGGATGGGTTCCACGAGAGCTTAGATATTTTATGATACAGCTGAAAGGTGTCACCAAACAATATCTATACGGCGCGCAAGTTTTCGGCGCGCTCGATATGGAGATAAAGGACGGCGAGATCGTCGCCCTTCTCGGTGATACGGGAAGTGGAAAAACCACTTTTATAAAAGTTGCGTCCGCGGTTGAAGACTGCGACGGAGAAGTTTTGCTTGACGGCAATCCTATGCTCACGAAGACTGACGACACGATCGTTTTGTTCGACGATCTCGCGCTGTTTGATAATCGCACGTTTTATTACAACCTCGCATATCCGCTTGCAATTCGCGGATATTCAAAGCAAGAGATCGAAGACAGAGTATATTCTGCGGCGGAAAGGCTCGGCATCGTTGCTTGTATGAACGACAAGGTCAAAAAGGCAAGCCTTATCGACAAAAAACGCCTTGCAATCTCGAGGTTGCTCATCCGAGACGCAAAAGCCGTGTTCGTCGACGACGTGACGAGCGGTCTTGACGAGAGAGAAACGAGAATTATTCTCGACGAAATCCAACCTATTCTCGCAGAGTTTTCAAAGCGTGGCGCAAGCGTCATCTACTCAACGCACAGCAGAGAAGAGGCAAAATCGATTTCTGATAGAATCGTCGTTTTGCACTATGGCGAAGTCAAGCAAATAGGCGGTTTTGATGAAATCTACACGTCTCCTCAAAACGTTTGGGCGGGGGAAGCCGTTGACGAGTATTTCGCCTTTGAAGAAGCGACTTTAAAGATAGTAGGCGGTGCGCTCAAACTCTCGCTTGAAGACGGCAAATATACGCTTGACGCAAGTGGGTTCGACGGCAAAATCATCGACGGCTACTTGGACAGAAAAATCTACGTCGGCTGGCACGGCGAGGATTATTCCTTGTCGGGAGAAAGGGAAGAGTCCGTCAAATATTCATTTAGGCGCGGAGACAAGTTCGTCAACGTGACGGAAAGCGGAAAGAGAGTCGTAAGAGATAAAAAACTCGACAGAGTCTCAACTCTTCCAAATCTTTCAAAGGCGTACCTATTCGACTTTGAAAACGAAAACAGCATAATAAAATAGAAAACGAAACTTCGGTTTTGTAGAGGCGATATGATCATTTTGGGCATCGACCCGGGGCTTGCGACCATGGGGTACGGAGTTATAAGCGCGGTACACGGCAATTTCAGTGTAATCGACTACGGAGTCGTCACGACGCCGAAAGACCTCACTTTGCCCCAGCGCCTCGTGCAACTTGAAGACGGAGTGAGAGAACTCGTCACCACGTTTAAACCCGAGAATATCGCCATCGAAGAACTCTTCTTTTCAAAGAACATCACGACGGGCATTCCCGTTGCGGAGGCGAGAGGAGTGATATTGTTGACGGCGGTCAAAAACCTCGGCGACGAGGTGTACGAATACACGCCGAATCAAATCAAAATGGCGATCACGGGCTACGGCGGAGCGGACAAAATCCAAATGCAACACATGGTGCAGGCGCTCCTTCGCTTGAAGAAGATACCTCGACCGGATGACGCGGCGGACGCTTTGGCGGTGGCGCTGTGTCATGCGCAGACTAGTCGGTTGTCCACCGAGTTCAAAATCCGCTGAAAACTGTGCTATTTGGCGATTTGCGTTGTCAGCGCGCCATTGTTAGTCGGTCACGTACGACTTTGTACGCTCCCTTCTCCCAATGGCACCCTTCCTAGCAACTCATCCAAATATCCCAGTTTTACAAACCGCACGGATAGATTACAAACCACACGAAGTGTGCGTCTCATCCAACCTGAGCGGTTTTGAAATGAGAAAGAATATAAAAACACTTTTTTAAGGATAGCGATATGTACAACTACATTTTAGGCAAGGTCGTTGCAAAGACGGCGACTTCAATCGTCGTTGACAACAACGGCATCGGATACGAAATCGGCGTGAGCGGCAACACGCTCTACGACGTCGAGTACGGCGAAATCGTAAAGATTTACACTTACCTCTACGTCAGGGAAGACGAAATGTCTCTTTACGGCTTCTCGCGTCTTGAAGAGAAAAACCTCTTCTTGCGCCTCATAGAAGTCAGCGGAATCGGTCCAAAGATGGCTATGCAAATCTTGAGCGGCTATGACCTCAAGACTCTTACGATGGCAATAGCGTCCGGCGATATAAAGACTTTATCCAAGATTAAAGGGCTCGGCAAAAAGACTGCCGAACTCCTTGTCGTAAGTCTCAAAGACCACGTCATTGACGACATCACTCTTCTTACGATGGACGACAGCGGACAGCAAACGGCAACACCTGTCGTCGGCGAGGACGTTGCGGCGGCGGTTGAAGTGCTTGAAAGCCTCGGCATAGCCAAGACGGAAGCGGTGAAGAAAGCCACGGAAGCCGCAAAGCACGTGTCGGGCGCGGAGAGTATTATCGCTTATTGTCTTAAAAACCTTTCTATTTGACGACCTGCTTTGTCAGAGGCACTTTGCCTGTCGGTTACGTACGTCCATGTACGCGCGCTCCACTCAAAGTACCTCTTCCGCGCATCTCATTCAAATATCAAAGTTTTTACATGCTCAACGGCAAAGAGAAAAAATTATAAACTTGAAAATCACGACAAACAAAAATCTTTTTAGAGAGAAAATATATGATCAGTTCACAATTCACAAAGGAAAACGGCGGGGAAGGGTTTGACCCGGATCAAAGGATCGTAAGTTCGCTTACGATTGAAGACGACGAGCAAGAAAACACTCTCCGTCCGCACTCAATGAGCGAATACGTCGGCCAAGAGAAGATCAAGAAGAATCTTGAAGTTTTCATTTCGGCGGCAAAATCGCGCGGGGACGCGCTCGACCACGTTTTGCTGTACGGACCTCCGGGACTTGGCAAAACTACGCTTGCGCACGTCATCGCGTCGGAACTCGGCGCGCAAATCAGAGTGACGAGCGGTCCCGCAATCGAAAAAGCGGCGGATCTTGCCTCTCTTCTCACCAATCTTGAAAAGGGCGACATCTTGTTTATCGACGAAATCCACAGACTCAACCGCAATATCGAAGAAGTGCTTTATCCCGCAATGGAAGATTATTCGCTCGACTTCGTGTCTGGCAAAGGTCCTATGGCAAGAAGCATAAGACTGCCGCTCAAACGTTTTACGCTCATCGGCGCAACAACGAGAGCGGGTATGCTTTCAAGTCCTCTCCGCGACAGATTCGGCATGATGCTCCGCCTTGAGATGTACTCGAACGAAGAACTCAAGCGCATCGTCATGCGTTCGGCAGGCATTCTCGGCGTGGCAATAGAAGAGACCGCCGCGCTTGAACTTGCAAAGCGTAGCCGTGGCACTCCGCGTATCGCCAACAGACTTTTAAGACGAGTCAGAGACTTTGCTCAATATGAAGGATCAAACGTCATCACTCTTGCAATCACCAAGAAGTCTCTCGCACTTATGGACGTTGACGAACTCGGTCTTGACGTGACGGACAGAACCGTGCTTGAAGCAATCATAGACAAGTTTGGAGGAGGTCCTGTCGGACTTGACACGCTTTCTGCGGCGACAGGGGAAGAGGCGTCCACGATAGAAGACGTGGTTGAGCCGTTCCTCATTCAACTTGGGTTTATCTCGCGTACACCGAGAGGACGCACTTGCACCGCAAATGCCTATAAACATCTCGGGAGAATTTTCCCTGAATAACAAACAACGACTTAAACCTTGCATTCTGCAAGGATAAACATACGATATGGACAACAAAGCAGAAAAACAACAAGGTCTTTCAACTCACGATTTTTACTACGATTTGCCGGAGGAGTTGATTGCGCAAACACCCGTTGAGCCAAGAGATTCTTCTCGGTTTTTGGTGTATGACAGACAAAACGACAAGATTGAACACGCGCACTTTTTCGATCTTCCGAAATATCTCAAAAAGGGCGATCTCCTTGTCATCAACAACACGAGAGTTATTCCCGCGCGCATTTACGGACACGTCGAAAATCACGAAAGTGTCCTTGAAATGCTCCTCTTAAAGCGCATAGACTATACGCATTGGGAGACGATCATGAAGCCTGCAAGAAAGGCGCGTCTCGGCTCGAAGATCGAGATTGCGCCCGAACTTTACGCCACGGTCATGGAAGTCGGCGACTATGGCGCAAGAACGGTTGAATTCCATTTTGACGGCGTGTTTGAAGATATACTTGACAGAGTCGGCAATATGCCGCTGCCTCCGTATATCAAGGAAAAACTCAAAGATAAGGAACGTTATCAAACGGTGTACAGCAAGATCGACGGCTCCGCAGCCGCGCCCACCGCAGGTTTGCACTTTACGCCCGAACTTATGCAAAAGTGCAAGGACATGGGCGTAGAATTTGCAACCGTACTTTTGCATATCGGGCTCGGTACCTTCCGTCCTGTCAAAGAGGAGAATATCTTAGATCACGAAATGCACACGGAATACTACGAGATAGACGAGGAAAACGCCGAGAAAATCAACCGCGCCGTGCGCGAGGGTAGGCGTGTCATTTGCGTGGGCACGACGAGCGTTCGCACGCTTGAAACCGTCGCGGACGAGAAGGGTTTTGTTCGGGCGCAAAAGGGTGAGACGAACATCTTTATATACCCCGGCTATCGCTTCAAGTGCGTAAAGGGACTCATCACCAACTTCCATCTTCCAGAAAGCACCCTCATTATGCTTGTGTCGGCGTTCGTCGGCAGAGAAAAGACGCTTGAAATCTACAACGAGGCGGTGAAAGAAAAATATAGATTCTTCTCGTTTGGAGACAGTTCATTCTTTTTCTGAATTGCGTATAGAGCAATACAGAAAAAATGAATTGACAGCATAGCTGTCATGAATCCTCGCAGATTGGCAATCTGCTCCATGAATTCTCACGCTATTACGTTCCATGAATTCTCGCAGGCTTCACATGTTTGTTATTCATGGATAGTTTCAAACGACCTGCAATAATATAACAAACAGATGAAGTCTGCTCCATTATGGAAAAATAGAAGTAAACTTTTAGGATAGAATATGAGATTTGAACTTATACACGAAGACAAAAATACGGGCGCAAGAGTCGGAAAACTCTACACGGATCACGGAGTCATCGACACGCCGTGCTTTATGCCGGTTGGCACGAAAGCGACGGTGAAAGGGTTGTCGCCTGAAGAGGTGCACGAGACGGGTGCGCAGATTTTGCTCTCCAACACGTATCACCTTTATCTCCGTCCGGGGCATGAACTCATCGAACGCGCGGGCGGACTGCACAAGTTTATGAATTGGGACGGCGCGATTTTGACGGACAGCGGCGGATTTCAAGTGTTTTCGCTCTCGTCACTTCGCAAAATCACGGACGAAGGCGCGGAGTTCAATAGTTTTATAGACGGCTCAAAGCATTTTTTCTCGCCTGAGAAGTCAATGGAAGTCCAGCGTGCGCTCGGCAGCGACATCGTCATGGCTTTTGACGAATGCACGCCGCCGGATATAACTCACGACAAAGCGCGCGACGCTATGGAACGGACACTAAAGTGGCTTGACAGATGCTCAAAAGTTGAACTCAAGCCTCATCAAACGCTTTTCCCAATCGTACAGGGCAACGTATATGAAGACTTGCGCAGGGAGAGCGCGGAGCGCACGATCCCGTACGCAAAATGCGGTATAGCGATAGGCGGATTGTCGGTGGGTGAAACTGCGGAGACTATGTACCGTATGCTCGACGTTTTAGAGCCGATTTTGCCAAAGGACCAACCGCACTATCTCATGGGCGTTGGCACGGCGGATTATATCGTAGAGGGTGTGGCAAGAGGCATTGATATGTTTGACTGCGTGCTTCCGACTCGTATTGCAAGAAACGGCACGGCGATGGTGAAGGAAGGATTTATGACGATCCGCAACGCGCCATACGCCGAAGATTTTACGCCTATTGACAGCGAGTGCGACTGCTATGCGTGCAAGCACTACACGAGGGCGTACATTCGTCACCTCATCAAGTCGGACGAGATTATGGGCGGAAGACTGCTTTCCATCCACAATATTCGCTTCCTTGAACGCCTTGCCGCAGACATCAGACAGGCGATTTTGGAAGACAGGTACGACGAGTTCCGCAAAGAGTTTATGTCAAAATACGAGGGTTAAACTCGTGTAAATCGACAAATAAAACATTAAAAACATTTTAATAAAAATATTTTTGCAAAAAATCTGTTGCGGGATTTCAAAATCTCGTGTATGATAAATAAGAAAATAAATATGCCTTTTGGCAATAAGGAGTGAAATATGCTTTTTAATCTTCTCGCAGAAGAAGCGGCAAACAACAGCGGCGCAACTTCAGGCGGCAACAACAATATGCAATGGATTATGATCGGTATCGTCGGCGCACTTTTCGTCGCAATGATCATCTATACAATCTTTTCTTCAAGAAAACGTAAAAAACAACAAGACACAATGATGAACAGCATCGTCGTCGGCACAAAGATCATGACGATCGGCAGAATGGTCGGCAAGATCACGCAAGTCAATTCCGACAACACTCTCATCGTCAACGTCGGCACGGAATCCAGCCCAACTCTCATCGTCATCGACAGACAAGCGGTTGGTCTCGTCCTTGAAAACGCTGCGGCTCCCGCACCTCAACTCACGCCGTCCGACGCAGTTGAAGCACCTGCACCTGAACTTCCGCAAGACGAAGCGGTCAAGGCTGAAGAACCTCAAGAGGATGCAAAAGAAGAGAAGTCGGATCTTGTTGACGATCCATTCAAAAAATAAGTCAAAACTTATTTCAAACACGTTAAAAACGCACTCGCAGGAGTGCGTTTTTTGTATATCGAATTTTTTATTTAAAGTCATGATTTGAACAAAATATAGTGTTAATAGCCGTTTTTCATCGGCTTGAAAAGCCTATTTTGTTTCAACTCCCAAAATATAATCTGCGGAAACGTCCAAAAAATTGCAAAGTTTTGAAAGTGTGTCAAGAGCAGGGAAGATGTTTTCTTTCATATATTTTGACACTGTTTGCGCCGACACGCCGATTGCCTTTGCAATTTCTTTTTGCGGAATACCGCTTTCCTTTATGGCTGTGCGAAGCCTCGTTTGAATTTCACAAAGTTCCATATCATCACCTCCAACAAATAATCGCATATAAGGTGATTTTTGACTTGACAATCGCATATTATGCGATTTATAATTTTAATATAAATCCAATTAGGAGGAAAATATGGAAGGGAAAAATAAAACAACTGCCGGCTTGCTTGCAATATTTTTAGGAGCATATGGGGCACATCATTTTTATTTGGGAAATAGCAATAAAGGTTTGCTTTATTTGTTGTTGTCGCTATTTACAGGTATCGGCGCATTGATTTTTGGGATTATGGGACTTATTGAAGGTATTCAATATTTTTCCATGTCGGATGAAGAGTTTGCGCAAAGGTTTTCTCCAAACGCAAAAATTGCTGCGCCTGTTCAAACGAAAGAACTCAGCGACGTAGAGAAGTATCAGCTCATAAAAGGCTACAAAAACTTGTTGGATAGCGGAGCGCTTACACAATCGGAATTTGACGCTATAAAACAACAACTAATGAAATAGGAGGAGAGATATGGAAAAGGGCAAGGCTTTAAAGATTGTTTCTATAGTATTTTTGGCACTATGTGCGGCTTTGACGTTCGCAAGCATGATTATTGGATTTGTTTTATTCGTGTATAATGGAATATTGCCTCTGTTTATTTTTATTTTGTTGATTGTGACAATTGTTTTGAGTGCAGTGTCATCATGCAAAAAAAGATTGGCAATCTCGCCGCTAATATTGATGTGCTTTATTATACCGCTTATTGTAACGTCTATGTTCTTTATGTCAGTTATCGTTATTATAGATTTAATTTCATGTCTATTTATATTTGGTTCAATTGGGTTTTATCTTTGCTATCTTTTGTTGAATGCAAAAGACGGTCAAGAGACAAAAACCACAATGACAAAAGAAAATAAAACCGTCAAAAGCACTTCAAACTATGAAAATATGATCTCACAGTTAAGCGGACTTAAAGATCTGTTGGACGCAGGTATTTTAAGCGAGCAAGAGTTTAATGATGAAAAGGCAAAATTATTCAATGAAAACAAGATAGAAATAAGTGTCACTCCAAAGAATTTGATAGGTGAGTACATCTGTGAGAATATGCAAATCAATATAGATGGCGATGTGTTTGAACTGAAACTAAACGGCAAAGTAGTAAAAGTCGGAGATGTCAAAATCAGCGATGTCGAAGTCATTTTAATTTCAAATGATAACAAAAAAATGACGTTGAAACGGCGGGGAGATGATTTGGTGTCACTTCAAGGTGCAGTGTACAAAAAGCAGTAAACAAAACCACATAAAAAGCACGGCGGAATGCCGTGCTTTTTTCTTTGCAAACGTTTAGGAGGTTATTTGCAAAAGAGTAGGTTAGATTGTCAGTTTGCGCGTTGCTTTTTGCCGCGGACGTTGACTGCGACAATGCCAGAGAGCGCACCCGCAATCGGCAGGGTGATGAGGTCGATCCAACTGAACTTTACGTCCTTAAAAGCGGAGAGGGCGGCAAAGATAAAGAAGGTGAGAAGCATATACACAAGCCCTGTGATCGCGCCTTTCAAAATGCCGTTTTGCTTGTTTTTGAAGCCGAGAAGGCACCCAAGAAAAACAGACAGAAGTTTGACCGCCACGTTGATCGGCATGATGGCGGCAAGCGGAATTGATGAAAACTTGATGACGATCGCTTCAACGAGTATGAGAGCAAGAGACACCAGCGTTGCAAAAAGTACGGATTTCAAGACGTCGATTGCGTCGGGTTTAATCTCGATTTTTTTCATATTAAAGGGTATGGCGCAAGTCGTTTGATTATGAATGAAAAACCGCGAAAAAATCTCTTTTTATTGTTTTTTTATAATATAATTAGTTTATTTTGTTGACTAAACGCACGCTTGACTGTATAATATCTATGTTTATTTATATGGAGGTTCTTCCTGTGAACAAAAAGAAATCAATTATCGTCTTATCCATTGTGGCGGTGTTCATCATTTTGATGGCGGTGTTTGCAGTCGTGTCTTTCCCGATCGCAGGCACAGTTTACGACTACAACGGATATGCAAAGACTATCAAACTCGGTCTTGATATGTCCGGCGGTGTTTCTGCTGTTTACGAAGTTGCGGACGACGGATATGGCGATCTCAACAATCGAATCTTGGGCACGATCAGTTCTATGCAATCGCTCCTCGTCTCAAAGGGCTACACCGAAGCAACCGTATCGCAAGGCACCAATTCAAACGGCAACCAAACGATCCGTGTCGAAGTCCCGGACGTTGACGATCCAGAACGTGTCCTCGACCTCATCGGCAGACCTGCGTCTCTCTACTTTACGCTTGAGCAAGCGGACGATCCGAAAGATCTCGCCGATCTTGCTTTCATCAATGGTAGGGAACACCTCGAGACAGCATACGTCACGACGGACGACAGCGGCAACTATGCAATCGGCCTCAAATTCAACGACGCCGGTGCAAAGGCTTTTGCGGACACGACGTCCAACAACGTCGGCAAGACCACTTATATCTACGTTGACGGCTCACTCATGATGTCTCCGAGAATCAATTCGGCAATCACCAACGGTTCTGCAATCATCACGGGTTCTTATACATACGAAGAAGCATACGAATACGTCACGAAACTTCAATCCGGTACGTTCGGCGTTACGCTCAGCTTGACTGAGGTCAGAAACATCTCCGCAACGCTCGGTGAAAACTCCGTGAGAATCGCGCTTATCGCAGGTGCAATCGGCGTTGGCCTCATCTTCCTCTTCATGATTTTGGTATATCGTGGACTCGGACTTGCGGCAGACCTCGCACTCAGCGCGTACATCGTATTGCTCCTTTGGTTCTGCGCAGTGCTCCCATGGGTACAACTTACACTCCCGGGCATTGCAGGTATTTTGCTTTCAATCGGTATGGCTGTTGACGGCAACGTCATCATATTTGAAAGAATCAAGGACGAATACGGACATTCTTCAAAGCCTATTCCGTCGGCAATCAAAGACGGTTTCAAGCGCTCGACTGCAGCAATCATCGACGGCAACGTCACGACGCTCATCGGTGCTATCGTGCTTTGGATTCTCGGTTCTTCCACAGTCGTTGGTTTTGCGGTCACGCTCTTCATCGGTATCATCCTTTCGATGTTTACGAGCCTTGTCGTGACGAGACTTATTCTCAAGTGCTTCGTACCGCTCAACAACACACATCCAGGGTTCTACGGTCTCAAGCGTTATCCTGACGCAAGCGACGTCACCGAAGAAGAGGAACCTGCGGCATCGGACGATTTCGTCCCAACAGAAGAGGAGGAGGCGTAATTATGGCAAAGAACAAAGGAAACTTCCTCAATTCTATGAAGAAATTCAGCGTTAGCAAATATTCAAAGTTTACGGCTTTCGTTCCGCTCGTGATTTTGCTCGTTGCAATCATCGTCGTCGTTGCTCTCGGCACGACGGGTGCAGGCGGAGTGAGAAAGGGCAGTTATACTGACGCAGTCGGCATCGGTATCGACTTTGAAGGCGGTACGATTCTCACCGTCACACTCGGTGAAGACGTCAACAAAGACTACGAAGGCAACGCAAAGAACATCATCGACACAATCGAGAGTTTTGGCGTGCAAGTCAGCAATTATCAAAAGCAAACCGCCAACAACCCCGAACAAAACGCAATTCAATTCAGATACAAGAATATCTCCAACAGCGATGCGGAAATCAACGCCTTGAACATCCAAATCAGAGAAGCGGTCAACGATCTCTATCCCGATCGTCCAAACAACGTCACTTATGAATCTATCGGCGCAACCGCTGCAAACGATCTTCTCAACAAAGCGGGTATCGCACTTGCAGTCTCCGTCGCACTTATTCTTGTGTACATCATCATAAGATTTACTCTTATGAGTGGTTTTGCGGCAATCATCGCACTTCTTCACGACGTCGCCATTATGTTCTGCTTGACGGTCATCTGCAGAGTCCAAATCAACACAGCGTACGTTGCGGCAATGATTACGATTATCGCATACTCAATCAACAATACGATTATCGTCTTTGACCGCTGCCGTGAATATTTGAAACCTTTGAAGAAGGCTCAAAACGTCAAGAAGTTCGACTATAACGGCATTGGCGATATGGCTGTGCGTGATACGTTCACACGTTCAGTCTATACGACGCTCACCACAATGGTCACGGTTGTATTCCTCGCAATTCTCGGCGGTGAAACAATCAGACAATTCTGCGTGCCGATTATCCTCGGTCTCGTGGCCGGTTTCTTCTCATCAGTCTTCCTTGCGGCTCCACTTTGGGCGGCGCTCAGCGAGTCTTTCGACAAGACGAAAGAGAAGTATGCCAAGAGAAACGAAGTCACCTACGAAAAGTCCGACGAGGGCGAAGAACAAGTTTTGCCTGCAAGAGACGAGAAGAAGCAAAAAGAAATTGCAAACGCTCAACCTCAACAAGCCCAAAAGCAAGCGAAACCAAAGAACAACAATACCATTTATAAGTATTCAAAGAAGAACACCCAGTTCAAAAAGAAAAAATAACAAGGCTTGCCCTCACCAATCGTGAGGGCAAAATTTTATAAGATGCAATACTCGCTCAAAACCCAAAACTTAATTCTTTCGGAAGAACAAAAGGCACTCGCGAAAAAGCTCAAGATTTCTCGCGAGTTTCTCGCGCTTCTTATCAGTCGCGGGTTTTCCGACGAGCAAGAGATTTCAAAGTTTTTGCATCCGTCAATCGACGACTTCGTCTCTCCGTTTTCAATCGGGGGTATGAAAGAAGCAAGAGACAGACTTGCGCTCGCAATTTCTCGCAAAGAGAAAGTCCTCATATACGGAGACTATGACTGCGACGGAATCTGCGCGATTGCAATCCTTATGCTTTACTTAAAGGACAAGGTGGACGCGACGTACTTCATCCCAAACCGCAACAAAGACGGCTACGGCATATCAGCCCTCGCGCTCGAAGGCATCATTGCAAGGAAAAAGCCGAACCTCGTCATCACGGTTGACTGCGGCATAACCGCCGTGCAAGAAGTCGAATATTTGAAATCTCAAGGGATAGACACGATCGTCACGGATCACCATGAACCGCAGGCGCAAATTCCCGACTGTATCGTAGTCGATCCAAAGGTGCAAAAGACGGGATATTTTGACTTTTGCGGCGCGGGAGTCGCTCTCAAACTCGTTGAGGCAATGGCGGGCAGAGAAGAGATCAAAAAGTATCTTGACATCTGCGCCATCGCAACGATCGCGGACGTCGTGCCTCTCACAAAGGACAATCGAATAATCGCGTATTACGGTTTAAGGCAAATCTCTCAAAAGCCTCGCAAAGGCATAAAAATGCTGCTCGGAGAGGACAAAGTGTCTTCTCAAGACGTGATGTTCAAACTTGCTCCTCGTATGAACGCGGCGGGCAGGCTCGGTTCCGCTATGAAAGTCGTAAGTCTCTTCCTCGAAGACGACTACTTTATGCTCAAAACTTTGGCGGAGGAACTCGCGCGTGACAATGCGCGTCGTCAAGAACTCTGCGAAGTCGCCGTTGCCGAAGCAAAAGAAATGCTCCGCGGAGCAGATTTTAATGATATTCGCTTCATCGTGCTCAAATCGGACAACTGGGAGCCCGGTATTTTGGGAATTGCGGCGGCTAGACTCGTTGACGAGTTCAAGCGTCCCGCAGTCCTCTTTGCAAAGAGCGGAGACGAACTCAAAGGCTCTTCAAGAAGCGTTCCGTCAGTCAATATATTCGAGGTTTTTTCAAGTTTTTCGGACTATTTCACGGCGTTTGGCGGGCACGCGCAAGCGGCAGGCGTCAGTATGATGGAAGACCGCTTTGAAGACTTTAAAAAGGCTGTCAACGACGCGCTTTTGGACCGTCCGTACACGGATTTTTGTCCGTCCGCGACCTGCGATATGGCTCTCGATATGGGCGGGGACATCTTGAGTTTTGCAAAAGAACTCGCACTCCTCGAACCGACAGGCTACGGCAATCCGAAACCTACTTTCCTTTTGAACGTCAAAAATTTCAAATTTGAAAGAATAGGCTTTGGCAATCACATGAAATGCTCGACGAGATCGACCGATCTTATGGCGTTTTCAAAGTATCAATACTCGCTTGCTCCGCGCATATCAAACGCTGATTTTGAAGTTTCGCTCGGCATCAACGTTTTTCAAAACAACGTGACGGCTCAAGGCGTCGTGCAATCTTACGTTTTGCGTTCTCTCGAGACTCCCGACGACTCAAGACTTTTCAATCTGCATCACCTTGAATACGAGGGGAGTTGCACGCTTGAAAGCATTGATGAAAACGGCATTAAAAAGTGCCTTGAAAAACCTTTCGGCACACTCTTCGTTTGCTTTGACGAGAGGGCTTATAAAGACCTCGTTTCGAGGTGTGAAAAGGTTGGCAAACTCCCGCTCAATTTTGGCAATTCAGCCCATTTGAATCCCGAAAACAGCGTTGTCATCGCTCCGTCTCCGACGTTTGAATTTTCCTTTTTCAACCAAGTCGTTTTGGTGGGGCATCCGCTTACGGAAGGGTATAAGGAGCATATTTCAAAAGAGGTCAAAACTTATGCCTTCGGAGACGTGTCAAGCGAGCCACTTGCACTTTCAACGCAAACGCTTAGAACGCTTTATAAGCATCTCTACGATATTGCGCTTTCAAAGACGCGTATGCTTTCGAGAAGCAGGCTTTATCAACACGTGTCATCGCGTATGAACGTAAGCGAAGCGGAGTTTTGGGCAGGCGTGAAGATTCTTGAAGAACTCAACTTGTTCGGCGTGAGCGACAGAGGAGTCGTCGAAGTGTCAAGAAAGAGCGTAAATCTTGAAAACTCCGTGGCGTATCGAAATCTCAAGAAGTAGAATTTCGACGTTTTAGACGCTTTCAACGCAATACGCGCGCAGTTAAAAAAAGTTATTTTGAAAGAAAAATTGCCATATAGGCAATTTTTTTCGTATTTTTCACAATTGTTTTTTGTTTTGCTATTGAAAGTGGACGACAAATAAGTTATAATAATATATTATTAAAACTATTGAGGGACTATGGCGGATTTGCTCGTAAAACTTAGAAAGACTTATCCCGATAAGTACGCTGAGATTAAAAAAGCGTACGATTTTGCCAAGTCCGCTCATCAAGGGCAAAAGAGAAGTTCGGGAGAGGACTATTTCATTCACCCTTGCGCAGTCGTTGAAATCCTTGCGGATTTCGGCTTTGACAGTTCGACGGTTATCGCGGCGTTTTTGCACGACGTTCTTGAAGATACGCAGGTCACGAAAGAGGAACTTACGGCGGAGTTCGGCGAGGAGATTTGTTCGCTTGTGGAAGGTGTGACAAAACTTGAAAAACTCCAATTCGTCAACAGGGAAGAAGCGCAAGCCGAAAACTTCCGCAAAATTTTCGTTGCCATGGCAAAGGACTTGCGCGTAATCATCATCAAACTTGCCGACCGTCTTCACAATATGCGTTCTCTTCAATTTTTGGAGCCGGATAGGCAAAGGCGCATCGCTCAAGAGACGCTTGACATTTACGCACCGCTTGCGGGTAGACTTGGTATCTCATTCTTCAAGTGCGAACTTGAGGACCTTGCGATGAAGTATTTGCTTCCCGACGAATACCATTATATCACGGAAAACGTTTCGAAAAAGCGCACGGAACGACAAGGTTTCCTCGACGCAATATGCGACCAAATCCGCGAAAAACTCAAAGAAATGGGCATAAAGGGCGAAGTCAACGGCAGACCGAAACACTTCTATTCCGTCTACAAAAAGATGCACAAACTGCACATCGATATAGACCAAATCTACGACTTGCTTGCGGTCAGAATTATCGTTGATTCCGTCAAAGACTGCTATACGATGCTCGGTGAAATCCACACTATGTGGAAGCCGATGCCGGGCAGATTCAAAGACTACATCGCAATGCCGAAAGCCAACAACTATCAATCGCTTCACACGACGGTCGTCACCCCGTTCGGCGAGACGTTTGAGATTCAAATCCGCACGTTTGAGATGCACAAAATCGCAGAATACGGCATCGCGGCGCATTGGAAGTATAAAGAAGGCACGACGGGGTCAGACAGCGAACTCGACGTCAAAGTCAAGTGGCTTAGAGAAGTCATGGACGCTCAAAAGGACATCGACGGCGCAAGAGAGTTTATGGACGCCGTCAAAATCAACGTTTTTGAGGACGAAGTCTTCGTGTTTACGCCAAAGGGCGACGTTTTCGATCTTCCCGTGGGTTCCACGCCCGTCGATCTTGCGTACAAAATTCACTCTGCAGTCGGCAACAAGTGTATCGGCGCAAAGGTCAACAAGAAGATCGTGCCTTTGTCAACCAAACTTATGACGGGCGATATAGTTGAGATATTGACTCAAAACTCCTCGAAAGGTCCGAGTCTCGACTGGCTCAAATTCGTGCGAACGGCTTCGGCGCGCTCGAAGATCAGAGCGTATTTTAAGAAGGAAAACAAAGAAGAGAATATTGCGCGAGGCAAAGAGATGCTCGAGCGCGAGGCGAGACGCCGCGGATACGATTTGAACGAAGTCTTTACGCCCGACGTCATTGAAGAACTCTTGCAAAAGCACGCTATGGGCAGCGAAAACGACATCTATGCTGCGGTCGGTTTTGGCGGACTTACGACGTCGCAAGTGCTTACAAAACTCCTTCAAACTTTCAAAAAGGAAGTTCAGCCGCCTCAAGAACAACCGACTGCGACGACTCCTCGAAAGCGCTCTAAGAGCGGCGTTCTCATCAATGGCAACGCCAACTTTACAGTTCACTTTTCACAATGTTGCTCTCCTGTCCCGGGAGACAGCATAATCGGTTATATCTCAAGGGGAAGAGGCGTGTCCGTCCACCGCGTTGACTGTCCGAACGTCAAGGGTATGGAAGAGGAGAGACTTATTCCTGCAAGTTGGGATACGGCGGGCGATGAAAGTTATAATGCGACCCTCGTGCTTACGACGGAGAACAAAGGCGGATTGCTTGCCACAATTACTACGGTTATTTCAAACGCAAAACTCCAAATCGTCGGTGTAAACGCAAGACTTGACGACAAGACGCGCACGGCGGAGATGACTATCGTCGTTGAAATCAAGCGCGCGAGCGACCTTGAAGAACTCGTAAACAAACTAAAAAATATTGACGGAGTTTTGAACGTACACAGATGAATCTTTTTCACCTTTACACATCATCAATCCAAACCAACACCTACATTGTGGAGAACAATCGCAGGTGTTTTGTCGTGGACCCGGGCGGGAACGCGGACGCCGTTTGGGAACTGATCGAGGACAGAAAAGACAAACTCGACGCGATCATATTGACGCACGGGCATTTCGACCATATCGGCGGTGTTGCCGAACTCAAGCGCAGAGGCACGAGGGTGAAAAACGGCGAGATCGTAGAGCCTCAAATCATCATTCACAGGCTCGACGCGGACAAGACGAGAGACAGCAAGAAAAATCTCTCTATAGTGTCAGGCGAAATCGTTGAAAAATTCGTTCCCGACCTGCTTGTAAACGGCGGTGAAACTCTCAAAATCATCGGGTTAGATGTCAAGTTTATACACACCCCGGGGCATTCTAAGGGCAGTATGTGCGTAATCGTGGGCAACAAGATTTTCGTGGGAGACACCATCTTCTTTATGTCGTACGGCAGAACGGATTTTTATGACGGAAGTTATAAAGAACTAAAAAACTCTATCGTCAACAAACTTTTCGCGCTCGAGGGCAATTATACGCTTCTTACAGGGCACGGCGATCCGACCACCATGGACTTTGAACGCAAGAACAATTTGATTCTTGAAGAGAAAGTCGACGCGCCTATCGAGGATTAAACCGTCAAAAAGTCGCGGTTTTTTGAATCGCGGATTAAAACGAGAGACAAAACCAAGTTTTGATTATCGTACACAAAACTTTGAGGGAAAATTTATGATAAACTTTTCAATTTCAAACGACGAGTACAAAAACGACCTTATGGAACTTATCCGCCTCTTTGAAACGAGAGTGGAGGGAAATTTGTCCATTGACGTCGACTATTCGAATCTTAAAAATGCATTCAAAATCGACATAACGTCGCCAAAGTATGAAAACTTCAAAAAAAGTTATGTTTTTCCTTTCAAAGCCGAGAACGATTTGGAAAAGAAACGGGTGGAGAAACGCTATCTGAAGATTGCGATTTATAGGACCATCAGTTTTCTTACGGACGTCAATTTGCCTTATGGCTGTCTCACGGGCATACGCCCCACGAAACTCTACCAAGAGATTCAAAACAACCCGCTTAGATACGGGAAATCCGCAAGGGAAGTCTTCCTCTCCGATTATAGCGTGAGCGAGGACAAAGTCAAACTTATCGAGCATATCGTAAACACTCAAAAGCCTCTCCGCAACAAAAGGGCGAAGGCGTGCGACGTTTTCGTGTTTATACCGTTTTGTCCGACGAGATGCGCTTATTGTTCCTTCGTGTCGCTTCCGATCGACAAACAAAAAAAACTCGTCGAGCCGTACGTCGATTGCCTTGTCAGAGAACTCGAGCAAACGGAAGCGTTTGTGAGAGAAAAGAAAATCAAAATCAGAAGCGTTTACGTCGGTGGCGGAACTCCGACGAGTATAGGCGCCGAACTTCTTGACCGCGTGCTCGAGCATTGTCATTTCGATTGCAAAGAGTTTACGGTTGAAGCGGGACGCCCTGATACGATAAATCAAGAGATAGTCGACGTGCTTTTGAAGCACGGAGTGACGAGAATTTCAGTCAATCCGCAGACTTTCAACGACAAAACCTTGAAACTCATAGGCAGAAGTCATACGACGGGGGATATATACACTGCGTATTCGCTCGTCAAGGGCAAGTTTATCGTCAATATGGACCTCATCGCAATGCTTCCAAACGAGACTTTCGAGGACTTCAAACGCTCGGTTGATATTGCCGTTGCGCTAAAACCCGAAAACATCACCGTCCACACACTGTATCTCAAAAAAGGCTCCGCCTTAAAACTCGAAAACTACGACAATACGGACTATGCAACCGCGACGAAAATGGTGGCTTACGCTTACAAAAAGTTGACGGAGGAAGGGTACAATCCATACTATATGTATCGCCAAAAATACACGTCCGGAAGCCTCGAAAACGTGGGGTATGCAAAGCCGAAGACGGAGTGCGTCTACAACGTTGACATTATGGAGGAGGACACGTCGATCATCGCAAACGGCGCGGCGGCGATTTCGAAGAAGTGGATCAAGTCGAAAAATCTCATCGAACGATGTGCCAATTATAAAGAACCGCTCGAATACGTGAAGAACATCGACATGATGCTCGAGCGTCAACGCGATTTTTGGAATCCGAAGCCGAAGAAAAAACGCGAAGTGGACAGCGAAAACGTCGATTCTATCGCGCTTAAACTCGACGACTAAGCGGGTTTTTTCATCAAAATCGCTTGTGACCCTCAACATATCGATATATTGAAAAATAAATGAAAAAATAGTTAAATTCGGTTTACATTATTTTTCTTTTATGATAATATCTTTAAAGTACTTTCTACGAGGTTTGGACAAAACTCCGAGTCCTTACTTGGTTGAAAGCGAATCACTTATCCAAAGAAGGAGGCAAAACAATGGATAAACAACAAAAGCAAGACATCATCGCAAAGTATGCACGCACAGAGGGTGACACAGGTTCTCCGGAAGTTCAAATCGCACTTTTGACATCACGTATCGCTGAACTCACGGAGCACTTGAAGAGACATCCTAAAGATCACCACAGCCGTAGAGGCCTTCTCATGATGGTCGGTCACAGAAAAAATCTTCTCGGTTATCTTTACAACCTCGACATTATGCGTTATCGTCAACTTATCGCAGAACTCGGAATCAGAGACACAATCGAAAAGAAGTAAAATTTTGGGTGCTTTTTGCACCCATTTTTTTTGTAAATAATCGGCGGAATGCCGAAAATATAAGTGGATGACGGAATCCACAGAGGAGTATTTATGGAAAGAAAAATTTTCAAAACAACAGTAGGCGGCAGAGAACTTGTCGTCGAGACAGGCGCATATTGCAGCCAATCCAACGGCTCTTGCATCGTCAGATGCGGCGACACGGTCGTTATGGTCAACGCAACCATGTCCAAAGCACCGCGTGACGGCATGGACTTCTTCCCACTCAGCGTGGACTACGAAGAGAAAATGTACGCAATCGGCAAGATCCCGGGCGGTTTCAAGAAGAGAGAGGGCAGAGCAAGCGACAAAGCGATCCTTACGTCTCGCCTTATCGACAGACCGATCCGTCCGCTTTTCCCAAAGGGACTTTACAATGACGTGACAGTCATCGCAACCGTTCTTTCGGTTGACACGAACATTCAACCTGAAGTGCTTGGTATGATCGGCTCATCCGTCGCACTTTCAATCTCAGACATCCCATGGGCAGGTCCTACGGGTTCAGTCGTAGTCGGCTACGTTGACGGGCAGTACATCATCAACCCTGACGCAGAACAAAGAGCAAAATCCCGCCTCGCGCTCAACCTTGCGGGCACGAAAGACGCAATCATGATGGTTGAAGCGGGCGCAAACGTAATCAGCGAAAAAGAAATGCTCGACGCAATCCTCTTTGGTCACGAAGAGATCAAGAAGATCGTCGCGTTTATCGAAGACATCCAAAAAGAAGTCGGCAAGCCAAAACTTGACATCGAACTCGAGCATATCCCTGAAAACATCGACAAAGCGGTGAGAGAATATGCAAACGAAAAGATGGACTACGTCCTCGAAGCATACGATCGCTACGAAAGAGAAGCAAGAGAAGACGACTTGAACGTCGACGTCCTCGCGCACTTCGCCGAAGACTTCCAGGACGAGCCAAAGCGCACGAAGTTCATCCTCGACAGCCTCTACTATCTCAAGAAAGAAAAGGTAAGAGCAAAAGTTCTTGACAAGGGCATCCGTCCTGACGGCAGAGCGCTCACCGAAATCCGCCCGATTTGGTGCGAAGTCGGTATGCTCCCAAGAGTCCACGGCAGCGCAGTCTTCACACGCGGTCAAACTCAAGCGATGACGACGTGCACGCTCGGCACGATCTCCGAAGCGCAAAAACTCGAAGGTCTTGACGACGACTACTACAAGAGATATATGCACCAATACAATATGCCTGGCTACTCCACGGGTGAAGCAAAGGCATTGAAGAGCCCGGGCAGACGTGAAATCGGCCACGGCGCACTTGCGGAACGCGCACTCGAGCCTGTTCTTCCGAGTGAAGAAGAGTTCCCATACGCAATCCGTACAGTCTCCGACATTTTGAGTTCTAACGGCTCCACGTCACAAGCGTCCGTTTGCGGCAGCACGCTCGCTCTTATGGACGCAGGCGTTCCGATCAAGGCGCCTGTTGCAGGTATCGCAATGGGTCTTATGAAAAACCCTGACGAAGGCAAAGTCGCAGTCCTCACGGACATCCAAGGTCTCGAAGACTTCTTGGGCGATATGGACTTCAAGGTCGCAGGCACGTCGGAAGGCATCACGGCAATTCAAATGGATATCAAGATCAAGGGCATCGACGAGGCAATCCTCACGAAAGCGCTTGAACAAGCAAGACAAGGCAGACTTGAAATCCTCGGCAAGATGCTTGCAGTTCTTCCTGAACCACGCAAAGAACTCAGCAAATGGGCTCCGAAGATCGTCTCCTTCCAAATCGATCCTGACAAACTCGGCGACGTGATCGGCAAGGGTGGCAAGACCATCAACAAGATCATCGAAGACACGGGCGTCAAGATTGACCTTAGTGACGACGGTACAGTCTTCATTGCTTCAAATGATTCTCAAGCAATCGAAAAGGCAAAGAATATCATCGAAATCATCGTCAAAGACGTTGAAATCGGCGACATCTACGAAGGCGTTGTCACCAAGATTATGGAGAACGAAAAAGGTCAATTCGGCGCAAGCGTAAGCTTTGCACCGGGCAAAGACGGCATGATCCACATCTCAAAACTCTCCGAAGAAAGAGTAGAGAAGGTGACGGACGTCGTCAACGTCGGCGACATCGTGCTCGTCAAAGTCATCAAGATTGACGATAAGCATCGCGTGGATTTGAGATTGAAGAAAATCATCAAGAAGGCGTAAAAACCGCGCTATTTAGCGACCGGCTCAAAATCGTACAAATCTTTGTTGCTCACACTTATGTGAGCAACTTTTTATTTTGCACAATTTTTCGCCTGCTTCCGCGCACAACATTGATTGCTGAACGTTCTTGAGAACGAAAGAACTCAAGCCAGTGGTTCGCAACAATCTTGTGCTTGGATAAAAAGCGGAAGAAAAGAAACACACAAAGAGAGTGCCATTTCGCGCATCTCATCCAAATATCGCGGTTTTTGAAAAATTATGATTGTTGGAGAAGAGTTGAATTGATAAAGAATAAAAACAAAAAACAGCACTCGATTGAGCGCCGTTTTTATATGGTTTTTCCGCAATATTTTGCAAAGCAAAATATTTCATAACGCTTTGCGTTATATCATATCGAAGATATATCATATTTGCTTTGGCAAATATATCATTGTTTCAAACGTCAAATGACGTTTGAAACCACGTCGGCGGTCAAGCCTACGGCTTTGACGTAGTCCAAAATGCGAGGTAGGGCGGAGACGGTTGCGTCAGTTGGGTGGAGGAGGATGAGTTCGCCGGCTTTCAGGTCTTTGGTGGCGCGTGAGAAGATGAGGTCTACGTCTGCGTCGCGCCAGTCGATCGTGTCTCTCGTCCACATTATGACTTTGTAGCCGAGGTCTTCGCAGGCGCGCATCATATTTTTGCCGATGCTTCC
>Ga0256405_10004448_pt1 | contig 26113 bp, 13 predicted proteins | sample RumenRJG_02DNA_FD_189096 | JGI IMG/M metagenome (GOLD analysis project Ga0256405, IMG submission 189096) | Bovine rumen microbial communities from Lethbridge, Alberta, Canada - RJG_02 | ecosystem: Host-associated > Mammals > Digestive system > Stomach > Rumen | place: Canada: Alberta... | reverse complement strand
CCGATGTACTATCCCGCGATGTTGTCGTGACATCCAATTTCACGACTGACATCCAGCTCCACACTCCTATCGTGTCCGCCGCCATGGACACGGTGACCGAGGCCAGGCTTGCCATAGCTATGGCCCGTGCCGGAGGTATCGGTGTGATCCACAAGAATATGCCCATCGAGAAGCAGTGTGAGCAGGTTCGCCGTGTGAAAAGGGCCGAGAACGGTATGATCTACGATCCTGTCACCATCCGTCCGGAAGCTACTGTGGGAGAAGCGCTCGCGATGATGAGCAAGCACCACATCGGTGGTATCCCGGTAGTTGACACCAACGGTTTCCTGATCGGTATCGTGACCAACAGGGATCTTCGCTTCCAGGAGGATATGGCTCTCCCGATCAACAATGTCATGACGAGCGAGAACATCGTGACCGCCCCTAAGGGTATCACCCTGGCCGATGCCACCAAGGTGCTCCAGAAGAGCAAGGTCGAGAAACTTCCCGTGATCGACAAGGACGGAAAGCTGGTCGGCCTTATCACCTATAAGGACCTCATGAAGATCAAGGACAACCCTATCGCCTCCAAGGACAGCAAGGGTCGTCTGATGGTCGCCGCCGCTGCCGGTATCAAGTTCGACACCGTGGAGAGGATTGGACTCCTTCTCGACGCCGGAGCCGACGCTGTCGTCCTCGACACCGCCCACGGCCATTCCGAGGGCGTGATCCAGATGGTGCGCAAAGCGTGTCAGGCTTTCCCTGAAGCCCAGATAGTGGCTGGAAACGTCGCTACCGCCGAGGGTGCCAAAGCCCTTGCGGACGCCGGAGTCAAGGCTGTCAAGGTCGGAATCGGTCCCGGATCGATCTGCACCACCAGGATCATCGCCGGTATCGGTGTTCCTCAGCTCACAGCCGTCATGGAGGCCTGCGAGGCCCTGAAGGGCACGGGCATCCCTGTGATCGCTGACGGAGGTATCAGATATTCCGGAGATATAGTCAAGGCCCTTGCGGCTGGCGCCGGCACTATCATGGCAGGATCCCTGCTGGCCGGAACCGAGGAGTCCCCGGGCGAGACCATCATCATGAACGGCCGCCGCTTCAAGTCTTACAGGGGCATGGGTTCCCTGGAGGCCATGGAGCAGGGCTCTAAGGACAGGTATTTCCAGGACATGGAGGCCGACATCAAGAAACTTGTTCCTGAGGGAATCGTCGCTCAGGTCCCGTACAAGGGTACGGTCTCCGAGGTCGTCTATCAGCTTGTCGGAGGTCTCAGGGCCGGAATGGGCTACTGCGGCGCCCACACTGTCGCCGAGCTCAGGAACGCCAAGTTCGTACGTATCACCAACGCCGGTTTCCTTGAGAGTCACCCCCACGACGTGACCATCACCAAGGAGGCTCCGAACTATTCCAGGTAATTGATGGCCAAGAGGTTCCCCATATTCGTCGTCATTTTGGCGGCGCTGCTTCCCTCATGTAAGGCTTTCCAGTCGTTTATCCACGACGGGGAGGTGGTGGCGAAGCTGGGGGATCATAAGCTGTACCTCTCGGAGTTGGAGAAAGTGATCCCGAACGGCATCAGTCCTGAGGACAGCCTCAATCTGGCTAATCTTTACATCAACTCCTGGGCGACCGGCAAGGCGTTTCAGGACATCGCAGAGCAAAAACTCAGCAAGGAGGAGAAGGATGTCTCCAAGGAGCTTGAGGACTACAGGCAGTCACTTCTAAGGTACCGTTTCGAGCAGAGATTCATATCGGAACGGCTCGACACGACCGTTTCCCCGAAAGAGGTGGATGAATATTTCGAGGCCCACAAGGATAATTTCAAACTGGAGAGACCTATTGTCAAGGCCCGTTTCATGAAAATATCCGAGGATTCTCCGAACCTGCGGACTATCAAGAAGTTGATGTCTTCGGACGACGTTTCTGACGTTATAGCCGCTGACAGTCTCGCCTTTAATTCCGCCCAGCGTTACGCGGACCTTTCGGACACCTGGATTGACGCCGCAACCTTGGCCGGTGACTTTGGTGTGGACTATGTCGAGATGCTGTCGAAAAAGAATGGTCAATTCATTGAGATCAAGGATGGTGACGGATTTCTCCTTGTGGCCTTTATCGCCGACATGGTCAAGGCGGGAGAAGTTCCTCCCGTGGAGTTTTGTGAGGAACGGATAAAGGATATTATCATAAGCGGGAGAAAGCACAAGCTTCTCACGACTTTGGAACAAGACTTGATAGAAGACGCCAAGGCCAAGGAGAAATTTGAAATATATTCTAAATGATGACAAGGAAAGCGATATTGACCCTGATGGTTGTGATGGCAGCGTGCTTTACAGCCAAGGCACAGAAATACAATTACGTAGACAAGTCGGTGGCTGTTGTCGGCAACGAGGTTATCCTGATCTCTGATGTCGAGAGCTCTGTCAAGGAAAGAGCCGCCCAAGGATTGGTTTCAGACAGGAATATGCGTTGTGAGATCCTGGAGACCCTCCTTGAGAGCAAGCTTTTCCTTATGCAGGCGAGGATCGACTCCCTGACTATCAACCAGGACAACGTCGAGGCCATGCTTTCCCAGAGGCTGGACCAGTTCATGACCGCTCTGGGTGGTCAGCAGCAGCTTGAGGAATATTTCGGAAAGCCCCTCTACCGTCTTCGCCAGGACCTTCGCCAGCAGTTCGAGGACATGAGCCTCACCCAGCAGGAGCAGGCCGAGATCGTCAAGAAAGTTCCTGATATGACTCCTTTTGATGTCAAGGAATATTTGGATACCGTGGACACTAAGAACCTTCCGATAGTTCCGATCAAGTACCAGCTCAGCCAGATTTGCCTTTATCCGGATCGTGACGCCGCGAACCTCGCGGTGAGGGAGAAACTCCTGGAGCTTCGCGAGAGAATCATCAACGGGGAGAAGTTCTCAACTCTCGCCAGGATGTATTCTGAGGATCCTGGTACCGCTCGTCGTGGAGGAGAGCTTGGAATGGCTTCCAAGTCAATTTATTGGCCAGTCTTCTCAGATGCCGCTATGGCTTTGAAGCCGGGCGTGATCTCCCAGATAGTCGAGACTCCGGACGGATTTCATATCATCGAGGTCCTCGAGAAAAACGGAGACATGTTCAATGCCCGTCACATCTTGATGAAGCCCCAGTACACTTCCGAGGACAAGCAGAAGGCATTCAAGACCCTTGACAGCCTTCGTACCGAGATTCTTAACGGCGCTGTCACATTCCAAATGGCGGCCAGTTTCTATTCTCAGGATGCTCCCACAAAGACGAATGGCGGGCAGATGGCAGATCCCAACACAGGTTCCGCTTATTTTGAGATCGACCAGCTCAAGCCCGAGGACTATAAAGCTATCAAGGATTTGAAAGAAGGCGAGATATCCATGCCAGTGGAGTCAACTGACAACGAGGGCCGTCCGGATCAGGTCAAGGATTTCGTCGTTGGTAAGACTAACTACAAGATCATCAAGGTTGACAAGATCATCCCGGCTCACACGGCTTCTTTCGAGTCTGATTTCCCGCAGCTTCAGGAAGAGGTGAAGCGTGAGAAACAGCAGGCGGCGATCGACGAGTTCCTGGAGAAAAAGATCAAGGACACCAGGATAGTCATTGACCCTCTGTTCAAGGACTGCGAGTTCCGCCGCTCCTCCTGGGCTTCTAAGTTCAGCGAGTAGAGAGATGTCTTTCCGTCGTCTTGCATATTCCCTCCTTCTCTTTCTGCTCCCGATTGTAGCGCAAGCGCAGTTCCCCGAGCGGAAAGACAGTCTTGTACGCCTTCTGGGGTGCGACAAACTGCTACAGGAGGACGTGGACGGCCATAGTTTCAGGAAAGCCCTCGGAAACGCCCGTTTCGAGCACAACGACACCAAACTTGTCTGCGACACCGCCTTGTGGGACGTTGACGCCAATGTCATTAAGGCCATGGGCCATGTCAGGATAATCCAGAACCGGACAGTCTTGACAAGCGACAATCTCGATTATTATATCGGCAGTAGCCTCGCGGAGTTCAGAGGAAGTCTGGTCCAGCTTCAGGATAAAGACAAGAATACGCTCAGAACCAGGAATTTGGACTACGACACCGCAGACAGTGTGGCGGTCTTCCGGGATGGTGGTTCTTTCCGGGACAAGGACGGCCAGATCATCGAGAGTGATGTGGGCCGTTACGACGCCAAGTCAAAGACCTTCTACTTCGAAAAGGATGTGAACATGTACACGGACTCCGTGTTTGTAAAGACTGACGTCCTTGATTTCAACACGGAGACCTCGGTGGCCATATTCGGAAAAGGGACTCATGCCTGGAAGGGAAGTAACATGCTATCAGCCAATTCCGGATCGTATGACCGGAAGGCTGAGCTTTTCAAGTTCTCTAAAAATGTTCATCTTCTGACCAGGGACCAGGAGGCCTGGTCGGATACCCTCGTTTACGAGAGGGCTTTCAATAATGCCGAGATGTTCGGCAATGTGGAACTCCTCGACCAGACAAGGGATGTCGCCGCGGTGGCTGGTTACATGCAGTACGTGGATTCCTTGGAACGCATAAGGATGCTGAGGGATCCCTCTGTCATTGCCATTTTTGAGCAGGAAGGCAAGAAAGACACAGTGTATGTCCGTGGGGACGAGCTTCTATATTGGGCCGTTCCCAAGTGTGAGATCTCTGAGAATGAATTGGCCAAATCCCAGAAACGTCTGGAGGATTTGGCTGTGGATCCTATCATGGAGTACCGCCGCCAGGCTTATGAGGCTGCCGTGTCGGCGGCTGAGGAGGCGAAAAAGAAGCTGGAAGAGGAGGATCCCAACCTGAAAAACAGAAAGCCCAAAGGGGGACCGTATTCGGAACCGGATGCGGAGCCGGTGATGCAGGTTCCGGACCCTCCGGAGTCTGAGACTGATTCCCTTCAGACCGGTCCGCCGGACTCCACCAAGATAGGTTTCCTGCTTGGACTGAGGAATGTGAAGGTTTTCCGCAGGGACATGCAGGTCGTGTGTGACTCACTTGTTTACAATGATTTGGACTCTCTGGTGAGACTCTATCGTTCCCCGATCGTGTGGAATGAGATTCGTCGCCAATATTCAGCTGACAGTATCACTGTCGCCTTGAAAAACAAGGCTCTTGACAAGGCGAGCCTGATGTCAAACGCCTTTATTGTGGTTCAGGAGGACTCCCTGTGTTTTGACCAGATACGAGGGGCCGAGATGATGGCCTATTTCGATTCTACAGGGGCTCTGAAGCGTTTCGACTCCATGGGAGGCGCGTCCGGGCTTTTCTTCCTTGAGGAGAAAGGCGCTTTCGCCACAGTGAACAAGTTCGAGGCGAAGATGCTCATGGCCACATTCCAGAAAGGGACCATCAACGATTTGATCTATTACGAGGCAGTCAAGAGTGACGCTTATCCCGCGGTCCAACTCAAGAAGGATGAGAGGATACTCAAGGGCTTCGAATGGCAGCCGGAGAAACGTCCAAAGGGCCCTGAGGATGTCGTGGTGTATAAGCAAAGACAATCTGAAAGGGAGAAGTACGAGAGCATTCCGCACGCTAAATTCGTCCAGACCGAGAAGTATTTTCCCGGTCACATGGCGAATATCAACAAGATGCTGGCCAGCGCGGATTCCCTAAAGCGGGCCCGTGAGGCGGAGCGTCAGGCGATGGAGGAGTTGAGAAAGACCCAGGAGGCCCTTGACGCGCAAGCGGCCAAGGAAGCCGCGGCGGAACAAGCTGCGGGCGATGCCTCCGCAGGGGATGCGGCCGGGGAAACCGCTGCTGAAACGGCAGGTGACGCTCCTGTGGAAGCTGTTGGGAATAAGGGAGAAAAACCTGATTCTCTCTCTCTACATGCCGCGCTTGACTCATTAGGCGTGCCGGTCTCTGACTCTCTGGCTGTTGTTGATTCCTTGTCAAGAGCTAAAGCGTTGGCGGACTCGCTTAGAATCGCGAGGATGGATTCCCTCAGGAGGGCCTTGACAGCTGACCTGGATGCGGAAAGGGCCCAGAAGAAGGCTGAGCGGGACGCTAGGAAAGCGGCCCAGGACAGTGTCCGTCAGGCCAGGGCGGCAAAGAAGGAAGCGAAATGGGCGGCGTTAGATGCGAAGGATGCTGAAAAGGCTGCCCGAAAGGCGGAGAAGAATGCCGAAAAGCAGCGGATCAAGCTGAAAAAGATGTTGAAGGCGAAGGAAAAATCGGACGCCAGGGAACAGAAATTCTTAGAGCGATACAAAGCCCGTTACGAGAAAAAGAAGGCCAGACAGGAAGCGGCGGCTTTGAAGAAGAAACATTAGTCTTGCGGGATTTGAGGTGCAGGATAGCGGTTTTGTCCCGCTATTTGTCTCTGCTTTGGTTAACTTTGCTTACTTTACCAGATAACGCTAAAGTTTTGAGACCAATTTTCAGATCAACCTTATTTCTAGTCCTTTCAGCGGCAATAGCGGCTTGTTCCGGGACTACCGGGACAGAATCTGTCTCGCTTGCGGATCCTTTTGTCGGAACCGGCTTTCATGGTCATACTTACCCTGGGGCTACCGCTCCTTTCGGAATGGTGCAGCTGAGCCCGGACACCAGGAACAGGACTTGGGACGGAAGTTCCGGCTATCACTACAGCGATCCCACTATCCTCGGATTCTCACATACCCATCTTAGCGGAACGGGATGCGCTGATCTTGGCGACTTTTTGTTCCTTCCGTTTATCGGTGAGAATATTCCCGAAAACCTTCCTTTCTCCCATGATGACGAGGAAGCCTCACCCGGGTACTATAAAGTCGTTTTCCCGGATGCGGGGATAACCGCCGAGCTTACCGCGACAACCAGGACAGGAGTCCATCGTTACTCATTCAAGGGAAAAGGAGAGCGCCACATCCTTATCGATGCGGCATATAATATCGGGGACACCCACCCGGATGGAATATTCATGGATGTGGAGGGCGACTCCGTCGTCAAAGGTGGCCGCCATGTGAGCGGCTGGTCTCCTGACAGGCAGATTTATTTCAATGCGGCTTTCTCTGTCCCTTTCTCGTCGGCGGAGAAGCTTGAAGGGGACAGGATGCTGCTGACCTTCCCTGAAACGACAGAAGAAGTCGTTGTCTCTGTGGGACTTTCGCAGGTTGACACCGAGGGCGCCGCCCGAAATCTCGCTGCTGAGGTCGGTGAAAAGGATTTTGATGCCGTCCGTTCCGAGGCTGTCCAGGCTTGGATTGAGGCTCTCGGCGCGATCAAGGTCGAGGGCGGAAGCAAGGAGGCCAGGGCCAATTTCTACTCTGCCCTGTACCACACTATGGTTGTCCCCAACCGGGGTGACGATGTGGACGGACGCTACCGCAATTTCCGCCAGGAGATCGTCTCCGTTCCAGAGGGAAGGGCTTTCTATTCAACTCTTTCCTTGTGGGACACTTTCCGCACATGGAATCCTTTGATGACCCTGATCAACGCCCCTTTGGTTAACGACATGGTGTTCAGCCTGATGGACATGGCCGGCAAGGGCGGGAGACTTCCCATGTGGCCGCTGGCGAGCTCCGACACCGAGTGCATGATTGGCTACCATGCCGTCTCCATGATGGCGGACGCTTGGATCCATCTCCACTCGTTCGATTTCGAGGATGCCCTTGAGGCCATGGTCAAAGCGTCCAATACCGACGCCAGCTCCGATCCTTACAACGCCTTCGGATACATCCCCGCCAACATCCAGGCCGAGTCGGTCTCCAAGACGCTTGAGTTCGCCTATGACGACTGGTGCATCGGCAGGATGGCGGAGTTGGCTGGCAAGGAAGATCTCGCAAAGGAGTATTACGCCAGGGCCAGGCGATACACAGCCATATTTGACGCTTCCACCGGTTTCATGAGGGCCAGGAACTCGGAAGGGAACTGGATGCCGAGGTTCAATCCGATCGGCGATTCGAGGGACTACACTGAGGGTATTCCATGGCAGTACCGGTTCTTCGCACCTCACGATTTCTACGGGTTGACCGCTCTTATGGGAGGCAAGGAAGCCATGAAGGCCGCACTCGACTCGCTATTCACTTATGACGAGAGGGATCCCGGGACAGACATCGGCGACATGACGGGGCTTGTCGGGCAATATGCCCACGGCAATGAGCCCAGCCACAACATGGCATATCTGTACAATTTCCTCGGCCAGCCCTGCAAATCCCAGAAGCTTGTGCGCCAGTTGCTTCAGGACTTGTATTCCCCGACTCCCGAGGGCATTAGCGGCAACGAGGACTGCGGCCAGATGTCCGCCTGGTACGTCCTGTCTTCTTTGGGAATATACCCTATCTGCCCTGGCACCGGGGAGTTCGTCCTCTCGGCTCCGCTGTTTAAGAAAGCCATCCTGCAGGTGGATCTCGAGAAGGAACTCGTCATCACAGCGGATCATCCGGAATATCCTTACATCAAGTCAGTTACCTACAACGGAGAGCCCTTGGACGCCTTGTTCGTCACCTTTGAGCAGCTTAAAGAAGGCGGCGAACTCACCTTCACCCTCTCCAAGGATCCGGTAAGCGACCGTGATGGCCTCAAGGCCCCATATTCGTTGACTTCCGGGGACCAGGTCTCAATGCCTTACGTCCCCTCCGACCCCACATACTACGAGGGAGACTTCGTGATCGACCTTCGGAGTCGGACTGAGGGGGCTGAGATCCGGTACACCCTTGACGGGACCGTCCCAGACGGGAATTCGCCTCTGTACACCGCTCCTTTCAAGATATTCGGGGACTTCGTCCTCTCAGCGAAGGCCTTCAAGGAAGGTATGGCGGAGAGCGAGGTGATGAGGATCCACGCTGTCCCCGCCATAGATGTTCCCGCCGCCAAGGTCTCCGGGCTTTCGGCAGGGTGCAGGTACTCCTACCACACAGGTCTCTTCTCAAAGACGGCTGACGTGCGCGCGAGCAAGGCTTTGTCATCCGGGGTCATGCCCTCTCCTTCGATTAAGGACGCTCCGGACGAGGATCATTTTGGATATATATTCACCGGATATATTGACATCCCTTCGGACGGGATCTGGGATTTCTCACTGCGAAGCGACGATGGCGCCCTTCTGGAGATTGACGGTCGGATTGTCGTTGACAATGACGGCTCCCATGCCGCCTACACGGCGACCGGGCGCATCCCTCTGATGAAAGGCATGCATCCGTTCCGTCTGACCTACCTCGAGGATTACGAGGGACAGTCCCTCTTCTGGGCGTGGAAGCCGCAGGAAGGGGAGAAGTTCGAGAGAATCCCTGAAAACGTTATTTGGCACAAATAAAACATGATATGCGTAAATTATTGATCATAACAGCTTCGCTGGCGTTGTGCCTGACGCTCCAGGCGCAGCGGCCCATCGCTTACCATTCCCACAACGACTACAACCGCACCGCCCCTTTCTGGGAGGCATATTCACAGCATTGCACCTCCATTGAGGCCGATGTGTTCCTCCATGACGGGGAGATCCTTGTGGCCCACAACCGGGAGGACGTGAGCGCTGACCGCAGCTTGAGGACGATGTATATCGAGCCAATCGCCAAGGTGTTCCGTGAGAATGGAGGCCGCATGTGGGAAGGAAGCTCCGACCGTCTGCAGCTGATGGTTGACTTGAAGACCTCCGAGTCGCTTCCGGGAGTCTTGGCCCTGGCTGAGGAGTTCCCCGACGTGTTCACGACCCCGAACGGTGTCAAAATTGTCTTTACCGGAAGTATTCCTGATCCTAAGGACTTCGGAAAATATCCTGAGTGGGTGTGGTTTGACGGTGATTTCACCAACGGCAAGATAACCTACACTTCTGAGCAGCTCAAGCGTATAGCGTTGATCAGCACCGACTTCCGTAAATTCGCCAAGAAGTGGAACGGTAAGGGACGCATGATCGATCCGGAGCTTTTTGCGGTCCAGGGTGCGATTGAGGCCGCCCATGCCGTCGGCAAACCGATCCGTTTCTGGGATGCTCCTGAAGGCACGACCGTCTATTTCACCTTCCAGAAGATGGGGGTTGACATAATCAACACAGATTATCCCGCCAAATGCGCCCTTTTTTATGACGACTGGGTGAATAAGAATTTCTGGATGGGTCAGCACAAGGTTCAGGCTGGTGTCACCGGGACCCATAAACTCGACAAGGCTACCCGTGATTTCAAGGGATTCCAGAATGAGAAGCTCCAGCTAACCAAGAGGATAGAGACTTACACTCCGACCTACAAGAACGACGGTTCGGACAAGAATATCAAGAATGTCATCTTCCTTATCGGTGACGGCATGGGACTGAACCAGATCTCGGCCGGAGCTTTCGCCAACAACAGGGATTTGTCCCTTCTGAAGATGAAGCACATCGGCTTCCAGTTCGCCAATCCTGAGAATGATTTTATTCCTGATTCCGCTTCCGGTGGAAGCACGCTCGCTACCGGCGAGCCTTCATGGACCAGGCACATCGCGTCCAATTATGACGGCTCCGCTGAGGTGTCCCCGTTGTCTGACTATTTCCACGACATGGGCAAGGCCACAGGTGTCATCACCATGGGTGACATCGCTGACGCCACCCCGGCTGTGTTCTACGGCCACACTTCCGAGCGCGACAGTACTGAGCTGATCACAAGTTTCCTCGCCACTAGCGCTAAGATCGATCTTCTGGCGGGAAGCGGCAGGGACTATTTCGAGGATCCCCGTCAGGACAAGATCGACCTGATGGCAGGGATCAAGGCCAATGGATTCTCATACACCTACGACGCCCTCAACACCTCCAGCGTTCCCGGTAAGGTTATCGCGATCGATCAGAGGATGAGGGCATACGCCGAGGAGAGGACCCTCGATCTGCTCGCTGAGATAACCGTCGAGTCGATCAAAAAGCTCCAGGGCATGTCCAAGAAGGGCTTTTTCCTGATGGCGGAGGGCGCCAAGATCGACTATGCCGGCCACTCTGATTGTTTCCCGGCCTCTGTGATCGAGCAGCTCGCTTTTGACCGCGCTGTCGCGGCCGCGATGAAGTTCGCAGATGAGGACGGCCACACGCTCGTCGTTGTGACAGCGGATCATGAGACCGGCGGCCTGACCATTCTCGACGGAGACCTCAAGACCGGCCATGTGCTCGCGATCTACAACTCCGACGACCACACTCCCGCCGTGATTCCCGTGTTTGCTTACGGTCCCGGCTCACAGCATTTCCAGGGCGCTTATCTCAACACCGAGATCGCCCGTACCATTAAACGAATTGTCAAGAAATGAGACGTTTACTGCCTCTGGCGTTGATGCTTTGCTGCGCCGCCACCGCATTGGCCCAGGACCTGAAGTCCGGCCCTTATGACCTTCCGTACAAGAATACTTACGTGAAGAATATCTTCGTCTCGGAGAACGCTTTCCGTACGATGAAGCCGGTGACCAAGGCCCACAAGTCTTTCAAGGAGGCCCAGAAGATTCTCCCGGCACCAATTTGGGAAGGGCATGAGAAGGAGATCGAGATGTACTGGCATGCCTGGCAGATCGCTGTCGGGAATATCCGTCAGCCGCAAGAGGGATCCGGTTTCGTGTCTCCCTATCTGGATGTCGCTTACAACGGGAATATATTCATGTGGGACGACTCCTTCATGATGATGTTCGCCCGCTACGGGTACCGTTTCTTCCCGTTCCAGGGAACCTTGGATAATTTTTACGCCAAACAGCATCAGGACGGCTTCATCTGCAGGGAAATCCGTGCTGACGGTTCCGACTGTTTCGAACGTTATGATCCGACCTCTACCGGCCCTAATCTTCTTCCGTGGGCGGAACTTCTTTATTACAAGCAGTTTGGCGATATTGACCGTCTCCATAAAGTATTTCCTGCTTTGGTCGCTTACGCCCAGTGGTGGAAGCTCAACAGGACCTGGAAAGACGGTACTTATTGGTCCAGCGGCTGGGGAACTGGAATGGACAACATGCCCAGGGTCCCTGAGGGGTACAACCAGATCTATTCAAACGGCCACATGACATGGCTGGACACCAACCTCCAGCAGTACCTTGTCAACGACTGCCTGATGCAAATCGGTTTCTACATCGAGCGCTGGCAGGAGATCGAGGAGATGGAGGACGAGATGAAGTACCTCAAGAAGTGGATCAATGAGAATATGTGGGACGAGAAGACGGGCTTCCTGTACGACGTTTATGGCGACGGCAGCCGCAATTCCACAAAGGGGATTTCCGCATTCTGGGCTCTTAAGACGGATGTGCTCGACAAGGCCAGGCTCGACCGTCTGGTTGCCCATCTCTCCGAGGACGCTGAGTTCTCCAGAACCCATAGGGTTCCCTCTCTCTCCGCTGACCATCCAAAGTACAATCCGAAAGGACGTTACTGGCAGGGTGGAATATGGCCGGGTGCCAATTATATGGTGATCAGCGGTCTCTGGGAGAGAGGCTACCGCAAGGAAGCGATGGAGATCGCCAATAATCACTACGGCAATGTTTTCAAAGTATGGCAGGACACAGGCACTTTCTGGGAGTATTACGCTCCGGAGGAGGTCGCTCCCGGGTTTATGGCTCGCAAGGATTTCGTGGGCTGGACCGGTCTGCCGCCGATCGCCGTGTTCATCGAGTATATTCTCGGAATACAGTCCGACTTCAGCGAGGGAAAGGTGGAGTGGAATGTCCACCAGACGGAGGCGCATGGTATCGAGCGCTATCCCTTCGGCCCCGAGGGGGTGGTCTCACTCAAGGCCGCCGCGCGGAAGTCGCTTTCCGACAAGCCTGTGATAACTGTAACCACAAATATTCCTTTTGATCTCACCGTAAGTTGGGGAGACGGACAGTCCGCCACCGTCCATGTGGAGAAGAGCGGTAAGATAACTCTTTAATATTCATTTATTTTTATGAGAATCGCGATAGACCTTGGCGGAACAAATGTCCGCGTGGCGACTGTCCTTCCTGGAGGACAAGTGGAGCGAATAATCTCGGAACCCTGCCGCTCTAGAGGGAGTGAGGAGGAGGTGCTGGATCACATCTACCGCATGATTGATGAGCTGATAACCCCGGAAGTCGATGGAATCGGGATAGGAGTCCCTTCTGTCGTTGACACCGACAAGGGGATAGTCTATAATGTCGTAGGAATTCCTTCCTGGAAGGAGGTCCATCTTAAGGAAAAGCTTGAGGACCGGTACCATATTCCCGCGTCTGTGGACAACGATTGCAACTGCTTCGCACTGGGAGTCACCAGTTTCGGCAGGGGAACAGGTTATAGGGAAGCTTTTTGTGTGACCCTCGGCACTGGAGTCGGAGGATCGCTCGTGATCGACGGTCATCTTTACCGCGGGCGGAATGCCGGGGCGGGGGAGATCGGCAGCATTCCTTATCTCGACAAGGATTATGAATATTACTGCAGCAGCCGTTTCTTCGTCGGTAAAGGCACTACCGGCAAAGAGGCCGCGGTAGCCGCTGCGGGTGGCAATCCCGAGGCCTTGAAGATCATGGAAGAGTTTGGCGGGCATGTCGGCAAGCTTGTCCAGATGATCATGTACGCCTACGATCCCGCGGTCATCATCCTCGGGGGCTCGATCTCCAAAGCGTATTCCTTGTTTAGTGAGCCTATGTGGAAGGAAATCAGGAATTTCCCTTATCCAAAGAGCGTCGAGAACCTCGAAATATTCCAGTCCGAACAGGTCCATGCCGCCTTCCTCGGCGCCGCCCATCTCTGTGGTCCCATAAAGTAGTGTCATTCTGAGCGTAGCGAAGAATCTAATACCATTAAAAAATGAAACGAATCCTCCTTCTTGCCCTTTTGCCGTTGCTTCTCTTCTCTTGCACGAGTGGTGATAAGACTTCTGTCAAGACCCTTCCCGTCATGTCTTTCAATGTCCGTTACGGAACAGCGGATGACGGGGAACATATATGGCAAAACCGCCGTGACGCCGCTTGCGCGATGATCCTTGACCAGCGTCCGGCCGTGTTCGGAGTCCAGGAAGCCCTTGATTTCCAGCTAGATTATTTTGTCGAGCACTGCCCTGGCTACAAGTGTGTCGGTGTAGGGCGGGAAGATGGCATCCACGATGGGGAGCACATGTCCGTCTTTTACGACACAGAGCGTATAGAGCTTAAGGAGTGGGGAACATATTGGCTCTCGGAAACCCCTTTCCAGCCTTCATTAGGCTGGGATGCCGCTTGCCGCCGTACAGCGACCTGGACCTTGCTCTACGACAAGGCGGCCGACCGGCATTTCTACTTTGTCAACACCCATCTGGATCATGTTGGGAAAGAGGCCCGTCGGAAAGGATTGCTTCTGCTGGTTGACCGCATCGGGGCGATGAATCCTGAGGGGTATCCGATGATTCTCACCGGCGACATGAATGTCTATCCTGACGATCCTTGCCTGAATGAGTTGCGTACTCTGATGCAGGATGCTCGCCAGACCGCTCCTGTGACCGACAATGATGTGACATGGCACGACTGGGGCAAGGTCTCTGGCACGCCTCCTATCGATTATGTATTCTATTCAGGGTTCGAAGGTTGCGACAAGTTCGAGGTCATCCGTCAGGAATATTCCGGCGTTCCTTTTGTCTCCGACCATTATCCGGTGAAGGCGACGCTGCGCTATGGTTCGACTCCGCTCACCAACCGTGGTTCGGCTCCTACCGCTCGGTCCCTGAGCGGAGCCGAAGGGCAGAGCGGAGCCGAAGGGCCGAAGTATGTCGTTGACGTTGAGGCGCACCGTGGCGGCATGGGCCTGTATCCCGAAGAGACCCTTCCGGCCATGCTCAATTCGGTGAAGCTTGGCGTAAATACCCTCGAGATGGATCTTTGTGTTACTAAGGACAAGAAAGTTATCCTCTCGCACGACAAGTTTTTCCACCCTCGTTACGCCACGCGTCCTGACGGCACCCCTGTTATGGGTGACGACCCGAAGACTTATCTTTACCACCTGCCTTACAGCGAGGTTGCGAAGTGGGACGTGGGAATGAAATACAATCCGGGTTGGCCCGAGAAACATTGTATGCCTGCCTGTAAACCAATTGCTTCTGAGGTGATCAAGGCTGTTGAGGCCTGGACAAAGGAGAATGGCCACTATCCCATGCATTACGACATAGAGATCAAGAGCGATCCTGATTATGATGGAGGCATTGAAGGCGTGGACTGGCCTGAATATCACGAGTTTACGGATCTTTGCATCGCCATGCTTGACTCCCTTGGTCTAGGTGACCGCCTTATGATCCAGTGCTTTGACGAGCGGGCTTTGAATTACATCAATGAGAAATATCCCGGCCACACCCTGGCTTTCCTCGTGGAGGGTTGGGAGACTGATTTCGATCAGTACATGAGCCTGCTAAATTTCACTCCGCAGTGGCTCAGCGCCCCTCACGAGAATGTGGACAAGGCTCTTGTGAACAAGGCTCACGCCAAGGGTATGAAGGTCAACACCTGGACTGTGGACGATCCCGACGAGATGAGGCGCCTTATCTCCTGCGGAGTTGACGCCATCATCTCCAACTATCCCGACCGGCTTCTGAAGGTCGTCAAAGAGTACTGATCACATCCGTGACAGCGTTAGCTCCGCCGGAGAGCACGACGGCGGAAAACATGTTTTGATAATTAATTAATTGGATTTTAAGTTCCAATTAATTGATCTATCGGACCTTAAATTATCTTAATCATGTCTTCTATGCATTTTCTCTTTTGATTGATATCGGGGTGCGCGTAGATGTTAAGTGTCGTCGTCACATTTGAATGTCCGAGAAGAGTGCTTAGTGTTTTGTAGTCGCATTTGCTTTCCAGGCAACGGGTCGCGAAAGTATGTCTCAGGCTATGTACTTTTCTCGCGGGGAATCCAAGAGTATTCAATACTCTGCTGAAATTATTCCTGACGTTCTGTGGATCTGTCGGCGAGGCGTCTCCCGAAAGCACGTAATCATCATTTTTGTCTTTTCCTTTTTTATGAATATCCCTGATCATTTCGGATAGAAAGTCAGCTATCGGTATTTCCCGCCAGGATGTTCCGGTCTTGGGAGTACCGATCACGAGCTTTGATTTCTTAGGTTTCCCCCTCGGATCGTATATTCTGTAAACAGTCCTCTTTACCTGCATGACCTTGCGTCCCAAGTCGATGTCTTCCCACCGAAGAGCACAAACCTCTCCAATCCTCAATCCACAAAACGCGCAAATCAACAAACCAAGATTGAGTCGGGTCGGATGGTCTTTCAACCAATTTACGAAAGCCTTCTCCTCTTCCGTCGAGAGAGTCTGCGGGTCAGACCAGGCGCCATGCGGCGGAACACGAAGAATGTAGTCTCTACGCTCCAGCCAACCACGTCTCTCGCAGAACTTTATAATCATCTTGATGACCAGGATGACACTCTTTATTGTGTTGGTTTTCAGTCCTCTACGGGCATCTTCTTCAATCATGCCCTGAACGGATTCCGGGGTGATATCCTCGAGGGTCCTGAACCTTGGAAGTAGTTGTCGCTCGACGATAAGGGAATAGGCGGCAAGCGAAGATGCTTTCACTTCCTTGGACTTTTCCGCCTCCCAAATACGGCAAACTTCCTCGAACAGAATCTTTTTCATGACTATTTATTGGAAATATATTCCTTGGTTATAAGTTTTAACTCAAACGCAATAATTAGAGATAAATTATAACTAAAACAAGGCTATGTCCAATAATTCATCAAAAAGGAACTTTTTGTGGCAAGAAAGACAAAAAATTAGCTTTTTTAGGGCAGTACGAACCGTGTTTTGCGCTTTTTAAGAAAAGTAATACGCAAAATGCCGTTATGAACGAAAACCGTTTTTATATCTTTGCTTGCTGCTATATGCGGTTTTATGGGTTGTTGATAACACTGAATTGAACTATACATATTTTACCAAACCAATTAATTAATTAAACATGCATTCCAAAAAACTGTTATGTTTGTTCACCACGCTCATTTGCCTGGTGTCAACAATTGGAGCATTTGCCCAGAATGTGACAGTGCGCGGAACCGTCAAGGACGCCTCGGGCCCAGTCGTGGGTGCCGTCGTGCTCTCTGGCGGAGCTAACGCTGTCACGGATGTGAATGGTAATTATTCCATCACAGTTCCCTCAAATGCTGTCCTGGAAGTCTCGTGCCTCGGGTATGCGACCCAGAACGTGAATGTTAACGGCCGCTCGGTCATCGACATCGTCCTTTCCGAGGATGTGGAGATGCTCCAGGAGGCGGTCGCCCTGGGTTACGGTGCCCAGACCAAGAAGAAGGACCTGTCCGCTTCGGTCGGTATCGTCAGCAACCCCGAAAAACTCGCCGGCCGTCCCGTTACTTCGACAACCGGTATGCTCCAGGGGCAGGTTCCTGGTGTTGTGGTTTCCTACAGCAACGGTTCCCCGACTAGCGGCCCCGGGATCCTCATCCGTGGACAAGGTTCCCGCAACGGTGACGGTGTCCTCTGGGTTGTTGATGGTGTCCCTAATGGCCCTATCACCTCAATGAATGACATCGAGAGCATAGTCGTCCTGAAGGACGCCGCCTCTGCCGCTATCTACGGAGCTTCTTCAGGAGCCGGCGGTGTTATTCTCGTCACCACCAAGAAGGCGGGCAACGGTATCCATGTCGAGTATGACCTCGTGACCGGTATCCGTCACGCCAGCAACCTCCCCGAGTGCCTCACTGCCGAGGAGGAGATCCAGATGAGGACCATTTCCTCCGCGAACGCGGGCATTGCCCTTGACACCGGTTGGAATCCCACTATCAACCCCTGGATCGCCACCACCAGGACCGACTGGATGGACGAGATCTTCCGCGACGCTCTCTATCAGCGCCACTCCGCCACCCTCAACTACGGTACGGACCAGCTCAAGAGCCGTCTCACCTTCACCTTCAACGACAACCCCGGCGTTCTCGTCGGAACGTTCTCAAGAAGCCTTGGTGTCCGCTACAACGGCCAGTACCAGATGAACAAGTGGATCAAGATCACCGAGAACATCCACTTCTCCGACGGCAAGAGCCGCGGCACCGACACTGGCTCAAGCCACACAGGTACCATCCTCTCCGCCCTCTACATGCCTCCGTCCGCCGAGGCTTACGCCACCGCTGGCCCTTACGCCGGCTCTTATGGCGGTACAACCACGGAGGATCCTGAATATGTCGCCAAGTACGGCAACAATTTCGCTGGTCTTCACGGTGATGCCGTGAACCCCCTGCGCCTTCTCCTCGCCGACACTTCCTACGGCCACGGCATCAGTTTCTGGTCAACAACCGGCCTTGAGATCGCCAATATCGTGAAGGGTCTCAAGTTCGTCGACCAGTTCTCCTACAATCTCGGTATGAGCCTTTCCAAGAACTTCTCCCCGAAGCGTCCTGAGATTGGTAAGCCCAGCCTCACCAACTCCCTGAGCGAGAGTGCTGGCCGCAGCGACGGATGGCGCAACGAGGCCACCCTCACCTACGACCGCACCTTCGGCAAGCATACTGTCGGCGCTCTTGGTGCCGTCACTCTGAACCGCGACTGGGGAAGAGGCTTCAGCGTAAACGCCTCCTCTTTCGACCTTGAGAACGAGTCCATGCAATACTTGGCTTTCGCCGGCAGCTACGGTACCCCTACCGACTACTACAGCGGCCCGGATTCCAACATCGCTTTCGTCGCCCGTGGATCCTACAGCTTCGACGACCGTTACTTTGTCACCGCCTCCTATCGTCGTGACTATGCCGGCCGTCTGCCCCTCGGACACAACTACGGTGACTTCCCTGCCATCACAGGCGCTTGGAAGATCTCCAGCGAACCCTTCTTCCCGAAGAACGAAAACATCAACCTCGTAAAGATCAGAGGTTCATGGGGCCGCGTCGGTAACCTCGGCTCGATCGGCTGGAACTACAAGTCCCCGTCCCTCAGCCAGATGGGAGACAACAATGACAATGTCATGGCCGGTCGTACCGGTGGTGGTAACGGCGGTATCATGAGAGGTGTCACCTGGTCGTTGATGACCGCTTTCAACCAGGAGCTGACATGGGAAACCTCCGAGCAGGTCGACCTCGGTCTCGATATCGACCTCTTCCGCGACCGTCTCTCGATGTCCCTTGACCTCTATAACAAGAAGACCTTCAACCTCATCCAGGACCAGACCATGGAGTGGCCTACCTACATGGGTATCAACCCCAGGAAGATCAACCTTGGTGAGATCAACAACCGCGGTATCGAGTTCGTCGCCACATGGCGCGACAAGATCGGCAAGGACTTCAGCTACTATCTGACAGGCAACTACGCCTTCAACCGCAACCGCGTCATCAACACCGGTGTCGTTGATTCTGATGGTAATTCCGCCCCTTGGATCGGCGGAGGCGGCTACGGTCTTGAGACCACCGCCATCTACCGCAGCGAGGTCGGCCAGCCTGTCAACTCCTTCTATATGATCCCTTACGAGGGAATATTCCAGAGCTGGGAGGATGTCTATGACCACCAGAAGGACGGCCAGCTGATCCAGCCCGGTGCCCGTCCGGGAGACCTCAAGTTCACCGATGTCAACGGTGACGGAAAGATCAACACCGACGACCGTGTCTATCTCGGCGACCCTGCTCCCCATCACACTTTCGCCCTTTCCGGAGGATTCACCTGGAAGAACTTCAACGTGGATTTGATGCTCCAGGGTGTAGCCGGCAACAAGATCGCCTACATGGCTAAGCAGCTCATCCTCGCCGATGTCGAGGGTAACTTCAGCCGCGCCAAGGAGATACTCAACGCCTGGAGCGAGACCAACCGTGATTCGACGATTCCGATCCTTTCGAGGAACGACCCGAACTCCAACCTCGCGACCCCTTCAGGATGGTATCTTGAGGATGGAAGCTACCTCCGTATCAAGAACCTGACTGTCGGTTACGACATCACCAAGGCCATGCGCAAGCTCCCTCACTTCGCAGAGAGGAACTCATCTTGCAACATCTACTTCTCCGGTGAAAACCTCTTCACTTTCACCAAGTATTCCGGAATGGATCCTGAGGTCGGCGGCTATGACACCCTGACCTACCCGGTCCACAAGATTTTCGCCTTCGGTGTGAAACTCAACTACTAATTATTAGGAGGACAAATGATATGAAAAAGTACATATATATAGCTTTTGCCGCTCTCTGCGCCCTCACTGTCGTCTCCTGCGACAAATTCCTGGACTATTCTCCCCAGGGAATCATCGCACAGGACAACTTCTTCCTTTCTGACGATCAGGCTGAAGGGGCGGTCGAGAACTGCTACTACGGCCTCTTCGAGAGGGACGGTATGTTCAGCCGCGAGATCTACTGGGAGCAGGGCTGCGCCAACGACATGGTCTGGGGCAAGACCCGTGGTTTCCCGACCCTCGCCACCCTCAGTTACACCGGTAACGAGTCCGTGATACTCGACACCTGGAACAGGATCTACAACCGCTACGGAATACCTAAGGCCAACTGGGTTGTCAATTCACTTCTCACCAAGCAGGCCAAGGATGGACTTACCAAGGTTGAAACCAGGGTTCTTGGCGAGGCTTACTTCCTTCGCGCTCAGTACCATCTGCTTGCCGCTTACCGCTATGGCACCAAGGAACTCGGAGTCCCCTTCGTGGCTTACGAGGATGTCGAGGGCGGTTACAACTACACCATCCCCCCGCAGCTCCCTTCGGTGACCGACAACTACGCCTACATCGTCTCCGACCTCAAGAAGGCCGAAGAGATTCTCCCTCGTGTTGAGGAATACACCTCTGCTGAGCTCGGCCGCGCCTGCAAGCAGTCCGCCGCCGCCCTTATGGCGAAAGCCTATGCTTATTGGGCGATGTGGGACAGCTCACAGTGGAGCAACGTGATTGACTGCGTCAACCGTCTTGAGAACCAATACGGACGCGGCTTGGTTGACAATTTTGCCGACCTGTTCTCTCCGGATTTCAGCAAGGGCTTCTATAACAAGGAGTACTGCTGGGGCATCCCCGGAACCGGCGGTGCTGACGGCTCCGGTAATGGAGGAGTCGAGCTTCCCGGTGTCATGCTCGAGGACAAGGGCTGGGGCAAGTTCAACGGCTGGGGCCAGATCCACCCTTCCTATGACCTCTACGAAGAAATGGCGAAGGATAATGAGGACACCAACGGTGACGGCGTCTCTGACTATCAGGACACCAAGAACGAGCGTCTTGCCAAGACCATCCTTGAGTACAACGACGAATTCACTTATTTCGGTGAGAAGATGCGCTACTACTCTCCGGTCAACATTGAGGTTGGTTTCCAGTGCAACAAGTACATGGAGGCATTCGAGCCCGCCAACTGCGTTGGCACGACCGTTCTCGACAATGGTAACTGGCCTGTCACTCAGGTTATGTGGCCCATCGTACGTTTCGCTGACTGCTTGCTCCTCCGCGCCGAGGCTAACCTCGCCCTGGGCAATGCCGCAGCCGCCGCGACCGACATCAACAAGATCCGCGTCCGCAGTCACCTTAAGCCTCTCGATGGTCCTGCCACTTGGACAGACCTTTACCACGAGCGCCGCTGCGAGCTCGCCTTCGAGTTCGCCGCCGACCATGCGTTCGACTGCAAGAGATGGGCTATATCCGGTGCATCCGAGATCAAGGCTCTTGCTCTCAATGAGCTGAACTCACATCCGAGGGTCCGCCACTATGAGGATAGGATGAATCCCGAGTCCCCCTACACTGTCGGCCCTTACGAGGACTATCAGTCTCCTGTTAAAGTATGGAGAGACCAGTGTCTCACCTTCCCTTATCCTACTGATGAGATCACCAAGGCCAACGGAGCTCTCCAGAACCCTCCGTCCTGGCGATAGTTTGATGACTTTAAAAAGATATAAAATATGAAAAAGATATTTTACGCGATAATGGGGGCCGCCGCCCTGCTTCTTCTCGCCGGTTGCGAGGAGAAAGGTGAGGTCTTTTACCAGAATCCTTACAGGATCATCGTGGATTATCAGCCCTCAACTTTCACTATCAGTGGAATCTCAGGCAATGTGACCCCCGATGAGAACTACGATTGGATCACTTCCAACGGTAACGGCAGCTTCACTGTCAGGCGTAACACCAGCGGACTCATCCGCCGCGCCGAGTTCACCATATCCGGCTCAAAGGACAAGGCCATCGTCAACCAGAGGGCTCACAGCCTTGACGCTTCGGTCTCTTCATCTCTCGCGGGCCAGGGACTTGGTACCGCCAACATCAATGTCACACTGAACACCAAGAACATCGATGACTACGCCGCTTGGGGTCTCATCTTCGGCACCGCCAACGACCGCTCCGCCGGAAAGGTCGTCCCCATGAGTGGGGCGCCGGTCGCCGGCATCAACAGGGGCGAGATCACCGGTCTTGCCGAGGGTACCGACTACTTCGTCTGGTCATACGTCGAGTCCACCGAGGGTGACAGGATTTATTCCAACCCTCTGGGTCTGGTTCCTCCCGTGTACGTCAAAGCGGGTGAGGATCTTCAGGCCGCGATCGATAACGCCAAGGAGTTCCAGGAGGTCCGTGTAGCCGGTGGCGCCGTGTTCAACGGAACCATCGTATTCGACGACAAGAACAAGAACAAGAGCGTCTCCGGTGGTTGGAACGCCGACTTCACCGAGCAGAGCTGGGACAACCTGACCGTCGTCGACGGCGGCGGCGTCAACCGCGGTTTCTACTGCGGCGAGAGCCCCATCTCCGATATGCCTCTCCAGGGTTCCGTCGAGATCTCCTACTTCGAGATCCGCAACTGTCTATGCTTGTCTGGCCATGGTAGCGCTATCCGTGTGTCCGGTGGCCCTGTCACTGTCCACCACTGCTACATACACCACAATGAGGCAGACCGCGGTACCATCAACACTCGTGAGGACGATCAGTCTTCAGACATCACTGTCTACGACTGCGTCATCGTGAACAACGTCGCCAACGGCCATGCCGCCGGTGTCTGCGTTGAGGATGGCCAGAGCCGCGCAAACCCGACTCATGCGAAGTTCTACGGAAACATCATCGCCAACAACCGTTCCATCAAGAATGATGGTTATGCCGGTTCAGTGTATTTCTACCAAAGCGTTGACGTCCAGTTTGTCAACAACACTGTCGTCAACAACTTCAATTACTACGAGGACAATGGCAACTGGTTTGGTAACTTCTACCTCCGCTACAATACCAACGCCGTGCTTGCCAACAACCTCATTCTTCGCCCTTGGGGTGCGAAGAGGGGAGAGGCCGCATTCTTGCAGGATAAGCCTATCGATGGTGGCGGAGCCCGTCCCACTGCCTACAACAACGTCATCGAGGGAGAGCAGATGCACAACGAAGGTGGCTGGACGAAGTCGGGTGAGATTAGGATGCCTAGCAACTTCACGATCACCGAGGTTCTGAAGAACCCTGACATCGAGATGGTTGCCCAGGCTGATCTTCAGAACAAGGCTGCCACATTCAAGTACAACAGCCTGACCGATTTCCTTGGTGAGAATTATATGTCTCAGGGTAAGGCTATCGGTGCCGGAACACTTGAGACTCTCTCATACAATTCCTACGACACAGCCAACCTCGGTGCAAACTACTCAGCTGACATCAAGGCCTTCCTTGAGAAGATCGGAACCGACATCAACGGCAACCCGTTCATCAAGAGCGGCAAGACTGACATCGGTGCTGTGCAGTCCAAGTAATACTGTCATCCTGAGGCCGCATCGCGGCCGAAGGATCTGAAATAAAAGCGGGACGACCACTCGATCGCCCCGCTTTTTTCTATTCCTGATTCTGTGAAAGCATAATTTGCGATTCCTAACGAGATTGGTTATTTTTGTGTCACTCTCCGACTTGCTCTTGATTGGTTTATGAAACGACTTTTACTAATATCGATCTTTTCTCTGCTGCTTTGTTCTTGCGGAGATCGTGATCCATATAAGATGACATTTGTCAGTATGTCCTCTCTTGAGATCAAGGATGACTTCTGGACTCCATATTACCTAATTCATAAAGACATAACCCTGCCGCTTGCTGTCAGCTGGACGGAGAGTCACTTTGACTCCCCGATGGTTTACAAAGCGGCCGAAGGGATAGAGTATTCCTTACAGTTCGAGGAAGATACTGATCTGAAGGTTAAGCGCAGCACCTGGATGACTCGCTTGAATAACGAAACGGGCCAGCGGCGGGCTGCTCCGGACACTTGTGATGTCAGCAGAGCCGTCTCAAAAGTATTCACCGACGCGGAAGAGTTGAGCCTTAGCGGTGACGGGGAATATGTCGACGAACTTGAGCAAATAATTTATAATGAGGTGCTTCCGGGCATTTCCCTGAAGGGGGACAGTTTCTTCAGTGATATTCCGGAATCGTCTGATGGAGAATGGCGGCGGAAGGCTTGGGACGAGACTCCCGGCAGCGCCATGGATCTTTTCCGAGTCATCCCGTTTGTCGGGAATATCGCATATGCCACCACCAAGGACGCGTTGTGGGTGAACCTTTACATGGGCGGGGAAGCGAAAGTCAATATTCTTGGAGAGATTGCCTCAATTCATCAGGAAACCGACTATCCTTGGGACGGATATTCCGCTCTGACACTGGGACTTCCCAAACCTGTCAAGGCAGCGATCCGTCTGAGGATCCCATCATGGTGCGAAGACTTCACGATAACCGTGAACGGCAGTCCAGTGAATGCGCTCATTGACTCAGGCTACGCTGTCCTAAACCGTAAATGGCAAGGCGGCGACAAAATCGAATTGGTTCTTGACATGCCAGTCAGAATCGTTGAGACCACGATTGTTGGGGCTGGCTGTAATGGTATGCGAGCGATCCAGCGAGGACCTGTCATCTATTGCATGGAGGAAGAGGACAGCCCGGAAGGATTTGACACTCTGAGTCTTTCAGAGAATATGGATTATAGCTTTGAGAAACTTCCCAAGCAAAAGTGGTTCGGGCATGAGCTGATGCGGATTTCGGCGCGGTCATCCGGCTCCCAGCCTCTGACTCTGATTCCTTATTTTGCTTGGGGCAACCGGGCTCCAGGGAAGATGGAGGTATTCATCCCTTTTGCCTCTGAATAGTAGATCCTTCGGCCCTCGGGCCTTTGGATGACAATATAATGCGGGACGGCCCAATCGGCCGCCCCGTTTTTATTATTAATGACGATAATGACAATAACATCAAAAACGCGAACCAAGAGCGACCAACCTTGCTTCCAGTGGCCTGCAGGGCATATCAACCTGCGGACTCCTGCCTCAAAATCGGGGTATTCGCGACCTAATCGTTCACTGAAGGCCCTGCAGGGCATGTTGTCCTGCTCTTGAGTTGTGTTTTCCGGTCCAGTTTTATGTGGGCATGAAAACAAAAGAATATTGTTATATTTGCGTTAGAACAAATTTGAATGCCGTAGCACTCAGAGTCTACAAAGCGAGTTGGGCTATATCGCGCCTGACTCGCTTTGTTGTTAAATGTATGTAATAATAAACTAATACGATAGAATATGTCAGAGAACGTTGTTTTAACTGCTAATGGACTTGATGCCATTGAAGCTAAAATCATCACAGTGAGAGGGCAGCAGGTTATAATGGACAGAGATTTGGCCATATTATACCAAGTAGATCTCGCACAGATGAACCGACAGGTCAAAAGAAATATTGAACGCTTCCCACCAGATTTCATGTTTCGCTTGACGAAGGAAGAAACCGCCAGTTTGAAATGCCATTTTGGCATTTCAAACTCAAGAGGAGGGGATCGTTCTTTACCATATGCTTTTACTGAGCAAGGCGTTTCAATGCTTTCAGGGCTTTTGAGAAGCGGTATGGCTATTCAAGTTAACATTTTAATCATGCGGGCATATGTCGCGATGAGGAACCAACTATCTAACGAAAGGCAAATCGTTCAGCGCATTGACACTATTGAATATCGACAATTAGAGGCGGAGAAAAAGATCCAGACGCTTTTCAAATCTTTTGACAAACAGGTTCGAATACCAAACCAAGGCATCTTTTATGATGGACAGATATTTGATGCTTATCTATTTGTCTCTAAGTTAATTAAGGGGGCGACTAAAGAAATCGTGCTGATTGACAACTATATTGACGAGACGGTTCTGACTTTGCTCGACAAAAGGAGATCTAAAGTCAGCGCCACCATATACACAAAAGCGATTGATCGGCAGTTGCGGTTAGATCTCCAAAGACATAACGAACAATATTCTCCAATTGAGATCAGGTTATTTGGAAAGGCGCATGATCGGTTCCTGATAATAGATGACAGCGTCTATCACATCGGCGCTTCCCTGAAAGACCTCGGAAAGAAATGGTTCGCTTTTTCTCTGAT
>Ga0256405_10004447_pt1 | contig 26115 bp, 20 predicted proteins | sample RumenRJG_02DNA_FD_189096 | JGI IMG/M metagenome (GOLD analysis project Ga0256405, IMG submission 189096) | Bovine rumen microbial communities from Lethbridge, Alberta, Canada - RJG_02 | ecosystem: Host-associated > Mammals > Digestive system > Stomach > Rumen | place: Canada: Alberta... | reverse complement strand
TTGCAGACAGTTTTTTGGATGCGTCAATGGCCTGGTTTAACCTTTTGATTGCCCATTTCGGCCATCTTTCTTTGGTGATTTTAAGCGGAGTGTTGAGTTTAACCTCCAGGGTATGATGTGAACCGAGAGGTATCAGGTCTTCGGGACCTCTTGTAATTACTCCTGTGAGTCTTAACTTGCCTGTGAACAGGTGGAATGAAATGCTTTCAATATCCAGTCCTAGGTAGAATGTTTTCTTAACTCCCCTGTCGCTTCTGAGCTTATCACCCGTGTTGTCCTGTATACGTCTTGTTGTTTTTGAGGATGCATTGTCGCCAACCTCTATGATGTGTGATAAGTGCCATAAATCATCCAGGGTTTCGGGAACGACTTCCACAATCCCTTCCTTTTCATCTTCGTTTATAATTTTCATAATAACATTAATTAATTATAATGTAATACTATTAAAAATTTTTGAAAAGGATACCGATCCTTCAAAGCATCATATTATGATGATATCAACACCCAATTTTAAATATCATCAACAATTAAATAATTAAATGATTAAAATGAATGTTGGAATTATTGGTGGAACTGACGGTTTAGGAAAGACATTGGTATATTATTTTAGGGACGAGTTTGAAGTGTACATCACAGGTACAGACCACAAGAAGGGCAGGAATGTTGCAGAGGAATTGAATGTGAATTACATTGAATCTAATGCAGGCCTTGCCAATATCAGCGACATGCTGATTGTTTCAGTTCCTATCCAGCATACCTCAAGCGTTATTCGTGAGGTTGCTCCTTTTATGAAAAGCGGATCGGTAATGATTGATGTCACCAGTGTTAAGGAGGGTCCTTCAAGGACAATGGCTGAAGTTCTTCCCGACACTGTCGAATACATTCCGACACATCCTGTTTTTGGTCCCCGCACCACAAGACTTGACAATCAGGTGATTGTCCTTACCGCCGACAGGAAGGGAGAATGGTACGGCAAGGTATATGATTACCTTAAAGACAGGAACATGAGAATTATTGAAACCACAGCGGAAAAGCATGACTTCATGATGAGTATCGTGCAGGTTTTAACCCATTTCTCATTCATCTCCACAGCTTCAGCGATTGAGAAGCTGAAAGTTGACCTGACCGAGAGTGAGGATTATGAAAGTCCGATTTACAATCTGATGATTGATATGATTGCACGTATTGTAGCGCAGAATCCTTACCTGACTTACAATATACAGGCGATGAACAACAACGGACCTAAAATCAGGAACACCTTTGCTGAAGCGGTTGTTGAGTTGCGTGATGTCATCAATTCAGGTGATGAGGACCGTTTTGTGGACATTGCAATCACCGCAACCAAGCATATGGGTGATATAACCAATGCTTTGGGTAGAAGTGACAAGGCTATCGGCGCTTTAAGTTACGAGTACAGTTACTTGCATGAGTCAATCGGGGAGGAAGTTGGCTTAAAGCATATCTATTCAGGAAAGACCCATATCGGCATTCTTGAAGATTTGGACAATAAGACTGCAGTTTTAAGGAACGGCAATAAGATTAAAAAGCTGCGCATTGCCAACATTAGGATTATGCTTCCAGAGGAGGTATATGAGTGGAAGCTTGAAAACCAAAATAAGATCACCCGTTCAATCAGTTGCGTGTTTTCAAAGAATGTTCATGTTGAAACCATCCAGAATACGGTCATGAAACTGGACAATATCATTGATATCCATTTGATTGATGCATATAATGGCCCCCAAATTGCTGATGGTTCCATAAGCTTGACATTTGAGATTGTTGCACTTGAAAAAGATGCAATTGATAATGTTGAGAAGTTGTTCACCGGTTTTGGCGGAGTCATCAGATGATTGTTTTTGTTGATACGAACAAATGTTAAAGTGTCTAAAAGTAATTAAATTTTATTTTTAGATATAAACATTCTATTTTTACTTTTTTTAATTGATTTTAATTTTAAAAAATTTTTTCATTAAAATAAATTTTAATTGTTAAGATTTAGTTGAATTATTAGTTTTCAGAGTGTTTTGAAAAAACATCAAAACCAAAAGCTTTATATAGTAGAACATACACAGATTAGTTTGTCAATAAAGTTACCAAAAGTAACAAAAAGATTTGACATTACATTTACATTTTACATTACAGCCAAAAATGGAGATGATAATAATGGCAGAAAATGAAATCACACTAAAAGTTGCAGAAGCAATTTCACAAAAAGACGTGGGTCAGGGAGTAGCCAGACTTGATCCGAATGTCATGGACGATTTAGGAATCCATGAAAGAGAATTAATAGAAATCGTTGGTGAAAGAAGAACTGCAGCTATCGCTCTTCCTTCCCAAACCGACATCGGCCTTGGAGTAATAAGAATCGACGGGTTAGTACGTAAAAACTCCGGAGCAACAATCGGAGGGGAAGTTACAATCAAAAAAGCTAAAGCAACCGAAGCAAAAAAAGTTGTTCTAGCACCAACTGAAGATAACATCCGTGTACAGGGAGACGTGCGCGGACTATTCGCAGGAAAAGTAATGGTGCAAGGAGACATCATCGGATCACAAATCCGTGCACCAAGACCAAGCATGAACAGAGGATTCAACAGCCTCTTTGACGAGCTTATGAATGACTTTACCCCTGCAATGCGCGAAATAAAATTCGCAGTAGTGTCCACAAATCCTAAAGACATTGTAATCGTAGGTCCGAATACCGAAGTGCAGCTTCACGAGTCCCCAGTGGACGTTTCCAAAATCGAAGGAGTTGGAAACCTCGTTGACGTGAGCTATGAAGACATCGGTGGGCTGAAAGAAGAGGTCAAAAAAGTAAGGGAAATGATTGAAATTCCTCTTAAAAGACCTGAACTCTTCGAAAAACTAGGAATTGCACCACCAAAAGGAGTATTAATGCACGGACCTCCTGGAACAGGTAAAACATTACTGGCTAAAGCTGTAGCCAGTGAAAGTGACGCCCATTTCATTGCAATCAATGGGCCTGAAATCATGAGCAAATACGTAGGAGGATCAGAAGAGAACCTCAGAGAATACTTTGAAGAAGCAGAAGAAAACTCTCCTTCAATCATATTTATCGATGAACTCGATGCAATTGCACCAAAAAGAGAAGAAACCAATGGAGAAGTTGAAAGAAGAACCGTTGCACAACTTCTAACATTGATGGATGGTCTTAAATCCCGTGGCCAAGTAGTGGTAATCGGTGCAACCAATCGTCCAGACTCCCTAGATCCGGCTCTCAGAAGACCTGGAAGATTCGACCGTGAAATCGAAATAGGAGTTCCGGACTCAGAAGAAAGAAAAGAAGTACTTGAAATACACACAAGAAATATGCCTCTAGCAGATGATGTGGATTTAGAAAAAATCGCAAATACCACCCATGGATTTGTAGGAGCTGATCTGGAATCATTATGTAAAGAAGCAGCAATGAGAGTAGTGAGAAGAATATTGCCTGAAATACAAAACGATGAAGAGATTCCAAAAGAAGTTATGGAAAAAATCGTAGTAACCGGCGATGACTTCAAGAATGCACAAAAAGAAATCCAGCCTTCCGCACTCCGTGAAGTGTTAGTGCAAATCCCAGACATCAAATGGGATGACGTTGGAGGATTGGAAGATGTAAAACAAGAACTGAAAGAAGCAGTAGAATGGCCATTAAAACACCCTGAAACATTCCAACGCTTAGGAATAAGACCTCCAAAAGGAACACTCCTTTACGGAATTCCAGGAACAGGTAAAACCCTGCTTGCAAAAGCGGTGGCAAGTGAAAGTGAAGCGAACTTCATTTCAGTTAAAGGACCTGAACTCTTATCCAAATGGGTTGGAGAATCAGAAAAAGGAGTCAGAGAAGTATTCAGAAAAGCAAAACAGGCCTCCCCAACAGTGATCTTTTTCGACGAAATAGATGCAATAGCCGGTGCACGCAGCGGAAATGACACTGACAGCGGAGTGACCAAAAGAGTCGTAAACCAACTATTAACCGAAATGGACGGTTTGGAAGAACTCGAAGACGTTGCAATAATTGCAGCAACCAACAGACCTGACATCCTTGATGCAGGATTAATGAGACCTGGAAGATTCGACAGACACATTAAAGTAGGTGAACCTGACGAAGAAGCAAGAAAATCAATCTTTGAAGTGCACACCAAAGACATGCCTTTAGCAGATGACGTTGATCTTAAAAAATTAGCCAAAAACACTGAAGGATATGTTGGAGCAGACATTGAAGCAATATGCAGAGAAGCTGCAATGCTTGCCCTAAGAGAAAATCTCGAAGCTAATGAAATCCCATACAAATACTTCAAAGAAGCGATTGATAAAGTGAAGCCAGGAAACAATCCACAGGATGAACAATTAGTCCAGTACATGTAGGGACAAACGCTCCCTACATTTTTCTCCCTATAATGATCATATTTAATTTCTAACCATATTTTAGCCTCAGGGAAAGGTACAGAAATCTTTCCCTACCTCTATTTAATGTTTACAGAATTCTCTACTATATCTTTTGGGAGGGTATGGAATCCTCCCACAACCTCCATTTTATATTAAACTTATTTTCTAGGCAAAATCATTCCCGGAGCAACGATTTTCTTATTGAAATACTGTCTTTTATACTCAATGAACGGGAATTTAGGGCCGCTAACGCCCCATTTAGGATTGTAACCAAAAACATTAACATATTCCATTAAGTCATCACGTTCATTTATCATCGCCTGAGTGACCTTATACAACGCTACTGTATCATCAATTGCCCTGTGAAAATTAACTTCCTCAATCCCGTAATGCCTTACGGCATCAATTAACTTGTGAGGAAATTCCTTGCGGTCCTTTAGGACTGTAAGAGTATCAATCCAGTCCAGAGCCCCAACGATTTCATCAGCTTCATTGGGATAGTGTCTTTTAAGCAAATAATATACGAAGGACAGGTCAAACTGACAGTTGTGGGCTATCATTAATGTGCCCGGTGTCAAATATTTTTTCAAATCATCTGCAACACTTTTTTCGCTGACACCTTCAGTAATAATCATTTCATCAGTAATTCCGGTAATGTCAATGATATTTTGAGGCAAATCCTTACCTATATTTATGAATTTGTCATACTCTATTATTTTTCCGTCTTCAATTATCAGCATTGCAAGCTCGATTATTTCATTTTCGATGAAATCCAGACCTGTTGTTTCTGTATCAAAATATATCACTTTCATTTTAAACACGTTATAATAATTTATATGGTGCATCATCCTTATTTCTTGGATATTCATTGGTTGACAATGGTTTTCCTATTTTTTCAAGCCTGTTGTCAAGCAATCTCCTGCCATCTTCACTTGCACAGAATATAGGCACTTTCAAACCGTAGTAGTATGGCTCGTATTTATCAGCATATTCAGAAATGGCTTTTGATGCACATGCAGTTACAATATCAGCATTGTCAAAAAGCATTTTAACCTCATCGGGATTTGCTCCTGTGGTATGTGCCACCAAAATGTAGATGTTCACGTCATCATCAACAGGATAGTTCCTTATCTGCTTAACCATTGGGGATGGAAGTATTGTCACTGCAATATTCTTGTATCCCTTATCCAATGCAATTTTTAAACCTTCCAATTGGTTCAGCTCAGCGGTTTTGCTGTCAAGAACAATGCTGTCCCTTTCCTCCAGCTTTTCAATCACTTCAGGTATTGGGGTTGTGCTTACAAGACCGGACACTCTTCCCCCTACACCCTGAACAACACGAGGATTGGTCATTATCACTGTTCCGGCTCCGTCACATGCTCCCACAACACAGTCAATGCTTCCATTTTCCATATTTGTCTTTAGGATTTCTGAAATGCCCACTGTCACCAGATCATCCATTTCAATTATCCTTTCCGGAGTGCACATTCCAAAATCCTGTATTCTGAAATTGATGTTTTTGCGTATGAATTCTTCGTTCAACTCTTCCACACCGTGCATTGCATGAAACATCGGACAGTATTTCATTTCGGATTCTCCGACTTCGGTGATTTCACCGTTTTCAATAACTACACAAACTTTACCCAATGTTTCTATCACATGTTTATCTTCAACCATATATAACCACCATCTATTTATATAATTATAAAGTTATGATATAAAAAAAGTATTGCCGAAAAGAAATAATCAATTTCCTCCCTTTCGAATTATAGAAAAATCCTATATATTAAGAGTAGTATACTTATTAATGATTAGTCAATTATGTGAGGGATAAATTTTGACTCAAAAAAGCGAAGCACAAAAAGGCAACATCACTCCAGAAATGGACTATGTTGCAGAATATGAAAACATTGATGTAAATAAACTAGTTAAACTAATAGACCATGGTAAAGTGGTGATTCCGAAAAATGTTAATGGACACTCAAAACCATGCGGTATCGGTGAAGGCCTTAAAACCAAAGTCAATGCAAATATCGGCTCATCATCCAAGATTGATGATTTGGACCTTGAAATCGACAAGGCAAAGCTGGCCCAGGAGTATGGGGCTGATGCGCTGATGGATCTCTCCACTGGTTCAGATTTGAAACTCTTCCGTAAAAAAATCATGGATGCAGTCGACCTGTGCATAGGCACAGTGCCGATATATGAAGCAGGTGTCGTCACCCTTAAAAAGAACATGGAAATCATTGACATGGACCCTGACGACATCTTCAAGGCCATTGAAAACCAGGCAAAGGAAGGAGTGGATTTCATGACCCTTCACTGTGGAATAACAAAGGACTTGGTTGAAAAACTCAAAGCCGCAAACAGGATGATGGGAATTGTCAGCCGTGGAGGAACATTCATGACATCATGGATTAATCATAACGGACTGGAAAACCCATTATATGAAAATTACGATTATCTACTGGAATTATCCTATGAATATGACATTACATTGTCATTAGGTGACGGTTTGCGCCCCGGCTGTCTGGCTGATGCAAGCGATATCCCTCAAATCCAAGAGCTTGTAAATCTCGGAGGCCTTGTAAAAAGAGCCCAGGATGCAAACGTTCAGGTAATGGTTGAAGGTCCAGGCCACATGCCATTGAATCAGATTAAGGCAAACATGGAAATCCAAAAAACCATATGTCACGGTGCACCGTTCTATGTTCTTGGACCTCTTGTAACTGACCTTGCACCAGGCTACGACCACATTACCGGTGCCATCGGAGGAGCGATAGCTGCAACCGCAGGAGCCAGCTTTTTATGCTATGTAACACCGGCAGAGCACCTGTCACTTCCTAGTTTGGAGGATGTTAAAGAAGGTGTTGTTGCATCAAAAATCGCTGCTGAAGCGGCTGATGTTGCAAAAGGACTTCCGCAGGCATGGGAGCGTGAACGTGCAATGGCGCGTGCCCGTAAGAATTTCGACTGGGAAGCGCAATTTGACCTTGCCTTAGACAAGTCAAAGCCACGCAAATATCGTGACAAATGTGAACTAGATGATGATGAAATGTGTGCAATGTGCGGAGAATATTGCGCAGTTAAAATAGCCAAGGGCGATTTCTAATGAAGTATCAGGAATTGGTGGATGTCTACTCAGCACTTGAGGCAACCACAAAGAGACTGGAAAAAACCGAGATAATATCCGAATATCTAAAGACTCTTGACAGTGACACCATTGAAAAAGTTGGATTGCTTATTCTGGGAGTTGTTTTCCCTGCATGGAGTTCAGAGGAAATAGGTATTGGCGGGAAACTTGTGGAACGTGCAGTAGCAGAAGCTGTCGGCACCACCCAGGAAGCGGTTGAGGATGCAGTTCGTGATGAGGGAGATATCGGTCTTGCATGCATCAAGTTATATGCAAAAAAGTCCCAGATGACATTCTTCTCCCAGCCATTGACAATTGATTTTGTCTTCAACAGCCTTCGCAAATTGTCCCAGATTTCAGGTTCAAGATCAACTAACCGTAAAATCTCAATCATACTGGAATTGCTAAGCCAGGCCAGCGCAACCGAGGCCAAGTACCTGACCCGTACAATTACCGAGGAGTTGAGAATCGGTGTTGGTGACGGAGTGGTTCGTGATGCAATAGCTCAGGCGTTCAATATTGACAAGGCAGTTGTTGAGCGTGCGCAGATGCTTACCAATGACTTTTCAGTGGTCACAAGGACTGCCAAGGAGGAAGGTGAGGAAGGTTTAAGGAAACTTAACCTGACACCGGGAACTCCAGTCAAGCCTATGCTTGCACAATTGGCTCCTCCATTGGATGAAATCATTCCTGAGATGGGCGAGGCATTGTGTGACACAAAGTATGATGGAATCCGTCTTCAGGTTCACCGCAATGGCGATGAGATTAACATTTTCACACGCAGACTGGAAAACATCACTAAGGCATTGCCTGAAATCGTTGAGCTTTTCAATGAACACCTTCCTCATGAGGACTACATTGTTGAAGGTGAAGTTATAGCAACACGAAACGGCAAGCCTCTGCCTTTCCAGAATGTGCTTCATCGTGTGCGCAGAAAACATAATGTTGAAGAGGCAATGGAGAATGTTCCATTAAAAGTTTACCTGTTTGATGTAATGTACTATAAGGTCCCGATGATTGATGAGCCTTTGAAGGCAAGACGTGAAACACTTGAAAGCATTGTGGATACTTCAGTTGACGAGATGAACTTAAGCACAATGAAAATGGGTACTGAGGACAATATTGATGAGATTCAGGAACTCTTTGAATGGTCAATCAATGAGGGTCATGAAGGAATAATGATTAAGGATTCCTCTGAAAAGTATATTCCTGGCCTTAGAGGCAAGAAGATGCTTAAGTACAAGGCGGAGCCTGAAACACTGGACATGGTTGTTATCGGTGGAATATATGGTATAGGAAAGCGTGGAGACTTTGTCGGATCATATTTATTGGCTCTTAGGGATGAAAACAATGAGTTTAAAAGCGTTGCATTGGTCGGAACCGGCCTTGATGATGCCACCCTTGAGTATTTAACAGGCAGGATGAAGGAATTGGAGATTTCAACAAAGGGCAGGGAAATCACAGTTGAACCTAAAATCGTTTTGGAGGTTGCATTCTCTGAAATCGTTGAATCCCCTGAGTATGAGACAGGCTACTCTTTAAGGTTTCCTGTCGTTAAAAACATCCGTAAGGACAAAAGTCCAATGGATGCGGACACTGTTGAAAGGCTGCTTTCAATGTATCATACCGGAAACTAGTCAGGCAGGGATTTAACTCTGCCGATTACCACTCTTGTCACAGGATAGACAATTATCTCGTATACTGTCTTGAAGAGTGCCTGGGCCACAATCATCACCAGCAATGCCTCAACTGGCATTGTTGCGTAAAATCCTATGAAAATGAATATTATCGCATCAAGACCCTCACCGAACAATGTGGATACTATGCATCTGAAAAACAGCTTGTCATCATCCCATTTCTTAAGTTTCACCATCACTTTTGCGTTGACAAGTGAACCTGCAAGGTATGCGATGAAACTTGCAATCAAAAGCCTTAATGTTGAGCCCAGAACCACACTGAATGCCTGTGAGTTTTCAAAGAATACCGGTGCGGGCAGCATTATTGTTACGTTATAGCATATCACGGCTATAAGATTCATGAAAAATCCCAGTAAAATTACTTTTTGAGCCTTATAATATCCGTAGCATTCAGCTAAAATATCATTGACAATATAGATTATCGGAAAGATTATCACTCCGCACGGCAATGTGAATGAGAAAAAGTCGAATGTCTTACCGGCTATAATGTTTGATATGATTAATGATGCTGTGAAAACTCCGGTCAAGGTAGCGTACAGGCTTGTTTTGGTTGAATTTTCAAACATGATTATAGTATATATTTTCAAGTTAAAATAAATTTTGCAATGGACTTATCACAAATATATAAATTAAAAGCGCCAATTATCATATTATGGAAATTACAGATGATAAATTATTAAAAATAGCCTTGATAACTTCTCTTATTGGAATAATAGGTCTGATACTATTCACTCCAACAATTGAAGTCAAGGAAGTGACAATTAAACAAATCAATCGTGGAATGATTGATGAGGAAGTGAAAATCACCGGTGTGATAACTGATGTGGCCCAGTCAAGTTCCAAGACAAGTTATTTCTTAACCATTAACGATGGAGAGGCACAGATATCTCTGATTATTTTTGAAAGCCAGGTTGCGGAGATTCAGGGAAGAAACCTTGACATTGAGGATTTCAAAAACCGTAAGGTGGAGGTGGTCGGAACGATAACCGAGTACAATTCACAGCTGGAACTGATAATGTCAAGCGGTGACAGTTTGCGTATAATTTCTTAACAATATATTTTTATTGATTGAAAACAAAAAATATAATAATACAAATTTTATAGGAAATTAAAATATGTCTGATAAGAAAAGATTATTTGGAACTTTTGGAGTTAGAAGAACCGCTAATGATGTTTTAACCCCTGAATTTGCAACCAGACTTGCCGCCTGTTACGGCAGCGTTGTTCAAGGGACTGTTGCAGTCGGAGGAGATACACGTACTTCCACTCCAATGTTGATGGAAGCTGTAAAAGCTGGACTTTTATCTTCAGGCTGTGACGTGGTGGATTTAGGAATCCTGCCTACTCCTGGTGTCCAGTATGCTGTTCGCAAGTATTATGATGGTGGAGTAATGATTACCGCTTCACATAACCCTCCAAAATATAATGGTATTAAATTCCTTGATGAAGACGGTATTGGAATACCTGACGATATGGAATTGGAAATTGAAAGATTATACTTTGACGCTGAACCGAAAAGAGCTGATTTTTCACAGATCGGTGAAGTTTACAATAACGACAAGATAATTGACGAGTATGTTGATGAGGCCATAAGCAAGGTCGATGCCGAAGCAATAAGAAATGCCAACCTGAAAGTTGTTGTCGATTGCGGATCCGGTGCGGGATGTTACACTGCACCTTACCTGATACGCAAGCTCGGATGCAACGTGACCACTCTCAACTCCCAGGCTGACGGATTCTTCCCTGGACGTAACCCTGAACCTATCGAGGAAAACCTTCAGGAATTAATCAGTGTCGTTAAGGAACTGAATGCCGACATTGGTCTTGCCCATGACGGTGACGCTGACAGGACCATCTGCATTGATGAGAAAGGTAATTTCGTTTTAGGAGACAAGACCTTCACTCTCGTTGAAAAACAGATGCTTAAGGAGAACAATGGAGGAACAATTGTAACTACCGTTGCTACTTCACAGGCAATTTATGATGTTGCCGAAGAATATAACGGAGAAGTCATTGCCACTGCCGTTGGTGATTTGCTTGTTGCACGTAAGCTGAAGGATACTGACGGACTGTTCGGTGGAGAAGAGAATGGCGGTTTAATTTTCCCTGATTTCGTTTACGGAAGGGATGCAGTAATGACCGTTGCTAAAATCCTTGAGATTGTTGCCAAAGAAGGAAAACCTTTATCCGAACTGGTTGATGAATTGCCTGTTTATTATGCAAGCAAAATGAAGATTGAATGCCCGGATGATGAGAAGGAATTCGTCATGGAAAGCATTGCCAATGAGATTAAGGAAACCACCGATTTCGAATTGGATTTAACTGACGGAGTTAAAATCCTAAAGGATGACGGTTGGGTAATCATCAGACCATCAGGTACTGAACCAATCTTCAGATGCTTTTCAGAATCTGATTCCCAGCCAAAAGCTGATGAGATGACTGACTGGGGTATGAGCCTAATCAAAAAGTACAAGAAATAGAAACACGAAAAACCATCACCAAAATACTTTTGATATATTTGATTTAACGATAAATTAAATAAAAAATCATAAAGTACTATCCATTTTAATCAATCATTATTTTGATTTAAAAATAGTTTATTGAAAAATCTATAAAACAAATCATGTACTCATACATGAATTTAGAAATATTCCAAACATTCTTCTTTTAGGAAAAATGCATCCTCATTGTCAGGGTCTCTAAGCAGCACCATATTGAAACTATCCACAGCATCCTCGAACTTTTCAAGCTCCATTAAAACAACCCCCTTATTGAGTAAAAAATCAATATTATGCTTTTCTAAAGAAATTGCCTTGTTAAAACATTCCAAAGCATCATCAAACTTACCTAAATCAATATAAGCGTTACCCATACGGTTGATGGCCGAAGCGTCCATTTCAGAATCATCCAAACACACTTCAACAGCCTTGTCAAATGATTCGATAGCTTCCTCCAGCATTCCCATATCAGAAAGAAGATTGCCTCTTGAATTCCAAACCTCAGGGTTTTCACCATCAATGACGATGAGCTTGTCATAAACCTTAAGGGCATCATCATACCTGCCGAGCATTTCAAGGATGAAACCTCTCCAATACAGCACTATAGGACTGCTTGGACGATAGTTATAAGCGATATTGCTTACCTTCAATGCCTCATTGATATTTCCAGAGTTTAAAAGGGCAATAGCCTTATTGTTTAAAATATAAATGTTGGCAGGTTCCAATTCCAGCGCCTTGTCATAACATTCAATAGCTTCAATGAACTTGCCGAGCCTTGACAAATTATCCCCCTGCTTGTTCAGCAGATAAACATCATTTGGATCAATCCTTAAAGCCGCATCATAACACATTGTGGACTTGTCGAACTTCCCGCTGTCAAAAAGAATGTCCGCCCTTTTGATAATCATTGCCTTTTCATCAATCTTGTCGCCTTTCCAATCGTTAATGTCTATTTTTTCAAAAGAAATAATCTGAAATTCATCATCAGGATTGATGCGACCACCATACATTTTCTTGAATTCCCTCAACATGTCCTTACAGTCTTTAAAACCTTCCTGACGAGCCAATTCCTCATCATCCTTGATATCCTCAAAGAAAACTGTTTCAATATCTGTAACGAATGCTTCGAAAATCTTCATCTTCTCTTTGGAAACAAGATTCCAGTAACAGTACAGACGGTCCCCTACCTTAAGAGGAGTTTTCCATGCCTTGCGTATGGTTCTGGTTTTCTTACCAGTAATTACATCTATATCATTACTTGAAAAGGATAAAATTGGCATAATATGACACGCTTAAATGATTTGCTCTCCGAATTCACCTGATTTGACCTTGACCACCCCATCAAAATAAGGTTTGATTTCACGTGCAAGGCCCGCCAAATCATGAGGATTCGGCACTTCCACTTTTTCCAAAGCAGGGTCAAGTACGTTCTTGTTTCTGAATTGCTGTATAGTGTAAACATCTGCAGTTATCTCATCAACAAGATTCATTATGTCTTTTTTGGTGTGTAGTGTTGGAACATAAGTGGTTCTTGCTTCGAGGTGAACTCCTGCCTCATTGATATAATCCATTGATTTTTTAACTTCAAAACCTACATTGGCACCGGTGATTTTACGGTACTTTGAAAATGTGGTTTTAACGTCAAGGGAAACATAATCCAAAAGATTCAAATCCAATATCTTTTTAAGCTTTTCAGGGTAAATTCCGCTGGTGTCCAGCTTGGTTTTAAGACCGATTTCACGGACATACTTCAATATTTCAATGACCTCATCAGTTTGAACCAACGGTTCGCCACCGGATATAACCACTGCATCCAAAAAGTCAAATGAGGAATCTATTTCCTCCTTAACCTCTTCAAAAGACTTTTCAGACTTATCCTCCAATAATTCAACATTGTGACAGTATCTGCATGCCAATGGACATTTTGACATGAAGAATACCAGGGACATGTTTCCATGAAATTCAACAGAAGATATTACTGTTCCTCCAATATACATTAGCTTAAAACCTCTTTTAAAATTTCAATGAATTTAGCGTCTTCCTCCAATGTACAGATACTTATTCTAATCCAATATTCATCCAAACCCTTGAATGAGGTACAGTCACGTACGATAACTCCCTTCTTCATAAGTTCCAATGCAAGCTCGGAAGCTGTAAAACCGGTTTTTTTAACATTGATAAGCATGAAGTTTGATTTTGATGGGAATACATACAGTCCGTCAATTTTAGATACCTCATCGTAAAGGTACTGTCTTGATTCGATACCCTTGGCTATTGACTCATTTATGTAGTCGGTGTCTCTGAAGGTATTCAGTGCCGCAACAAATGACAGTCTTGTCAATGAGAATACCGGTTTGATTCTGTGCATGTACTCAATTATCTCTTCACATGCAAGACCGTAACCTATACGCATTCCTGCAAGGCCCAATACTTTTGACATTGTACGTATGATGAATATGTTATCATAATCGTTTATCAAATCCTTGTTGGTGACTTCGGAGTACTCGAAGTAAGCCTCATCAATTACAATGAGGATTTCAGGGTTTTTGCTTGCAATGTCAATCAGCACTTCCTTATCAATCAAGGTTCCTGTAGGATTGTTTGGGCTGCATAGAAATATCATTTTTGTTTTCGGACTTATTGCATCAAATATTGAGTCAGCATCCAGTTCATTGGCATCCAAATCCCATTTCGCATAAACGGGTTTTGCACCGTATTGCTTTAATAAGTATTCATAGTACATGTAAGATGGCAATGGGACGATGAACTCGTCGCCATTGTCTATAAATGTTTTTGCAAGCACATCGATGATTTCATCTGCACCGTCCCCTCCGATGATTACCTGTGATGAGTCGACACCTGAATATCTGGCGATTTCATCCACCAGCTCATGCAATTGGGATTCGGGATATCTGTTGATTGCATGGATTTCATCTTCAATGGCTTTCATTGCCTTTGGAGAAGGCCCCCATGGATTTTCGTTTGATCCCAATTTAATGATATCTTCTTTTTTCAAGTTAAAATCACTGGCAATCTCATTCTGAGATTTTCCAGGTACATATGAATCCATTTCTTCTACGATTTGCCTTGCTTTCATATTTTAATCTTCCTTGTATTGTTTGGAAAGTTTCACATAATTATTTGCATTATTCTGAATCATTTCAATTTGTTCAGGTGTAACCTGTTTGATTGCCTTTGCCGGAACCCCTAAAATGAGGCTTCCTTCGGGAAATTCCTTTCCTTCACTTACAACAGCTCCAGCACCTACGATTGAATTTTTTCCAATGCGGGCTCCGTTGAGGACTGTTGCGTTCATTCCAATCAAAACATTGTCTTCCAATTTACATCCGTGAACAACTGCACCGTGACCGACGGATACGTTTTCACCAATTTCTACTGGAAATCCTTTAGTACAGTGCACTACACAATTGTCTTGGACATTGGAATTGTCGCCGATTGTGATTGTGTCAGTATCTCCCCTCAGCACTGCTCCGTGCCATATTGATACGTTTTCGCCTAATTCCACTTTACCAATTACTTGTGCACCTGGGCATATTACAATAGAGTCTTTATTATTTTCCATAATATCGCCTTTTAAGTTATTTCATTTTATTTTTGTCTTGTATAATATGATTTTGTTTTACCAATACTCGTGTATCGGAGGGTACATCATCATACAATAAAACCCCTGAACCGATAGTGGCATTATGGCCCACTTTAACTCCCGGTGAAAAACTTGAGTTGATACCGGTCTTGACTGAATCTCCAATGATGGATCCCAGCTTACGCCTTCCGCTGTCAATCATCTGGTTTTTGATTTTGGTTTTCACTGAACGGTTATCGAAACGCAAGTTTGCAATGTTGGTTCCTGCTGCTATATTGCAGTTTGAACCGATTACTGAGTCTCCGACATAACTCAAGTGGCTGACGTTTGTGTTTTCCATAACGATTGAGTTTTTGATTTCAACGGCGTTACCTACATGAACGTTGTCGCCGAAGTAGGAATTTCCGCGAATATATGAGTTGGGACCTATGTCGCAGTTCTTACCAATATATACGTTTCCTTCAATGTATACTCCTGCACGGACAATACTTCCTTCATCCAAAAATAATTCACCGTGGATATGGGCTCCATCCTCAATGTGTCCCTTGATTTCAGTTTTGAGTTGGCCTATCAATTCCTCATTAACTTCAATGAGTTCCCATGGCCTTCCAACATCGATCCAATCCTTATCTGTCTTATGACCTATTACGTTTTTGCCGTCCTGGATTTGCAGTGTAACGGAATCTGTGATTTCATACTCTCCACGTTCGGAGATTTCGGTCTTTTCGATTTTTTCAAATATGTCCTTGTTGAAAATGTAGATTCCCGCATTTACAAGATTGCTTGGAGCTTCCTCTTTTTTAGGCTTTTCAACAATGCTTTTGATGTTGCCGTTTTCAATTTCAACTACACCGAATGCTGAAGGGTCCTCAACTTCAGTTAGAAGCATCAGGGTATCAGGTTTGAGATAGTTGTATTTCTTGATGATTTCATTGATGATTTCATTGTCAAGGATAATATCCCCGTTTAAAACGATTAAGCTGTCATCAATAAAATCCTTCCCATAGCCGATAGCATTGGCTGTTCCTAAAAAGTCCTTTTGAGTTTTGTAAGTAATGTTAACTCTGAATTCACTACCATCACCAAAGTATTCTCGAACCATCTCTTCCTTATATCTGACAATGAGTAAAATATCTTTTACACCATTATCTCTCAATGATTCAATATTATACTGTATGATAGGTTTTCCAGCAACTGGCAACATGGTTTTAGGCTTTGTAAGTGTTAATGGCCTCATTCTTGAACCTTCACCAGCACTTAAAATTATTGCTTTCACTTTTATTATCCCCTATAAAATATTATAATAATATTATATGTGTAACTCATTACTTATTAATTAACTTATTTAATCAAATGAGTAATTTTAAATAATAGTTTTAATAAAGTCAAAATTATATTAGCTATGCTAATAGCAAAAATTTAAAAGGAGATAATAAAATGACTATATATGTTTGTTTACACTGCGAATACAGATTTGATTCCGAAAAAGGTGACCCTGCATACAACATTCCTGCTGGAGCAACTCCTGCAGACATGCCAGATGATTGGGTTTGCCCAGAATGCGCTGCATTAGGTATTGACGCATTTATCGCTGAAGAAGAATAAATAATCTTCTTCAATTTTCATTTTTTAAAAACATCTTTTTTTTCACTTAAACTTTAAAATCGTTAAAAATATTTATATAATTTAATTTTTAAACATAATAATGTAATTTTATTTACTTGACGAATTTTAATGTGAATTTTAAAATTAAGCGTGGGAAATAAGATGACTAGAACAAAAAAATTGATAATAGCTATCCTGATAGTTATTCTTATTGGACTATTAGCATCAATATACGGTGCTTTAAACAGTGGTCCGAACCTTACTGAAGAAAATAAGGACATTTTACTATTAACCGCTGACAAATACGAACAGTCAAACGGTGGAGTGGACATGGCATTCATGATCCACTTGGAAAACGGAAGTTTCGCTAATTACACTCCAATCTATCCTGGAGGAATGACACATCCAACACAACCCGCATCCAGTGCGTTGGGTGGAGGAAAAATGTTCCTTCACGATTGTCTATATGACGGCATTGATGACGGTATGCAATATGCAAAAGAAATCGTGGAAGCAAACACTAACTTAACTGCAGATGCAGTTGTTCTTGTTTATGATGAAGGTGTGGACAACATTATAGATTCAATCCGTCCATTAAAAGTAGATGGTGTTGAAACTAACCTTAGTGCAACAGACATTATTCGTGAAAACGATGCATATAACGGATATGCAGGTAACGAAGGAGTTACCGGAACAATGTCAAGATCAGATGCTGTAATGGTATTGGTTAAAGCATTAGCTCAAGCGGCAGCAAACCCTGATAAAAAAGCAACAATGGTTCAAGCAGCACTTAACGAATACTCTAATGGAAACATTGTAATGCAGCCGGAAGGTTCATTTACAAAATTGCTTGCAACAAAAGGAATTGAATCGCTTGGATAAAACTAAAACAAAATCTTTAAAGAATAATCATTCTTTAAAGAACTTTATTTTTTAAATTAAACAAAAAAAAGAAAATTAGAGAATTATAAATTCTCATTGATTATTTTTACGCAAACTTCTTTTATCTCTTCAGCCCTTTCAGCGTCACGAGATTCCAAAGTTATTCTAATATAATCTTCTGTACCTGACGGTCTTACAAGCACCCAGCTGTCATCAGCAAATGTCAGCCTGACACCATCAAGTGAATTGACTTCAACTATATCATCAAATGCATTTTCAAGTAATTCCTGCATGTTTTCCATAACTTTGATTTTAGCTTCCTTGGAACAGGTTATCTTTTCACGAATGTTGGGATATGATGGGATTTCAGCAAGAAGCTCTGAGAGTTTGCCCTTGTTTGATACAAGTTCAGCCATTCTTAAACCAGACAATATTCCATCGGGACACATGCAGAAGTCCGGATGCAACCATGTACCTGAAGGTTCGCCACCGAATGCGGCATTTTCCTCAATGATTACTTCAGCGACATTGACGTCTCCAACAGGTGTTCTGAAGACCTTGCCTTTGACTGATTCATCCATGCATAATCCCGCATCAACGGTAGTTACGATATCCCCATCAAATTCCTTGGAAATCAATGCCAAAAGGGAATCGAATGGTGATATTTCACCGGTTTCATCCACTGTAATCATTCTGTCGGCATCCCCGTCATGAGCAATACCCAGATCGGCTCCGATAGCAACCACTGTCTTCATTAATGTTTGCAGGTTTTCGGCATTTGGTTCTGGGTTGCGTCCTGGGAAAAATCCGTCCGGCTGTGAATTAAGGGTTGTCACTTCACATCCTGCTTTTCTGAATACTAAAGGTGATATTTCGCTTCCGGCTCCGGATGCACAGTCCACAACTACCTTAAGGCCAGGCTTAATATTAACCATGTTCACCAAATCTTCTATGTATTGGCCTTTGATTTCTTCATTTTCACTTAATTTACCGATTTTGTCCCATGTTACTGAAATATAATCCTTGTTGGCATAGATTTCCTCAATTTCACTTTCCTGAAGTGAAGTGTATGCCTTTCCATTTTTATTCCATAATTTTATTCCGTTGTATTGGGACGGATTATGTGATGCTGTAAGCATGACTCCCGCATCCGCATCGAGCTTTTCAGTGGCATAACCGACCAATGGGGTTGGAACCATACCGATTTTTATTACATTTACTCCACTTTCCAAAATTCCTGCGGTTATTGCCTGGTCCAGCATTTTATTTGTGGTACGAGTGTCATAACCGATTACTACTGTACCCTGATTTCCCAGATAGTATGCAAGGGATTTACCTACATTCAATGCCATTTCACATGTGACTTCTGAACCTATCTTTCCACGAATCCCTGAGGTTCCAAAGAGTTTTTTAGCCAATATAATCACCTATGCACCGAACTTATGAGCATAATTCATTAAATCCATCATGATATTCATTACATCAGATCCTCTGATTCTGTTCAATCCTCCTTTTGCACATGCTCTTTCGGAAAATTCAACAACATCATCTGTTCTCACTTCAGGACCTCTGATAATCACAGGCACAGGATCGCCTGAATGGTTCATAACTGAGATTGGTGTTGAGTGGTCTGCTGTGAGGTAAATGTATACATCTTCGAGTTTAATCAGTTCGCTCATTACCACTTCATCAACCTTTTCTATGAATTCCTTTTTCTCCATAATCTGACCGTCGTGACCCGCTTCATCCGCACCGTCAATGTTGATTAGGAAGAAGTCATGGTCTGAGTTTTTGACCTGGTCGATGATTGTGTCACGGATATTGTAGAGGTTGGTGTCTATTCCGCCTGTAACATCCTCCATTTCAATTATGTCCATTCCTGCAAATCTTCCGATACCCATTATCAAACCGGTTTCTGCAATGCATGCTGAGTTGATTTCGTATTTTTCATTCAATGACTCTACAACCGGAACTTCTCCTGCTCCACGTGGAATCACAATGTTTGCCGGAGGCAGTCCTTCTTCAATTCTTTTAAGGTTTACAGGATGGTCCTTGACCATTTCATATGTTTTAACTACAACCTTGTTTAAGATATCAGCAGTTTTTGCAGCTTCCGGAGTGTCATCCAATGCCTTTACGGTTTTAGGCTTGTTGCCTTCAACTTTTGGATCTGCATCGCTTACCTTATCGGACAATCCTTCACCACGAAGCACAAGTACTGCCCTGTGACCTGTTGATTCCTTGAATATGATTTTGATGTCAGGATAGTCTTCAAGAACCATGGTGTTTAAAACATCAACTATTTCTTTGGTTCCTTCTTTGATTCTTCCGGCACGCCTGTCTGTTACAATCAGGTCTTCGTCTGCTGTTGAGAAGTTGCATCTGAATGCAATGTCTCCCGGCAGCACATCCACACCTACACCATTTGCCTCGAAGGGTCCTCTTCCTGTGTAGACCTCATATGGATTGTATCCTAAAATTGACAAGTGTGCTGTGTCACTTCCAGGTATGATTCCCGGAGCGATTGAATCCATAATACCAGTTATTCCTTCAGCAGCCATTTTATCCATATTTGGAGTGTTTGCTGCTTCAAGAGGAGTTTTATTTCCTAATTCTTTAATTGGACGGTCGCCCATACCATCCATTATTAAAATAAGACCTTTCATAAAATATCACCTAATAAATTATACTAATATAATTTTTATCCTTAATAGTTAAAATAATTTATTTAAAAAACAGTTTAAAATTTTAAATTACATTTTAGAAAAAAGTTTAAATCAGAAGTATTCCAACAATTGCACCGACTATTGTTGCAATCAGATTGACATGCTCATTGGTTAAAAATCCATGGTTTTCAAATACTGCACCCAATATGCTGTCCATGAAACAACCTACTGTTCCTGAAACGACTGATACCAATATTGCAGACAATGGATTTTCAACGATTCCCAAAAGGTATGCTGCAATACCGATTATTGCCGCACCGACAATTGCAATTCCGGTTCCCAATGGTGACACTGCACCGTTAGTGCCGGGATCCACTTTTTGCAGGGTTGTTATCAGGCGAGGATGGGCATCCAATACACCGATTTCAGATGCGAGCGTATCTGCGGTTGCTGTTGCTATTGCACCGATGAATCCTCCGACGGCAGGCATGTAATATCCTCCGAATGCTGCCATGAAGCATGCCACTACCCCATTGGATATGACGTTTTTAGATGTTCTTCTTCCTTCAAATTCACCTAATGACATCTTATATTTTTTGGAGTATTTGGTTGCAAGAAGTGACATTACCAAAAATAGTATGATTAAAAGCAGCCAGTTTGTGCCTGCTGAAAATATAATTACAATTCCCATGATGACCATTACTGCTGAGCCGAAAAAATCAAGGGATTTTCTTTTGTAGGTTATGAATCCCAATATAAATAAAATTAATACGTAAGCCCAGTTTATCATCAATGTTTGCATTTTATCCCAACAAGTTATTTTTTATTAATATTTTGTTGAAAATGGTATAAAAAGATTATCTTAAAGGAAAAAATGCGCCTGAATTCAAATCGAAATAAATGAATGAATGATTAATTATTATCACAAGGATAGATTAATCCATTAAAATTATCAATCCAATATTGATTTTAAAAGAAGCAGTTGTTGAAAAAATATTAAAGTTATGCGTCCATCTACATGAAAAAATAAAAAAATAGGTGAATGGGAATTGATCCCATTATTTGATTATCACTTTACCGGCAACCCTGTTTTTGTAGTAAGTTGCGGAGTAAGTGTATTTTTTACCCTTTTTAAGTTTTTTAAGTAATTTTTTGTCTTTAACAGTTACTTTAGCAATACCTTTCTTATTGGTTTTAGCCCAGACCAATAATGCTTTATGAGGAATCCTACATCAAAGAAGAACAAGAAAAAGATTTACCTGAAATAGCAACCAAAAAAATCTACAAATACAAAAGTGAGGACTGTAGCGGTTGCCCATATCAAGAGATTTGCAAACACAAATCATTTATCGAAAAAATCAAACCATATTCCTTTGAATCTATGAATAAATTTACACAAAAATATAAAAAAATTTAATAATCCCAGATAGGGATTATTTTTTAAATCTTCTCACTGCAACACCGCTTAGTGAAATTGCAGCAATCAAAAGCACAATAATAGGATTTCCGGTAGCGTGTTTTTCTAATCCTTCATCAGCATGCTTTCCAGGATTGCCTTCACTTGCAGGCAGGACATTAATATCCCCAGTTGTTTCACCGGCCCTATATTTATCGTCACCGGAGTACCAAACCCTGATGTCATGACTTCCAAGTTTAAGACCTGGGATCTTGAATACTGCAACACCGTCTTTTACCGGTGCAGTATACCTTTTGCCTTCAACTTCAATAGTCACTCTTCCTGTTGCATCATCCGGCAGGGTCACTGTAATTGTGCCGTCCTGGCCAACTGTTATGTCCGGTGCATCTACATCAATGTCGGGTTTTAGTTTGGATACTTTGAATGTGTCGCTTCCGGATACCGGCAGGTATTTATCGTCACCGGAGTATGCTGCATCGACTGTGTATTTTCCGGCCTTGAGTCCTGCAACTGTGAATTCGGCTTTGCCGTCTTTTACCAGTGCAGTATATCGTTTGCCTCCAACTTCAATAGTCACTGTTCCTGTTGCATCATCCGGCAGGGTTACTGTGATTTTTTCATCATCCCCTACGTAGATGTCATGTGAGTCAACTTTGATTGGAGGTGTGAATTTTTTAACCTTGAATGCTGTTGCGTTTTCACTTGGAGCGTATACTTCATCACCGTTGTATTTTACTTTGACTGTATAGTCACCGGCTTTTAGCCCTGATACGTTGATTTGGGCTTTTCCGTCTGTAAGGTTTACTGTGTAATCCCTGCCGTTGAGTGTGACTGTCACATTGCCTGTTGCCCCCGGTGTGACAGACACCTGAATGCTTGCATTTTCGCCCACGTAAATGTCATCTGCAGTCACATTGACACATGATGGCAAGGCCTTTACGTTAAATGATGCTTCGCCACTTACGCTTTCATAGTTTTCACTGCCAAGATATACAGCACTTACAGGATAGTGAGCGACTTTTAAGTTTTCAATGTTCCATGTTGCCTTTCCGTCATAATCAAGAGCATTGAATGCCATGAGCACATTCCATGTTTCACTGCTATGGTCAAGGCTTAGTGTTATTGTCTTATTGTTGACTGTGATATTTACAAATCCAGGGGCGTTGACTGTCACGTTCAACACTTCAACCTCACCGTACCATATGTCAGCGACTTCGATTCTAATTGTAGGTTTGACTTTTGCAACGTTGAATGAGGCATTTGTTGAATTTGCAGAGTATTTACCGTCACCGCCATAAGCTACAGTCACGTTGTAATCTCCCGCATTCAGGTTTTGCACTGTAAGCTCCACAACTCCCATGTCAATCGGATAATCGTTGTATGGAACCCCATCAACTGTTATGTTTACCTTTCCTCCAGCTTCACGAGGCAATGTTACTTTTATTGTTTCATCCTCACCATAAGTGATGTTAATGCATGTCAAGTCGATTGGAGTGTTCCATTTGCTGACGGTTACGTTTTGAGATGTGAAATTATTGTTTGAAACATCAGTATCGTTTTCGGTTGAATTGACAGAAACACTGTTTTCAACAGTGCCCTCATCCAAAAGGCATACATTCAATGTCAGATTAACTGACATCGGTTCATTCACCCCAACTTCACCAATTTCCCATATTCCGGCATTTTCATCATATGATCCTTTTGATGCATGGAACTCAATGATTTTAACTGAACCCTTAAGCTTTTCATAAACCTTCACTCCGGTTGCGGTGGCCGGACCTTTATTTGTCACAGTTATTGTGTAGGTAATAATTTCCCCCACATGAGCCTGGGTTGCAGAAACTGTCTTGAAAATTTCCAAATCAACATCCCCGGAGCGGACTGTAATGTTTGTGCCGTTTGTTGAGTTTGTAGTGTTTTCATTGGATTTCACAACAGCAACATTTTCAAAAGTTCCGTTGGAAGTCATCCTAACCTGCACCCAGAACATGATGGATGTTCCGTTGGCAATTCTATCAACATGCCAGACAACACCCTCGGAAGTGTTTTCACCTTTTATTCCAATGCTGCTTCCGCAATCAACATAACTCATGCCATCAGGCAGCTTATCAGTTACGTTAACTCCTGTAGCATTTGAAAGACCGTTGTTGGTAACGGTAATTGTGAAGTTGACCAGGTCTCCCACTTTAGCAGTTTTATTTTCAGCAGTTTTAACGACAGTCATGCTGACTTGAGGTTTTGCGGTAATGTTTTCGGATGTTGAATTTTTAACGGTTGTGTTTTCACTGCAGCTGACAGTTGCCATGTTTGAAATTGTGCCGTTGGATATGACCTTTACAATTATTGTCAGTTTAACTGACCTTCCGGAAGTAATGTTATTGATTGCCCATATGTGACCTGCATTATCATATCTTCCCTGAGTTGCATTGGAAGTGACATATTCCAGCCTTCCATCTAGGACATCTGTGACATTTACACCTGTTGCATCTGAAGGTCCATTATTTGAAATTTCTATTGTATATTCTACAATATCGCCAACATAGACCTCGGTTTTATTGACCTTTTTGTTTATTATCAGATTAACTGAAGGTTTAACTGTAAGGTTTGTTGAATTTGAAGTGTTGGTGTTATTTTCATTTGAAGCTGCAAATGCAGTATTTGTGAAAGTGCCTTTTAAAGTCAGATTAACTTGAACCCATAACTTTACACTTGATCCATTCATTATTTGATGAATCTGCCAGATTACCATATGAGTTCCATTAGCCAAAATTCTATTGTATACATTTATTCCGGAAACATTTGAACCTGCAGTTTCATATGTCATTCCATCCGGAAGACAGTCTGTTACGTTGACTCCGGTTGCATTTGAAAGACCATTGTTTGTCACAATTATTGTGAAGTTGACAAGGTCTCCAACATGTGCATCGCCAACTGAGGTTGTTTTAACAACAACCAGGTTGACATTTGGAGAGACAGTGATGTTTGTTTCATTGGATGGGACATCTGTTCTGTTTTCAGAGCAGTTAACATGAGCCACATTGGAAACTGTACCGTTATTTACCACTTTAACAATCAAATAAACTGTCACATTAGTTCCATTAACGATTTTATCAATTGTCCAGTTGACTTTTTGACCCTCATGAGCATATCTGCCGGTGGCACTTACAAACTCAAGTGCAGAATTAAGAACATCTGAAATCCTGACATCAGTAGCATTTGAAGGACCGTTGTTGATTACAGTAATTGTATAATTGATCTTATCTCCAACAGTCGCATTAGTCACATTAGCCTTCTTAATAATAGTTAAATTAACTTTAGGGTTTGCAGTAATGTTATCGGAACTTGAATTCTTATCAGTAGTGTTTTCACTGCAGTTTACAAATGCAATATTTGAAATAGTACCGTTGGAAATTATTTTAACCCTTAAAGTTAAAACAACCTTACCACCTGAAGTAATATTTCCTATTGCCCATTTACCATCAGCATAACTTCCCTGAGTAGCATTAGCCTTAACCAATTTTAAGCGTTTGTCTAAAACATCTGTAACGTTAACACCGGTAGCATTGCTTGGTCCTTTATTTTCAACAGTTATAGTAAATATTACTTCATCACCAACACTTACATTGGTTTTATCAACAGTTTTATTAATTATAAGGTTAACAACAGGTTTAACAGTAATATTAGTTGAATTTGTTGAGTTAGTTGTATTTTCATTTGAAGCAGCAAATGCAACATTGGTAAAATTACCGTCTTTAGTCAAATTAACCAGAATCCACAGTTTCACACTAGTTCCATTCATTATTTTATCAATATGCCAGATGACTTTTGCAGAACCGTTGGTTAATGTTTCATTAGTTACTCTGAATCCTGTAATATTGCCTCCGGCATTGATAAATTGCATACCTAACGGTAGCAAGTCAGTAACATTAACACAAGTAGCATTAGACAATCCATTATTTGTTACAACTATTGTGAAGTTGACCAAGTCACCTACATGAGCTGTTGAGTTTACAACAGTTTTTACAACAGTCAAGTTGACATTCGGAGTGACTGTTACATTTGTACCGTTGGATGGGACATCTGTTCTGTTTTCACTGCAGTTCACATGAGCCACATTAGAAACTGTACCATTATTTATCACTTTAACAATCAAGTAAACAGTCACATTAGTTCCGTTTACAATTTTATCAATTGTCCAGTTGACTTTTTGACCCTCATGATTGT
>Ga0256405_10004446_pt1 | contig 26118 bp, 18 predicted proteins | sample RumenRJG_02DNA_FD_189096 | JGI IMG/M metagenome (GOLD analysis project Ga0256405, IMG submission 189096) | Bovine rumen microbial communities from Lethbridge, Alberta, Canada - RJG_02 | ecosystem: Host-associated > Mammals > Digestive system > Stomach > Rumen | place: Canada: Alberta... | reverse complement strand
GCAGGAGGCCTTCGGGCACTGGTCGCTGGTGCTGAAGGGCAGGAACGGTGTTGCATGGGAGATCACCGGAAGCGATATCGGCTTCCGCGCGGTGGTGGATCAGCGGGACGGACGCGGACGGAACCGTCGCAGTGAACCGCGATGCCCTGGCCGGCTGGCTGAAGAGCTGGGCATCCTCCTATTCAACGATGGGTACGGCACGGACCTTCCACTGCCACGACGGAAGAGACGTGACCATGAGCAAAGGGACCCTGGGATGGGCGCCGGACATCGAAGCGGAGGCGGATGCCGCCATCGCGGTGATCAAGAGCGGCGGAACGGCGCAGCGCACCCTGGCGCCGCCGGCCGGAAATGACTGGGGGAATACCTATATCGAAGTGGACCTTGCCGGCCAGCATGTCTGGTATTACAAAGACGGCCAGGTCGTCTGGGACGCACCCTGCGTTTCCGGAAAGATGACGGACGACCGCATGACCCCGGAAGGCTTCTATTACATCTATTACAAGGAGACGAACCGGGACCTGAAGGGAAAGGTGGTCAACGGCAAGCCGGAATACATAGCCCACGTGGACTACTGGATGCCCTTCTACCGCGGCTACGGAATGCACGACGCCTCCTGGCGCTCCAACTTCGGCGGAAAGATCTACGTCAACTCCGGCAGCCACGGCTGCGTCAACCTCCCCCCCTCCAAAGTAAAAGCCCTCTACGAGTCCGCCCCCACCGGCACCCCTGTAGTGTGTCACTACTGACGCGCTAGCCTTGAGAAGCGACGACAAGGAAATAAAACAAACGGTACCCGGCTGGGAGCTTGCTCACAAAGCCGGGTACCGTTTGTTTTATTTACGATGTGTCACGGCGAATGCCGCCTTGCACTGTTACATCCCCGGCAGTTCCACGCGGAAGGTGGTCCCTTCCTCGCGGCTGCTGGTGCAGGTAATAGTTCCGTTGTGCTGCTGCACAATATTCTCCGCGATGGAAAGACCAAGTCCGCAGCCTCCGTCCGCCCGGGCGCGGGATTTGTCGGGGCGGTAAAAACGCTCGAAGATATGGGGCAGATCCTCCGCGGAGATAGGCTCGCCCGTGTTGTTCACGGAGACGATCACCTTGTCCTGCTTCCGGAAGACCTTCATGAGTACGCGGCCCTTCGGCCCCGCGTATTTGACCGCATTGTCCAGAAGAATGGTCAGAAGCTGTTTCAGCTGGCTCTCGCTTCCGGTCACCTTCAGACCGTTCTCGATCTCGGTGTCCAGAGTGACGTCGTTTTCAAAAGCCACCGCCTCAAAATTCAGCGCCCGGTCTTCCGCGCAGTCGGTCATATCGACCTCGGCAGTCAGGACCGGAAGGGCGTTGGCATCGCTTTTGGCGAGGAACAGAAGATCCTGGATCAGATCCCGCATCCGTTCCGCTTCCTCCCGGGTGTTCCGGATCCACTGCCGCTGTTCCCGGATGGTGCTGTCCGGATGGGAGGAAAGAATATCCAGATTTGCGAGGATGACGGTGAGCGGCGTTTTCAGCTCGTGGGAAGCATCGGCCACGAAACGGTTCTGCTGTTCCCATGCCTTTTCCGCAGGAGCCAGCGCCCAGATGGCCAGGTAATGGCTGAGGAGCAGGAACAGAAGCATGGCGCCGGTGAAGACTCCCAGGGAGATCAGGATAAAGCTCCGCGCGTCCGCGTGTTCGTAGGAGACGTCCGCGAAGACGATGTAGCGAAAACCGTCTTTTCCCTGGCAGGCCAGGTAGCGGAGGGAGTATTCATTATCATATCCGTAAGCCTTCAGAGACCCATCGTCCGCTTTTTCCCACGACGGTGCCGAATCGAAGATCCTGGTGATCAGTGCCTGTGCTGCCGCGTCATCGATGGTGAGATCCCGGTCCTGTGTTTTCAGGATGTTCCCGGACGCGTCCAGCTGGTAGGCGACACTCGGCATGTATCCGCCGAACATGCGCTGTCCGGGCACGCTGCCGGAAAGGAAATCATACACAATGGGAAGCGGCCCGGAAGGATTCTGCTTTTCTTTTTCCTGAGGCGTCGCGTCTCTGTCCGGGCGGCTGCCGATGCGCCGCGTATCGCGGTTATACTGTCCCTGGACCTTTCGCAACTCGGACTCCATATAGAAATAAATGCCCTGGGAACTGCGCCGGAGATAGGAACCGATGATCACCCCCAGCGTGATCGCCAGGATGGTGCATACGAAGATCATGTTGATGAGGATGAATTTCCTGCGAAGCTTCCTTATCATTCCTGGACCTCCAGCCGGTAGCCCACCTTCCGGATCGTGGTGATGCCCACCCGGGAGCCGAGAAACTGGAGCTTCTTCCGCAGGAAGGAGATGTAGGCTTCCACGTTGTTGTCCTCCGCGTCGGAATCATCGCCCCAGACCTTGCTGATCAGCATTTCCTTGCTGACGATGGTCTTCTGGTTGCTGAGCAGGATCTTGATAATCTCAAATTCCTTGTAGGCGAGGTGGATGTTCTTCGCGCCGCAGCACAGGTCGTTGGTGGAAAGGCTGAGGGTCAGGTCGTCGAAGGAAAGCTCCTCCACCAAAACCTCACCCTGCCGGCGGGAGAGGGCCCGGATCCGGGCCAGCAGCTCTTCCGGGACGAAGGGCTTGGTCATGTAATCGTCCGCGCCCTTGTCCAGTCCCTTGATCTTGTCGTGCACATCGTCCCGTGCCGTCAGCATGATGACCGGCGTCTGCTTTTTTGCGGCGCGCAGCTCCCGCACCACCTCGAAGCCGTCCTTTCCGGGCAGCATGACATCGAGGACGATGACGTCATAGTCCCCGTACAGCGCGTAATCGAGGCCATCGATCCCGTTATTTGCGATATCCGTCTGATATTTCTGCTCCCGCATGATCTGCGAAAGCGCTTCCGCCAGTCTCACTTCATCTTCAACGATCAGAATTTTCATATCCCATCTCCGAATAATTACAGCTGATCCCTTCCCCCTTTTCTCATTGGGAGAAGCCGCCCTCCTTCCTGAATGGCGGGCAATAACAAAACCTAAATGCAGTTTATCATAAGATATCTCTGAAAATGTATCACAGAATACTGAAAGAATACTGAAAACCGCAGACATTCCGGGATTCACAGAACGTTCACGAAATCTCCGGTTTTCTTTCAGGTTATTTTCAGAGCCTCTTTTTACAATGCCCGACAGATCAAAGAAAAGGGGGCCATAAGCATGGCACAGGAAGTGTTTGAGCGGATCGAGAAAAAGTATCTCCTTCCGGAAACGGTCTTTCGCAGACTCCTCCCGGAGCTTCGGAAGCATATGGCGGACGATGTTTACGGCAGGTACACCATCTCCAATATCTATTTTGATACAGAGCAGTTCGACCTGATCAGGGCATCGCTGGAAAAGCCCGTATATAAGGAAAAACTGCGGCTCCGCTGTTACGGAACGCCGTCGGAGAACGGAAAGGTCTTTGTAGAGATCAAGAAAAAGTACAAAGGGATCGTCTACAAGAGAAGGATCACCCTCTCCCTGAAGGAGGCCAGGCGCTACCTGGTCTACGGGATCCGGCCGGACATGACGGACTGGAAATTCACCCGGCAGCAGATCTTCAAAGAGATCGATTACATGAAGGAACGGTACGGGCTGCGGCCGGCGGCATTCATCGCCTACGACCGCACAGCCCTTGCGGGGACGGAGGATCCGGAGCTGCGGGTCACCTTCGACACCAATATCCGCTGCAGGGATTACAGTCTGGACCTTGCAGAGGGAAAAAACGGACAGCAGCTGCTGCCGGAGGGCACGATCCTGATGGAGGTCAAGATCCCCGGAGCCATGCCGCTCTGGATGGCGGAGCTGTTCGAAGACATCATTCCATATCAGGCTTCATTTTCAAAATACGGTGCATATTATAAAGAACTGACGGAAGAGAAAGAAAGAGGAGGAAAAAAACATGCTGCTTGAGAGTGTACTGGACGGCGTTTCCGCCACACTGGATATCAATTCATTTCTGCTTTGCCTCGGGGGGAGCGCCGTCTGCGGCATCCTGATCGCCGGCATTCACGCTTACCGGAACCGGACGACCTCGAATTTTCTTATGACGCTGATCCTTCTGCCGATGCTGGTGCAGACGGTGATCATGGTGGTGAACGGAAACGTGGGGACCGGCGTTGCAGTGGCCGGCGCGTTTTCCCTGGTCCGCTTCCGTTCCCTGCCGGGCAATTCCCGGGAGATCACCAGCGTGTTCGCTGCCATGGCGGCAGGACTGGCAAACGGCATGGGCTATCTGGAACTCAGCCTGGTGCTGACCCTGATCTTCGGCCTGGCAACGTTGGTCCTTGAGACGGCCTTCGCGATGAACGCGCGGGTGACTGAGAAGGATCTCCGGATCACGATCCCGGAAAGCCTGGATTATTATCATGTATTTGACGACATTTTCGAGAAGTATCTGAAGCGTGCGGAGCTGGTCCGCGTCAAGACCACCAACATGGGCAGCCTTTATGAACTGGAGTACGCGGTCACGGAAGCGGACGAGGAGAAGGAAAAAGAGATGATCGACGCGATCCGCGTGCGGAACGGCAACCTGAATATTGTCTGCGGCCGGAGAGACCGGGGCGCGGAGGCACTGTAAGGAGAATAACATGAGAAAAAGCAAAACGACGATTGCGGCAATTTTACTGGCAGCATCCATGATGACCGCCTGTGCGGGCGGACAGAACGCAGTGACGGCGATCCAGGGGAGCGCATCCCAGACCGCAGGAACGGAAGCCGCGGCGGCAGCATCGTCCGCGGAGACAAAAGCGGAGACAAGTGCCGAGATAAAGGCGGAGACAAGTGCCGCGGCAGCTTCAGCCGAAGCAGCAGGAACCGGGATTACGGCAGATGCTGTCTCGGTGAAACTGACCGGGACCGGCGCGGAGATCAGCGGTGCCGGCGCGGAATTTGAGGACGGAACGCTGAAGATCACAAAGGGCGGGACCTATGTGCTTTCCGGCAGGCTGGACGGGCAGATCCTTCTGGAGACCGATAAAAAGGAGGAGGTGACGCTGTACCTGAACGGCGTGGAGATCGCCTCGGAGGGCGCCTATGCCATCGCGTCTGTCAAAGGAAAGGCCGTTACGGTGATCCTTGCCGACGGTACGGAGAATACCCTCACCGCAAAAGGAATTGCGGATGAGGACAATGCCCGGACGGAGGAGGAAGAGGCGGACGCCGCCATTTATATCAAGAATGACCTTACAGTAGACGGTACCGGCAGCCTGACCATCACTTCCGCCGGCAAAGGCATCCACGCGAAGGACAACCTGGTCCTGGCGGACGGCGTTATCGACATCACCTCCGCGGACGATGCCTTTAACGGCAAGGACAGCATCACGGCGGACGGCGGTGCCTTCACGGTGACTGTCACCGATACTGAGGAAGGTAAGGCCATGACTTCCCGGGGTGCGGTGACGCTGAACGGCGGCACCATGACCGTGGCTGCCTCCAATGAAGGAATCGAGGGTTTGACGGTCACCGTCAACGGCGGCTTCTGGGACGTCACTGCCGCGGACGACGGCGTCAATGCCCGGGAAAAGGCGGAGACCACAGAAACCGCGGAGACCACAGAAAGCACGGAAACCGTGGGAAGCACGGAAACCAAGGAAACCGCGGAGACCGCAGAAAGCACGGAGACCGCGGAAATCCCGCAGGGCAACCCTCCGGAAGGAGCTCCGGAAAATATGCCGCAGGACGGCGGCTTTGACGGAATGCCTCCGCATGGCGGTTTTGGCGGCCGGGGCGGTTTCGGCGGTATGACCGAGGAAGAGATGGCGGCGGAACGTCTCAAGATGCAGTACAACGAGAAATGCCAGATCGTGGTCAACGGCGGAACGCTCATCGTGAATTCTTCCGGCGACGGCCTGGATTCCAACGGCGACATCCACATCAACGGCGGCGAAGTCTATGTGAGCAGCGCAGATAATGACGGGGATGCAGCTCTTGACTGGAACGGCGCAGGCTATGTGGATGGAGGCATCTTGATTGCGGCGGGTATGCCCGGCATGGCGGAAGCTGTCTCTGACGAATCCGGACAGAACATTCTGACGGTCTGTTATGAGAGCCAGATCGCGGCAGGTGCTGAGATCTCCGTGAAGGATTCCGAAGGGAAAGTGCTCATGGGCTGGACTGCGCCGAAGGCATTCCAGAGCCTGCAGCTCTCGGCGGAGGGTCTGGAGACAGACAAGACCTATACGGTCACCGCAGGGGAGACCGAGAACAGTGTAACGATCACCGGAACCAATACCTATGAAGGCGAGCGCGGTTTCGGCGGCCGGGGCGGCTTTGGCAGAAGAGGCCAGGGCGGCGGAATGGGCCGCCAGGGGGATTTCGCCGGTCAGAACGGAGAAGCCGGCGCGGCTCAATGAAAGAAATTCATGCCCTTGATCTGAATATTTCAATTGTATTCGCCGACGGCTGAGCGTATAACTAATTCGAGACGAATAAGTGGCGGGAGTCGTTTGCGACCCGGGGCAAGATGCAGGATCTGAAACGAAACAGAACATCAGAGGGAAAAACATACCGGCAGGGGCTTTGGCAACTGCTGGTTTTTCCGTGTTTTCTTCTCTGGTGCGAGGCGCTGCTGCGCGTGTTCAGCGGCGTCGGCCTGACCATGTCTCCGGTTCCGGCAGCCCTGGCTGCGGCAGGAACCGGCGCGCTGGTCTCTCTTTTTCTCTGGCTGATCGGGCGGGTGTCCCGCAGAGCTGCCCGGATCGCCGAGATCCTCCTTTTCATACTGACAGGTCTTCATTTTGCGGCTGCAAGTGTGCTCAGGACGGTTTTCGCGACCTACATGACGCCCGGAAATATGGTCGTCGGTGCCGGGAATGTGATCCGGAACTACGGAGATGAATTCCGGCGCGGCCTTCTCGCAGGGATCTTCCGCTTTGTTCTTTTCCTTTTCCCATGCATAGCCGCTGTATCGCTCCTGCTGAAACAGGCACGGGGCACATCCGGCACTTCAGCACCCGGGAATCCGGAGCTTGCTCCTGCCCTCCTTCTGGCGGCAGGAATCCTCCTGACCGGCGGCTCTGCCGCGGCGGCCGCATCCGGCGCCAATGCGCGTCTTTACGGCGCCCAGTACAGCTATCATTCCGCAGTGGAGGCCTTCGGCCTGCTGACTGCCACACGGCTGGATCTGCAGTACAAACTGTTCGGGAATCCGGCGGCAGGATTCGGACCGGGCGGGACCGCCTTAGCAGATCCGACAGCCGGGCCGGCAGAGTCCGGCGCAACAGAATCAGACGCGGCGGCACTCAGCGCGACAGCCTCGGACGCGACAGCCTCGGACGCGTCGGCTTCCGATGCACTGCCTGTGGTATACGGAGAGAACGTCATGGACCTCGACTTTACTGCCGAGGCGCTGAACCGGACAAAACAGACGCAGCAGCTCAGCAGCTATCTGCAGACGCTGACGCCTTCAAAGAAAAATCCGTATACCGGCCTGTTCGCGGGAAAGAACCTGATCCTGGTCTGCGCGGAGACCTACTGCGACCGGTTCATCCGCCCGGAGCTCACCCCGACGCTCTGGCGTCTGACACATAACGGGATCTTTTTCGAAGAATACTACCAGTGCGAATGGGGCGGGAGCACGACCACCGGAGAACTCGCATTCCTGGAAGGGCTCTGCGGCAGCGATGGCGACAATTCTCTGTCCGGGATCGCAGACAACAATCACTATTTCACCATGGGCAACCAGCTGCAGCGCCTGGGCTATTCCAGCATCGCCTTTCATACCGGTTCCCATAAGTACTACCAGCGCCATACGACCCACGAGAATCTGGGGTATAATCAGTTTGCGGCCAGCGGGAACGGACTTCAGAGGCTGATGGGGCGTTCCTATGCGCCGGATACGGACCTGATCGACAAGACGACGCCCCTGTATGTCGGCCACCAGCCCTTCAGTGTCTACTACATGACGATCAGCGGTCACGCGCCCTATGAGAAGAACAGCTCCTACGTATGGAAGTACTATGACCGGGTCAATGAGATCGTCGGAACGGAATATCAGGAAAAAACGAAGTACTATATCTGTTACCAGATGGAGCTGGAAGAGGCGATGAAGCTGCTGGTGGAGCGGATCGAGGAAGCCGGCATCGCGGACGATACGGTCATCGTCCTCACCGGCGACCACTATCCCTACGGCCTCGGCGGCGGCCGGACCTGGCATAACGACCGGGATTACATCAAGGATCTGCTGCACGGCAGCGATTTCTTCCGCTGGGAGCAGGACCGGAGCGGCCTGATCATCTGGAGCGGCTGCCTGGAGCACGGGAATGCGGACATGGCCTGCACGGTTTCCGCACCGGTGGGGAATCTCGACATCCTCCCGACCCTCTCCAATCTGTTCGGCCTCGAATACGACAGCCGGCTGCTGCCGGGACGGGATGTCTTTGCCCCGAATCAGCGTCCGCTGGTCTTCTGGAACAATCTGAGCATTGTCACTACGGAAGGAAAATTCGACGGACGGAAGGACGAATGGCATCCGGACCCGGGCTATGAATGGACAGCAGAGGATCCGGAATTCCTGGAGCGGCTCCACCATATGGTCAACGACCGTATGCTCATGGCGCGCCTTATCATGCAGTCCGACTATTACGGCCTCCTTTTCGGCGAGGACGATGTCGTCACCGCCGGGGACATTCTCTGGGATCCGCACACGATAGGAGAAAACAAGGAAAAAGCCACGGAAAGGTAATTCAAATTATGGAGCGAAGCGATTTCTATTCATTTGAACACTATGAATACGGGGAGCCTTATCTCGGTTCCTGTAAAGGCGTGCGGTTCCGTCTTGCCATGGAGCCGCTGAAGAACGTGAAGTTCGTACCGCCGGACAAGCGGGATCCTGCGGTGCTTCTGGCGACGGTCTGGCCGGAGCCCTACTGCTGGGAGAAGACCGACGACAGCCTGAAGGAAAGCCGGGAGTTTCCCTTTACACCGGAAGGACTGGATGAAGCCGTGGCCTGGATCATGGAGAAATGCCCGAAAGAAGAGTGAGATAATTCCCCCGGAAAAAACAAAAAACTCCGCCCCTTTGTAAGCAAGCTTACAGGTGCGGAGTTTTTGTTTTTCCGGGGTGCTGATCCGTTTACAGGTTTCTCTGCGCCGTCGCCAGCATCAGTTTGATGCGGTTCAGCTGGTTCACCTCGGAGGCGCCGGGGTCGTAGTCCACGGCGATGATGTTGGCGCCGGGGTAGGCTGCCCGCAGCTGCTTGATGACGCCCTTGCCCACCACGTGGTTCGGCAGGCATCCGAAGGGCTGGGTGCAGACGATGTTTTCAACGCCGCCCTCGATCAGCTCCAGCATCTCCCCCGTCAGGAACCAGCCCTCGCCGGTCATGTTGCCGAGGGATACGAATTCGCTGGCCATCTCCGCCATGTGGGCGATGTCCCCGGGCGGAGAGAAGTGCTTCGACGCGGCCAGGGCCTTCTTTGCCTCGGCCCGGAAGCTGTCCATGAGTTTGATGCCCATGTTGCAGAAGAACTTGCTCCTCTGGGAGAAGCCCAGATTATCGGCCTTGAAGTTCAGGTTGTAGAAGCTGTAGTAGATGAAATCCAGGAGGTCCGGCATGACCGCCTCGGCCCCTTCCCGCTCCAGAAGCTCCACGATGTGGTTGTTTGCCAGAGGCGAGAACTTGACCAGGATCTCTCCGACGACGCCCACCTTCGGTTTTTTCACGTCCACCCGCGGCAGTCTGTCGAAATCCTGTACGATGGCGCGGACCACCCGCTTGAATTCGCCCATCTCCGGAGCTCTCCGGGAGACCGCTTTCGTGCAGATCTTACGCCACTTGGCGTGCAGCCTGTCGGCGCTTCCCGGAACCTTCTCGTAGGGGCGGGTCGCGTAGAGACAGCGCATCATGATGTCGCCGTAGATGCAGGCCTGGATGACCTTGATCCCCAGGGGCAGGCTGATTTTGAAGCCCGGGTTCTGTTCCATGTTTCCGACGTTGAGGGAGACCACCGGCACCTGCTCCATGCCGGCCTTGATCAGGGCACGGCGGATAAAGCTGATGTAGTTCGACGCGCGGCAGCCGCCGCCGGTCTGGCTCATCATGACCGCAGTCTTGTTCAGGTCATATTTCCCGGACTGCAGCGCCTCCATAAGCTGTCCGATGGTGCAGAGGGACGGATAGCAGGCGTCGTTGTTGACGTATTTCAGACCCACATCGATGGCGCTCCGGTTGTCGTTGTCCAGGACCACCACGTTGTAGCCGAAGGCCCGGAGGGCCGGCTGCAGCAGATCAAAGTGGATCGGCGACATCTGCGGGCAGAGGAGGGTGTAGCCCTGCTTCTGCATCTCCTTCGTGTAGACCACACGGTGGTAGGCCGCGTCCCGGATGGTCCGCTGATAGTGCTTCTTGTCGCGCACACGCAGCGCGGCGATCAGGGAGCGGATGCGGATCCTTGCGGCGCCGAGGTTATTGACCTCGTCGATCTTCAGCACGGTATAGATCTTGTCGGAGCCGGTCAGGATGTCGGAGACCTGGTCCGTGGTGACCGCGTCCAGACCGCAGCCGAAGGAGTTCAGCTGCACAAGGTCCAGAAGGTCGCTGTTCTTCACATAGGATGCCGCCGCGTAGAGGCGGGAATGGTACATCCACTGGTCGGAGACGATGACCGGCCGCTCCACCTTCCCCAGATGGGACACGGAGTCCTCTGTCAGGACCGCCAGACCGTAGCTTGTGATCATGTCCGGGATGCCGTGGTGGATCTCCGGATCCACGTGGTAGGGGCGTCCCGCGAGGACTATCCCGTGGCGGCCATTCTCACGGCACCAGGAGATAGCTTCCTCGCCCGCAGCCTCGATGTCCTTCTTGGACTGGAGCAGCTCTTCCCAGCCGGCATGGGCTGCCTCCCGGACCTCCGCAGGGCCGATGGAGAATTCCTTCTGCATGACCTTTTCAAGCTGAGAGGTCAGGACCTCCTCGTTGGTGAAGGCCATGAAGGGATTCAGGAAGCGGATCTGTCCATCCGTGATCTCCTCCACATTGTTCTTGATGTTCTCCGCGTAGGAGGTGACGATGGGGCAGTTGTAATGGTTGCCCGCCCCCGGGATCTCATCCCGCTCGTAGGGGATGCAGGGGTAGAAGATGGTCTTGATCCCGTTCCGGATGAGCCAGGTCACATGGCCGTGGGAGATCTTCGCCGGATAGCACTCAGACTCGCTGGGGATCGATTCGATGCCCAGCTCGTAGATGCGCCGCGAAGACACCGGCGACAGTACTGTGCGGAAGCCGAGTCTCCGGAAGAAGACTGCCCAGAAGGGGTAGTCCTCGTACATGTTCAGCACGCGGGGGATGCCGATGGTCCCGCGGGGGGCCTTGTCCTCCGTCAGGGGTTCGTAGTCGAAGATGCGCCGGAACTTGTACTCAAAGAGGTTCGGGACGTCCTTCTTCTTCCGGTCGAGACCCAGACCGCGCTCGCAGCGGTTGCCGGAGATGAAGCGCCGGCCGCCGCCGAACTGGTTGATGGTCAGTACGCAGTGGTTGTTGCAGCCCTGGCAGCGGGTCATGGAGGTCCGGTACTCGAGGCCGATGATCCTGTCGATGGGCAGCATGGTGGTCTCTTTGCCTTCCCAGCGTTCCCTGGCGATCAGGGCCGCGCCGAAGGCGCCCATGATGCCGGCAATGTCCGGGCGGGTGCATTCGCAGCCCGCGATATGCTCGAAGGCGCGCAGCACTGCGTCATTGTAGAAGGTTCCGCCCTGCACCACGATGTGCTGTCCGAGACTGGACGCGTCAGAGATCTTGATGACCTTGAACAGGGCGTTCTTGATGACGGAGTAGGCAAGACCCGAGGAGATGTCCGCCACGGTGGCGCCTTCCTTCTGGGCCTGCTTGACGTTGGAGTTCATGAAGACCGTACAGCGGGTGCCCAGGTCCACGGGATCCGTGGCGAAGAGGGCCTCCTTCGCGAAATCCTGGACAGAATAGTCCAGGGACTTTGCGAAGGTCTCGATGAAGGAGCCGCAGCCGGAGGAGCATGCCTCGTTCAGCTGGACCGAATCCACCGTCTGATCCTTGATGCGGATACACTTCATGTCCTGGCCGCCGATGTCCAGGATGCAGTCCACCTCCGGCTCGAAGAACGCAGCCGCGTAATAGTGGGAGATGGTCTCGACCTCGCCCTCGTCCAGCAGGAACGCAGCCTTGAGAAGCGCTTCGCCGTAGCCGGTGGAGCAGGAGTAGACGATCTTCGCCTTCGGATTCATGCGCTCCCGGACTTCCTTCATCGCGCGGATAGAGGTGGCCAGCGGGGAGCCGTCATTGTTCGCGTAGAACTTGTAGAGCAGGGAACCGTCCTCGTCCACCAGGGCGATCTTCGTGGTGGTGGAGCCGGCGTCGATGCCGAGGAAGATATTTCCCTCGTAGCTCTCGAAGTCCGCGGTCTTCACCGAGTGGCCCGCATGCCGCGCTTTGAAGCCGTCATACTCGGCCTGGTCTTTGAAGAGCGGGGCCAGACGGGTGATCTCGTGGTCCATCTTCACGCCCTGCTTCAGGGTCGCGATCAGCTCTTCGATGTCCCGGGGCTCCGGCGGTTCCTGACCCGGCACCTTCAGCTCTGCGTTCATGGCGGAGCCGATGGCCGCGAACAGGTGGGAGTTTTCCGGGGCGATGATGTATTCCCCGGTCAGCTTCAGTGTGCGGATAAAGGCATTCCTGAGCTCCGGCAGGAAGTGCAGAGGGCCGCCGAGGAACGCCACGTGGCCGCGGATCGGCTTTCCGCAGGCGAGGCCCGAGATGGTCTGGTTCACCACCGCCTGGAAGATGGAGGCGGCCAGATCCTCGCGGGTCGCGCCCTCGTTGATCAGCGGCTGGATGTCCGTCTTCGCGAACACGCCGCAGCGCGCCGCGATGGGATAGATAGCTTTGTAGTTTTTCGCGTAATCGTTCAGACCGGCAGCGTCCGTCTGCAGGAGGGCCGCCATCTGGTCGATGAAGGAACCGGTGCCGCCGGCGCAGATGCCGTTCATCCGCTGGTCAATGCCGCCGGTGAAATAGATGATCTTGGCGTCCTCGCCGCCCAGCTCGATAGCCACGTCGGTCTTCGGCGCGAAGGACTTCAGCGCCGTCGCCACGGCCACGACCTCCTGGACAAAGGTGACCTTCAGGTGCTTTGCCAGCGTAAGGCCGCCGGAACCGGTGATCATCGGGATCAGCTGCACCGGGCCGAGGACCTTTTCCGCCTTCTCGAGAAGGCGCGCCAGGGTCTCCTGGATGTTCGCGAAATGTCTCTCATAATCGGAAAAGAGAATGTTCCGCTGCTCATCCAGGATGGCCACCTTTACGGTGGTGGAGCCGATATCGATGCCAAGCGTCAGCCTGGCCTTGTTTTCAGCAGTGCTTTCGTTCATATATATTTCGAAAATCTCCGTTCTTGCAGAGTACACAAACAGACCGGAGGCAGTCTCCGGCATGGATTGATTCTAACATACAGGGGGTTTAAATTCAATCGACACATCCCGGCCGGCTGTTCACCCCAATCACTTCTTTTCTCAGCGCCGGAACTGTGGTATCATCGAATCTGCAGTTAATTCTTTACACAGCTGTATTATTTTGACAATATGACCGGGAGCTTTCGGTATGACACCTTTTGAAAAACTGGAACGGAAATTCGGACGGTACGCCATCCGGGATCTGATGCGGTACTTTACGGTGCTCTACGCCATCGGTTTCGTCATCAGCATCTGGCAGCCGATGCTGTACTACCAGTATCTTGCGCTGGATCCGAACGCGATCCTGCACGGCCAGATCTGGCGGCTTGTGACCTGGCTCATCTACCCGCCGGGCACCAGCATGCTCTGGGGCCTGCTTCTTCTCTATATGTATTATTCACTGGGAATGACCCTGGAGAATGTCTGGGGGACCTTCCGCTTCAATGTGTTCATGTTCCTGGGCGTCATTTTCCACATCCTGGCGGCTTTTGTCATCTGGTTCGCCATGGGACGGGTGTTCGTCCTGACTCCCGCGAACCTGAACCTGTCGATCTTCCTGGCCTTCGCCCTGACCTTCCCGGAGATGAGCTTCTATCTCTACTTCGTGATCCCGGTCAAGGCAAAGTACCTGGCAGTCCTGTACGGGATCCTGGAGCTTTATGCCTTCTTCACGGGAAACATGGCGGAGAAGGTCACTATTGTGCTCAGCCTTCTGAATCTGTTCATCTTCCTCGCTTCCTCCGGCACCATGCGGCGCTTCAGCCCGAAGGAGATGCGGCGGAAGGCGGAATACCGGAGAGCGGTACAGAGCGGCGGAGGAGAAGCAAAACCCGCAGGAAAGATCGTCAGCATCGACCGCGCCCGGGAACAGAACCGGACCGCGCGGCATCGCTGTACAGTCTGCGGCAGGACCGAGCTGGACGCGCCGGGCCTGGAGTTCCGGTACTGCTCCAAGTGTCAGGGCGACCATGAATACTGTATGGAACATCTTTACACCCACGTGCATGTCGGTGCGGAGCATACCGAAGCGGACGATGCCGGCGGCAGTCAGACTGAGAATTAAGCCGGAAGCGGAAGCTTCGGGCGGAAGATAACGGGAAACCGGGAACGGGTACCCGGAAAAAAAGTTCGCATCAGGAAAGGATTTTATATGGAAAAGAAAGCATTCCTCACGAAGCAGCAGGCGGAAAAGATCGCGGAGACTTACCCCACGCCCTGGCACATCTATGACGAGAAGGGCATCCGGGAGAACGCCGCGAAGGTGCAGCAGGCCTTTGCCTGGAATCCGGGATTCCGGGAGTACTTCGCCGTGAAGGCGACGCCGAATCCCTTCCTTCTGGACATCCTGAAGGAGTACGGCTGCGGAACAGACTGCTCTTCCATGACGGAGCTCATGATGAGCGAGGCCTGCGGGTTCTCGGGGGAGCAGATCATGTTCTCTTCCAATGACACTCCGCCTCAGGAGTTTGCTTATGCGGACAGGCTCGGCGCCATCATCAACCTCGACGACATCACCCACATCGACGTGGTGGAGCAGGTGCTGGGAAAGCTGCCCGAGACCATGAGCTGCCGCTACAATCCGGGCGGCATGTTCGAACTTTCCAACGGGATCATGGACAATCCGGGAGATTCCAAGTACGGGATGATGCCGGATCAGATCACGGAGGCCTTTAAGATCATGAAGGCGAAGGGTGTGAAGCGCTTCGGCATCCACGCATTCCTTGCCAGCAACACTGTGACGAACGAGTATTATCCGAAGCTGGCGGGCGTCCTGTTCCGCGAGGCAGTGCGCCTGAAGAAGGAGACCGGCGCGGACATCCGCTTCGTCAACCTTTCCGGCGGCGTCGGGATCCCCTACCGGCCGGAGCAGGAGCCGAACGACATCCTTGCCATCGGCGAGGGCGTGCGGAAGGTCTACGAGGAGATCCTGGTGCCTGAGGGCATGGGCGACGTGGCCATCTATACCGAGATGGGCCGTTTCATGATGGGACCCTACGGCGCCCTGGTCACCCGGGCCATCCACGAGAAGCACATCTGGAAGGAATACATCGGGACCGATGCCTGCGCCGTGAACCTGATGCGGCCGGCGATGTACGGCGCCTACCACCACATCACGGTCCTCGGGAAAGAGGACGCGCCTCTGGACCACAAGTACGACGTGACCGGTTCTCTCTGCGAGAACAACGACAAGTTCGCGGTGGACCGCATGCTTCCGAAGATCGACAAGGGAGACCTGCTTTTCATCCACGACACCGGCGCCCACGGCTATTCCATGGGCTACCAGTACAACGGAAAGCTGAGAAGCGCGGAGCTTCTCCTGAAGGAGGACGGCAGCGTGCAGATGATCCGGCGCGCCGAGACGCCGAAGGATTACTTCGCCACCTTCGATTTCAGCGGGAGGCTGTAAATATTGGAAGAGAGCAGTCCGGCACCCGGACTAAATATAAAGAAAGGTCTCCGTGGGAAGCGGAGACCTTTCTTTCAGGGGTCAGAGTTTTTTGAGAGAGAGTGGAGAAAGCTTTTTCTGATGATGTGAGTATAGCATGCCGCGGCAGGGATTGCGTGATTTTTGGCGCAAGAAATATTGAAGACTTTCTTAATGTCCGGAAGGCCCGGGCATGCCTGACTGCGGAAGTAAGTTCCGCACAAGTATGCCTTGACATTTTCCGGTGCGGACGGTATCATGGTAACAGAAAAACGAACATACGTTCACATCTGCCGGACGGCTTCCCGTTCGCGGCGGATCCGACGCCCGGGAATGCAGGTCCCGGGGTTCCTGTCTTACTGCGGGATTATTTTTCGCCGCTCCCGGCGGCGGGTCAGAAATCATTCGGAGGAACTTATATTTATGGATAACGATGCAAAACAGAAAGCACTGGCAGCGGCACTGACCCAGATCGAGAAGGCCTACGGCAAGGGCGCCGTCATGAAACTCGGTGATCCTGCCGCCAGTATGAATGTGGAGACCGTTCCCACCGGCTCCTTGAGCCTGGATCTGGCTCTGGGACTTGGCGGCGTGCCGAAGGGCCGCGTGGTGGAGATCTACGGACCGGAATCTTCCGGTAAGACCACCGTCGCGCTGCACATGGTGGCGGAAGTCCAGAAGCGGGGCGGCATCGCGGGCTTCATCGACGCGGAGCACGCGCTGGATCCGGTCTATGCCCGGAACATCGGCGTGGATATCGACAATCTTTACATCTCCCAGCCGGACAACGGCGAGCAGGCCATGGAGATCACGGAGACCATGGTCCGCAGCGGCGCGGTGGATATCGTGATCGTTGACTCTGTCGCGGCCCTGGTCCCGAAGGCGGAGATCGACGGCGATATGGGAGATTCCCACATGGGCCTGCAGGCACGGCTGATGAGCCAGGCTCTCCGCAAGCTGACGGGCGTCATGAGCAAGACGAACTGCACGGTCATTTTCATCAACCAGCTGCGCGAGAAGATTGGCGTCATGTTCGGCAATCCGGAGACCACCACCGGCGGCCGGGCGCTGAAGTTCTACGCCTCCGTCCGCCTGGATGTGCGCAGAGTGGATTCCATCAAGCAGAACGGTGAGGTCATCGGCAACCACGTCCGCGTCAAGGTCGTGAAGAACAAGATCGCGCCGCCCTTCAAGGAGGCGGAGTTTGACATCATGTTCGGCAAGGGCATTTCCCGTGAAGGAGATATCCTGGATCTGGCCGCGAAGGAGGACATCGTCGAGAAGAGCGGCTCCTGGTACGCGTATCAGGGGAACAAGATCGGACAGGGAAGAGAGAACGCAAAGCTGTATCTCGCACAGAACCCCGCAGTCTGCGCTGAGATCGAGAATAAGGTCCGCGAGGCCCACGGCATCCCGGCAGACCCGTCCGCAGTTCCGGCCGCGGCGGAACCTGTGGAAGAATAAACCCTGCGCGCGGGCGGAAATCCCGCCCGGAGACAGAAAGGTATTATGATCATTACCGAAATCATCCCATATGGGAAAATGAAAAGCAGAGTCCTCACAGACGGGGACTTTGCTTTTTCTGTGTACCGGACAGAACTCAGGAAGTTCGGCCTGGAGGAGGGCGGCGAACTCACGGATGAGTTCCTGGAGACGGTTCTGATGCCGCTTCTCACCCGGCGGGCAAAGGAGCGGGTGGTCCTTCTCCTGGAAAAGCAGGATTATCCGGAGGCAGTACTCCGGCGGAAACTCCGGCAGTCTTATACGCCGGAAGCCTGTATTGACGCGGCGGTGGCCTGGGCTTCTGAGAAACATTATCTGGACGACCGGAGGTTCGCGGAGAACTATCTTTCCTGGCATGCTTCCGGCAAGAGCCGCAGACGCCTCTTTTCCGACCTGATGGCCAAGGGCATCGACCGGGATCTTGCGGCGGAGCTTCTGGAACAGTGTCCAGTGGACGAGGAAGCGCAGATCGCGGAGGAACTCAGGAAAAAACATTTTGATCCGGAGACCGCGGACACGAAGGAACGACAGCGCATGGCGGCATACCTTGCGCGGCACGGATATGCCTGGTCCCTGATCGAGAGCACGCTGCGCAATTCAACTTGCACTTGAAGAGTGCATCTGTTAAAATAGACCTGCTGTACCTTGAAGCTTTTTTTATGTAACTTTAAGGCGCACGGAATACTGTACAATGAAAACTGAATAAGGAGGTGCTCTGTGTCACAAATCATCATTGCAATTGTAGTGACTGCGGTGATTGTGGCTTTTCTGAGCTGGAACCTTGCAATCGCACATCGGCAGAAGACGTATGAAAGCAAGATCGGCAGCGCGGAAGCAAGATCCCGCGAAATCATTGAAGAAGCCCTGAAAACCGCAGAGACAAAAAAGCGCGAAGCTCTCCTCGAGGCGAAGGAAGAGTCCTTACGGACGAAGAATGAGCTGGAGAGAGAGACCAAAGAGAGACGGGCTGAGCTGCAGCATTATGAGAACCGCGTGCTGAGCCGGGAAGAGAATCTCGACCGGAAGCAGGCGGCACTCGAAAAGAAAGAAGCACAGCTGCAGGCCAGAGAGGAGAAGATCACCGAACGGACCCGCGAGGTGGATTCTCTTTATGACAGAGGAATCGCAGAACTGGAGCGGATCTCCGGCCTTACCACGGATCAGGCCAAGGAGTTCCTGCTGGAGTCTGTAAGAGATGATGTCAAACATGATACAGCAAAGCTGATCAAGGATCTTGAGGCAGAGGCCAGAGATGAGGCGGACAAGAAGGCCCGCGAATATGTCGTCAGCGCGATCCAGAGATGCGCGGCGGACAGCGTCGCCGAGGCTACAGTTTCCGTTGTACAGCTTCCGAACGACGAAATGAAGGGCCGCATCATCGGCCGTGAAGGCCGGAACATCCGTGCGCTGGAACAGCTGACGGGTGTGGAACTCATCGTCGACGATACGCCTGAGGCAGTCGTCCTGTCCGGATTTGATCCGGTCAGAAGGGAAGTGGCCCGCGTAGCCCTGGAGAAACTGATCACCGACGGCCGGATCCATCCCGCGAGGATCGAGGAGATGGTCGAGAAAGCACAGAAAGAAGTCGAGACCGCCATGCGCGAGTCCGGAGAAGCCGCTGTTCTCGAAGTCGGCGTTCACGGGATCAACCCCGAGCTTGTCAAGCTCCTGGGCCGCATGAAGTTCCGTACCAGCTACGGCCAGAATGCGCTGAAGCATTCCGTCGAGGTCGCGGAGCTGTCCGGAATCCTGGCATCGGAGATCGGCGTGGATGTGCGTCTTGCAAAGAGGGCAGGCCTGCTGCATGACATCGGAAAAGCGATCGACCACGAGGTCGAGGGCTCCCATGTCCAGCTTGGCGCGGAACTCTGCCGCAAGTACAAGGAAAATGCTGTTGTCATCAACACAGTCGAATCCCACCACGGGGATGTGGAGCCGGAAAGCCTGATCGCATGCATCGTTCAGGCGGCGGATACGATTTCCGCGGCGCGTCCCGGCGCAAGAAGAGAGACCATCGAGACCTATACCAACCGGCTGAAGCAGCTGGAGGAGATCACCAATTCCTTCAGCGGCGTCGAAAAGTCCTTCGCGGTCCAGGCAGGACGCGAGGTACGCATCATGGTCGTCCCGGAGAAGGTTTCTGATGATGAGATGGTGCTGATGGCACACAACGTCGCAAAGAGGATCGAGCAGGAGATGCAGTATCCGGGCCAGATCAAGGTCAACGTGATCCGCGAATCCCGCGTCCAGGACGTTGCAAAGTAAACGGGAAAACAGTGAAGCCTTACGAATTTTCAGAATTCGTAAGGCTTTTTTTCTTGACGCCTCTTGTATGGAAAGAGGATAATGAAACAGTGAGTGGACTCCCGTCCGTGAACCGCAAAACTGAGAAGGGAGAAGAGAGGATATGAAGACTTTCGGGAAGAAACTGATGACTGCAGGAATGGCGCTGCTGCTTGCGGCGGCCTTCAGCAATGCGGTCTTTGCATATGATTCCGACCATGACAAAGCCATCCGCAGTGTGGCGCTTACTGTCAGAGGCTATTTTGAACTGGACTCGAACATGGGACAAGAGGGTGAGATCGAAGTCAGCACCTCCGGAAACAAGTATGACTACGATCACTATGAGATCATGAACGAAGGGTTCAAGTGGACGGAGGAGGATACGCCGGATATCAAGATCTATCTTACCGCTTCGGAAGGCTATTATTTCCGGATCACCCGTGCGAGCCAGATCAAGCTCACCGGTGCGACCTATGTCTCCGCAGCCCGCGAGGACGAGGCTTACACGCTGGTGGTGGAAGTAAAGCTTCCTTCCCTGGCGACCCAGATCGCTCCGCTTACCGAGGTAAAAATGGAAGGAGGCATCGTGACCTGGCCTGAAACGGCAGGCGCGGGCTCTTATGAGGTCAAGTTCATGCGGAACGGGACCACCCTTGGCGGAAACCAGATCGTCACAGGCACGACCTATGACGGCACCAAGTATATGACGAAGGCGGCGACTTACCACTGCAAGGTCCGGCCCATCAACAAGGTGGACACCTCCCAGGTCGGACTCTGGGTCGATTCAAACCCCGTGAGCATCAATGAAGAGCAGGCCAGACTCCAGCGGGAGGCCAACGAGGAAGAGGAAAGCCGCGGAGTGTGGGAGGAGATCAATGGCAGATGGCGCTTTACTCTTCCGGACGGCAATGTCGCCCCGGCAGGATGGCGGCAGATCCGCGACCGCTGGTATGTCTTTGACGAAAACGGATTCATGCGGACCGGCTGGTATATCGACAGCGGAAACTGGTACTATCTGGATGAGAAGGAAGGGTATATGTGGAGAAACGCCACGACCCCTGACGGCTACTATGTCGACATCACCGGCGTTATGATGAGCGCAGAAGCGTCGGCTTCCAATGCCAGCAAACCCAAGTGATTCTGCAGGAATGCTGATTCATGAATATTAACGATTGATCACAGAGCTACTTATGAAGACAGGGATCCCGTTTCCGCGGGATCCCTTTTTTTCATGTATTTCGATGACTGAAAAAGCCGGGGAGTGTATAATTTCCATTGAAAAAAGGGATTTGATGTTTTATCATATGTAGAAACGCTCTTTCCGGGGGGAAAGGGTCTGTTTGGGCAACCTAGAACTGCTCTCCGCGGAGCGCGGAAAGCAACGGAAAAGGAATCTGAGAGGTGTCATTATGAAAGCAAATATTGTATTGATCCCCGGCGACGGAATCGGCCCGGAGATCGTCGGGGAAGCAAAAAAGGTCCTGGACCATGTGGCTGCGAAGTTCGGCCATGAATTCTGCTTCACGGAGATCGACATGGGCGGCTGCTCCATCGACAAGTACGGAGAGCCCCTGACGGAGAAGAATCTCGAGACTGCCCGTCAGAGTGACGCAGTTCTCCTCGGGGCAGTCGGCGGAAACGTCGGAAACTCCCGCTGGTATGACGTCGCTCCGAATCTCCGCCCGGAGGCAGGCCTTCTGAAGATCCGGAAGGAACTGGGACTGTTCGCAAATCTGCGTCCCGGATATCTGTATCCGGAGCTGAAGGGCGCGTGCCCGCTGAAGGAAGAGATCATCGGAGACCGGGGCTTTGATATGATCATCGTACGGGAACTGACCGGCGGCCTGTATTTCGGAAAGCGATGGACCGAGACGAAGGACGGTGTGGAGACGGCGGTGGATACGCTGACCTACAGCGAGACCGAGATCCGCCGGATCGCAGTCAAGGCCTTCGAGATCGCCATGAAGCGCCGGAAAGAGGTCATCAGCGTCGACAAGGCCAACGTCCTTGACAGTTCCCGTCTCTGGAGGAAGGTCGTTGCGGAAGTAGGCAAGGACTATCCGGAGGTGAAGCTTTCCAACATGCTGGTGGACAACTGCGCGATGCAGCTGGTCCACGATCCGGCACAGTTCGATGTTGTCGTCACGGAGAATATGTTCGGGGACATCCTCTCGGACGAGGCGAGCGAGATCACCGGTTCCATCGGAATGCTGCCCAGCGCGTCCCTGAACGAGACGAAGTTCGGCCTCTATGAGCCGAGCCACGGCTCCGCGCCGGATATCGCCGGAAAGAATCTCGCGAATCCGCTGGCGACGATCCTCAGCGCAGCCATGCTGCTCCGCTATTCCCTGGATCTGGACCGGGAGGCCGACGCAGTGGAGAACGCGGTGAGGAAAGTCCTTCAGGACGGCATCCGCACCGTGGATATCTGGAGCGAGGGATGCACGAAGGTCGGCACCGTCGAAATGGGACAGGCCGTCATCGACCGCATCTGACAATGATCCTGAGACGGCCGGGGCGTGAAGCGCCTCCGGCGGCCATCAATGAGGATTACAAAGTAATTCGAGTCTGTGCTGTATAAAACATAGAAAAGGAGATCCCCATGCTTAGTGACAACGTCAAAAAAGGCATGCAGCAGGCGCCGCACCGTTCCCTGTTCAATGCCCTTGGATTTACCCAGGAAGAGATGAGAAAGCCGCTGGTCGGTGTCGTCAGCTCCTACAATGAGATCGTTCCCGGTCATATGAATCTCGACAAGATCGTCGAGGCAGTCAAGCTCGGCATCGCCGAGGCAGGCGGAATGCCGGTGGTCGTTCCGGCCATCGCGGTCTGCGACGGTATCGCCATGGGCCACGTCGGCATGAAGTATTCTCTGGTGACCCGCGACCTGATCGCGGATTCCACCGAATGTCTCGCAAAAGCGCACCAGTTTGACGCCATGGTCATGGTCCCGAACTGCGACAAGAACGTCCCGGGTCTCCTGATGGCGGCAGCGCGCGTCAACATCCCGACGGTCTTTGTCAGCGGCGGCCCGATGCTTGCAGGCCGGGTGAAGGGCGAGAAGCGCTCTCTGTCCAGTATGTTCGAGGCAGTAGGCGCCTACGCGGCGGGAAAGATGACGGAGGAAGATGTCCTTGAGTTCGAGACCAAGGTCTGCCCGACCTGCGGAAGCTGCTCCGGCATGTATACCGCCAACTCCCTGAACTGCCTGACGGAAGCCCTGGGCATGGGCCTGAAGGGCAACGGAACCATCCCGGCGGTCTATTCCGACAGGATCCGCCTCGCGAAGCACGCAGGAAACCAGGTCATGGAACTGTTCCGCAGAGATATCCGTCCGCGCGACATCATGACGGAGGACGCGATCATGAACGCCCTGACCGTCGACATGGCCCTGGGCTGCTCCACCAACACCATGCTGCACCTGCCGGCGATTGCCCATGAGGCAGGCGTGAAGATCGACCTCCGCATTGCGAACGAGGTCAGCGCCCGCACTCCGAACCTGTGCCACCTGGCACCGGCGGGCTACACCTACATGGAGGACCTGAACGAGGCGGGCGGCATCTATGCCGTCATGAACGAGCTGGCCAAGAAGGACCTCATCAACCTCGACTGCATGACCGCCACCGGAAAGACCGTGGGCGAGAACATCAAGGGCTGCGTCAACAAGGACCCGCAGGTCATCCGCCCGGTGGAGAATCCCTATTCCGAGACCGGCGGCATTGCGGTGCTGACCGGGAACATTGCTCCCGAGAGCGGCGTCGTGAAGCGCAGCGCGGTGGCGCCGGAGATGCTGAAGCACTCCGGACCGGCCCGTGTCTTCGACTGTGAGGACGATGCGATCGCGGCTATCAAGGGCGGAAAGATCGTCCCGGGCGACGTTGTCGTCATCCGCTATGAAGGACCGAAGGGCGGTCCGGGCATGCGTGAGATGCTGAACCCGACCTCCGCCATCGTCGGCATGGGCCTCGGAAGCACCGTCGCCCTGATCACGGACGGCCGCTTCAGCGGTGCCAGCCGCGGCGCCTCCATCGGCCATGTGGCGCCGGAGGCGGCGGCAGGCGGCCCCATCGGTCTGATCCGCGAGGGCGATATCATCGACATCGATATCCCGAACAATTCCCTGAACGCCCGCATTTCCGAGGAGGAATTCGCGGAGCGCAGAAAGACCTGGAAGCCGCGCGTCAACGAAGTCGGCGGCTACCTGGCACGCTACAGAGAGCTCGTGACCGGCGCGCCGCAGGGCGCAGTCCTGGCGGTCCCGGGGCAGAAGACGGAATAAAAACAGGAAGTAACGAATAAGGAGAACAGCTGCCATGGCAAAACTGAATGGTTCCGAGATCGTGATCGAATGCCTGAAGGAGCAGGGAGTCGACACTGTCTTCGGTTATCCGGGCGGGGCGATCCTGAACATCTATGACGCGCTCTACAAGCATCAGGACGAGATCCATCATGTCCTGACCAGCCACGAACAGGGCGCTGCCCACGCCGCAGACGGGTACGCCCGCGCCACCGGAAAGGTGGGCGTCTGCTTCGCTACCAGCGGACCCGGCGCGACCAACCTGGTCACCGGCATCGCCACCGCTCATATGGATTCGATCCCGCTCGTCGCGATCACCTGCAACGTCGGCCTGCCGCTGCTCGGGAAGGATTCCTTCCAGGAGATCGACATCGCCGGGATCACCCTCCCCATCACCAAGTACAGCTTTATCGTCAAGGACGTGAAGAAGCTGGCGGCCTCGATCCGCCGCGCCTTCAAGATCGCCCAGAGCGGCCGGCCGGGCCCGGTGCTGGTGGACATCACCAAGGATGTTACTGCGGCTGTCACGGATTTCAGCCCGCGGGAGCCGGAGCGCATCGTCCGCATGAAGAACCAGTTCAATGACGGCGACATCGACAACGCGATCCTGATGCTGAAGCGGTCCAAACGGCCCTGCATCGTCGCCGGGGGAGGCGTGATCCTCTCCGAAGCGTCGGAGGATCTGTCCATCTTTGCCCATAAGATCCAGGCACCGGTGGCCTGCACCCTGATGGGGCAGGGCGCCATGAACCAGAAGGACGAACTGTATACCGGCATGGTGGGCATGCACGGAACCAAGACGTCCAACTACTGCGTGACGGAGTGCGACCTGCTGATCGTGATCGGCGCCCGCTTCTCCGACCGCGTGACCGGCAACACCGCGAATTTCGCGAAGGACGCGAAGATCCTGCAGATCGATGTGGACGAGGCTGAAGTCAACAAAAACATCCATGTGGGCGCCCAGATCGTCGGCGACGCGCGGGTCATCCTGCGGAAGATCAACGCCCGGCTGGATCCGCTGCGCCACGAGGAGTGGTTCGAGCACGTGGAGATGATGCGGGATATGTATCCGCTGAATTACGATAAAAACAAGCTCACCGGTCCCTTTGTGGTGGAGACCATCGATCGCCTGACCCCGGACGACGCCATCATCGTCACCGAAGTTGGCCAGCACCAGATGTGGGCTGCCCAGTACTACAGCTTCACGAAGCCGCGGACCTTCCTTTCTTCCGGAGGCCTGGGGACCATGGGATACGGACTCGGCGCCGCCATCGGCGCGCAGACCGCGTTCCCGGACAGAGTCGTCGTCAACATCGCCGGCGACGGCTGTCTCAGGATGAACATCAACGAACTCGCGACCGTGAGCAGGGAAGATCTTCCCCTCATCGAGGTCGTCATCAATAATCATGTGCTCGGCATGGTTCGCCAGTGGCAGACGCTGTATTACGGAAAGCGTTATTCCGCCACCGTCCTGCGGGACAAGGTGGATTTCTGCAAGGTTGCGGAAGGCTTCGGAGTCACTGCATACCGGGTCACGGAGAAGGAAGAGTTCGAGAAGGTGTTTCAGAAGGCCCTCGACGACCGGAAACCCGCATTTATCGAAGTTGTCATTGACGACGACGACAAGGTGTTCCCGATGTGTTCTCCGGGCGCAGCCCTGAAGGATACCTTTGACGAGACTGATCTCAGACTCAAAGAGGGACGGTAAAGGATCTCTGCACCCGGAAAAATCCGGCAATGTAAGAAAGAAACAAAAGCAATACATAAAGAAGTAAAAGATTTACAGAAAGAAGGAACTGACCAATGGGAAGAGTATATAATTTCAGCGCGGGACCGGCTGTCCTGCCGGAAGAGGTACTGAAGGAAGCTGCCGATGAAATGATGGATTACAAGGGCACCGGCGTCTCCGTTATGGAGATGAGCCACCGCTCCCAGGATTTCCAGAACATCATCGACGAGGCGGAGAAGGATCTCCGCGATCTGATGAACATTCCGGACAACTACAAGGTCCTGTTCATCCAGGGCGGCGGACATGTGCAGTTTGCCATGGTCCCGATGAACCTGATGAAGAACAAGGTCGCGGACTATATCATCACCGGCCAGTGGGCGAAGAAGGCCTGCAAGGAGGCCCAGATGTACGGAACCGCGAAGGCCATCGCATCCAGCGAGGACAAGGTCTT
>Ga0256405_10004445_pt1 | contig 26120 bp, 20 predicted proteins | sample RumenRJG_02DNA_FD_189096 | JGI IMG/M metagenome (GOLD analysis project Ga0256405, IMG submission 189096) | Bovine rumen microbial communities from Lethbridge, Alberta, Canada - RJG_02 | ecosystem: Host-associated > Mammals > Digestive system > Stomach > Rumen | place: Canada: Alberta... | reverse complement strand
TAATTGGGAAGAAAAGAAATATAGGTTCATCAAAACCCAGTCATCTTTGCATCAGGACTTGTTTAAGTTAGGCAGAGTGCTTTTGAAATCAATTAAAAATGATATGGCGATTGGTCAAAAAATTGAACCGCCCCGTATGTATTTTGCAATGAAGATTTTTAACCTGCTTAAAGTTGTTAAGGCCTACGAGGATGAAATCGCAGCAGAGAAACGCAAAATGGCAGAAACAAAACCGAAAGGTTTAACACCGGATGTAATTAGAGAAATTGAAGAAAGTGTTTTGGGGATTCACTACGAAGAATAATTTTTCTGAAAGCCGATTTCTGGGTAAATTTATGCGCAAACGAGGATTTATATATAAAACGAATTTAACCAATCTTAATCGGCGAGTTGAACACCTTTTGAACAACATTTGAAGTGGGCTCGAACTCCAATTATTCTTCAACTTCTTTTTCATGGTCAATAAAGAATGCGTTTAGCACATCTGCATCATTTCGCAGATGTTTAACTACCGGCGCAAGATTGTAGCATTCTTCAATTTCCGGTTGATTGGCAACAAAATAATCAATAACAACCGCAGTATTATAAATATTTTCTGACCACTTGCTTAATTGCTTGAACTCCTTTGGAGTAATATTCAATCCGACTTTTCCCATATTTAAACCTCCTTTGACACACAACATTAGCGTGAAAGGAGAGAGAAAGCATTGAAAAGTTTACATAACAACATAAATACGATTTACGATAACCTTTACAGTAACCTTTGTAGTAACCCCGTATTTCGTAGCTTACATTAAATATCATTTGTTTATATGTTTGTATAAATTGTGAAAATGTGTATAATCAATTATATTATGGCAGGAAAGTCAAAAATTGAATGGACAGAGTCAACTTGGAACCCCGTTACAGGTTGTACAAAGATAAGTGAAGGTTGCCAGCACTGCTACGCAGAAAGAATGGCAAGACGTTTGTGTGCTATGGGGCAGGAAAAGTATAAGAATTGTTTTCAAGTAACTACGCATGAGGAATGTCTTGAAGAACCTTTAACTTGGAAGAAACCGCAAATCATTTTTGTTTGTTCAATGAGTGATTTATTCCATAAAGATGTACCAGATGAATTTATCATTAAAGTATTTGATGTAATGAACAAAGCTAATTGGCACACTTTTCAAGTTTTAACTAAACGAGCTGAAAGATTAGAGAAGATTGCTCCAAAACTTAACTGGACACCTAATATATGGCTTGGTGTAACTGTCGAATCTGACGAGCAAAAGAAGCGTATTCCATACCTAATAAATACTCCTGCTCATATCAAGTATTTATCAATAGAACCTATGATAACGGAAATAAAGGATTTATCATTAGAAAATATCAACTGGGTGATTGTAGGTGGTGAAAGTGGACCAGGTGCAAGACCGATTCAAGAAAGTTGGGTTACATCCATTAGAGATAATTGCATAGAAAACGATATTCCGTTTTTCTTTAAACAATGGGGTGGTGTGAATAAGAAAGTAGCAGGCTGTACCCTTCAAGGTCGCCAATGGAAAGAATTACCTGTTTAAAATAATGATATTTGTTTTGGATCTAATTTGGGTTTAATAAAAAACTCTATTGTATCTTCAGGTGCAATTGTTCGAGTACTTTCTTTAGCATGATAAAATTTTGCATATTCTCTTTCAAGCTTTCGTACAGCTTGCTTTATGTGTCTTTCTAAATACGGAGAAGAATCTATGAATTTATCTAATAATTCTGAATATTTTATAGTTTGACCTTTATATAATTCCCATATTTTTAGCTTTAAATTTTCAACTTTACCTTCTGATGTGTTTAATAAAACCATTTGGTTTGGGTTCGGCTGATTAGGACCAAGAAATTCAACATTGCCAAAATTAATTTTAGCAAAAGCATCTTTCATAATAGAACATCCTTTAATATTTTGTGTTATATGAAATAAATAATAATATGTTTTATTTTGATTTGGGAAAGACATTCTATATTGGTAAGTATATTTTGAGAATGTTTTTAACTTACTTCTATAAAGTTCTACTAAACCTTGTTCTTTTAAATCTTCTTTATAAGACCTAAATTTTTGCCAATCAGTATCTCCATATAATAGATTAATTCCTGTTTCACTTGGTAAATTGGTAATAAATCTATTTAGGTAATTATACATAAAATTTAGCAAAATTTCTGTTCTTGGAATAGACATAATTCTTTTAATTGTATTGAAATCGACATCAATTCCATACGGATCTATCATAAAGAATGTTGGTACAGGATTTTTTTCTAAATAGTCTAAAAACTTATTAATATTATCATTATATTTTTCTTGAGTAAAAGTTATTTTCGATAAATCTAATTTTTTGTATTCTAACACTTTCTTTAAATTATTTATATTGCTCTCACAATCTTCGTTCAAATAAAAATGGCATTTATTATAAATTCTTCTTGAAATAGCCGTTTGTTGGGCAATTAGCGGCGAACCACATCCAAATTTATCATTATGATAATCATAGTATGCACCACACCCACTAAATCCATCATAATAATTAATTCGTAAATTTTTTGAACCTAAAATTGTAATCCAGGCATCCAAATAATTGCATAAGACAGCGTGTTTTATTTGAGTTTGTTCTGGATATTCCCAAAAATAAAAATTATTATAGTTTTCTACTAGTATTTTTTCAATATGTCCCTTTTTGGGTCCTTTTGTATATCTTATTATTTCATAATTTCTTGTCATAATAATCCTTTATGATTGGCTTTTATAATCAAAAGCTGCTCTTATAATATTCCAATATTTGGGCAAACTATCTTTTGAATATCCGTTATTTAGTGCTACTGTATCAAATAATTCAACTAACTTCCTATCATTTGATAATACGTAATCATCGTATTCAGCTATTTTTTCAATTATTTGTTTTATGCTTGGGCGATTAATATTGAATTGATATACTCCAACAAGCGGATTATTGACTTTCACTTCATTAACTAATGAAGATTTCTTTGGTGCTGATTCGTCAGCTTTTATATTATTGTCTTTTTTATAGTTATAAATAGTTCTGCCGATAGTCCAATAAGATGGCAACTCATGTTCATAATATCCATTACTTAAGGCTATTTGGTCAAAGAAATAACAAAACTGCCTATCGTTATCCATTAAACTTGGATTAAATATAGCAAGCCTTTCAACTATTTGCCTTGTCGTAGGCTTTGACTCAAACATGTCCCCAAATAAATGTTTATCATTATTATTCATTTGAAAATTATAGCATAATATTAGATATATCTTAATTTTGTAAATGTTTTCTTAACTTTTCTAACTGACCGTTGGGGGTGGCATAGGCGATGTGGATTTCATCTGCTATTTGAGCAATGTATTCATTACGTTTTACGCAGGTTTCTTTGGTTTGATAGATTACTTCATCTGGGAAGAAGAACAGGAATAATAGTCTGCCGTCATCTACCATTTGTTGTTCTTCCTGTGGGATATGTTTGTACTTGCCTCGTGCAGGAACTTTGATTATCGGTTGTGTTCCTTTTTTGAGGAAGTTAAACACATCTTGTTCAATTTTGGTGTGGAAACTGGATATAACACACTTGCCTTCATTTTTCATCTTGGTTGCCCAGTCGTAAGACTGAATGATAATATCGGCAGGACACTTGTGAGAGCATAGAAAAGCAGTCTTATGAACATTAAGAATATCAATATTGCCTATGTATGAAATAACATCATTCATTTTCTTCTTCTACTTCTATATCGCTTGTATTCAATTTAACAGTTGAATAAATGTGATTGTCTATACTTTCATATAATTCTTGAACATTATCTGTAATATACTTTAAGAATATTTTGTCGCTTTGTTCAGTAATATTCCATAATGAAGCTGTATTAAATGTCCCAATATTAATACCCGCATTCAATTTAAATTGAACAGTTTTTTCTATTTGATTAACAAATTCTTGATATAATTTTTCAAGTTTTACTTTATCCTCTTGTGATATATCTTTCAAGTTCACATTAAATGAAAGCAAGTCGTCTTTCGTTAGGTGAAAATCATCCCCAAAAATCAACCATTTGCTAAAGAATAATTTACCATTCAATAGTAATAAGTAGTATTTATATAATTCTTTATCTATTAATAGTGAAGCCAATTGTGTCTGTTCCACAGGTTTGTTATTCTTATCATAACAAGGTGGTTTTATATTTGAAACTGATAGCCAATTATATGCAGTCTTTTTATAATATAACTCCTTGCCAATTCTGTTTTCTAATAAGTTTGGAGTTTGCTGTTTTTCATAAAATTTACTTAATATTTCAGAAGGATACATTGGAATTGTATTTTCAAATTTGAATGGAGAGTATTTTATATTACTAAATAAATAACTTCTATAATCACTATTCCACCTATGAAGTTTTGTAGTATAGGATTGAGTAGTTCCATCAGTAGGTGTGTATATAAAAATACAATTACGCACTCTTACGTCGCCTGAAAATAATCCTGACGGAATTCTACTAAAGAATGAAAAATATGTATTCCCAGAATTCTTTAATAAAGCACGCAAATCCTTAAAGTAACGACTGAACGCAATACTGTGCATTATTATAAAGCCTAATTTTGAATTTGAGTGTAGTAAGCTAATACTTCTATTTACAACATAGGCATACAAATCTGAACATTTGAATTGTTCATCTATCTTTAAATATTTAATTTTCTTTATAGCAACATACGGTGGATTCCCTATTATTACATCAAAACCACCACGATTATGGATAACGTCATAGAATTCTACAAACCAGTTGAACGGTTCATGAGTTGATAACCATTGTTTGTATGCTTCTTCTTTATCAGTATCAACACCATATTTCTTCGCCATGTACTGATTCAACTCTGTATTAAGGTCGTCTAACCTTTGTTGTAAGTCTTTCTTTGCTGATATTAGTTCTTCATGTGTGCCAGATACTACCTGCTTGTTTTTAAATGTCTTATATGCCAATGCTACTTTTTGAGCGTTATCATCAATAATATCCATTGTATTACCAGATAACAAGTTCATTTGCCCACTCAAATTATTATGTTCAACAGCAAACTTAACCTCATCATAGTTAGCAAACCCAACCAAAGAATTTCCTGCTCTTATATTGAAGTCTATATCTGGCAGAGCTTCTAAACCAAAGTTGTCTTTTCGGTAGTCCACTTCTGCACAAGAGGCAAGTTTTAAGAAAAGTCTTAACTTGGCAATTTCGGTTGCTTCTTTCATAATATCAACACCGTAGAGGTTATTTAAGATTATTGATTTATAAATGAAGTATTCTCTATTCGGGTGTTTCTCAATATCAGCTAATATGCTATCAAATTCTTTGTATGAGTCTGGTTTCTCGTGTTTGAAGTCATACATTTTATCAATACAAGCATCATACAAAGGTTCAAGGATATTCAAACCTGCAAACAAAAATGCACCTGAACCACAAGTCGGGTCAAGAATACTCATTGCAGGTATGTCTTTTTCATTTGATTTCTCGCCTATATGACCTGCAATTGTGTAGTAAAATGCTTTAATAACATCTGAGCTTTCCGCATTGGTGATAATATCTTCTACAAATTGTCTTATATCAAGGTTATAGGTTATAAAGTCATTGATAGAATTGATTTCACCGTTTTCAAGTTTTGATTTAACTTCAAAGTATCTATTCCGTCTTTCAACGGTTTCTCGCCATATTTCTGTTGGAAGTGCATATTCTTCTAAAGTTGGAGTATTCCATTCTTCTCTTTGAGAAACATTATTAACACCTTTTTCTATATATTCTGGCAGGTCTTTATCACAACCTTTTTTAACTGCTTCATAGATATACTTATCGGGGTTATCCTTGAGCATTTGCCAGATATAAGAGTTTTCCTTAAATGCAACTTCACATTTTTTCTTTGCTTCTTCAAACAAATAAGGAATAATAGTGTTCTTGCTTATGTACTCTGTAATATCTTCCTTTGTATAGTATGCACCCATTTGTTTTTGGTTGATATACTTTTCAAAGATATGACCTATAACATCTGGGTTGATTTGTTTATCGTCTGAAACTGGTCTATCGTCTAAATGCCAGTCATACTTATCAAAGAAGTCAAATATCTTTTCAAAAGCAGAATCCGGGATTGTAATATCTGGGTACTTTCTTTCCAGTTCATGCACGTCAAATAAACCACCATTCAAGTAAGGAATTTTACCTATAATCTGCATGGTTTCTGCTGAACGCTTATCAAGTTCCCTTGCAAAACCTTCGTGGAACAATACCAATAAAAACTCTCGGTAGAATGAATAGAACTTGTCATTTCCCTTTTTCTCTTGAATTTCATTGAGTTTAGTTCTCATATAGTTAAGGTCATTATTCAAGAACCCCTTTTTCTGAATAAAGTATATGAACATTAGACGGTTCAACATTAAGGAACTGTACCATTCCTTATCAACCGTTTCTTTCATACCTTCAATAAACTTAGAGAAGTTATCTTTGTTCTTCTTGAATTCTTCATAGAATTTCTTTGTTACCTTATCTTTATTTAGTGAGTCATTAATTCTCTGTGTAACATCTGTGATTGTGTAATCTTCCCACCCAAAGAACAGTTTTTCTAACTTCTGATACAGTTTTTCACCAGATTGAGTTGCAGGATTGTAGATTTCAGAACGAGTTACGGCAGGTGAATTCTTGGTTGCTCTCTTTATCCATTGCCAAACTTGTTCATTTCTTTCTGTAAATACAATAAGGTGTTCAAGCTGAGTCTTAGCAAGTTTATTGCTGATTTTCTTTCTAAGGTCATATTTGATAGGTTCTGAACCTCTGTTAATGAGTTCATAGATAGCAAACCCTTCTTTTTCAACAATGCCGTTAAGGGTATATGTTGTACCTTCAACTTGTACTGGCATAGTTTGATTAAAGTTATTCCACCCTAAATGCTGTGTGAATAATTCCTTTAACTTATTCTGCGATAACAGTTCCAGTATTCTACCCTTATTTAATGTAATAGTTGTTGCCATTTCTAACCCTCATTTAAACCTAAAGAACATATTATTCTTGGTGGTCTTTCAGTTATTTCTTCCGTAGTCAAACACAATGTACCGTCAAGTCTTAATTCATTTGTCATATTAACTAATGAATAATCGTCTATACCACTCTTTAATTGGCGATTCAGTTTTTCCTTTGATTTTTCAGTAAGTGGATATTTATAGATTAGGTCAATAGTTCTGTGCAGGTCTGGAGTATCAAACAGTTTACCTTTATTTTCTTGTGCAAATGTATAAAGTCTTTGATAAGTTCTATATCTTGCACCTGTTTTCTTACCTAATTGCCCACCTATCAACTTTTCATTTTTAACAATGTTCTCAACACCATATTTTACAAGGTCAAAGTGATTAGCAATTCTTTCAACTGGTTTTTCTGTCGCTAAACTTTCAGCCATCCTTAATAGGTCAAACTGAGAATATTGTATCGGATTTCCTTTGTTATCAACGAATGTTAGAATATCGTTACCGTATGCCGTTTGAGTATAGACAATTACCCCCTTTTTATCGGTAGCTTTCTTAGTTGAATAAACTATGTCTGGCAAATTCGGTATAATGTCTTTAAGTGCTGCATTTTCTTCTATTGCATTTTGCCATATTTGATAAGCGTATGAAGATAGGTCAATGTCGTTTGTATCTTCTTCATCGAGAACCTGTGAATTCTCATTATACAAGTCTTTTAGCTTGATACTATCTTCATCATCAAAGAACCGTTCATCAGTTCCTACTACTTCTGCATTTTGTTTTAGTCTTATTTTTAACCTACCTCTTAAAAGTAAGATTTTTTCTACACCCTCAGCAGGTAAGAAGTTATAACAAAGTATTTCTTCCGATTTCTGACCGATTCTATCCACACGACCTGCTCTCTGAATAAGTTTGATAATAGCCCACGGCAGGTCAAAATTAATGATTATATGGCTATCTTGCAAGTTCTGACCTTCACTTAACACATCAGTTGCTATAAGAACTCTTATTTCTTTGTCATTGCCAAACTGGTATTCATTGCTTACTGGACTAAAACGACTTGCAAGTAATGTAGGATTTTCGCTTCCGCCAGTAGCACATGCAACATCTTGAATGTTATGTGCTTGGAGCTGTTCATACAAATATCTTGCCGTATCTGCATACTGTGTAAAGATTAGAACTTTATCTTTGCCATGTATTTCTGAAATAAGTTTTATAAGTTCTTTTAGCTTCTCGTCATCTTCACTTTGCCACTTTCCAACTTTTTCAAGGATTTCTTCAAGTGCGTTATTATCTTTAATTAAGTGTTCTTTTAATGTTGGCTTGAAGAACTTAGAGTCAATCCACTTGAAACGTGTTTTATACTTATTTCTATATAGTTCGTATGCTTCATTAGCTTTCTTATAAAGACCTTCTGATAAAGTAGTTTCTGTTTCATTATCTTCTTCTATGTCAATAAAAGATTCTTGGTCATTATCTGAAACATTGCTATCGTCATCTATGAATTCAAAACTCTGTGAACCTATTGGCAGTGGTAAACCATTTTCATAAGCATATAAGAAAATATTGTTCCTTAGTATATGACGTTTCAAGGATAGAATAAACGCATAACCACTACTTTCAAGACGTTTGAATAAGTTTGTACGACAGAACCCAATAATTTCTTTACCTGCACGAGAAAGATTTGCTATGATTTTGTTTTCATCTGGACTTATATCCATATTTTCTCGTACTTTCTTATCAATGAGCTTTCCTGCAAGACCATAACGAGGAATCTCAAGGTCATTTATAGTATCTACAATGTCTTGTGAATATAGCATTGCGTATTGGTCTTTCTTATTCTTGCTATTAACATTGAACTTGACACTCTTGGCAATTCTTTCTGGGAAGTATGATTTTGTTCCGTCAAAGAATTCTAAGTATTTTCTGTTATTAGTTTCGTCAAGTTTAGCATAATTAGCTTTAATGAAACTTCTGGTACGTCTGACCATATAATAACGCAGTAAATCTTGCCAATCCTCAGCATATTCACTTTTTTCAAACGCTAATATTGAACGTGGTGAAACTTGCACGTCATTTACAAATTGTGCTTCTGGTTGTTCAGCCAACATTCTTTCTGGTCTTACTGGCAATTCTTCATCATCTGATATAAAGAACCTTAACTGTGTAGATATATCTTTGTAACTCTTATTATAAGGTGTTGCAGTAAGAAGAATAACTTTACTGTCGTTTCGTTGGATATAATCCCTTATAGCATTATATCTTTTGCTTTCTTTATTCCTTAGATTGTGGCTTTCGTCAATAATAACAAGTCTATATCGTTTTAAGTCTGCGAGTTCTCTCTGAACTACGGCAGATGACATAATTCTTGCTCTTAGGTCGTACTTTTCAACATATTTTTCCCACATTGGAATTAAGTTTGCAGGACATATTATTAAGCAACTTGTATCTAAGTCGTTTTCAAAAATCTTGGCAACAGCACATGCAGTAATGGTTTTACCTAAACCAACTACATCACCAATGAGAACACCATTTCTTGCATTAAGATATTTCGCTGCCATTAAACAAGATTTGATTTGAAAATCTAATAATTGATTCTTAAATACTTTTGGTACTCTGAATTCAGTCAAACCTTCTCTTGCTTCCTGTGCCATGTGATATGCCATTTTTAGATAAATATGCTGTGGTGGTAATTGTTCTTCCCTGCACCAACTATTCTCAATAACTTCTATTAATTCTTGTGTAATATCTACACACCATTGCTCGTTCCACCTATCTTCAAACCAATTTGAAAGTTTTTCTGCTGAGTCTGTATCTAATACATCAACATTTAATTCGCCCTGCCTGCTTAAACCTGCAAAAGTCAAATTGCTACTTCCTAAATATGGTATTGTTGGATTTATGTTATCTTTTCTATATGCAAGATATAGTTTTGCGTGCAGGTCTTTTAGGTAAAATTTCACTACTAACTTTTCTGATTTAAGTTGTCTAAGTAGCGATTTTAGTGCTTTTTCCTGTTTATTATCTGGGATTCCTATTACAAGCTGTTCTCTGAATTCCTTTATCATATCCTTAATGAGTTTCTTAGCCTGCTCTCTATCCATAAACTCATTATCAGCATTAAATGAATATAGGTCATTCAATAATTCTTTAGGCGTTTTCTGCATGCCAATAAGCAAACGGCAGTTCTTACCTTCACCACCCTCAAACTTATCTATGTAGTCGTCTATAATATGCCAACCTCTTAAATTGAAAAAACCGACACAAAAGTCGGCACGATATGATAGTTCAAGACTCTCTTTTAAGGCTTTTTCCAGTTTCAAGTTGATATTATCAAAAATTCTTGGCATACTTCACCCCTTATGTAACTATATTAGCATGAAAATATTAGATTTATTATTGAATTTCAAGTATAATATACTTTGATTAAAGCATATTACTATGCCAAAAATGGACACAATGAACAAATTACGATTTATTATAGTTTTATTGGTGTTCAAATGCCGTTTTAATTTTTATCTTTTTCATTAGCTTCTATATCTGCAAGCATTTGAGCATAAATTTTTTCTTGAAGTTTTTTCGCTTTTTCTTGTTCTTTTATTTTTCTTATTGCATTTTCAATATTTGGATCACGTACCAATTTTATAATTTTCGGATTTGCTTTTGGAATGTCCTTATAATAAACCGCCTTATAATTCTCGCATTGTTCTTCTAATGGTATTTTCTCGATTCCTTTAAGAAAAGATTTTGTATTTTTTAGTGCTCTTTTCTTTCGCTCCATCGCTTGTCTAACGAGTTCTCTTTGCTCCGGAGTTTTCCATAATGCAGGAGCAGACGGCAAAATATAAGCATAATCCAATCCTCTTTGATCCTCCCCATCATAAAGGAATCCATCATCTTCAGAATAAATATCTCTTTTTAAATACATCGATTTTGATGTGCAAAGCGGCATCCAGTCTCCATAATAGGTTCTTTCTGTTACAGAATCATAAATACCATTTTTGCCGTATTTTAAAGGTTTTTTAGTTCTTAAACACATATCAATAAGATGTTTTTTATTAGGAAGTTCTTGTTGCACATAATTTTCTTGCCACAATTCGTTTGGTGATTTGCCTTTAAAAAGCTGATTTCTATGAGGTCTTTGATTGATAACTGCTTGTATATGGTAATCAAGAAGCTCTTTACAGTCAAAAATATTAGTATTTTGCTCGGGAGGTATAAATTCTCTCAAATCATAGACAATAGACGTTGTATTTATATTTGCAGGAATTTCAAAACTATAACTTGCTCCTGTATAAATCAGTATTGGTGTTAATTCGTTTCTATTGCAATCAATTTCTGCTTTTTTGATTTTGCCGTACTGAGAAATATATGAATCAAAATGCATATTTCTAATAAAGATTTTTTGCGGTTTCCCATATTTAATATAGGCATAATAAACGGCTTGCAGAATATGTTCGGAATTAACAGCCTCATAAAAAAGAAACCAACCAAGCCACTTTTCGGTTTTTACGTCCTTGACTACAGTAAGCCAAGGATAGAAGTTCCTCTTTTTTCTTTTTAATGGGAATTTTAACTGACAAATTTCAATTATCCAATATTCGTTTGCCGTTATATTAGAATAATCTTTTGCTATAACTTTTTTGTGATACTGTCTTGCTCTTTTGATTTCTTCTGCTGAGTATTCTTTTTTTAATAATCTATCAAATGTCTTATCACAAGGGAAATTTGCAGTTTTGATTTTATCTTTTTGCTTTGCGTAATTTAGTGTTTGCATCCAACAATCAATAGCAGATGGTGCTTTTGCTTTCATATAAAGATTTTTGTAATATTCATAATACTCCGGTTTTACACGGTATTCCTCTTCTTTAAAACCTTTCTTTGACAAAAGTGCATCTTCGCCGAACTGTTCATATTTAATCCTAGCTTTACATAAAGCCGGATAACTCGATTTTTTATCAGGATGCTTTTTGTTCCAATCCTGCAAGAACTCTTTTATTTCTTTATGTTTCATTCCTTCTGTTTTTTCTATTAATTCAACATATTTTTTAGCTTGTTTCTTTGCCCAAGCTGGAGATTCATTATAAAATTTAGAATGTTGTACGTTTATTTTTATGCCATTGTATCTATTTTTGGCTACTTCCGGAAGCGAATTAAGGTTTATTAAATAGTTTTTATATTTACCTTTCTTATCATAAGTACAAGAATATTCGCCACGTTTGCATTTGCGTCTGACAGTTTCTTTGACTTCATGAGTCAATTCGCAAACTTCTTCCATGCTCAGCCAAATATCTTCTGCCATTCTTACTCCTTAAAAATGCTAATTTTTTGGTTATGTTAGAGTATATCACAAGGACAATAAAAAGAAATTACCCAATTAACCATACAAGATTAACAGATAGACATAAAAGAACATATAACTTAAAACTTTATTATCATTGAGTTTGAGAGTGAATTATCAAAGAATTTTGGAATTTATATCATGGATTTTTGAAGTTTTTCCGACTTTTTGTTTGACAGTTTGAGAACATTCTCATTTTGTGTCTGAGAATTATCATTCTAAGTGTGTGTTTACAAACAAATTGCATAAAATGTCCGCTTTTTGCACTCGGCTGTAACTCAAATATAATAAGGAAACTCGGCGATTTTATAAAATTTTATGGAAAGATACCGGACATTTTAGTCCTAATAACCGGACATTTCGGACTTTTCAAAACCCCAACTCTCAGACTTGGGGAAGCGGGTAAAACTCAAACACAAAGCCAAACATGGGGATTAAACATATTAAAAATCAATTTCAAAAGTATCCGAAAAACTATATCTTGCTTTAGGTTTATACATACGGATTATTCTACCATAAATATATAAACAGAATTTATAAACTTCCGACTAAATATATCAAACTCGCGATACTTTATGTCAAAATCCATGATACAGTGTAACGACATGGAAGTACTTTTGCGAAATTACACCAAATGTAATTTAACATACAGAACAAGATGTAATTAACTATGAGATCGAGATTTTTGTAAATATTTGTGAACAAAGTTCTCTAAAATCTAACAAAGTTCTTGACAATGATTTCTATTTATCAGAAACTGGTCTTAGGTTAAAGTTTCCCGCTTTGACATGAGAGGTAAAACTCTTGAGAGCCGGTAGTAACGACTCACCAAATGGGACGGCGATGTATATTAGTACCTTGATAACTATAATAATATCTATATCATAATACCATAAATACGTATGTGTATTGGTATATAGGTTGTAATTATTGTCAATCAGGTTATGTACAGTAACTGTTACCACAATATGCATTAACAAGGGGAACTTTTGTTAATGCATGATAATAGGGTATTCGAACAAACTAATCCTGACCAATTGCTCCTTTTTAGGTGGGGAACCAGGCAGAAGTCTGCTAGAAAGGAGAAATGAAATGAGGAAAAAACTCAGAATCAAAAAATGGACTGGTTTGCTTTACACCATTATCAGAGCTGTAATTCTTGTTTTAGAATTATTAAAGCATTTTAAGTAAGGCTAGGATACTCTTTTTTATCTATAATAGGAATTTTATCAAATGTTAGGTGAAGCTTTAAGATTAATCCGAGTTTTTCATGATGTTAAATTAAATGAATTAGCAGAGCAACTCAATGTATCTAAGGGTTATATATCAGAAATAGAATCGCAAAAAAAGAAACCCTCTTTGGATCTTATTGAAAAATATTCTAAGAGATTTAAGATATCTACTTCTGCAATTATGTTATTTTCAGAAGAATTGGATAAAGACAGAAGTGATTTAAAAATTGGTATTAGAAATAAAATATTAAAATTTTTACAAATAGTTGAACATATAACAATTAACAATGATGTTGAAAAATAGTTTTTTATACAAAATAGGGAATAAAACAAAATTAGCCAAACATCTTGGTATTACTCGAAAAGAGTTGTTAAATTTATGCAATGATGATTTATATAAAGTATATGATGAACCAAAGCATAATGGGACAGGTACTAGAACTATTGAAGCACCTACAAAGCAATTAAAGTCAATTCAGCGTAAACTAAATAAAGAGTTCCAAAAAATAGAGACTCCATCATATCTATTTTCAGGCATAAAAGGTAAAAGCTTTATAGATAATGCTCTTGTTCATGTACAAAATAAATATATATTATGTGTTGATATACATAGTTTTTACCCAAGCACCGACAGCAAAAAGGTTTTACAATTTTATAAATACTCATTAGAAATTCCAAATGATATCGCAAAAATTTTAACAGAATTGACGACCTTTTGCGGACATTTGCCAACAGGTGCTCCAACAAGTGTTATTCTTGCATATTTTGCTTATTCAAAAACTTTTGAGGATATTTATAAAAAAGCTCAAGAATTAAATATAGATATGAGTGTTTATGTTGATGATGTAACATTTTCAAGTCAAAAACTTATCCCAAAATCGTTTTATAATTTTGTAGAAAAACGAATGAAACTACAGGGATTAATATTAAAGAAAAAGAAAACAAAATGGTATAAACCGGAGGATTTTAAAATTATTACCGGGCACGGCATTTCTGCGAAAAGTGAAGGAAAAGTTCCAATCAAAAATATATTAAAAATTAAAGCAATAATGCAAGGTAAAAATATAAAAGAACTATCTTATAAAGAATTAATTTCATTAAAAGGTGCTTTAATGGTTGCTCAAAGAATAGAACCAGGATTTTATAATACTTTGTTCAAAAGAGTGTGCACAACAATAAAAAACAACTCACTGCTAAATAATTAATTTTCTGTCCGTTTTTGACACATCTGCATGGCATAATAAAATTATCACAGGAATGTTACACTACAAACAGTTGGGCATTTTCATGGTATGATAGTTTTAGAAAAAGCGAGGTTGTATGGCTAAGAAAACGGCATCAAATAAGGAATTGAACATAGATAATATTTTATTTAATTGCAGGGATATTTTGCGTACCGCAAGAAATTCCGGTTCGTTTTTTGAAAAACGTGATATGATGTTAACCCTTGTTTTCCTCCGTTTTATCGGAGAAAAATATGAAGACGGGCTTGAAAAACTTCGTAAAACATTAATTGAACAAGGTTTGAATCCTGATGATGAAAATATCAGAGCGGCATTTTTTGATGATATGACTTTTACGGACGGAACATACAATCTGCCGGAAGAAGCTCGCTGGTCAACAATAATAAATACAACCGCTCCACAGCTTAATGTTGCACTTGATACGGCCCTGCATAGTATTGCAACAAGTTCTAAGCAACTTAAAGGATGTTTTGTTGAAGGTACTTTTACAACCCGCAATCTTGCGCCGAACGACATAAAAAAACTTGTTGATGAAGTGAATAAGATTAGCCATAAGGCATTTGGCGAAGAAAAAGACCTTATTGGAAGAGTCTATGAATATTTCCTTAAAGAATTTGCAGTCAATGCGACAAAAGAAGAGGGCGAATATTATACTCCGCATGACGTTGTTCAATTAATTGCATCAATGATAGAACCTTATGAAGGAACTCTTTATGACCCTGCTTGCGGTTCAGGCGGTATGTTTATACAGAGTGCCGAACTTGTAAAATCAAGACAGGGTGATATAAATAGAATTAATATTTACGGTCAGGAAAAAGAGGCGGCAACCTATCGTCTTGCAAAGATGAATTTGGCACTACGGGGGTTAAGCCATAACCTTGGTGAAATAAGTGATTCTTCTTTTACCAATGATTTGCATAAAGGTTTATATTTCAATTATATTATGGCAAATCCGCCATTTAACCTAAAGAAATGGTATGACGAAAATTTAAAAAATGATGCACGGTGGTCAGATTACGAAACTCCGCCTGAAAGTAATGCTAACTATGCGTGGATATTGCATATTCTGTCGCATTTAAAACAATCTGACGGTGTTGCAGGTTTTCTTCTTGCAAACGGTGCATTGAACGATAGCGATACTTTTAATATCAGAAAAAAACTTATTGAAAATGATAAAGTTGAAGCTATTGTTGTACTGCCAAGAGAACTATTTATTACAACGGATATTAGTGTAACTCTTTGGATTTTGAACCAAAATAAGAGAGGCGGAGAATCTCACGGAAGACAATTAAGAAACAGAGAACACGAGATATTATTTATGGATTTGCGTCAATGGACCGAAAATCCTGTTAAAAACGAGCAGAAAAAGAAAGTCCGCCTGATAACAGAGCAAATTGAAAGAGCATCAGAAATTTATCATACTTGGCAAAGTGTCGGAACTGACGGAACAAAATACGAAGTTCCGGAATTATATCGTAGTGTCGGAATTGCAGAAATTGAAGAAAAAGGCTGGGCTCTAACACCGAGTAAATACATAGAATTCGTAGACCACGACTTGGATATAGATTATGAAAAAGAAATGTCACGTATTCAAAAAGAAATGCAGGACATAATGAAACAAGAGAAAGAATCTCAAGCTATGCTGGAAGAGGCATTTAAGGGGATTGGCTATGGCATTGACTAAGTTGGGTAAATATATAGAACAATGCGAGTTAAAAAATACTGACGACAAGTATGGCGAGGATAGTGTTGTTGGGATATCTACTCAAAAAATGATGATATCAACAAAAGCTGATTTAATGGATGTTAAGTTAACATCTTATAAATTAGTCCCGCCAAAACATTTTGCCTATGTCCCTGATACATCAAGACGTGGCGACAAAATGTCCCTTTGCTATAATAATACTGAAAAAATTTATATTGTTTCTTCTATTTCAATAGTTTTCTATGTAAATAATACTAAAGAGTTAAACCCTGAATATTTATTTATGTATTTTAATCGTCCTGAATTTGACAGGTACTCACGTTTTAATTCTTGGGGAAGTGCAAGAGAAACTTTTGACTGGACAGATATGTGCGATATAGATATAGACCTACCTCCACTTGAAATTCAGCAGAAGTATGTTGATGTTTACAATGCTATGCTTGCTAATCAGAAAAGTTACGAACGTGGACTGGACGATTTAAAGCTCTCTTATGAAGGTCTCATTAACGAATATAAGCATAAATCTAAAAAGATTAATGTCGGGAATATTCTTAAAGAAGTTGATTGTCGCAACACTGAAAATATAATCAATGATGTTCAGGGTATTAACATACAAAAACAGTTTATGCCGACAGTTGCAGATATGAATGATGTTAATTTATCAAAATATAAAGTGGTAAAAAAAGGACAGTTTGCATTTTCGGGAATGCAGACAGGTCGTGATGAATGTATAAGAATAGCTCTATATGATAAGGAAGAACCAATAATTATTTCTCCCGCTTATACTGTTTTACAAACAAAAGATAATTCTATACTTTCAGAATATGTAATGATGTGGTTTTCTCGTAAAGAAGTTGACCGTCTAGGTTGGTTTATGAGTGATGCAAGTATCAGAACAAATTTAGATATGGACCGTTTTTATGAAATAGAAATACCTGTTCCAGATTTAAAAGTTCAAAAGTCAATTGTTGAAATATATAACGCATATAATAAACGCAAAAAAATCAATGAACGCCTAAAAACTCAAATAAAAGATATTTGTCCTATACTGATAAAAGGTTCTATTGAAGAAGCGATGGAGGCTGAAAATGTACACACCGCCGTTTGAAATTACATCAAAAATAATTGAACTTATCTCCAATATTTCTGAAAAAATCGGAGAGATAAATTATCTTCAAAATAGTCCGTATCATATCCAACTTAGAAAAGAAAACAGGATTAAAACCATTCATTCATCATTGGCTATTGAAAATAACAGTCTGAGCTTGAAACAAATAACTGATATCATTGACGGCAAACGCATTCTGGGTAACCCAAATGAAATAAAAGAAGTAAAAAATTCTATTCAGGCTTATGATTTATTGTTATCACTTAACCCGTACAACGAAAAAGATTTACTAAAAGCTCATAAACTTATGATGCAGGATTTAGTTGAAAGAAACGGCAAATACAGAACCGACGGTGTCGGAATATTTGACGGCGAAAAGGTTGTTCATATGGCTCCGCCTGCGAAGAGAGTTCCTGAACTTATGGGTGATTTATTTGAATGGTTAAAAACAAGTGATGTTCATCCGCTTATAAAAAGTTGCGTTTTCCATTATGAATTTGAATTTATTCACCCGTTCCAAGATGGAAACGGTAGAATGGGGCGTTTGTGGCAAACGGTAATTCTAAAAGACTGGAAAGAAATCTTTGCTTGGCTTCCTGTTGAAACTTTAATCAAAGAAAATCAAAAAGAATATTATAAAGTTTTAGAAACAAGCGATAGTGAAGCAAACAGCACCAAATTCATTGAATTTATGCTTTCTTTAATTCTAAATACAATAGAAGAAATTATAGTTTCAGAAAATAGGGTTACTCAAAAGGTTACTGTAAAGGTTACTGCAAATCAGCAAAAAATTATTGATGTAATTAAAAATAATCCGTTTGTAACGCAAGAAGAACTTTCTGAAATTGTTGGAATAGCAAGAAAAAATATTATTGCAAATATGAAAAAGCTACAAGAAAACGGGTTAATAAAGCGTGTTGGTGCCGATAAAAACGGGCATTGGCAAATAGAGGAATAAAGATGGTTAAATTATTGGAATATAACGGTCATTATTGTGAATCAGAATTTGAATGTGCTTTCATCAGTTTTTTAGAATCTGTCGGTTGGAAATACACCTTAGGAAGCGACATTAGCCGTAAAACAAAAAGTGATGTCTTAATTGCCGATGATTTTAAGAATTTTATATCAGCAACAAATCCTGATTTAACAGAAGACGAAGTTTCTCAAATATACGATAATATTCGTCTTGTCGGCGGTGAAAGCGATTTTGCTACTTTACACAAGGTTTACGGTTGGATGGTTGACGGGGTACAATACACTCCTCAAGACGGTTTAGCAAAAATGATTCCGCTTATTGATTTTGAAAATCCTGATAATAATATTTTCAGAGTCGTAAATCAATTTTCGGTTGAATACATCAATAACGGACAAAAAGAAAACCGCAGACCTGATGTGATTTTATTCGTAAACGGTATGCCGTTATGCGTTATAGAATTAAAAAATCCTGCTGACCCGAGTGCAACTATATATAAAGCATGGGAACAAATAAATATTCGTTATTGGAGAGATATTCCACATTTATTACACTATTGTCCTTTGGCTTGTATATCAGACGGAGTAAAAACAAGACTTGGAACAGTCAGAACTCCTTACGAACATTTTTATGCTTGGAGAAGAGTAAATGACGGAGATAATGTTTCTACTCTTCCTTTTGCAGAAACCGAGACAATGATTAAGGGGGTATATAGTCCAGAAAGATTTTTAGAAATATTCAGAGATTATATCTATTTCCAAGATGAGATTTATGATAAAGACGAAATAGAAATTGTTTGCCGTTATCCGCAATTTTTTGCTTCAAAACTATTAAAGCAAAGTATAGTTAATTCTATAACAACAAAAAGCGGTAAAGGCGGAACATATTTTGGTGCAACAGGGTGCGGAAAAACTTACACTATGGCATTTCTTGCCCGTCAGCTTGCACTTCGTTGCAGCGATATTCCGCAAATCGGTTCACCTACAATTATCTTAATAGTTGATAGAGATGAACTTCAAAAGCAAGGTGCAAAACTTTTTACAAAAAGTACAGAATTTTTAAATCTTGGTGCTGTTTCTGTCGTTAAAAATCGTGCAATGTTAAGAGAAGAACTTGCCGCAAGACAAAGCGGAGGTTTTTATATTTGTACAATACAAAAATTCTGCGACAGGCAGGAAGATAAAATCGGGCTTATTAATGACAGAAATAATATTATTTGTTTTTCTGATGAAGCACACAGAACTCAACTTGAACACTCAAAGAAAATACAGTTTAGTGAAGATGCTGACAAAAATATGAAAGCGCTTTTATCTAAACCGTATGCAAAAGTATTAAAAGAAGCATTCCCGAATGCAACATTTGTTGGGTTTACAGGAACACCGATAGCTGAAACCTATCAAACTTTCGGTGATGAAATAGACAGATATACTATGGATCAGGCAGTTGCTGACGGTTTAACTGTTTCAATAAAATATCATCCTCGTATAGCAAAAGTTTTGCTTGATAAAACTAAGGCAACAGAAATTGAAAATTATTATAAAAAATGTGCTGATGACGGTGCAACCGAAGAAGACATAAAAGCAAGTAAAAGTGCAATGAGTTCTATGGAAGTGATTTTAGGCGAATCATCAAGGCTAGAAAGACTTGCAAAAGATATTCACGACCACTATATCACTTCTTGTGCAGGTGATCCAGACAGAATTCAAAAAGCAATGATAGTTTGCTCAAAAAGAGAAATCGCTTTTGACTTATTAAACAAATTTAAAGAAAAATATCCTGAATGGTTTGAAGAAAAGAAAGTACCTGACGGAGTTTCTGCAACAGAAGAAGAACTTAAAGAACTAAAGCCAATGCCGTTTATTGCAATGGTTGCAAGTGTCGGAAGTAATGATAAAGAGGATATGTATAATTATCTTGGCGGTGTCAGAAACGACAAGCGTTCAGATGAATTAGATGCAGCATTTAAGCAGGAAAAATCAAATTTCCGTATTGTAATTGTTGTTGATATGTGGATTACAGGATTTGACGTCCCGTCACTTACGTATTTATACAATGATAAACCATTAAAGAAACATCTGCTTATCCAAACAATAAGCCGTGTAAACAGAAAATATCCGGGCAAAGAGTTTGGAATGATAATAGATTATATCGGTATCCGTGATAATATGCGTGAAGCTATGAAAATATACGGCGGAGATACTTCCGTTGCACCAACAGAAGATGACGTTGAACAAGCAACAAAAGTCTTTAGAGAAGAACTTGAAGTACTTAAAAATCTGTTTGTTAATTACGATTTGACTCCGTTTTTAAATCCGAATTGCGATCCGTTTAGACGGTATGAATTACTTGCTAAAGCAGCTGAATATGTATTTATATCGACTCAAGAATTAAATACAGAAGGAAACAAAGGTTCTAAAAAGGTTTCATTCAAAACATATTTCTTAAAAACAGTAAAAAGAATGAGAACAGCTTTTGATATCTGTCAGCCATCAGGAAATCTTGGCGAAGAAGAATCTGCACTTGCACAATGTTTTATGGCAATTGCAGGTTTTGTTCGTAAAATGAGCGGAACAACCGAAATTGATACTGATACAATGAATCGTACTGTTGCAAAAATGGTTGAAGAAGCTCTAAAGTATAATCAGGTTGAAAGTGTTCTTGAAAGCGGCGAAGAAGAGGATTTATTCTCTCCTGAATATTTTGAAAAATTATCTGATGTTAAAATGCCTGCAACTAAACTTGAACTTCTTGTAAAAATGCTACGCAAACAGATTAAGGAATATGGAAAAGTTAATCAGTTAGCTTCAAAAACTTTCCAAGAAATGTTGGAAAAGACTATTGAAGAATATAACGAAAGACGGAAACATCTTGATGCTGAAGAAGCCGGCGAAGCGCAAGAAGAAGCATCAGAAAGTATTATCAAAATTGCAACGGAACAAGCGTTGAATATCTTGAAACAGATGAATGAAAACCGCGAAAGTTTCCGCAAAATCGGTTTAACATTTGAAGAAAAAGCATTTTATGATATTTTAATCGCTTTGCGTAATCAATATAATTTTGAATATGGAACAGACAGAGAAGTTGAAGGTGTCATTGTTAATGACAAGTGTAAAACATTAGCGCAAAAGATTAAAGAAATAATAGATGTAAAATCATCTTTTGCAGATTGGTTGAATAATCAAAACGTCCGCGATCAACTAAAACTTGAAATAAAAATTTGTCTGGTTAAAAACGGTTATCCGCCACAATACAGCCCTGAAGTTTTCAATAAGGTTATGGAACAAGTGGAAAACTTTAAAGAGTATCAGGAGTAGATGTGGAAGACGATAAATTATATGATTCGATAGAAGATTATTATAAATATGTTGATACTTTAGAAAAAATTAATTCTATCGGTATATCGCATTATACAGATGAATTTAGAAAAAAAGCAATAAACTTAAACGATATAGATAAAAAGAAAATTGAACTTGAAATTGATTGTATATATTTTTTAGTTAGAAATGGAAAAATTGAACCAGTATACACTAGAGAAAGAGAAGATGGTGTAGTTGAAAGTTATCCAAATTTGTCTTTAATTATAGATGCAGACATTGAATATTTAAAAAAACGATTAGAAAATACTCATAACATATACTTTAAAACGAGATTTGCACATATACTTTGGGTTAAAACAAAACAATATGAATATGCAAAACAAACAGTAGATTGTTATTTTTTATTAGTAGAAAATTTTAGAAATTTGGATAAGGAAAATCCACAAGAACATTATGGTATTGAAATTTGTTATGCATTATGGAATTTGCAAGATTTAGCATTTTCTATAAATTATAAAATTAAAGAACTCAAAGACCTTATACTTGATATAATTAGTAATCCAAATAAAGAGAGTTCCTGCTATTTGCGATTAAAGTTGGATTGTATAAAAATTTTATTAGAAAAAATTAGTAATAAAAGGTTTGAAAAAGATGTACTAAATGGATTAGAAGATATATGTCAAGAAACTCTAAACAATGATTTAAGTGAGCTGTTTGCAACAGATTATTTAGAAACTGGAGAAAGAATAAGTAAACTCCTAAAAACGAATTCTGAACGTTGGATTCTAAAACAAGCGGAATATTATGAATCGCTATCGAATAAAGAAAATCCTATAATTGCTCCCGAATATTGTCAAAAAGCAATTGATTTATACAAAAAATTAAACAATGAAACAAAAATAAATGAATTATATAAAAAATATTCTTATTTTAGTAAATCAATTAAGTTAAGTCAGTACTGCTCAGATTCTACAGATTTATCTCCTTGTATCAAAGAGTATGAAAAAATTGCGGAGGAATTGTCTTCTGAAGAAATTTTAAAATTTATAATATACTCTTCAGATATTATTCCTAAATATAATGAAGACAAGAAATTTATAGAAAAACAAAATGAACAATATTTATTTTCATCGCTTTTTCACACAAATGTAATTGATGAGTATGGTCATGTCATCGGGAAACTAAGCACGGAAGAAGATGAATTAAAACATAGAATGTATAATTATTGCGATATTTGGTATGATATGCAATCAAAAATATTTTCTCATTTTTTAAAGAAAACTATTGAACTAAAAAAGATAAATGCCGAAATTGTTTTAAATTTTTTGAAAAATACTTGGTATTGTGCAAATATTGAAAAAGAATTATCTGGTGGTGATATATATAAATATAATTGGTTGCAGTATATTGGACCGTCAATAGAATCCTTCTTTTTGAAATTTGAAAAATTTATACAGGGTGATAAATCTTCAAATTTATATATTCAAGAAATTGATAGTTTAAGCTTAAAAATAGAAGGTATGATCAGAGATATGATTTGGTTAGCAAATATAGAGGATTTTCATACTTTTTACTTTGACAGAAATAAAAATTTTAATTGGTGCAATATAAATCAATATTTAAAAGACCAGAATATCTTTCGCATAATTCCAGAAAATGATGTTTATTTTTTAAAATACTTTTTAACAGAACACAGAAATTTACGGAACAGGGTTGCACATTCCTTAACTTTTTTAGGTGAATATGGTGTTTATAATATGGTTATTTTATTTATAGCCATTCTTAGATTATCAAAATGTTTAGTCTTAAAAAGAGAAATTAAATAATATTATTCTAATGTTTTTGTAATATCCTCATCGGTAATTTTTTGCTGATTTAATAATCTGTATTCATATTTTGTGAACCAAGTATTAAAATAATTTATCATCCACATAATTTTAGTTTTTATTTTTTCATCTTTTTTTTGCTTTCTAAGCATTTCTAAAAGGCGAATTTTAAATGCCACATCATCAAAAGCGTCACATAAATGAAAAATATTTAAAAAGAATTCGTTATCTTCATCCTGCATAAGATAATAGCGATTGTATGGTTCCGCCACATTTGTTCTTACAAGAATTCTTGGAACATTGGCTATATGTTCTTCTAAATGCACAGCTTCAACCAGGGCTTTACCATAAACAATTTTATCATTATGAAAAAATTCTCCTTCTACAATTGCTCCTCGCATTAAGTATCCGTAACGCAAAATTTCATTATATACGTTGGCGACAGTATTGAATAATGAAGCAATTTTATTATCTCTTTGCTCGTCATTTTCTTTTAATTCAATAGTTAACAATATATTGTCTGAGAATATTTTTATAAATATTTCTTCCTTGTGTTTAAAAATTCCTCCACCGGATTCTTCTATAGCATCTTCCATGAACATATTTAAGTAATTTAGAAAATCAAAATTATTATCGTTGCATATCATTTGTTTTGCGCCAAGTATATCAAGATACGCAATAACATGATTTGAAGTTTTATAATCCGTTGATGGAAATCTTGTTTTTCCTGTACGTTGTACCATGTTTATCCTCTTTTTGCTTATTATACAAAAAACAATAACTTGATTTAAATTTGACTTTGAGTGATGAATGCGACACGATAAAGGAGGTCGTATGGAAAAAGTCGGATTTAATATTACACCAAAGGAGTTTAAGCAGTTAAGCAAGTGGTCGGAGAATATTTATAATACCGCAGTTGTCATTGATTATTTTGTTGCTAATCAGCCGGAGATTGAAGAGTGTTATAATCTTGCGCCGGTAGTAAAACATCTGCGAAACGATGCTGATATTCTAAATGCATTCTTTATTGACCACGAAAAAGATATCCAAATTTAAATACTGTTTAAAAGGTGTTTAAAAGCCATTTAAACCGTGTTCAAAAATTATCATGTCCAAATGATACGATTTCAAACGCATACACTTGATGTTTCCCACTGAAAGAGTGATAAATGGTGTAGCTTGAAAGGAGCATACTATGATTGAAATCGGTAAAAGATACAGATTAAAAAACTCAAAGGATGGTTTGAAAAAGATAGCGAAGAATTTACGGTTTTATGCTTTGGTGAACCCAATATTGTCGGCCGCGTTGCACCAAATGGTGAAAAATATGTGTTTGATAAAGATTTTTTGATTGACCCTGAGAAGCCGGATGAGATATACGCAGATATTACAATAACGAAAGGATAAATTATGGTTGAAAAAGATTATAAATTATACGGAACAAAGATTTTGAACCTTAAAACACAAGAAATCGGTTTACTGATTTGTTTATGGGAAAACAAGTTTGCTGATAAAACGGTAGATTTTGCAACTTGCGTAGATAAAACCGGCAAAAAATACAACATTGAACTTGATAACATCAGAGGGTTTGAAGATGATTTTGAAAAATAAATTAACCAAAGATACATTAGACATTCCCTATTCTGAATTCAGAAAAAAGTTTGCAAAAGAAATTCAGGATGCATTTGAAAGTTATCGCAAAACACAATTAAATAAATATTCTTGGAACTTCAAAGATGACAATTCTTTGGAGTTTAATTTTTATTTTGAACTCCATTGGAACTTTAATCATTTTGGAATGTCTAACTGGTATATTGAGAGAATTTAATTTTTGAACACTAATAAAACATCCTTTAAACTTTGAATTTAATCCCAAAATAAACTATTGGTTTTAATCATTTCTGTACCACATTTATTACAATGCAAATGTTCTTGTTCCTTTTCTGTAAGCTTCTTATATCTGTTACCACATTCGCAAAAGTATTTTGGTATATATGTTTTATCATCACCATAAATTTTGAAATATAGTTTTGATTCCATTTTGCCACATTTTTTGCAAATATACGGCTGATAATAAGCATCTGCTACCAAAACATCATGCGATTCTTCAATGAATCTATGTACCTCATCAATCATTTTTTTATCGAGTTCATCATAAAAATTTAGATCAAAACTGTTTTTGGGACGATAAAACATGCTCTTGTCAAAGGAACTCCACATCATTCCAAGACCATCATTTAATTTAACAACATTTCCGCATTTTGGACATTTAAAAGTTTTTTCTTCACCCATATTAAGCCTTTCTTTATTGATATGAACCCATATTTGCGATAGCTTATCGGAATCTCAGACCGAGGCTA
>Ga0256405_10004443_pt1 | contig 26138 bp, 24 predicted proteins | sample RumenRJG_02DNA_FD_189096 | JGI IMG/M metagenome (GOLD analysis project Ga0256405, IMG submission 189096) | Bovine rumen microbial communities from Lethbridge, Alberta, Canada - RJG_02 | ecosystem: Host-associated > Mammals > Digestive system > Stomach > Rumen | place: Canada: Alberta... | reverse complement strand
GGGATTTGAACGCAGCCTGCTGTTCTGGGGCATTACCTGTTCGATTTCCATTGTAAGCGGCCTGTTGATCCGGCCTTGTGGAGGCTTGGTGAAGTTCTTGTATGGAAGTACCTACCAAACTTGACGGATATGAAGCGTATAGCCGTTTTGATGACCTGCTATAACCGCAGAGACAAAACCCTGCGATGCCTTTCTTCGCTGCAGGAAGGATGGGAGAAGGCCGGGAACGGCCTTTCTCTGTCTGTTTTCCTGACCGATGACGGGTGTACCGACGGAACAGCAGATGCCATACGGGGATTGTCACTCCCCTTCCCGGTTCATATCCTCCAAGGCACGGGAGCCCTTTATTGGAACGGAGGCATGATCAACTCCTGGAAAGCAGCTCTTGCCGAAGGCGGGTTCGATGGATATCTTTGGCTAAATGACGATACCTATGCTCTCCCGGAATTCTGGGAAGACCTCGTCGCCGCCGATGCCTACAGTGTCGCAACCTATGGCAAGCACGGCATCTATGTCGGATCTACGAAAGACAGGGATACGGGCGCTTTTACTTATGGCGGATTCAATTACGTCAGCAAAGTAACGCTGCTCGATCAGTTTGTAATCCCTGACGGTCGTTCTTTCCAGCCCTGCCAGGCAGCGCACGGCAATATTACTTATGTTTCGCAGGAAGTCGTCGACAGAATGGGCATCTTCTGCGAAAAGTACTGGCACGGCGGGACAGACCATGATTACACGTATCTCGCACACAAAGCCGGATTCCCTACCCTGGTCCTTCCACGCTACTCGGCCGTCTGCGAAAACGACCATATCGGGAAAACACGCGACTACACGACGCTTCCCTTGCGGGAGCGGATGAAACTGTTCTACGCCGAAAAGGGCTACAACATGCACAACACCCTGCTGTTCAGCCGCCGGTGTTTCCCTTGGCGTACGCCTTTCGTCTTCCTCTCCGGCGTCATCAAGCTTTTCTTCCCGAAGTTGGGATACGGCGGATATCTCAAACTCCGGAAACACGGCATCTGATGAAAAAGATCTTCATCGCCTATGCGGACGCGGCACTGGCCTATTCACTCAAACGGATTGGCCGGCAGGCCCGTCGCCTGCAGATCTTCGACGAAGTGATCCTCTATACGCCGGCCGACTTATCGGAAGATCTCAAGGCGCATCCGCTGATGCAGCATAGCCGAGGCGGCGGATACTGGCTCTGGAAGCCCTGGCTGATTCAAAAGACTCTCCGCGACCACACACCGGGTGATGTGGTCGTTTACGCCGATGCAGGTTCCACTTTGCGGAAATCCCCTGAATGGGAACGCCTGTTCGGGCTGATGGAACGCTACGACACCCTCTGCTTCCAGTACGCCGAAACCGTTCCGGAATTTGCCCGCTGGGGCAATGCTTCCACGAAGATCAAATACTGGACGAAGAAAAGCGCTCTGACGTTCCTCGACGAATACTTTCACGACAACGCCTACCGGGAGAACTGTAAAATCATGGGCGGACTTCTGTTTATGAAGAATCCCGACAACAGCCTGCTCCGGCAGTGGCTCGACATCTCGCTGAACCATCCGGAACTGATTGTTGATCCGACAGAGGAAGAAATGAAAGACCAGGAACCGGGATTTGCTTACCATAAACACGAACAGTCTATTATCACAGCATTGGCCTATTACGATAAGACCGTCTTCATGATTCCGGAAACCTACGAGAAGTATAGCCCCGACACTTTCGCCTGGGCCTCCCGCTGCAGAGCCGCCAACTTCCGGGAATATCTGCCCTGGGCCATCAAGATGCAGATGCGCCACCTGCTGGGCGACGAAACGTTTGAAAAAGGAAAGAAATTACTGGGAATCCGTTGAAATGACACGGGACTGCACGGCCATTCTGATCCTGACCTACAACACCTCGAACGATACGATCCAGTGTATCCGGAGTATCGAGGCCTGTAATTCAGCCCCCGTCAAGTACATTGTCGTTGACAACGGTTCGCGGGACAAAGCGGAGGCAGAAAAACTGGATGACTTCTTCTCCCGGAGCGGACGCAGTTATCGACGGTGGAGCGATTCCGACACCCCGGAAGGAGAACTTCCCCATTTCTCCCTTTTGGCCAGCCAAAGCAACGACGGGTATGCCCGGGGGAACAACAAGGGGCTCCGGCTCGCTTTTGCAGATCCCGCTGTCAGCCAGATCCTGGTCCTCAACAGCGACATCCTCTTTACCGAGGACATGATTCCGACACTATTGGGTTTCCAAAAGAAAACCGCTGACTGCGGACTCCTGACGCCGCTGGTTGTTTCCAGGAAAGGCACCGTCGACCACTGCTGCGCCAGACGGATACCGACCAACCGGGAAATCATCCGGCTCTTCGGATACTTCAACCGAGATTACCACCACCGGCTTTCCCAAGCGGAAAAACGACAGAAGATCTTACTGAACAACCCGGAGCTGACGCAACAACCCTCTTTCCCGGTCGATGTTCCCAGCGGTGCCTGTATGCTGATCGAAAAAGACTTATTCCGGCAGATCGGCGGATTCGACCCCGACACGTTTCTGTATTATGAGGAAAACATCCTCTACCAAAAACTACGCGTCCTTTCCCGGACCAACTATTGCGTCCCGTCCGTCCGATGCACCCATCTGGGCGCAGGAAGCACACAGAATCAGAATAGCCGGTTCCTTCAGCGCTGCAACCTGGAAAGTGCCGACCACTACCTGTCCAAGTACGGGAAGATGACCATCCCTCAGCGATTGGCCTGGTTCCTCGTCAAAGGCTTGTGGCTCCTGAAATTCAGAATTACCGACACCCCGAAGAAAAGTTGACTGCCTGATGGGTATCCTGGACCTGCTTCCCATGAAATACCGCCATCGCGTGGCTGACCCTGTCCGCAGCGTCACGATGCGGGTCAAGCATGTCGTCTGGTACTGTTTCCACCCCAAGGATCCGGACTATCACCAGATTCCGATCATCATCAACAATTATAACCGACTCGACTGTCTGCAACAATTGATCAAGGCACTCGAAGACAGGGGCTATACGGACATCCACATCCTGGATAACCTATCAGATTATCCACCGCTGCTGGCCTGGTATGAAACCTGTCCGTACGACATCATCCGACTGGATCGGAATATCGGCTATCAGGCCATCTGGGAGTCCGGTGTCTACGACCGGTTCAAACGGTCCTTCTATGCTTACACCGATTCGGACGTGGTTCCAGACGAAAACTGTCCGGAGGATTTCATGAAACGGTTCCTGCAGGTTTTACGCAAGTACCCCCGCTGCTTAAAAGTCGGGTTCGGCTTGCGGATTGACGATTTGCCCGATTGCTTTGACCACAAAGATGCGGTCCTCCGTAACGAAGAACGTTTTTGGAAGATTCCCCTTGGCGACGGACTCTACAAAGCCCAGATCGACACGACATTCGCTCTCTATCGCCCGTTCTGCTGGGGCCCGGCCAACGACCATCACTTGATGATCCGGACCGGCGAACCCTATGTCGCAAGACACCTGCCCTGGTATGTCGACTCGGGCAACCCTTCGGATGAAGATTTGTACTATATCCGGACTTCGCGCCAGTCCACCCATTGGACTTCACAAATGAAGAAAAAGGAAGATGGACAATAAACAGCCGGTCAAACAGCGACTCTCCAATATGGAACTGGCCCGGATCGTCGCGATGTTGATGATCGTGATCGGGCATTTCATCCTGACCTACGGGTTGTGGAACGGATCCGATTTCATCAGCCGCCAGGATGTCACCCAACCGGGTTCCAGTTATCTGTACGTATTGTTCTATGGCCTCTGCGTAGTCGGAGTCAACGTATTCATCCTCATTTCGGGATACTTTACGATCCACCTGACTTGGAAATCCTTCCTGTCCTACTATTTTCTCTGCATCTTCTACAATGCAGCCGTCTTCCTGATCGACACCTTTATGTTCGACGCCTTTTCCTGGAAGGCTTTGGTCAAGGTATTCCTGGTCGACAAAACGGTCAACTGGTTCTTTCGCGCCTATTTCTGGCTGATGCTCATCTCCCCTCTGTTGAACAAGGCGCTCGAGCATTTTACCCTGCGGAAGCTGAGAATCGTCGTCGCGCTACTCTTTTTCCTGAATTGCATCAGTGGTTTCGTGTTTCAGGAGTATAATACAAACGGCTATAATGTCTACAATTTCGTTTTCCTGTATGTGACGGGAAACTGGATCAGAAAGGAATCCTATACGCAGAGAGTTTCACAGGGTGGCGCCATCGGGATCTATCTCAGCGGCTGCCTGCTTACCTCGCTGGCGGCCATTGCCATCCTGATGAAAACCGATATGTCCATCCGGCAGATTTTTTCCTACAACAATCCACTGATTGTTTTTGCCTCAGCCGGCCTCATCCTCTTTTTCTCCCGCCTGCGCTTTATCAGCAAAACGGTCAACTTCATCGCCTCGACGGTTGTCGCAACCCTGTTTGTCCAGCATTTATTCTTCATGGTACATCCTTCGCTCAAGACAATCATCTCGGCACCCGTCGCATTTCTAGTCATAACACCCATGCTCTTTGTCATCGCTTTTGCTATCGAGTATCCGCGCCGGAAACTGGCTAACAACATCATTGACTTATTCATCATTAAACAACGATGAAGTTTTCCATCATCACTATCAACCATAACAACCGGGATGGCCTCCTGTCGACAATAGAACAGTGTGTTAATTCAGACAGCCCGCATTCAATTTGAATACACTGTAATTGATGGGAGCATAGACTTGATATGTTCTCGCTCCGGCGGGATTGATTATTGGATAAGTGAAAAAGACAGAGGCATCTATAATGCTATGAACAAAGGCGTCGCGCAAGCTTACGGTGAATATTGTCTTTCGCTCATTCTCGACAATGTCTCATATAGTATAAACTGATCGACCGCGACATCTCCTTTTTCGATCAGACCGGAATCAGTTCTACGCGTCCCCTGAAAGTAGAAGAAGTAAGAAAAAAGGTGCTGGACGAACGCATTCCGCTGAGAATTACGCTCGGCTATTTGCAATTTACCCAGGGAGGCGGTTATCAGAATACGGACTACGACCGCTTCTATATCAAATGAGAAAGTACCGCTGCGGAAAGGTCCTCTACAAACACAATGTCCTGGCCATGCGGTTCATCGCAATCTTCCGGAAAGGAGCCCGGTTCGCCCGGGAATTCAAATGAAAGTAAATAAAACAGATAATACGCGCAGGCTGGCCAAAAATACACTCTACCTGTATTTTCGGTCCATCTTCTGCCTGATCCTCTCGCTCTACAGCAGCCGGCTGATCATCCACGCGCTAGGGGTCGACGACTACGGCATCAACAATGCCGTGGCCGGCTTCGCCTCCATGTTCACACTGGTCACGGGTGCGCTGTCCTCCGCCATCAGCCGTTTCCTCACCTTTGAACAGGGCACCGGAAACAAAGAAAGGCAACGGGACGTTTTCGCCATTTCCCTGAATATGATGATCGTCTTTTCGCTCATCATCCTGGTGTTGGCAGAAACCCTGGGCATATGGTTCGTCGGGAACAAGATGACCATTCCGGCAGGACGTGAAACGGCAGCCCTCTGGGCCTTCCGGTTTGCTATTTGGACTGTGATGTCCGGCCTGATCGTGGCACCTTTCAACTCAGCCATCATCGCCCACGAAAAGATGGGAATCTATGCGGTGATCAACATCGTCGAAGCGATTCTCCGGCTGGGGCTGGCCTTGTTCCTTACCTTCGGCCACTATTCGGCCGACCGGCTCATCCTCTTTGCGGGAATATGGGCTGTCTGTACAATCGGGCTTCAAGCAGCCGCCGTCGCTTATAGTTCCTACCATTTTTCCGAGTGCAGACTACGCCTGTTCTTCGACAAGTCCCTCTTCAAGGAAATGTTCGGCTATGCGGGATGGAACTTCGTGGGCAGCGTCTCCGGCACCTTGAGCGGACAGGGCGTAAACACCCTCATCAATATTTATTGCGGCCCCGCCATCAACGCAGCCAGGGGATTGTCCAACACGGTGCACCGGGCCATTGCGATGTTCGTCAACAATTTCACCATCGCCCTGACGCCGCAGATTACGAAAGCCTATGCCGCCAACGAGCAGGAATACACGAAATACCTCGCCTATCGGGGCGTACGGTTTTCATTCTTCATTATGTTCCTCATCTCGTTGCCCGTCCTGCTGGAAACCGAGTTTGTTTTTACACTCTGGCTGGGCGACGTACCGGCCCATACGGTCAACTTCAATCGACTGACGCTGATCGACAGTCTGGTAGGCCTCACCTACGTTTCTTTCGGAACCGTTCAGAACGCGACGGGTAAAATCCGGAACTACTCCCTGGCCATGAGCCTGATCATTCTATTGCAGTTCCCGGTTTCCTGGCTGCTCCTTTGGTTGGGATTTGCCCCGGAAGCCGTCTATTATTCCAGCATCGGCATTGCCGTCGTCAGCTTTTTTGCTGCTACGCAAATCGTCAAGAAGACTTTGCATTTCACCTACGCCGAACTGATGAAAGAGATCTACTATCCCCTTTTGAAAGTGATTGCGTGCTCTTCCGTCGTTCCCCTCGTGGCGGTTCTATTGTTGCCCTACGGGTGGTGGAGATTCCTCATCGTCGGTACACTCTGCGTCCTGTGCACGATTCCCGCCATCCTATACCTGGGTTGCAGCGAGTCGGAAAGAGCTTTCATTTTCACAATCGTCCGAAACAAGCTTCCCTTTTTGTTCCAGAATCAATAAAGCATGCTAGCACCCGCTCTCTTTTATGACACACTTTCCTCGCTGGGAATATCGTTCTATGTCGGAGTCCCCGATTCATTGCTGAAGTCGTTCTGCGCCTATGTTACGGACCACAGCGACGATCGGCATCATATCATAGCCGCCAATGAAGGGGGTGCAATCGGCCTGGCGGCCGGTTACCACCTGGCTACGGGGAAGATTCCTGTCGTATATATGCAGAATTCCGGTATGGGAAATGCCGCGAATCCGATAATCTCCCTGATGGACAGAGATGTCTATCATATGCCAGTCCTGCTGATCATCGGCTGGCGCGGCGAACCGGGACGGCACGATGAACCGCAGCACGTCAAACAGGGAAAAATCACCCTCCCGCTGCTGGACGCCATGCAGATCCGGCACGAAGTGCTGGCCGAAGAGCCAGCTGCCCTGGGTTCGCAGATGGACCGCGTGATTGCAGATCTGCGTACGAACCAGGAACCCTTCGCGCTGGTTGTCAGAAAAGACACCTTCGAACCCTATAAGTTGGAGAAAAACGTGTCTTCCGGTTGGACGTTGCCCCGAGAACGGGCTCTGCAACTGCTGACCGCCCGGTTGGGCAAGGACGACGTGATCGTTTCCACCACGGGCATGATCTCCCGCGAACTGTTCGAGTTCCGGGAACAGCGCCGGGAAGGGCACGCGCACGACTTCCTGACCGTCGGATCGATGGGGCATGCCAGCCAGATTGCGCTGGGCATTTCCCTCTGCAAGCCAGAGCGGCGCGTCTTCTGTTTCGACGGTGACGGCGCTTCGCTGATGCACCTGGGATCCTGGGCAATTACCGGCACCCATGCCGCCTCGAATTTCTATCACATTGTCTTCAACAACAGCGCGCACGACTCCGTAGGCGGACAACCGACCGTGGGATCATCCATCGACTTCCCGGGTATTGCCAAGGCCTGCGGTTATCGGACCGCTCTTTCAGTTCAAACAGAAGAGGAACTGAATAAAGAAATGGATCGGTTGGACACGCTAGAAACACCGCTTCTCCTGGAAATCAAAGTAGCAAAAGGTGCTCGAAAAGATCTGGGTCGACCCACGACGACACCCGTGCAGAACAAACAAGATTTAATGAACTTGCTTCAAAACCGATAGTATGCAATCCATCCAACGAAAAGTATTGCTCAATCCCGGCCCCGCGACAACCACCGACACGGTCAAGATGGCGCAAGTCGTTCCGGACATCTGCCCTCGGGAAAAGGAATTCGCCGGCAAAATGAAATCGCTTCGGGAAGATTTGCTGAAAGTCGCCCACGCCGACCCAGCCCGCTATACCGCCGTGCTGTTCTGCGGATCCGGCACCATTAATATCGACATCTGCGTGAATTCCCTGCTGCCGAAAGGCAAAAAGATCCTGGTCGTCGACAACGGCGCCTATAACTCCCGCGCCGTCGAGGTTTGCCAATACTACGGATTGCCGCATATCGATCTGAAGAGTTCTGTCTTCGAACAACCGGATCTGAACCGGATCGAAGAAACGCTGAAAGCGAACCCGGACGTCGCGGTCGTCTATTGCGCCCACCACGAGACCGGCACGGGCCTGTTGAATCCCATCCGGGAGATCGGTGCCCTGGCACACAAATATGGCGCGATCTTTATTTCCGATACGACTTCCTCGTTGGGGATGATTCCGTTCGACATCGAACGGGACAATGTGGATTTCTGCATGGCTTCCGCCCAGAAAGGACTGATGGCAATGTCGGGGCTTTCTTTCATCATCGGCCGGAAAGACATCATCGAACAGTCAAAAGACTATCCGAAGCGATCTTACTACTGCAACCTCTATCTCCAATATGCGTATTTCGAGAAAACGGGCGAAATGCACTTCACGCCGCCCGTCCAAACGATCTATGCGACCATCCAGGCGCTGAAAGAATACTTTGCAGAAGGCGAAGAAAAGAAGTTTGCCCGGCATCGCGCCGTCTACGAAGCCATCCACCGGGGGATCGACAAACTCGGATGGGAAACGGCCCTCCCCCGTGAAATCGAATCGGGGCTGGTCGTCTCCGTGAAATATCCGGACGACCCGAACTGGAATTTCGAGAAAGTACACGATTACTGTTACGAGCGGGGCTTTACCATCTATCCCGGCAAGATTTCCACGACCGACACTTTCCGGCTATGCTCGCTGGGTAAGATTTACCCGGAAGATATCGAGGCCTTCTTCACCGTTTTTACGGAAGCGCTCGACCATTTCGGAATCCGGCACAATTGATTATGGTAACAACCGCCGTTATTCTGGCTGCCGGCTTAGGCACCCGTTTCGGAAAAAGAACCGAAAAGATTCCGAAAGGTTTTATTCCTGTCGGGGGGAAACCCATGGTCATCCGTTCCATTGAAACGCTTATTGCGTGCGACATTACCCGAATCATCATTGGAACCGGTTTCGGAAAAGAAGCTTACGAAGCGCTCGGCGACCGGTATCCCGGCATCGAATGCGAATTCAGCCCCCGCTATGCGGAAACCAACAGTATGTACACACTGTTCAATTGCCGGAATGTCATCGGCAACGATGACTTCCTGCTGCTCGAATCCGACATCATTTACAATAAAACCGCAATTACGGAACTCCTCGACGATCCGCATCCCGACATTATGCTCATCACTCCGGTCACGAAATTTCAAGACCAATACTACGTGGCGCATGATGCGGATGGACGGCTGGTCAACTGTTCGACCGACCGGACGGCCATCGATGCGCAGGGAGAACTGGTCGGCATCCACAAACTGTCCTCCGCGTTTTATAAGAGGATGTGCCGTGACTATGCGGCGAAAGCCGAAGCTTCTCCGAAATTGGGCTATGAGTATGAGCTGCTCCATATGTCACAGGCGCTCATTCCTATGTACGTACTGAATTCCACCTGCACGCACTGGTATGAAATCGACGACGAAAAGGATTTGAATTACGCGGAAAAGAATATTGTCCCTTATTTAGACTGAACTATATATGGCAAAAAAGGTATATCTCGGCATGATCGCCGACATCATGCATCCCGGTCTGATCAACATCATCAACGAGGGCGCCAAGCACGGCGACCTGATGATCGGACTGTTTACGGACAGAGCTATCGCCACCCATAAACGGATTCCGTATCTGACCTATGAGCAGCGTAAGATGGTGGTCGAACACATCAATGGCGTAAGCGAAGTCGTTCCGCAGGAAGAGTGGAGTTATATTCCCAATCTGCTGAAATACCGGCCCGACTATATCATTCACGGCGACGACTGGGTGGAAGGCCCCGATAAATGGCTCCGGAAAGAAGTCTTCGAGGTCATGAAGCAGATTGGTGGAGAGGTGATTGAAATCCCCTACACGCAGGGAATCACTTCCTCCGGCCTGGACAAGGAACTGAAGTCGCTGGGCACGACGCCGGAAGCCCGGATGAAGTCGCTTCGCCGGCTGATCTCCGCCAAACCCGTCGTCCGCATCATCGAATCGCACAATGGCCTTACCGGCCTGATTGCAGAACACATTTCCGTCGACGACGGCAGCGTGCATAAAGAATTCGACGGTATGTGGGCGTCTTCCCTGACGGACTCGGTCTCGAAAGGAAAGCCGGATATCGAAGCCGTCGACCTGACGACCCGGCTACACGATCTGAACGACACCCTGGAAGTCACAACCAAACCCGTGATCTTTGACGGGGACACCGGCGGAAAAATCGAGCATTTCCGTTTTACGGTCAAGACGTTGGAGCGCCTGGGCATCTCCGCCATCATCATTGAAGACAAAGTCGGGCTGAAACAAAACTCCCTGTTCGGAACCGCCGCGGTGCAGAACCAGGACAGCATCGAAGGATTCTGCGCCAAAATCCGGGCAGGAAAGGAAGCGCAGGTTACCCGCGACTTCATGGTGATTGCGCGCATCGAGTCCCTGATTGCCGGGAAACCTGTGGCTGACGCCCTGGAACGCGCGCATGCCTATGTTGCGGCTGGCGCCGACGGAATCATGATCCATTCGAAAAACAAGGACGGGCAGGACATCAAGGCTTTTTGTGAGCAGTTCCGCGCGACGGACGCGACAACGCCCATTGTTGCTGTCCCTACCACCTATAGCCAGTTCACCGAAAAGGAGCTTGCGGAATGGGGTGTCAATATCGTCATTTACGCCAATCATCTGCTCCGAAGCGCCTATCCGGCCATGGTCAATTGCGCAAAAAGCATCCTCCAGCACGAAAGGGCCAAGGAAGCTTCCGAACAATACTGTATGTCCGTCAAGGATATTCTGGAACTCATCCCCGGAACCAAGAACTAAATGAGACTGATCGACAATGCTGAACTGAGATCGCTCCAGATGGAAATCCTGGACGATGTCCACCGTTTTTGCCAAACGGCCGGAATCCGTTATTCCCTGACGTACGGCACCCTGCTCGGAGCCGTCCGGCACAAGGGATACATCCCTTGGGACGACGATATCGATCTGATGATGCCTCGTCCCGACTACGAACGCTTCCTCAAGGAGTATTCCTCTCCGAAGAATGAAGTGGTCGTCCTGAAAGGAATCGACAGCTGCGTCGAGATGTTTTCCAAAGTATGCCGCAAAGGGACCCGGATGGTCGACAAGAAGCTGGGGCGGGACCAATGGGGTGTGAATATCGACATATTTCCCGTCGACGGCTGCCCAGCCGACGAAGCCCACCGCGCCCTGATCGACCGGAAGATCAGCCTGCTGGCCAAAATCTGTCCCAGATACAAAGTCGTCAACCGGCAAAAATCCGCCTGGTTCCTGAAGTATCTGGCCAAACGCTGCCTGTATTTCTATCCGCATTCCGTCTTGCACCTGAAAGAAGAAATCGACAGGCTTGCCGCGTGCGATCCGGCGACCATGCCGTATGCCGGGGTTCTGATGGAAGGGTGTGACTCTTTCCTGACAGATTCTTCCGTCTATGAGGATTACATCCTTTTGCCGTTCGAAGACAAAGCTTATTGTGCAGTCCGGGAGTTCGACCGGCTGCTGACGACGAAATATGGAGATTATATGACGCCCCCGCCGCCGGAGGGAAGAATCAGCCTCCATCAGTATGATGTTTATATCGAAGACTGACATGACGCGTGTCCCCATTCTCTTTACCTTTGACCAGTCGTTGGAAATGCCGGCGGGCGTCTGTATGACGTCGCTGCTGGAGCATGCCGACGAGAGTACGTTCTACGACATCTTCGTCCTCCACGGTCCCGCGTGTGATTTCTCCCGCAGCCTGCTGAACAAACTGCCGGAAGTCTTCGGAAACTGCCGGATCACGTTCCGCGAGGTGGTCGGCGAATTCGAAGGCGGGTATGAAATCCGCGGCATCCCAGAGACGGCGTACTACCGGCTGATTTCCCCGGAACTGATTCCCGAATATGACAGATTCCTTTATTCCGACGTGGACGTCATTTTCCGGGAAGACCTGAGCCGGTACTATCAGCTGGATCTGGGCGACTGTTATTTCGCAGCCGTCGACAACTGCTCCCGCCTGCGGCCCGACGTGCAAAAGTATGTGGCCGACGCCCTGAAACTCGATTACCGCAACGGATACTACTATTCCGGCAATCTTGTGATCAACGCGAAACAGATTCTGCAGGATAATAAAACGGCCGATTTCCGGAGATTGGGAAAGAACGAGTATGAACAGCAGGACATGGACATCATGAATATTGCCTGCAACAAACGATTCTATCCGTTAGGGCCATCCTACTGTATGTCAAACTACCTCTATTCGCTGATCGTCAACCGGCGCAAAGAGATGGAATCCATCTACGGGCCTGAGGAACTCGACCACGCACTCCGCTCCGGCATCGTCCATTACAACGGCGCCAAGCCCTGGAAAGAAGCCTGCATGAATATGGACATCTGGTGGGAATACTACCGGAGATCCATCTTTTTCGACGAGCGGTTCTGTCACGACTTCTGGGACGGCCGTCGGAAACTGCTCCTGAAACTCCCGCTGATCAAGCGGATTAAAATGGTTTTACGTTATCCCCTCGACCGGAAATCCAATGAGTAATCCTATCCCGCAAAGCGAAATCAAAGGAATGATGGTGGATATCCTGGCTGATATCCACGACTTCTGCCAGAAGAACAACCTGCGCTATTATATGGCTTTCGGCACATTGCTGGGAGCCGTCCGGCACAAGGGCTTCATTCCCTGGGACGACGACATCGACATCTGGCTTCCCCGCCCCGATTACGACCGCTTCCTGAAGGAATACAAAAGCGATTACTTTGAAGCCATTTGGGCCGGCAATTACCCGGGCTATCCTCTGGATTTTGCCAAAGTCCACGACACACGCACTCGCCTTGTTGAAGAAGGCGGCGACGGGAACTGGGGCGTTTTCGTAGATGTATTCCCGCTTGACGGGGCACCGGATGAGAAAACCTGGAAGCAGACGCTCAAGCGCGTCGCCCTCGTCCGTCACCTTGTCGCCAACCAGCGTTTCACCCGGAATCTTGCCTTCTCGAAAAAAGCGGGGATGAAGAAAAACCTGAGCATTCTCGCCGGAAAGATCGCGCATCCGTTCCTGTCGATGAAAAAACTGCTTCTTTGGGAAGACAGGGCCATGAAGAAGAACGCCTTCGAAGACTGCAGCCATGTTTGCGACTACACCGACCTCACGGCGCAGTTCTTTGAAAAAGAGATCTTCGCGGAAAGCGTTCCCCTGGAATTCGAAGGCCGCCGGTTCCTCGCCCCGGTACTCTACGACAAATGCCTGACTATGCTGTTCGGCGACTATATGACGCCCCCGCCGCCGGAGAAGCAGGTATCGTATCACGGATCGAAAGCTTACTGGAAATAACATATATATTTTTTAATGCACTCCTACGTTTTCCCCGGCGACATTGACCCCAGAATCGCCGCCATCGGCGCTGAGCCGTTTATGTATATGCGGACCGATGCGTTTTCGCAGATTAACAAAGAGTCGGAGCAGATGCTCCTCGACCTGATCCACTGCCCTGGCGGACGGACCATCATCTATACGGGGTCAGGCACTGGCGCAATGAGTGCCGTTGTAGAGAATTATGTCACCACAAAAAAGAAAGCATTCGTGATTGACGGCGGATCTTTCGGCCACCGCTGGTTCCAGTTGTGCGATTACTACGGTGTTCCTGTCTACAATTTCAAGATCCCGTTTGCGAAAGACATTGACTATTTATTGCTTGAGCAGACTGTAGCTTCGGAAAAACCCGATGTATTCTTATGCCAGCATCACGAAACTTCTTCGGGACAATTGTTCGATCTGAAGAAGATCAGCGAGATCTGCCATCGTTACAATGTTTCGCTGGTAGTTGACGTCATCAGCTCGTTCCTTGCCGAAGAATTGGATATGGGCGCCTTGGGCATCGACATCTGCATCACCAGCACCCAAAAGGGTCTCAACATACCTCCGGGTCTCTCTATCCTGTTCTTCAGTCCGAAACTCGATGGCTACACTTTCAACCACAAGGGTTATTACTGGGACTTTGACGACAATTTCGCAAATCTGAAACGTGGACAGACGCCGTTCAGCCCGGCCACAATCCTATATCTGCAACTCCATGCCCGGCTTAACCAACTGGTCGAAGAAGGCGGAGAAAACAAGAACATCGCCGATGTCCGCCACCGGGCTCTTCATTTCCGGGCGCTCTGCCAAAAATATGGCTGGAATGTCCCGGCCGAAAACCCTTCCTATGCCATCACGGGCTTTCAGACAAAGGACACCTCCGAACGGGTCATTTTCAAAGGTCTGATTGATAAATACGACACTTACATCATGCCTGGCGGCGTTCCGGGTTTCTACCGGGTTTCCCATATGGGCCTGCAGAGTGACGAAGACCTCGACCGGTTGGCGGCAGCCATCCACGAATTTGAGCCAACACTATGAAAAAAGTCATCACCTACGGAACGTTCGACCTCTTTCATCAGGGGCACTACAACTTACTGAAACGCGCCAAGGAACTTGGCGACTGGCTGATTGTCGGCGTGACGACCGACAATTTCGACCTGGAGCGCGGCAAGATGAACACCTGCGACAACGTGATGGACCGCATTGCTGCCGTCAAGGCAACAGGACTGGTCGACCAGATCGTCATCGAAGAGTATAAAGGCCAGAAGATCGACGACATTCAGAAATACGGCGTAGACATCTTCGCCATCGGGTCGGACTGGACCGGCCACTTCGACTATCTCAAGGAGTACTGTCAGGTTATTTACCTGCCTCGGACAGAAGGCATTTCCAGTACACAGTTGCGTCAGTACCGGCCCACGGTCTCGCTGGGCATCATCGGCACCGGCAGCATCGCCCGCCGCTTTGTTCCAGAGTCGATGTTTGTCAACAGTATTCCTGTCACGGCCGCCTTTAATCCCAATCAGGAAGAATGCGCCGGTTTCTGCAAGCAGTTCGAGATACCCGTCGCCGCCAAAACACTTGATGAATTCTACCAGAACTGTTCGGCAGTTTATGTCGCATCCCCGCACTTCACGCACTACGAATATGTCAAGTCAGCGCTCAATGCCGGGAAGCACGTTCTCTGCGAAACCCCGTTCGTGTTCAAGCGGTCAGAAGCTGAAGAACTCTACGGGATTGCGGAAAGCAAGAATCTGGTTTTGATGGTTGCTTTGAAAACGGCCTACTGTCCTGCCTTCGGCCATCTGATCACGCTGCTCAAATCGGGCATGATCGGAGAGATTGTCGAGGTCAGTGCTTCGGTCACTACCCTGACTGACGAGAGCTCCCAAAAAATGGACAGTCGCTACTTTGGTGGCAGTATGAGCGAAAATGCCTGCTTCCCTTTGCTGCCCATCTTCAAACTGTTGGGTACGGACTATCGCAACATCAACTTCTACTCCAAGATCAAAAACGGCGTAGACATCTACACGAAAGCCGTATTCCGCTACGATTCCGCTGTGGCGTCATTCCAGGTTGGATTAGGCGCCAAGTCGGAAGGGAACATGGTAATATCAGGCACGAAAGGCTACGCTTACGTCCCGGCCCCTTGGTGGAAGACAGATTATTTTGAAATTCGATACGAAGACCAGAATCAGAATAAGAAGTATTTCTATCCTTATGCTGGCGAGGGTCTCCGATATGAAATAAAAGATTTCGTAACAGCTATCCTTCAAAAAAACAGTTTTTTTTCCAAAGTCTCAAAGAGGGAGAATCTCTACATGGCACAAGTCCAAGAGGCGTATCTATCTAAAAATCAATTATTTGTATTATAACCCGTGGAATGCGTCATTAAAAGGATTGAAGATACCTCTTTCACTTACGAGGACATTATCGCCTTGTTGCATCTTGCGTTTCAAGAAAGATTGGATCAAGGATTGGAGTTTACGACATCCCGGATGTCTGTGGATGAAATCAGGAGAAGGTCAACTAACGGTATTCTACTGGTCGCTTATTCTCAAGAAACAAAAGAACTACTCGGAACCGGGATGATACATTTGATCAAAGATGAAAACGGTTTTCTATATGCCAACGAGGAGCACAAGGGAGTTCATCCTTCGGTAAAACGTCTTGGAATTGGAAGTCGTCTGGAGGAGCACTTACAACGAATCGCTGCTGCAGAAGGTGCTGCATACATTATCAGCGACACTGCTGTCAGAGCAAGAAGTTCTGTCCTTTTTCATCTGCATCATGGGTTTTACAGATGGATGCTAGTTTCCTATTCTTCCACAGCCTACTATTCTATCGTCTTTAGAAAAGATATTCCCCTCCAAAGGAAAAAAGCATCGATCCTTGTACATGCCCTTCATTTCAGTTGTTCATGTATCTGGACTATTTTTACGAAAAAAAAGAATGGGTCCTTTAGAAGATGGGTTGGTTTATTTCGATAAAGTTCTATGGTAAGCCTAGGTATTAAAGATATTCAGCAAGTCAGCCTTGACATTCTTGTCTCTGTCCACAATTATTGTATCAAAAACAATATCAAATACTCCCTAATGTACGGGACGCTTATAGGCGCAATCCGTCATCGAGGATTCATACCGTGGGATGATGATATAGATATTATTATGCCACGTAAAGACTACGATCGTTTTTGTAAGACATTTTACCATGAAGACTTGGGAATAATCTCAGAAAAAAATGACGACTGTTATATAAATTACTGCCGCGTTTATGATAAAAAAAGGACCACCTGCTCATGTCTGATACCCTTCGCAAAAGACTACAAGGGCGGTGTATGGATAGATGTATTCCCAATAGATGGAGTCCCTGATGAGAGGTTTTCTTTTGAAGATAGCATAAAAAAAATGCAAACCCTGTGGATTAAACAACTACGATATCGCTTTTCAATGGCTAGTTTTCGCGAAATCGTCCAAACGTGTTCTTTTAAGGATTTCCTAATTTTATCTGCAATCAAATTATCGGGATCCGGCAGAAGCCTGCTCAAAAGAACCAATAAAGCGTTGCGAGCATTTGCAATCCGAGTTCCTTTATACGCCACCGGACACTGGTCACAGTTAACTTGTTTGGATGACGGAGCAAAAAATTTTCAGGATATTGATGACATTAAAGACTTTACACTAATGCCTTTTGAGAACCATGATTTTTTCGTATTGAGCGGATTCCACAGAGTACTCCAGAACATTTATGGGAACTATATGGAGCTTCCGCCTGAGAATCAACGTGTAAGGCATAATGTTACGACAACTTTTTTCTGGAATGAGTAGCCATTCTCCCTACATCTCTATTATAGTCCCTGTTTATAAAGCTCAGAATTGTCTTTCAACATTAGTTGATAGCATTTTATCTCAAGCATTTACAGACTGGGAACTTCTGCTAATCGACGACGGCTCTCCGGACTCGAGTGGTGCAATTTGTGATTATTTTGCAGCACAAGATTCTCGAATTCATAGTTTCCACAAAAAGAATCAGGGTATCAGCTCAACATGTAATTTTGGTATCTTTCATGCGAATGGTTTGTGGTTTTTCTTTTGTGACCAAGACGATAAACTCCCTAAAGAGAGTTTATCCATATTCTTCAATGCTACTCTTTATAATACTGACCTTATTGCCGCTTCCTATATTCGATACGAAAACGGAAGTTTTGTACCCTATTGTCAAAAAACAGAAGACAAGTTGATTCCTGTTCCCCAGTACCTAGAAGAAGCGGCTAATAGTAATAATGGAAATTCTTCGGCACGGTATGAGGAATGTTATCTTTGGAATAAGTTATTATTAGCATCTATCGTAAAGGATAACAACCTCACCTTTAGAGAAGATCTGCACTATTATCAAGATGTCCTTTTCGTTTTTCAATATCTTACATACTGCAAAAAACCAATATTCTGCACTGATCAACCTGTCTATATTTATTATAAAAAGGGCATCGGCGAATCATCAAAAATCACTGCGCAATATTATCCGACAAAGAGCCCGGGGCGGTTCTATGCTGCAATTCACATTTATAATCTGGTCACAGAGTCTAACCTATCTCAGAAAGCATCCTCATCTTTAAAAGAGCAGATTCTTGAGTCTTATTATTCACTGATATACTTGATTCTACATTCAAATAAGCGTTCTTTTAAAGATATTCTATTATTTACCCGACTTGTCATGCGATATTTTACGATGAAAGAGATAGTGTCCACGTGGATTAGCCGCCATGTCAGGTTAAAAAGAAGAGCTAAGATAAATGCAAAAGTATGCTAATGCACCTATTTTGTTATAGCGGACAAAAAGATTATTGAGTTTGTCGATAATAACCCTTATTGTATTCAGCAACTCGCGGAAATGGTCTGGAACCGCTCAGCGCCCGCATGCAAAGACGAAACCATTGAAGATGCCTTTCATGCCCTAATCGATGCACAAGCCGGATTAAATCTAGCCCTGACCCAGACGCTGACACTTACACAACAGAACCTGTTGCATGCAATTGTAGCAGGAGAAAAGCTTTCGGGAAAGCCATCACGATGGAAGATCCCATCTATGCATGGTGGCTGAAAAACATTTACTTTGCATGACCGACATCAGTGTTTCCGTCATCATCCCCTTCTTCAAAGTAGCGTCCTTTGTCGAACGCTGCACCCGGTCCTTGCTGGAGCAGACGCTGCAGGATGTGGAATTTATCTTTGTGGATGATGCCTCACCGGACGAGAGCCGGGCGATCATCGAACGGGTCGCTTCACAGTACAGCCGGAACGTCCGCATCCTGACGCATACGGAGAACAAGGGGTTGCCGGCGGCGCGCAATACGGGACTGGCCGAGGCGCAGGGTGAATTCATCTACCACTGCGACTCGGACGACTACCTGGAACCGACGATGCTGGAAGAAATGTACCATGCCGCAACTGCACAGCAAGCCGATTTCGTGTATTGCGACTTTTACCTGGATTTCGGTACGTCGCGCCGCGTGATGACCAATCCGGACTACACGGATCCGGAACAGCTGGTCAAGGAAGGCTTCCTGGCCGGACTGATGAAATACAATGTCTGGAACAAATTGGTCGCACGCAAACTTTATACGGAGAGCGGACTGCTGTTCCCGGCCGGGCACGGAATGGGCGAAGACATGACGATAATTGCCCTGGCTACCCACGCGACCCGGACGGCACACGTAGCCAAACCTCTCTATCATTATGTGAAACTCAACAGCAATGCCTTCTCCAACACGTTCTCACAGCGGCACCTGGATGACATCCGCTTCAATGCCGACCGGACGCTGACGCTGCTTCAAGACTGGAATGTTCGGGACAAGGAACGCTACCTCAACTTCTTCAAACTGAATCTCAAACTGCCTTTCCTTTTTTCGGAGGACAGCAGCCAGTTCCGGCTCTGGAAGGCATGGTATCCGGAGGCGAACCGCTATATCCGGCGGAACACGCACCAGCCGCGCCGCACCCGGCTGGTACAGCAATGGGCGGCAGCCGGGCTTTACCCGCTGGTAAGGCTCTATACTTTTCTGGTTAATCACCTTTACTACGGATTGCATTACAGACGATGATCAAAGTCCTGAAAATCATATTGACCGTATTGGTCACCAGCTTTTTCTTCTTTCCGTTCTCCTTTTCGTTCCTCCCAAGTCAGAACACGAAGAACCTGTTGGCCGTCGTCGGCCTTGTCTTCGTCATCATAGAACTGGTTCGACGAAAAGACCTTTCCGTCCCGCGCGAGCTTCTGATCTTACTGTTTATCAGCGGCATGGTCTCTCTCCTGTCCCTGATCTCCATCACATACAACCAGACGCCGGACACAACCTATGTCTCTTTTATCCGCTCGACGGCCATCTGGTTGAGCAGTGCTTTTGCGTGTGTCTTCACCATCCGGGCCGTCCACGGAAGGATTGATGCGCCTTTGATTGTGCACTATCTGACCGGTGCGTGTCTGTTCCAGTGTGCAGCAGCGATGCTGATCGCGTTCGTTCCTTCTGTCCAATGGTTCGTTGACACCTATGTTCAACAAGGCCAGGGACTATTGAAGGACTTGGGGCGTCTTTATGGCATCGGGGCCTCCCTTGACGTGGCCGGCTCCCGATTTGCCGTCGTATTGACCGCTATCTCCTTCCTGCTGACTTCTCCTGCCCAGAAAAACACCAACGGAATGGCCGTCTTCTATACGCTATCCTTCATCGTCATTTCCGTCATCGGAAACATGATTGCCCGGACGACAACAATCGGTATGGCCATCGGTGTAGCCTGGTTCCTGGCGACACCCTTCATCACACGGCAGCGATTACAGTTGGACGGGCGTTTCGGGAAAGCATTCACAATCATCCTGACAGGAGCCGCCCTGGTTCTTGTCAGTGTCCTGCTCTACCGCGCATTCCCGGAAGTCAAGAAACTCTTTGAGTTCGGTTTCGAGGGCTTTTTCTCATTTTTTGAAACCGGCGAATGGAACGTCTCTTCAAATGATAAACTCGCAACAATGGTGGTCTGGCCAGAAGAACTCAGGACTTGGATCATTGGGGACGGATACTTTGCTAACTCTCGGAATGATCCCAACTATCTGGGTGATGCAACCGACCAGGGATTCTATATGGGCACCGACATCGGCTACCTCCGCTTCATTTTCTACTTCGGAATTGCCGGACTGGTCTGGATCATCGCGCTTCTCGTCTATTCGACCTACGTCTGCTGCAAGTATTTCAAGGAATACACCGGGCTTTTCGTGATGGCGCTCCTGGTCGGACTCGTAGTCTGGGCCAAAGTTTCGACCGACATCTTCCTCTTCTTCGCCATTTTCCTCTGCGCCGCCTACCTGCAGGAGACGCAGGAAGCTATCCAAGTAAGTACAACAGATACGCCGTGAAACTCGTTTACTGCATCAACGGATTCTACCGGGCGGCGGGGATGGAGCGGGTGCTGGCCGACAAGGCGAACTGGCTCGCGGCGCACGGCTATGCGGTGACGATCCTGACGACCGACCAGCTGGGGCGGCCGGATGCGTTCCCGCTGGACCCGCGGATTGCAAAGTTTGATCTGGGCATCAACTATGAAAGCAACAATGGCGGTTCGCTGCTGGACAAACTGCTGCACTACCCGGCCAAGCAGCGGCGGCATCGCCGCGCGCTGGCGGCCAAGCTTTCGGAGATCCGCCCCGACATCACGATCTCGATGTTCTGCAACGAGGTGAACCTGCTGCCCCAGATGCACGACGGCAGCCGCAAAGTATTGGAAATCCATTTTTCCCGCTTCAAGCGCCTCCAGTATGGCCGCCGCGGGCTCTGGGCCCTGATCGACCGTTTCCGCAGCCGGCAGGATGAGAAGTTGGCGGCCCGCTACGACCGCTTCGTCGTCCTGACCGAAGAAGACAAGGGCTACTGGCCACAGCTCCCGAATCTGCGGGTCATTCCCAACCCCAGGCCCTTCACCTTGCCTGAGACTGCCTCGCTGGATAGTCACACCCTGCTCGCGGTGGGAAGATACACGCATCAGAAAGGCTTCGACCTGCTGCTGCAAGCCTGGAAAATGATTGATACGCAGGGCTGGACCCTCCGGATTGCCGGCAGCGGCGATCCGCTGGGAGCTGTGCCGGACAACGTAATCACGGGCCCTTCTGCCAACATTCAGGAAGAATACCGGAACGCAGCCTTCCTGGTCATGAGTTCCCGCTACGAAGGGCTGCCGATGGTGCTGCTTGAAGCCCAGGCGGCCGGCTTGCCCGTCGTTTCCTTTGCCTGCAAATGCGGGCCGAAAGATGTGATTACCGACGGGGAGGATGGGATCCTGATCCCGGAAGGGGATATTGTAGGCCTCGCCAGCGGTATGAAACGATTGATGGACGATATCGATCTGCGCCACAACATGGGCGCAGCCGCTTTCCGCAATTCCGTCCGTTACGACAAAGAACGGATCATGACCCAATGGGACAGTCTCTTCCACGAATTATCGTAGTCTCGGCCGTCAATCTCCGCAAAGGAGGCACCTTGACGATTCTCCGGGAATGCCTGCAGTACCTGTCGCAACAGGAGGGTCTGAAAGTGTATGCGCTCGTCCACAATAAGGCACTTTGCGACTTTCCGGGCATCGAATACCTGGAATTTCCCTGGACCGTCAAGGGTTGGGCCCGGCGGCTCTGGTGCGAATATGTGACGATGCACCGCGTAAGCCTCGACATTGCGCGGAAAGAAGGACAGGAGATCGACACCTGGCTCTCCCTGCACGACACGACACCCCGCGTCAAGGCCCGGCATCAGGAAGTGTACTGCCACACCTCCTTCCCTTTCCTGAAATGGCGGCTGCGAGACCTGGTGATGGATCCGAAGATTCCGCTGTTTGCGATGTTCACGCGCTTTGCCTACCGCATAGGTGTCCGGCGGAACGACTGTCTGATCGTGCAGCAGGAATGGTTCCGCGACGGACTGAGCCGGATTACGGGCTTCCCGAAAGAGCGGATCCGGGTCATTCCACCGACAGTATCGGTCGAAGGCATCACGCCGGAGGCCGTTTCTTCGGAGGTCCCGATGTTCCTGTATGTATCCACGGCAGACTGCCACAAGAATTTCGAAACGCTCTGCGAGGCAGCCCGGCTGCTGGAAAAAGAAGTGGGGGCCAGCCGCTTCCGCGTGGTCCTGACCATCTCGGGCGAGGAGAACCGCTATGCCCGCTGGCTGAAGAAGCGCTGGGGCGACGTGTCCTCCCTCCATTTTGCCGGCTATATGCCGCGGGAGCGTCTGTTCGGTTACTACAAGGCCGCTGCCTGTTTCGTATTTCCGTCCCGCGTCGAGACCTGGGGACTCCCCATCACGGAATACCGGCTGCTGAACGGCGGGCCTATGCTGCTGGCCGACCTGCCGTACGCCCACGAGAGCAGCGAAGAAAAGGCTGTGTTTTTCCCGGCCACGGACGCCCGCCGGTTAAAAGAATTGATGTATGAAAGTCTTGCAACTCGGTAAATTCTACCCCATCCGGGGCGGTGTGGAAAAGGTGGAGGCCAGCCTCACGGAAGGGCTTTCCGCACGCGGCGTGGACTGCGATATGCTCTGCGCAAGTTTTGACGGAGCCAAGGAAATGCGCGTCATTCCGCTGGGCAGACACGGCCGCATCCTCGTCGTCCCCACCCTGCTGAAAGCCGCCGGGACGATGATCGCCCCGAAGATGATCGGCTGGTTGCGGAAGCATCAGGCCGAATACGACATCATCCACATCCACCATCCCGACCCGATGGCGGCCCTGGCCTTGAGGCTGAGCGGATTCCGCGGCAGGGTCATCCTGCATTGGCACAGCGACATCCTCTCGCAGCGCTTCTTGCTCCTTTTCTTCAAACCGCTGCAGAACTGGCTGATCCGCCGGGCGGAAAAGATTGTGGGGACCACGCCGGTTTACGTGCGGGAATCCCCGCATCTGGCCCATGCGCAAGCTAAGTGCACGGCCGTTCCCATCGGGATCGAGCCGCTTCAGCCCGACCCGCAGCGCACCGCGGCAATCCGCAGTCGCTTTGCCGGCAAGAAGCTGATTCTCAGCATCGGGCGCCTGGTCCCGTATAAAGGATATCCCTATCTGATCGAAGCTATGAAGTTGTTGCCCGAGGACTATCATCTGGTCATCGGCGGCACCGGCCCCCTGCGGGAACAGCTTGAAAAACAGATCCAGGCCCTGAACCTGCAGAACCGGGTGACGCTCACCGGCTACATCGACGATGCCGACATCCCGGCCTGGTTCGGCGCCTGCGACTGCTTCGTACTCACCAGCACGATGAAGACCGAGGCCTTCGGCATCGTCCAGCTGGAAGCCATGAGTTGCCACAAGCCGATCGTGGCCACCCGCATCCCGGGTTCCGGCGTCGCCTGGGTCAACGAAGACGGGGTCTCCGGACGCAACGTGACGCCCGGAAAACCGGAAGAATATGCCGCCGCGATCCAAGAAGTGACCGCAAATAGCGAAAAATTCGGAGAAAGTGCGTATCTTCGCTATTTGAATTGTTTTACCCGCAATCAAATGATTGAAACAATCTTAGAAATATATGAAAACTCGTAAGTTGCTTGGAATGTTAACCCTCCTCGTGCTGCTGGCCGCCAGTTGCACGACCTCGCGCACATTGGGATATCTCCTGGATATGGAATATAACAAAGACTATCCTGCTACGCCCGCGCCTGAATTGAAGATGCAGAAAGAAGACCGGCTGAGCATCCAGGTTCTCAGCGAGAATGCGGAATTGTCGGCACCCTTCAATACCCTGCTCACGATCACGGATCTGGCGAACAATACCGTCCACGAGCCAAAATTGACCTATGTGGTAGATAACGAAGGAAATATTGATTTCCCGATCTTGGGGAAACTGCATATTGAAGGAATGACGCTGAAGGAAATCGAAAACCTGATCGCCAGTGAGATCAAAGCCCGCGGCTATATCAAGGAACCCGTCGTGAACGCGGAACTTGACAATTTCCAAGTAACGGTCATCGGTGGTCAAGGTGGTGGTGTCATGCAGATCCAAGGGCACAGTTTCAATTTGCTTCAGGCTATTGCCCGCATCAACAATGGCAACGTAAACGAGCAGATCAACATCAAAGAAGTGACCGTCATCCGCACGGAGAACGGGGTACGCACGGCTTATGCCGTGGATATGCAGAAAAAGAATCTTTTCGAATCACCGGTCTTCTACCTCCAGCAGAATGACGTAATCTACTACAAACCAAAAGTCTACCGGATGAGCCAAACTGCCAGCAACTTTATTGGATTTGTCGGCACACTGGCCGGATTTGCCAGCCTGGTTTTGTCTTATCTGGCTCTCACAAAATAAGGATCCGCTATGCAAGCTAACAATACAAACCGCGTCAACCTCGTCGATCTGTTTCTCTATCTGCTGAGCCACTGGTACTGGTTCGTGCTCTGCGCAGCCTTGTGTGGCGGCTATGCCTACTACAAATACGCGCAGAAGCCTTTCATCTACCGCAGTGATGCCACCGTCATCATAAAAGACCCGAGTAATGCGCAGACAACGGCTAGCATGACGACCTACAGCAGCCAGATCAACCGCATCAACATGACAAACGAGATCCTGCAGCTTCGTTCCAAACAGTTGATGGCTGAGGCGGTCAAGGCGCTTGATGCGGACATTGACTATACGATTCCCATCAAGCTGCGCAATGTGGAGCTGTATCGTCTGGCCCCGGTCAAGATGAACATCCTCCGTGACGAGCATACACCGGAGGCATTCCAATTGACGGTCACAACGATAGATGCCAATTCCATCCAGGTGCAACTCACGGACGGCCGCAGTGCAACCGTGGCTTTGGGAGACACGATTCCGATTTACGGAACGAAAGTCGTTTTCACGCCGACCCCTTATTACAATGGAGAAGGTGCTGGAAAGCCGGTTACTATCAGCAAGCGACCTGTCACCAGCGCGGCATTGGGCTATCTGGGACGACTGCGTGTCGTGCAAAGCGAAGGTACCATTCTGCAACTTTCTTTACAGGACTATTCCGTATGGCGTGCCAGTGATATTCTGAACATGCTGATCACCAAATATAATGAGGACGCCATCCGTGAGAAGAACCGCATCGCCGTCAACACGGCCCAATTCATCAACGAGCGCCTGCTTATCATCCAGAGCGAACTGGGCGGGGTGGAAGATGAAATCGCACGGTTCAAAACCTCCGAGCGCATCATGAATGTCGATCAGGCCACCACGCAGTACCTGAACGAGAACAAAGGTTACAATGCGGAAATCGTCAAGGTCGAAACGCAGATCAAACTTGCGGAATACCTGCATGACCACATCACCAACTCATTCCAGTCGTACGAAACCCTCCCTATCAACACAGGGTTGGAGGATACGCGAATCAGCAATGAGATCACCCAATACAACAATCTCATCCTTCAACGTGACCGCCTGCTTGAGGCTTCAAGTGCAGAAAGTCCGGCTGTAAAACAAGTCGAAAACACCCTGCTTCCGTTGAGACAGAATATCCTGGGGTCCATCAATAACCTTTTGACCTCCCTCAATGTAAGACGCAACGAC
>Ga0256405_10004442_pt1 | contig 26156 bp, 16 predicted proteins | sample RumenRJG_02DNA_FD_189096 | JGI IMG/M metagenome (GOLD analysis project Ga0256405, IMG submission 189096) | Bovine rumen microbial communities from Lethbridge, Alberta, Canada - RJG_02 | ecosystem: Host-associated > Mammals > Digestive system > Stomach > Rumen | place: Canada: Alberta... | reverse complement strand
AGAAGGCGTAAAATTCATTAAAATTCCCCGTGTTTTCCCATCAACCCAAAAATGCAGCAAATGCCAAAAAATCAACAAAAACCTCAAAGGAATCGAAAATCTAGGAATAAGGGACTGGAACTGCCCACATTGTCATACACATCATGATCGTGACCTGAATGCAGCTATAAACATCCTAAATAAAGGATTAGAAATCGTAGGGACTACGGTGCAGTAAAAATTTTCCAAAAAAAACTATAATTTTTTTTGGTTTGCGAATCCTCGTCGTCTACACGACGAGGAGGTTCAATTTTAATTAAACACAAGCATATTATGATTTTATATACTATTAAAAAGATACTCTAATAATATAATGATTATTTGGGGGGATTATGATAATTAAACGAAAATTACTATTATTGCTTTTATTTTCTTTTGTTTTTTTAGTTTCTATTTCACTCATTAGTGCTGCGGATTCAAATACAACTGACTTGCAGGTAACCGGCAATGATGAAATTGAATTAGACCAAAGCGATTATTATATGCAAGCAATCGATGAGGATGTTGAATTTGCTCTCAGCGATTTAAATCAGGATAATTTGTCTGAAGATTATCCAGTTCTAAACAGTGAAGATAAAAACAAAACTGAAATTATTGCTGATAATGTCACTACATTTCTTGATGAAGGAAAAATCATTGCAAAACTGATTGATGAATCTGGAAACCCTTTGAAAGGTTATAATATAACTTTGGATTTGGAACATATCCATAGGAATTTTGTAACCAATGAAACTGGAGAGGTTTATTTTGATTTGGATGGTATAAGCTTGGGAGTGGGAAACTACACAGGAATACTTAAGTTTAGTGGAGATGACATTTATAATGGGTCAACTTTAAATATTGATGTTAAAATAAATGTGTTGGATACTAATATTGCTGCTGATAATCTCACATTTACATATAAGGAAATAGGAATCTTATCTGTTTATTTAAAGGATTCCAATGGAAATCCTATTGGCAATGCTACTATTAGGCTTTCACTTAATCCTATTTATGAATCCTTGATAACTAATTCAAGCGGACAAGTTGACTTTAATTTATCCAACAAATTGTCTACAGGAACTTTTGAGGGATATGTTTACTTTGATAAAACCAATAGGTATATGGCATCCAGCATTCCTATAAGGGTGACAGTTGATAAAATTCCAATGCAAATCAATTCCTCTGATATTACTTACACTTATGGTGATGAGAAATATCTGACTGTAACATTAAAGGACAATTATGGCAACCCTATTTCAAATGAAACAGTTTCATTTAAAACAACTGCCAATACAATGACTGGTAAAACTGACGAAAACGGTATAGCTAAATTTTTAATGAATTTGGCTCCTGGTTCTTATAATGCTACAGTCAGCTTTGCCGGAAATAAGACTCATCAGTCAAATTCAACTACTGTACGTATTCTAGTCAATGCATTAAAGGAAAAAATATCCATTAATCAATACAGTTTCACAAGTGTCTACAATGAAGGAAAATATATTACAGTAACATTAAATGATATTTCCGGAAAAGGAATTAGCAATAAACAATTTATTGTTAACTTCAATGGCAAAACCAAAAAATACCTTACAAATGCTAATGGTCAGATTAAATTGCCTATCTCTACTTTAGTTCCTAAAACTTACAAGGTTACAATAAACTTTTTAGGGGATGAAAAATATGAACCGGCATCATTTAATATAACTCTTGTCGTTAAAAAGGCAAAACCTCATTTATTCGCCTCTAAAAAGAAGTTCAATGTTAAAACACATGTCAAAAAGTTTAAGGTAACCTTAAAAAACAATAAGAATAAGGTTATGAAAAAGGTTAAGGTTTATCTTAAGGTCAAAGGCAAGACTTATGTTGTTAAAACCAATAAAAAAGGTCAAGCAATATTTAAACTCACCAAATTGACTAAAAAAGGAACTTACAAGGCAGTCATTACCTATAAAGGAGATAAATGTTACAAAAAAGTTGTCAAAAAAGCAAATATTAAAGTTTGGTAGATGATTTTCATCTACATTTTCCTATTTTTTTCAAATATTTCCAAAAGCAAATTTCCATCATTATTCCAATATCGTTTAGATGAAATTTCATATAATTATCTGCGTTCAAATCTTTGAACCTATAAAATTATGAATGATCTTTATCATTATATTTAATGTTTCATTGAAATCAATAATGATTAATGAGTACATGTAGGATAATTTTATTATATGATTTATGATATAATATTAAACAATGAATGCTCTTGAAAAAACATTGAAATCTGTAAGCGAAAATCCAAAATATATCTTTAGACTAACGATACAAGGGGTATTGGTAGGTATATTTGCAGGATTGATGGTTTGCCTGTATCGATTCCTACTTGCAGGTTCTGAAAATGTTTTAAGAAACTATTTAAGCATAATTCATGGAAATGTATTTTATATCATTTTATTTTTCATAGCTCTGGCTTTAATGGGTCTTTTGATAGACTGGATTACAAGGTGGGAGGTTGATTCGGCTGGAAGCGGAATACCTCAGGTTTATGCTGAAGTCAAGGGGCACATGGAAGCCAATTGGGCAAAGGTTTTGTTTTCAAAAATCGTTGCCGGTGTGCTCACCGCTTTGGGCGGGCTTTCCCTTGGTCCTGAAGGCCCATCTGTTCAGATTGGGGGTATGGCAGGAAAGGGAATTGCAAAGTTATTTAAGGGATCTAAAACCGATGAGTTGAGATTGATTCTAGTGGGTTCTGCAGTGGGTATAACTGCAGCTTTCAATGCACCTCTTGCAGGTGTGATTTTTGTCTTTGAGGAAATCAACCATGGATTTGACAAGACTTTGGTGTTCATCGCATTAGTGTCTGCTATCGTATCCGATTTCATATCAAAGATTATATTCGGCCAATCAACAATACTTAATTTCCCGGTTTTAAACATTCCCCTTGAATCCTATTGGATTTTAATCGTATTGGGACTCGTTATTGGTCTTTTGGGTTATGTTTACAATGTCGGAATGATTAAGTCAAGTGACATTGTAGGTAATCTTAAAATCCCTTCATGGCTTAAGTTCGTATTGGTATTCATGATTTCTGGTGTTGTGGCATTGATGATTCCTGAAATAAGTGACGGAGGACACTTCATGATGGATATGCTGGATGTGGCCATTCCATCACTTGGCGTGTTGCTGTTGCTTTTGGTTTTAAAGTATCTCTTTTCAATGTTTTCATTCTCATCCGGAGCGCCTGGAGGCATATTCCTTCCGATTTTGGTATTGGGAGCATATATCGGTGCGGTATTCGGTTCCATTGTGGTTCCGACATTCGGATGGCAACATGAATTGATATACAGGTTCATAATCATTTCCATGGCAGGATTTTTCGCATCAACTGTAAGGTCTCCAATTACAGGTATTGTGCTTTTAGCGGAAATGTCAGGATCAACAGAATCACTTGTTGCGATGATTATAGTGTCACTGATAGCCTATGTTGTTCCGACCCTTTTGGGAAACGAGCCGATTTACGAGTCATTGTACGATAGGCTACTTTTAAAGAAAAACAGGGAATACGTCAAAAAGCCATCCAAGCATGTGTTATCAGAATATGTTGTGCCTTTGGATTGCAATTTCATCAATTTCAAAATCAAGGACATTCCATTTCCAAAAAATGCAATTGTCGTGTCAGTAATCAGAAATGGCAAATACATTATTCCAACAGAGGACTTTAAAATTCGCTACAGCGACCAGATACATGTTTTGACTGACAGCAATGATTATCCGTTTGTACGTGAAGAAATTGAAGAGTTATTCGGTGATTAAATGAGTTTAATATTTAAAAGAAAAAGCGTTCGAAAATTCACAGATGAAAAGGTTTCAGATGAAAAGATTGAAAACCTTCTTAAAGCGGGCATGCAGGCACCATCATCATGCAATGCGCAGCCTTGGGAATTCATTGTCGTCGATAAGAAGGAAGATAAGGAAGAGATTTCAAAAATGCATAAGTTCGCAACTCCTGCAGCCAATGCATCCCATTTGATTATTACTTTGGGAAATCTCAATGAGGCAAAGGTCATTGGAATGATAGAGCAGGACCTTGGAGCATGCAATGAAAACATACTGCTTCAGGCAACCCATGAGGGATTGGGTGCAGTGTGGTTAGGTTTTCACCCAATAGAAGACCGCACCTTGAAATTGAAAGAGTATCTGAATATTCCGGACTATTGCATACCGTTTTCGGTAATTTGTGTTGGATATCCTAAAGAGCAAGGCAAAGTCAATCTCCGATATGATGAGTCTAAAGTTCATTTTGACAGGTATTAGCTGATTAATGGCACAATAATGTTTTAATGTTATTATAAATTTGAATAATTGTCCATTGTTAAATATCTTAATCAATGAGTTTCAATCAATTTTATATACTGATTTTAATATAATTAATATTGATTGATTTTTAAAAAAGAGGATGAGTATGGTTAAAATTCACTTGTATGATTTTGAACATTTGAATACAACTACGGAAAGTATTTACGAATTGGGAGACTTTAACCTCCTGATCGTCCTTAAGGACGGTAAAAACTTAACCAGTTGGGATGATGTTGAAAATAAGGAAGATATCATATTCATAAGTGAAGATTTATTCGGCCAAACATCACTTGAAGCCAGATACAAGGGCATGAAAAACCTCAGGGCAATCGTTACATTTGGAGTGGGAAACGTCATAAGCTTAAAGGAACTGTTTTCAGGCTGCGAGTCCCTGGAGGAAATTTCAACACTTTCATCATGGGATGTCAGTGGAGTTCAGGATATCAGTTTCATGTTTAATGGCTGCAAAAGCTTATCCGATATTTCAGCCTTAAGAAAATGGAAAACTTCCAATGTGATAAGCATTTCTAGAATGTTTTCAGGTTGCGAATCATTACAGGACATTTCAGCTTTGGAAAATTGGGACGTCAGCAATGTAAAGGACATGTATTATCTTTTTGCTTATTGCAGTAGTCTAACAGACATTTCTGCTTTGGAGAATTGGGATGTCAGCAATGTGATGGATATGGGATGCTTATTTGATTTCTGCACATCTCTTGAAGACATTTCACCGTTGTCAAAATGGGATTTGTCAAATGTATTTAATATTACTGCATTGTTCAGGGGTTGTGTAAGTTTAAAGGACATTTCACCGTTGTCAAAATGGGATTTGTCCAAAATGACTCAAAACAAGGCATTGCTTTCAGTATTCTCATATTGTACAAACTTGAGAAATATATCTCCATTGAAAAAATGGGACGTTTCAAACATTACCCGTATGAGCGGCTTGTTTGAAGGCTGTACTGCTTTGAGGGATGCTTCAGCTTTGAAAAAATGGGATGTAAGCAATGTGGCCTCATTGGATTTCCTGTTTAGGGAATGTAGCTCCTTATCAGACATCAGTCATTTTAAATCATGGAATATTGAGAATGTAGAATCTGTAAAAGGAATGCTGGACAGCTGCACTGATTTGATGGACGTTTCACCTTTGAAAAAATGGGACGTTTCCAATATTAAGTCATTTAATAAGCTATTTTTTAATTGCATTTCCTTAACTGATGTTTCCAGCTTAAATGATTGGAAAATATCAAATGACGCCTCTATTAAATCTATTTTTGACAAATGTGACTCATTAGAGGAATATCCCGGATGGTTTAAGATGGCCGTTATGAATGATGATGAAGTCGATGTTGAAATTCGAAATAAGATTATAAATGATTTGGATGAGTCATTCTTTAAGACACATGATTTCAATAGTTTAGATGAGGACACACAATTGTTCATGGTTGCAGCATTGAAAAATCAGTCAATCTTGGCTCATATTGCTGAAAGGTCCAATAATCGGTTCATGCAGGAAAAGGCTCTTGAAAGAATCACCGATGAGGAAATTTTAACCAATATAGTTTTAAATGATCACAACTGTGACATATCAAGGCAAAACGGTGAGCTGAAATCCTATTTCTACAATAGGGAAAAAGCCCTATTGAAAATTAAAAACAAGGCCTTTCTAATGAAAATAGCCAAACAGCTACCTCATATTCTTCAGAATTTCGCTCATATAGTGGACTATATTGACACTGATGAGGAATGGACTGATATAGTGCTGAATGCAAAGTCTCAGCATATCCGCATATTTGCGCTGGCAAATATCAAATCCGCCAATTCTTTTGAAAGAATCATTGCTGAAAGTGATGATGAACAGCTAATCAAAGTTGCCCAAATAAATATTCCAAAATCCGAAGCAAAAGATTTAGAAGAAGAATAATTATTGTCTTTTTTTGCAAAATTCATTTAGTCAAATATAAATAAGAATAACAATAAATTTTTACACAATAACTTAATGATTTAAGTTAAATTTTTTAGAGGTTAAAACTATGGTAAGTGTAAACGTAGAAGCTAAAAAAACCGTAGATGTAATGATTGAAAAAGCAGATGAATTAAACATTGCTGTTTCAACCTTAGATAATGGTGCTACCGTTATCGATTGTGGTGTGAATGTAGATGGAAGTTTCAAAGCAGGAGAACTTTATACTAAAGTTTGTCTTGGTGGACTTGCAGATGTTGGAATTTCAATTCCAGGAGACTTATCTGAAAAATTCGCACTTCCTTCAGTAAAGATTAAAACTGACTCACCTTCTATTTCAACCTTAGGTTCCCAAAAAGCAGGTTGGTCCGTATCTGTCGGTGATTTCTTTGCATTAGGTTCAGGACCTGCAAGAGCAATCGCATTAAAACCAGCAGAAACCTATGAGGAAATAGGCTATGAAGACAAAGATGCTGATTTAGCAATCTTAACACTCGAAGCTGATGTATTGCCTGGTGACGATGTTGCTCAATACATTGCAGATGAATGTGATGTTGACGTTAAAAATGTTTACTTATTAGTGGCTCCAACTTCATCTCTCGTTGGATCAATCCAAATTTCCGGAAGAGTTGTTGAAAACGGAACCTACAAAATGTTAGAATTTATCAAGTTCGACGTAACCAAGGTTAAACATGCAGCAGGTATTGCACCTATCGCACCTGTTGACCCAGATGGACTTAAAGCTATGGGTAAGACCAACGATGCAGTATTGTTCGGTGGAAGAACCTACTACTATGTTGAATCTGAAGAAGGTGATGACATTGCTGATGTTGCAGCTCAATTACCATCTTCCGCAGCTGATGGATATGGTAAACCATTCTTTGATGTATTTAAAGAAGCTGGATTTGACTTCTACCAAATCGACAAAGGAATGTTTGCTCCTGCAGAAGTAGTAATCAACGATTTAACTACCGGTAAAATTTATAAGGAAGGATTTGTTAACGCAGACTTACTCAAAAAATCCTTCGGTGTAGATGAATAGATTCATTCATCTATTTTCTTTTCTTTTTTTTAATCCCAGATTCACCATAACCATTATATAACAGTAGCGTTAATAGTAAATAGAGGTGAATTTCATGGAAATATTTGAAATTTTGAAAGATTCCGTAAAATATCCGTTCACGGATATAAAAATGTTATTGATTATTGGAGTAATCCTTATTGTAGGCTCAATTTTAGATTCAATAGGCGCTTACGTTGACAATGGTGCAGTAGTGATTTTGGGAATGATCGTATCATTAGTGCTAAGCATACTTGTCATGGGCTATTCCCTGGACATATTCAAGTTCGCCATAGACTTGGATGATGGCATTCCTCAATTGGATGTCGAAAGCAATCTTAAAAATGGGCTTAAAGTGTTGATTGTAACAATCATCTATTATATCATTCCGGCCATAATAACTGCAGTTGTAGCCATTGCAACCTCAGGTTTTGCAATCACCAAACTCGCAAGTCTGAATAATATAAACAATGCAACAGCGGCCGAAGCTGCAACTCAAATCTTCACACCTGATTTCATAGCAGCAATTGGAATAGTTGTGGTTATTGCAATCGTGTTTTATATCATATTCACACTACTTTCTCTTATGGGCGAAGCCAGATTGGCAAAAACCGGCAGCATCGACAATGCGATAAGTTTCCGCCAATCATACAGTGACTTGAAAGAAATCGGCATCGGTAAAACATTGGCATTATTGATATTGCTGTTAATTGTAGTTGCAATAGTCGTTTTCATAATGATGTTGATTAGTTTAATCCCTATTGCAGGAATTTTGATTGCCACATTGATAGGAGCGCCATTCATGGTATTCATGCAAAATAGGGCATACGGATTACTATATTCTGAAATAGCTTAAATTTATTTTAAGCTATCTTTATATTTTTTTTACAGTCAAGCAAATTTTTTTAAAAAACCTTTTTAACTATAACAATTATAAATTATATTATTGGAGATGTTATTTATGACTGATTTAAAAGGTACAAAAACTGAAGCAAACTTACAAGCAGCATTCGCTGGTGAGTCCCAAGCACATACTAAATACCAATACTTCGCTGCAAAAGCAAAAGAAGAAGGCTATGTTCAAATCCACGATATATTCATGGAAACTTCCAAAAACGAAAGAGAACACGCTAAAATCTGGTACAAATTATTGCATGATGAAGAAATTCCAGACACAATAGCAAACCTCAACGCTGCAGCAGATGGTGAAAACGAAGAATGGACTGCAATGTACAAAGAATTTGCAGAAACCGCTAAAGAAGAAGGTTTCCCAATGATTGCATTCTTATTTGAAAAAGTAGGAGCAATCGAAAAAGAACACGAAGAAAGATACAGAACCTTACTTGCAAATGTTGAAGAAGATAAAGTATTCAACAAAGATGAAGAAATCGAATGGAAATGTGAAAACTGTGGATTTGTTTTCTCAGGTCCTAACGCACCTGAAAAATGTCCTGTATGTGGACTTCCAAAAGCACATTTCGAAGAAAGAGCAACTAACTTCAAATAAGCTCTTTTAACTTTTTTTATTTTTTTACTTTTTTTAATATTTTCCTGTGATTGCATGAACAAGATGGTCGTATTTTACATTAAGCATAAGAATCTTCCTCACATTTCAATCAAAGGGCTGATTGATGCTGATTATCTGCTTGATGAGGAAGCGAAGCAGTTTGCTGAGGGAATAATCCAATATTATCAGGGAGATGATTTAAGATGGGAATTTCCGGTAAATCCTTTCATGAAGGATACAAAAATCTGGAGAGAATACGAGAAGTTCAGAGAAATCGTGATAAACAATGAAAAGGATTTCGCATGTGAGGTTTTTAGGGGAGATAAAAGTCAAACCACTATGCATTATGGTGAAATGGTAATAATACGAGATGTTCTTACTTGGTAATATTAAAAATTCACTTAAAATTTAGTTATAACTAAACAAAGAAATATTTAAATATAAATTATTGAATAATATAATTCTAACGGAGATGAAATTATGGCAGATTTAAAAGGAACTAAAACTGAAGAAAATTTAAAAGCAGCACTTGCTGGTGAATCCCAAGCACGTGTAAAATACGAATTTTACGCTTCTCAAGCTAAAAAAGACGGTTATGTTGAAATCAAAGAAATTTTCCAAGAATCATCCGACAATGAAAAAGAACACGCTAAAATTTGGTTCAAATTATTAAACGGTGGAGGAGTACCTGACACCTTAACCAACTTAGCAGATGCAGCAGCAGGTGAAAATCACGAATGGACCACAATGTATAAGGAATTCGCTGAAACCGCACGTGAAGAAGGTTTCGACGACATTGCTGACTTGTTCGATGCAGCAGGTGCAACCGAAAAAGCACACGAAGACAGATACAATGCATTGTCCGATAAAATCAAAGCTGATAAAGTATTCAAAAAAGATGAAGAAATCGCATGGAAATGTAACAACTGTGGATACATCCATTATGGTAAGGAAGCTCCAGAAGTTTGCCCATTATGTGATCACCCACAAGCACACTTCAGAAAACAAGATACTAGTTACATCTAGTTTCTTTACTTTTTTTATTTTTTGTAACCAAACACTCACCAAAACTTTTTATATTATAAAAAAGCCTTTTAATTTCACGGAGTTGATAAAATGACTAAATTAAAAGGCTCTAAAACAGAACAAAATTTAATGACAGCACTTCAAGGTGAAGCATTTGCTCATATGAAATATGAATATTATGCTTCTCAGGCTAAAAAAGACGGATTTGTTGAAATCCAGGATATTTTCCTTGAAACCTCAGCAAATGAAAAGGAACATGGAAAAGTATGGTTCAAATTGCTTCATGAAGGCGAAATCCCTGATACCGTAACCAACCTTATGGAATCAATGGAAGTCGAGCAATATGAATGGAGTGACATGTACAAGAATTTTGCAAAAACCGCTCATGAAGAAGGTTTTGATGATATTGCAGAGTTATTTGAGTTAACCTCCACTGTTGAAAAGGCTCATGAAGAGCGATACAAGACACTAGCCGAAAACATTGAAAAGAATAATGTGTTTAAAAAGCCTAAGGAAATTGTTTGGAAATGCAATAACTGCGGATACCTGCACAATGGCAAGGAGGCTCCTGAAGTCTGTCCACTGTGTGATCATCCGCAGGCACACTACAGAAAACTGACAAGGGGTTATGAATAACCCTATTTTTAATTTTTTAGAAAAGTATTTATGTTGTGACAATCTAATGTTATCTTAAAAAAGTGATATTTATGATTGAAAACAACATTTGTCTTTTAACAGATAGTTATAAGGTAACTCATCACTATTTCTATCCAAAAGGCACTGAAAAGATTTATTCATACCTTGAAAGCAGAGTTGGTGCTGAGTTCAACAAAACAATTTTTTACGGACTTCAATATATTATTAAAAAATATCTTGAAGGACAAATTGTCACTCAAGATAAGATTGATGAAGCAGATAATCTTATCTCAGCACATATCGGCCCAGGCATCTTTAACAAGGAAGGTTGGCAATATATTTTAGACGAACATGACGGTAAATTGCCAATTGAGATTAAAGCTGTGGCTGAAGGAACACCTGTTGATGTAAGCAATGTCCTGATGACAGTTGAAAACACAGATAAAAAATCATATTGGCTTGTAAATTACCTGGAATCCTTGTTGCTGCAGGTTTGGTATCCTTCAACTGTTGCCACATTGTCTGCTGAGGTAAGAAAACTGTGCAATTTCTATCTTGATGTCACAGGTTCCGAAAAGAACAATCTTGACTTTATGCTGCATGATTTCGGTTATCGTGGAGCAACTTCTACTGAATCATCAATGCTTTCCGGTTCAGCGCATCTGTTGAGTTTCAGCGGTACAGACACAATCCCTGCACTGACAATACCTGAAAACTACTACAATGATTCAAACCTTTATGGGTACAGTGTTCAGGCAACAGAGCACAGTGTAATGACATCCCTTGGCCCGGAAGGTGAAATCGACCAGATATTGAATGTTATTGACAAGGCAAAAGACGGAGTCTTGTCAATGGTTATAGATTCATATAACTACCGTAACTTCCTCACAGAAGCGGGAAAATCAGGATCTGATTTGAATGAGGCAATTCTGAATTTCCTTGATGGTGAAGACAATAAGGTCGTATTCAGGCCGGACAGCGGTGAACCTGTATCAACCACCATTGACTGTCTGAATTTGCTTTCAGATGGTTTTGGAAGTCATTTGACCGATAAGGGATATAAGGTGTTTGACTTAAACATTGGACTGTTGTGGGGAGACGGATTGAACTATCAAAAAATCCGTGACATACTCTTTGCCATGAAATCAAACGGTTGGGCAGCGCAAAACATCATATTCGGTATGGGTGGAGGACTCCATACTTCAGTAACTCGTGACACTCAAAGAAATGCATTCAAGTGCTCAGCACAATTGCGTGATGGCCAATGGCATGACATCTTTAAAAATCCGCTTGATTCAAGTAAGAAATCAAAAACTGGTAGGTTTAAATTGGTTAAAGAGAATGATTCATTCAGAACCATTCCGATTGATGGTGATGGTGATGATTATCTCCAGCCAGTATTTAAAAATGGGGAACTCTTAATTGATGAGAAATACATTAATATCAAACAGAGGGCATTGAACTATTCAAGCAGGTGAAAATGAATTCTCAGTCCCTGTAAGTTATATGTTATGCTGGATTGAGTGAGTTTATTAATTAATGAAAATTTCATTAATTAATTTTTTTCTTTTTTTGCAATTTTGATTTTATTGAGTCATTTAGTTTTTTTCAAATACTATTTATATTATAAAAACAATAGATATTAATATTCTATACATTTCACTAATTATCTGTGTTTAATTTGGTGTAATGGGGGAAATTTTTAGATGAAAGTAAAAAATATCGCACTCTTGTCAATATTGATGGTATTATTAATTGCAATCCCAGTCAGTTTTGCAGTTGACAATAGCACACTCAACAATACTGATGTATTAGCTGAGGATTATTATTTTGATGCCAATATTGATACTGATGATGGAAACGGGACAATATATAATCCTTATAAGGAATTAACTACCTCTAAAATCACTGATAATTCCGTAATTCACTTGTCCAGCGGAGAGTATGATCTTAAGGGCAGTTCTAAAACAATTAATAATGTAACAATCATTGGTGAAAATGCTCAAAACACATTTATCAAGAATGCAAAGTTCACTGTCTCCACTTCATTGACTCTTTATAATGTTACATTTATTTCTTCAACATTTTCCAATAATGGAGACTTAACTGCCATAAACACAGTATTTAAAGGCTCTTCCTCTTCAAACGGAGGAGTAATGTATTCTCAAAATAATATTGACATTTCCAATTGCAGCTTTATTGATAATTTCGCTCAATTTGGTGGGACCATATATATTAAAGATGGTAAACTGTCAATCAAAGATTCAGTATTCCTGAACAACCATGCATCAATGTTTGGAGGAGCAATATTTTCAATCAACTCCAATGTAAATTTAAATAATGTTTCTGGAAAAGATAACAAGGCAAAATACGATGGAGGATTCGTATACTCATTATATGGCTCATTTGTAATGAACAATTCAACTTTTGAAAACAATAGTGCGGACAATGGTGCTGTAGCATATGTTGACCATGCCACATATGATGTCATAAGAAACAATAAGTTTATTGCTAATTCTCCCGATTCTATTGGAGTTATATATTCAGTATACAATTTTAACTCAACCATTGAGGATAACCAATTGTCTGGTGGCGGGCTGTATGAGACCATTAAGCCAAACATGTTCATCGGAAGCGGAAATTATACAATGTATCATTATAATGAAGTTGAAATTACCGACATTCCATCCAAATACAACCTGAATGATTTGGGATATGTGACTTCCGTTAAAAATCAGGGAAGCAATGGAAATTGCTGGGCATTTGCAACATTGGCCACTCTTGAATCATGCATTCTAAAGGCATTGGGTGACGACTTTGATTTATCAGAATCCAATCTTAAAAATGTTTTCGGTAACTATGGAGATTATGGTTGGACTTATGAAACCAACAAAGGTGGTGTGGCTTCAATGGGTTACAACTACCTGATTAGTTGGTTAGGTCCAGTTTTAGAGGTTGATGACCCATATATTATCAATAGTATTTTTTCAAGGGTGATGGGTAGCATAATGCATGTTCAAAATGTTCTTTTCATTCAAAGAAAGAATTTATCCGATATTGACAGTGTCAAAAAGATTATCATGACCTATGGTGCGGTATACTCACAAATCAATAAGTTATCCGGAACTTACCAATACTATGATGGGGGAATTAATGCAAATCATGCTATTACAATCGTCGGATGGGATGATGAGTTGACATTTTCAGGAGCTCCTGCAAAGGGAGGATGGATTTATAAAAACAGCTGGGGTCCAAATTCAGGTGATCATGGTTATTATTATGCATCATATTATGACACTTCTGTTTTGCCTGTGGGAAAAACTGATGCTGCATTCACATTCATATTAAACGATACAATTAGATTTGACAAGAATTACCAATATGATATTCAGGGAAAGTCTGATTTCTTTGTAAACTCATCAAACACTGTCTGGTACAAAAATAAATTCATATCAACTGATGATGAATATTTGACAGCGGTTTCAACAATATTTGAAAAACAAACCGATTACACTTTCTCAATTTATGTCAATGGCGAATTTAAATTATCCCAAAGCGGATCTTCAAAACCTGGTTACTATACTTTAAATTTAAACGAGTTCATTCCGTTAAATGTTGGAGATGTATTTGAAGTTGTATTCAAGATTGTAGTTGATAATGAAGCTGCATTTCCAATTTCTGAGCAAGTCAGTTTCATGAAATGTTTGTATGATGCAAATACCTCATTTTTAAGCTATGATGGTGAAAATTGGGTGGACTTATACAATTTAACTTGGACTTATCCGTCACATACCTACAATTCACAGGTTGCATGCATAAAGGCATTCACAATTTTAAATCCAATTGGCACTTCTATAAAATTGGACATTGAAAATATCCAAGACAACAAATGCGATGTCATAGCTACAGTTTACAATGAATGGGGCTACATTGTAAATATGGGTGAGATCACCTTCAATATTCATGATCAAAATTACACAGTTCATATAGCCAACGGTTTTGCAAGATTAGCTAACGTCTCTTTAAATTATGGCTTAAATGAATTTTTAGCTCAATTCAACTGTTTAGGATACATTGCTTCAAATGATTCTGTTGTGGTTTCCATTTCAAAATTGGATACTACCATGAGTTTATCTGTAATGAATAATGACAACCCGATTATAATTCAAGCGATTATTAAGGATAGCAATAATAATCTGGTCCAATCAGGTCATGTCATTTTCAATATTGAGGGTGAAAATTACACATTTGAAGTGGTTGGCGGCAAAGTAAATGTGCTTCACATGTTTAAAACATTTGGATTAGCCAACATTACAGCTTATTATTTAGATGACTATGCATACAATCCGTCAAATTGCTCCATTTCACACTATGTGCCACTAAGGAACACTACTCTTAATTTGACCATTTCAAACAATCGAAATAATATTGAAATCACTGCTGTTGTCAAGGATTTTGAAGGCTACCCGATTGGTATGGGTAATGTAACCTTTAGATTTGACGGCAAAGCAATAACAATTAATCTTTTAAATGGATCTGCCAGTTTGAACTACATTTTCCAAAAAGAAGGTTTATATAACATTTCCGCAGAATTTAATGGAATATATACTTACAATTCATCAAAAAACAATTCAACAATTAACATTTCGTTTATTAATACTAGACTGGTTCTTGATATCAATAGTAATCATAATCCAGTTGAAATTATTGCTCATGTCTATGATGAGGAAGACAATCCTGTGGATATGGGTACTGTAACATTCAAAATTGAAGGTAAAAATTACAGGGTCAATGTTGCTGATGGTGTTGCTAAAGTAACACACATATTCAAGAATATGGGAAATAATAATGTTTCAGCCAGTTATGCGGGAAACTATTTATATGATTCCTCCAATACTTCTGAAATATTTAATATCTCCAAAATCAATGCAGAACTGTCATTGTCCATTTTAAAGAATCTGAATAATGTAACAGTCATTGTTACTTCTTCAGTACCGATGAATAATGAATATGTCTCAATTTTAATAAACAATAATGTTTATCATGTGAAATTCCAGAATTCAAAGGCAACAGTTTCATTGAATAATTTAAAGAATGGAAATTATTCCGTCAATACCTTATTTAGCAGCGACATTTATGAGGCTTCAAATGTTAATGGAAGTTTTATGGTCTTTAATTATATCACCGTTTTGGAAGTTTCTCAAAAAGAATTCTATTATGGGGATAACATTTTCGAAGTAACCTTAAAAAGCACTGCGGGTGATTTAATTAAAGATGAAGAAATAATACTTGTAGTGGGCGAAAGAACATTTAGAAATAAGACCAATGAACTGGGCGTTGCATCATTTTTAATCAACCTTAATTTCAACGATAATCATTTTGATGTTTACTATGAGGGTGATGAGGATTATAACAAATCCTACACTAACGGAAATATCCATGTTGATTCAACTATATTCTCCCAGGATGCAACAAAGACATATAATTCCAATTATGAATTCAGGTTGCTTGACAGCTATGGAAACTCATTGGCTAACAGGGATGTTCAAGTGTATGTCAATTATCAACTTCATAATCTTAAAAGCGATAACAACGGTATTGTCAAGTTGCCTATAATGCTAAACCCAGGTAGTTACAGTATCTTAATCACCAATCCGTTCAATGACGAGACTAAAACTCAAAATATTAATGTTGTCAACAGAATTGTTGAATATAATGCACTTACAATGTATTATGGTTCCGGAAAATATTATAAAGTGAAAGTTCTTGATGATAATGGCAACATTGCAAGCGGATTAAAGGTCACTTTCACAATTAACAATAGAGATTATACAAGAACAACAGACAATAACGGTTATGCTTCACTGAAAATTTCATTAAAACCTGGAACATACACTATAACTGCCAATTATAAAGGATTTAAGGTATCAAATAAAGTTAAAGTCAAATCCACAATAATTACCAAAAATATTAAAGTCAAAAGGGGTAAAACCATCAAATTCACTGTTAAGCTTGTAAACAAAAATGGTAAAATCCTTAAAAACAAAAAAATCACCATTAAATTCAAAGGCAAAACCTATAAGGTCAAAACCAACAAGAAAGGAAAAGCTGTTTTAAAAATCACTAAGAAATACAAAAAAGGAAAATATACAATCACTTCCAAATATGGGAAGTTAACAATAAAAAATAAGATAACAATAAGGTAATCAAATACCTTATTTATTTGCTTTAATCAATTTGCGGGCAGCTTTCAAGTCAGTGTTGTAGATATGCCCGGAGGTTGAGTGGTAGTGAACTCCACCAAAGTTTAATTTTTCGCCTATGATTTCCTTGTTGACCTCTTCTTTCATTTTGAGCCCCAAATATGCGATGAAAAACATGTTTGAGTAGAATGCTCCGAAAATGTCATTGCTTCTGAAAATGCAGTGGATTGTAAGCTCGTTGTCACGCACGATGCATTGCAGGAACTGAAGGCATGGGATATCTTCACGGTCTGCATCCAGTTGAGGGTCAATTGTAACTGCAACTGCACGGTTTGAACCTGTTGCGGTCAATATCCTTTGTTTCATGGTATTAAATTGGTCAATGTCAAAATGAGCATATATACGGTTTGGGTAAGTGTATACGAATCCTTGGTCGTCAGGGTTTTCAGCGGATTTCACATATTCGTATAAGGCATCGCTTTTGATAGGACATCCTTCCATATCGAATTTTCCAGACTTGATATCGTTCAGCAATTGTTCGGGAGTGTAGTGCTGGTATTTTGCTCTGAATTTCAAGTTAAACGGATCATCGATTATGTAAAAGTTCCCTAAACTTTCCACTAAATGATGATTTGAGTCCTTGTATGTTTCTTTACCTGTTTTTAAGATTTTATCTACAAAATCCAGGTAGCATTGATTAATTGTTAACATGATAAAACATTCCTTTTAAATTATATTTTACTATGTTTTGCATGATATATATTTTTAATCAATTATTAACTTTTGAAGATTTTTTAGCGATATTTTATATTATATATATTATATTCTAATTTTAGTTAAAACATTGTTTAATTATTCGGGTTTTCATTAACTTTTAAGTTAAATGTAAATTTATATAATATGACGGTTAGAAATATATATCATGACTATATTGTCGTGAGTGTAGTTAAAAATTTAAAAGGGGGTGAAAATAGGTGAAAAAGGCGACGACTTTAATAATGTTTTCAATACTCATGGTTTTAATATCCATGGCATGCGTTTGTGCTGATGAAAATGTCACTTGTAATGATATCTTGGAAGTTGACGACGCTGTTGGAGAGGAGATTATATGTGATTCTCAAACCGGAACATTTGATGATCTATCAGAGTTAATTAATGGGGATAGTGATGTTATAGAGTTGAATTCTGATTATAAGTACTCTTCTACGGATTCTGTTGCTAAGGGTGGAATTACTATTAACAGACCTTTGACTATTAATGGTAATGGCCACACTATCAATGCTTCAAATTCTGTAAGGATATTTCTTGTCAACTCATCTAACGTCATTTTAAACAACATTAATTTCATAAATGGATATTCAACAGGAAGTGGTGGTGCAATTGGTGCCAATGAATTTGAAAATTTAACAATAAGTAATTGTAATTTCTCAAAAAACTCTGCACAATTTGGAGGGGCTGTTTTAAGTAGTGCAAGTTATACTAAAATCACTAATTGTAACTTCAATGACAATCATGCTGACGCTTCAGGTGGTGCGGCATATATTGGAGGTAAGGAAAGCGTAATAGACAATTCCCGTTTCACTTCAAATGATGCTGTGTCTGAAGATGTAGGGTATGGTGGTGCAGTTTACTTTACTGGAAGTGATGGATTGGTCAACAATACCATTTTTGATTCTAATTATGCCCTTGCAAGTGCTGGAGCATTAAATGTGAGAGGAGCTAGATTAAAAATCAACAATGCCACATTTACCAATAATGAAGCAACATTCGGTGGTTCAATTTTCTCATCAGCTTCATATACAAATATTGACAATTCCACTTTCGATGAAAACACAGCATCAAGGTTTGGTGGAGCAATATACTTCTATGCAAGTTATCCAACCGTTACAAACACTAAATTCAGTTCAAATGAGGTAACTGGAGGTAGTGGTGGAGCAATATATTCTGATGACAGGTACAATGTATATAAAAACAATACTTTTGAAAATAATAAAGCAAATGCTGCTGGAGGTGCTTTAGCTTTAATTGGCGCTTCTTATGCAAAAGTTGAAGATTGTATTTTTGATTCAAATAGTGTGATTCATCACGGGGGAGGAATATATTCAACCTCTTACGGATGTGATATAAACAATTCAACATTTGTTAACGGTTACGCTGCATCAGGTGCTGGTGTGTACATGGTATATTCGGAAACAAACACAAACAGTTACTCCAATGCAAATATTAGAAACTCCAGGTTCATCAACAACACTGCCCGTTATGGTGGTGCGGGAGTAAGTGCAACTTCACATGCAACAATCAGCGATTCAGAATTTAGTGGAAATTCCGCTGGAAATTACGGTGGTGCAGTTGACTTGACCCATGCGAAAATGGTGAACTCCACACTTACAAACAATAGTGCAATTTACGGAGGAGCTATTTATATACATGAATCCGATGTCATAAACTCAACATTCAATGACAATACTGCCGAGCAGGGAAATGCAATCTATATCTTGAATTCATCAAATCTGCAAGGCAATGACGTATTAGATGAGGATGTTTACCTATATGATGACGATTATCCTGGAAGGGTTGTAAGTAATACACATCATATTCAAAGTTTAATGACAACAGATCAGGGTTTCTTTGCATATTGTTCCGAAAGATATAATTTAAGTCCTTACGCTGGTGTATATGACGGTTCTCTTGAGAAACTGAAAAACTCAATCAACCACCAGCCTGTTGCGGATTACCTTAAAATCTTGATATATTACTATGTTGATAACTTTGAGGATTTGAGAAAATATGATTTCGCAAATTATGTCTGGGCATTCACTGACTATGAATATTGGAATTCAACAAATCCGGTTGTCAAGGAAGTTGTAAGGCTATATGATTCAGGACTTAGAGTTTCATCAGAAAACGGCTGTAAGGTATTGCCGAACGGCACATTGATGTACTTTAATTTCTCATCTCTGGTTACACCATCAGGTGAGCAAAACCTGTTCCTGTTCAAGTTCTGGAACGAGGATGTCATTAATGAGACTTTAACCAAAGAGGCATTAATCAACAAGACAGTTTGTCTTGGGGATACGGTGGAGTATAGAATCGTTATCAACAATAAAGGTTCATCTCCGGTCTATGACAATTGGGTTGAGGATAATGACTATTCCGAAGGATTGGTCTATAAGACATGGAGGGCAGAAGTCGGAAATTGGACATATAACGAAAAATCCGGTCGCTGGCATTTGGATGTTTTACAGCCTGGCCAATCAGCATCAATCATATTGACCTTTGGAGTGACCCTTGAGGGATTGCTCTACAATAATGCGACATCCGGTTTAGGCGTTACCGATGTTTCCAACAGTAGTGCAGGTTTTAAAGCTTACCACAGGAACATGACTGTTGAAAAGAAAACAGTAACTCCTCAAGTTGAAATCGGAAATCAGGCAATATTTGAGATTATTGTAAGAAACACAGGAGATATCGATTTGGATAATGTTTTCGTTTGTGAAAGCGAGTATGACTCTGGTCTTGTCTATGTTGATTTCATCTCAAAAGTCGGAACATGGAAACATAGTTTGACTGAAAACGGAAAACACAAGTTTACATTGGCCGATGTGCTTGAAATAGATGATTCAGCCAGTTTTAGAGTAATCTTTAAGACCACTCGTACAGGAAACTTTTCAAACACGGTCACTGCAGGATACAATGACACAGTTGTTTCAAACTCAACTAATACAACAGAGGTTTCAGGAAACAACAGTACAGAGGACAACAAAACCTCAGATAAATCAACTAAAGACAATAAAACAACAGAAAAAACTGAGGAAAATGGTTCTGATGATAAGCACAGTGCTGTTTTGAAAAAGGAAATTGATGAAAAAGCTACCGGAAATCCATTATTGGTTTTAGTTTTAGCTTTAATATTGATACCATTGAGAAGATTTAAAAAATAAATCTTCCACTTTTTTTTATTTTTTTTGAATATTTTTTATTAATGTAAATATTTTAGTAAATAATATAATATTTATAAATAAATTTAAACATTATATTAAATTATCAATTTTAATTTAAACATTCATTTGTTTATTTTATTTTTCTTGGCTCTTATGTTAACTTTAAATTTATATAGTGCATTGGCCAAATATATATCTACTATATATCTTGTCTTGAGTATAGTTATAAGCTTAAAAGGGGGTGAAAAACAGGTGATCAACAAGACAAAACTATTGATTATTGCATTATTGGTATTGTTCATATCAATTGGTGCGGTTTGCGCTCAGGAAAATGCTACTGTAAGTGATATTGTTGAAATTGATGATGTTTCTGACATTTCTGATGTTGAAACTCCTATAGTGGGTCAGGAACAAACAGAAGAGGTTTTATCTGATGGTGAAGTTGGAACTTTCAGAGAACTGTCTGATTTAATTTCTTCAAGTCCGAGTAAAAGTACTATAAATTTAACTAAGGATTATAAACGCCTTTCAAGTGAGGGCTATAGTTATGGAATTGCTATTAATAAACAAATAACCATTAATGGTAATGGCCATACTATTGATGCTTCTAATGGCGCTAGAATTTTTAGTGTTACCGGATCTAATGTGGTTTTAAATAATATTACTTTGACCCATGCCAATGGTGATGTGGGTGTAGGAATTTTGGCTTCTGGAAACAATTTTAAAATTACTGATTCAACATTTAAGGAGATTACCGGAAGTGGTGCTTCAGCGCTTTATATTACCGGAGACAATTCTAGAGTAATAAATTGTTACTTTGTTGACAATAAAGCAACTAATCAGTATGCTGCAGCATTATTCTTACAGGGACTGTATGGAAAAGTTATCAATTCAACATTTACTCACAATATTGCTAGTACTCGTTCAACACAAATGTATAATGATGGAGGTGCACTATATGTTTTTGGTAATTATGCAACAGTTGATGGCTGTAATTTTATAAACAATATTCAACTATTGACAGGTGGCGGTGCTCTTTACATTGGTGGGGCAAGGGGTGTCTTAAAAAACTGTAATTTTATCAATAATTCTGCTGTAAACTCTCATGGAGGTGGAGCCTCAATTTTAGGTCCTGGATGGACTATTTTCAATAACGTTTTTGAGAATAATACTGCTTCCACCAGAGGTGGAGGTTTGTATTACAATGCAGAAAACGGTAAATTATACAATTTGACATTCATTAATAACACTGCCCATATGGGTGGTGGAGCACATCTTGCATTTGATTATTATCAAAGAACTGATATTAATAATGCATGGTCCACATTATCTGATTCAACATTCACTAATAATCATGCAATATATGGTGGCGGAGCATTGAATGTTATTTCCCATTTTAAAGTAGATAATTGTGAATTTATAAATAATTCCGCTAATAATTATGGGGGTGCAGTAAGTACTGGTTATTCAAGCATAGCAAATTCAAGGTTTATAAATAATACTGCCTCATTCGGTGGAGGTGTATTTTCATATGCTTCTGAAATTTCAAATTCTGATTTCAGTGATAATCATGCAAATGCCGGAAATTCTATTTATGTTGTTACTGAATCATCTTTGATCAATAATAAGGGTGATGATGATGCTTTTAGTAAACCTGCAATTCCAGGGGGCCAAATTACTGGTTCTCATGAAGTTCAACATATGCTTGTGACAAAAAGCGGATATTACGGTTTCTGTTCTGAGTTGTATAATGGAAATCCTTATACTGGTGTGTATGATGATACAATAGATTTCATAAAAAATGCAATCAACGGCCAGCCTGTAAAGGAATATTTGAAAATATTGATTTATCGCTTTTTAGATAATTTCGATGACTTGAAAAGGACAGGTTTCCATAATTATGTCTGGGCATTTACTGACCATGAATATTGGAATTCAAATGATCCGGTAGTTAAGAATGTAGTTGAGTTATATAATTCAGGATTCAGGGTTCCTAGCCTCAATGCTTGTAAGGTGCTTTCAAATGGAACATTGATGTACATTAATTTCTCATCAATGGTTACACCGTCTTCACAGCAAAACTTATTCCTATTTAAGTTTGCATATGGAGAGGAGGTCAATCAAATTTTCACTAAAGAGGCATTGATTAATAAAACAGTATACATTGGTGATACTGTGGATTACAGACTTGTTATCAATAACAAGGGCAATCTTCCTGTCTATGACAATTGGGTTGAAGACAAAGACCATTCCGATGGTTTAATCTATCAATCATGGAGAGCCGAATCCGGAAACTGGACATACAACAAGCAACTGCACAGATGGTATCTGGATGTTTTACAGCCGGGTACATCAGCATCCATTGTATTGACATTTGGAGTAACCTTGGAAGGTTTGTTAATCAACAATGCAACCTCAGGTTTAGGTGATGTGAATGTTACCAAGAGTGCTGCAGGATTTGAATCCAAAAATCCGAATATGACAGTTGAGAAAAGGACACTGACTCCACAAGTGGATCTTGGCAATCAGACAATCTTCGAAATCATTGTTAGAAACACCGGTGATGTCGATTTGGACAATGTGTTTGTTTGTGAAAGCAAATATGACTCAGAACTTGTTTATGTGGGCTTTGTTTCTAGACAGGGAACCTGGAAACACAGCGTGAATAAGGATGGAAAGCATGTCTTTACATTAAGTGAAGTGCTTGAAATTGATGATTCAGCAAGTTTCAGGGTGATATTTAAAACCACAAAAGCAGGAAACTTTTCAAATACAGTCACTGCAGGATTTAACGATACTGTCGTTTCAAATTCCACTAACACTACAGAAGTTATAGGCAACGACACTCCAGACGTTCCTGTAAACGAAACGGATAACACAACTACAGAAAGCCCTGTTGATGAAGATGATGTCACAGACATCTCACAAGACAGCATTGATGAAACACAAAAAACAGTTTTCAAGCCGCATATTGACGAAAAAGCGACGGGAAACCCTTTAGTTGCGTTGTTGCTGGCATTAATATTTATACCTTTGAGAAGATTTAAAAAATAAATCTTCCACTTTTTTTATTTTTCATCTATCTGTATTGATTGATTATTTCAGTTCTAAACAATTAATTTAATTATTTTATAGTTTTCTATCATTATTTTAAGAGTAACAGTTTAACATCGTATTTTAACAATTCATTAAAATAAGTATATGCATATGTTTTTCGTTCTGATTTTTCAATGATTTCTGAATGAAAGAGCTATTTTTACAAAAATATTATAATATATAAAATATAAAGAATACTTTACAAAAGGTGAAAACTTTGAAAAGGAAAACGAAAATCATTCTAATAGTTGTTCTTTTAATTGTAATTGGTTTAATTATAGTCAATGACAATTATCAATCACAACATGCACCTTACAAAGTACTTGGAAAAAATAGTTTAGGGACAGTTGAAAGGATTATTTACGGAAATGAAAGTGCAAACAATTCAATTGCCTTAATCACTGGAATTCATCCAAGAGAAAAGCTTTCAATCAATCCTGAAATAAAAGCCGCTAAGGAATATGTCCAAGACCATGATGATGTCAAGATAATTCATTATCAGGTGAATGTAACCAAAGATCCTAAAAACTATAAGAAGGGAAGGGCAAATGGTGAAAGCCTTGTCCATGACTTTGTAAATCCGGATGTAACCAGGTCCGATGCAGACAGTGTAATAATAAGTCATTCCCATGTCGATTGGTATGGTGAGGGATTCTATCTTGCAACTCCTGAAATGGATAATGCATCAGTCAAGATAGCTAAAAAAATCAATAAAACAAGTGATTTCGGATATTATCCAAGAACAGGAAATGAATCATACAAATCAACTTCAGCGGTACTGGTTTCAAAGCCGATTGCACAGGCAGGATATCCTACTTTTGTATATGAAATTCCTGAAAACATTACAAAACAGGATTCAACCGATTGGGCAAAAGACTTGTTTGATTTACTGGTAAAATATTCCAGTTAATATTTTACCCAATCTTTTTTTTAAAGAATAAGGCCAGATTGCTCCAACCTTATCCGCCAATTTTACATGTCTCGCAAATAATATAGTTTTTCACATAATTTATAGTAAAGAAACGGGGTTTGTTCTTTACAGTATACTGTTTATTTTCAAAGGATATATCTTTTTTCTTATATTTAAGGTCAATTTTTTTGAATTAGATAAATTAAATAATTTTAAATAAATATTTAGTTTATTTAAGCATAATTTTTCAAATCCCATGTAATTTTCAACATGAATATTGAACACTTTTGTTCATTTATCTTTAAAATGCAAGAATGCCACAACTTCTGCAAGTTGTGGATGAATTGCACTATTTGGGTGTGCTGTCTTTTTTAATTAATTTTATTGTGTTTTATTTTATTTGTGTTTTTTTGAGGCTATTTTGGGTCTTGAATTTTTGTTCAGTATATTTTTTTGTTGTGATTATATTATTGCTTTGATTATGAATAATTGTTTTGGTTTTGAAAAATTGCTCTGAGTTCGTTATTCGATTACTTTTCAAATGCTCTCTCTTATTTTTTATATATGGGTAATTATAAATGAGATATTATTCAATTAAATGTGATTTTAATTGTTGTTTTAAAAAAGAGTAGATGTTTTTTTCATTTTTTTTTAGATATGAATGAAAATGGTATATAATGATGGACTGGAGGAATGAGATTTATGGGTGAGTATATTCGAGGTGTGGTTGTTAAGCTTCATGTAACTCCCGAACAAGAAGTCATGTTTAAACAAAACTATGGTTGTACTCGTAAAACCCATAATGAACTTTTAAATAAATATAAAGCCAAATATGGTGATTCTAATAAAATTCCAACTAAAAATGAGTTAAATCAATTTTTAAACGAATCTAAAAAAGAGTTACCATACTTGATGGAAACAGAGTCCACCAGTCTTCAACAGGCACGTGATGATTTGCATAAAGCGTTTAAAAACAGTTTTAAAAGCAAAAGGCATAATCCTCCAAAATTTCACTCTAAAAAGAAAACACGACCTAGCTTCAGACAAACTATCCGAAAAGACAAAAGACCAGTAGAAAAAAACACACTAACTTTAAGAAAACACGGAAAAGTAACCTTCAGCACAAGCGTAGAATACCTGGATTTATTAAACAGTCCAGACACCAAATTCAACAACATCACAGTATATTATGATGGATTAAACCACTATGCATCATTCAACATTGAAACTGATGCACCAGAACAATTACCATTAACCGGAGAGCACATTGGATGTGATATCAATTCCAACAAAAACGGATGGCTAGTCACAAGCGAAGGACAAAAAGAATTCTTTGAAGTTGACCATGACAACCAAATGATCAAACACATCAACAGATTAATATCCAAATGCAGAAACATGAGCAGGCGATGGAAAAAACTACAAAAAAGACTACAAAAATGGTACAACAAA
>Ga0256405_10004440_pt1 | contig 26167 bp, 17 predicted proteins | sample RumenRJG_02DNA_FD_189096 | JGI IMG/M metagenome (GOLD analysis project Ga0256405, IMG submission 189096) | Bovine rumen microbial communities from Lethbridge, Alberta, Canada - RJG_02 | ecosystem: Host-associated > Mammals > Digestive system > Stomach > Rumen | place: Canada: Alberta... | reverse complement strand
TATCGCGGAACGCCGAGGGCGGCGTTCCCTACAAATTATTATTACGTAGAATAGCCAAATTGTAGGGGCTGATGCCCACATCAGCCCGCAAATGTATATTAAAAAAAGACTTTTTCGACAAACTAAAAGCTCCCTTTCGGGAGCTTTTTTACCCTCTTAATGTCATCTTATATATCAAAAAATAAATATTAACAGTAAAAAAGTACTATTTTTCATTGCAAAAAGCAAGTTTATCATGTATAATATCAATATAATAGATGGAGCATTCGTCTTTGGACGATGTTACAGGAGGGTATTAAAATGTATAAAAACTTAAAAAGGACAGCAGCGGCTGTTATTGCTGTTGTTACAGTCTGTGCAGGCGGTTCGGGAATCGCTCCGCAGAAACAGCCTGCCATGAAAGCAGCGGCAGCAGGCGGACTTCTTGCCTTTCCGGGAGCTGTCGGCGGTGGTAAATACGCTACAGGCGGCAGAGGAGGAGAGGTATACCACGTTACAAACCTCAACGACAGCGGAGAGGGTTCTTTCCGTGACGCGGTAAGCAAATCGGGGCGAATAGTTGTATTCGATGTAAGCGGTACGATCGAGCTGAAAGGCAATATCCTTTGTTCAAGCAATGTAACGATAGCAGGTCAGACTGCACCTGGCGGTTCGGGCATCACTCTCAAAAACTACAAAATGGGTATGTCGGGTGATAACATTATCTGCCGCTATATCAGCTCGCGCCCCGGTCCCTATGCTTCCACAAGCTCGGGCAACGATGCATGGGGCGGCGCAAAGGGCGCTAATTCCATTATCGATCACTGCTCTATGGGCTGGACAACCGATGAGCAGTGGGGACTTTACTCCAATAATACCAACTACACCGTGCAGTATTCCGTTCTCGGACCTGCGGATTCATGGGGCGGTCACAAAAAAGGACTTCACGGCTTTGGTATAATGATGGGCAAGGGCGATCTCACCTTCGATCATAACCTCATCATACACAACGTTTCCCGTAACTTCCGCGGAAAAGTTCCTGACCAGTATACAGCCGATTTCACAAACAATATCATATATGACTGGGGCTATCAGACCGCTTATGGTACTATCGGGCATCTCAATTACGTGAATAATACCCTGAAAGCAGGTAATTCTACAACGGGCGGATATCACTGGATGTACGTAGACAGCACTACAAAGCCTCAGAACTTCAAGGTGTACTGCGCAGGCAACCGCCTTATCAATAAAGACGGATCTACGAACGGTATTACGTGGGATAACTGGGCAGGAGTGACGGTCAAGGACGGCATAGGTATTTCAAAAAACGACCTCTACAGCGCTTCATCGTTCCCGATAAACTATAACGGTGAGAATATCTCTGCTGCGAATACTGCGGAGAGCGCTGCTGCGGCTTACGATCACGTTATAAGCTTTGCAGGAAACGGAATATCACCCGATAAGCGTACAGCTATCGACAAACAGTGTGCAAATGAGACTAAAAACGGCACGGGACAGTGCAGCGGAACAGCTGCTTATGACGGTTCTGAGCCGAATCTGAGCAAGTACAATATCAAGTGCGGAGTTACCTACAGCTACCCGTCAGCAGTTACAAAGAAGGAAATAACCGACATTGATAATGACGGAATGGACGATAACTGGGAGCTCAAACGCGGTCTTGATCCGTCAGACCCGACCGACTACGCAGGCGATTACTGCGGTCAGGGCTATATGAACATAGAGTACTACATCAACGACCTTACCGTAAACTCATTTCCACAGGGCGTTGTTAAGCTTTCTCCCGAGGGTGATAATTTCACTCCTGTCCCGACGGTTTCCGCTTTCGAGACTATCGAAGCCGAGAGCTTTACTGAGCAGAAAGGCTTGCAGACCGAGGAGAATGCTGATTTCAGCAATATCGGTTATATTGAGAACGGCGACTGGGCTATGTACCGCAGGATAGACTTCGGCAGCGGTGCTCAGAGCATCAAGGTGAAGGTGTCAGGCAATGCAGGCGCTATCGAGCTTTATACTGACAGCCTCAGCGGTTCGCCTTTAGCAAAGGTGAATTGTCATGGTACGGGCGGTTTCATGGATTATGAAGAGATAGAAGTGGGAATACCGAAAATTATCGGCACGCATAATCTCTATCTTAAATTCACAGGCGGCGAGGGCTACCTTGTGAATGTGGACAGCTTTGTTTTCGGCAAGGACGCAATACCTCTCGGCGGCGATGTTTTCAAGAATGTGGAGGTAACAGCTCAGGCAAACCCTCTTGTATGGCAGATAGAAAAAAATGCTGCGGTAGGTTCGCTTATATTCGGCGACAGAACATTTAAGATAGCCGAGCTACAGTCAGACCTTGAAGGTGCGGAGATACTCCTTACTTCATGCGACGCAAAGGGAACAAAGGGCGAAGCTGCTTCCTTTACGGCTGGCTGCGATATGGCGCTGTATGTTGGACTTGACAGCCGTGTGGAGAATGTTCCCGAATGGCTGAGCGATTATACTCTCATGGGAACACTTTGTAAATCTGATAACGATGTTACGTTCGCGATGTACAGGCGCGAAGTCAAGGCAGGGGAGAAGGTTTCTCTCGGCAGTAACGGTCAGACCTATATGTGCGTGAATTATATCGTTATGGGAGTTGCTGCAAAGCCGCCTGTCGAGCCTGAATACGTTGTCGGTGATATCAATAACGACGGATATTACGGAGTTGCTGACCTTCTGTTGCTGCAAAAGCATCTTCTTGGTTCGGAGCTTCTTACACAAAATCAGGCGAAATATGCCGACCTCAATATGGACGGTGTGGTCGATGTGTTCGACAGCGTTGCACTGAGAAGGCTGCTTGTTGCAGATTTTGAGAATATCCGTGTTGAGTGAATATAGTATCAGGGGCGCACTTCGGTGCGCTCATTTGCAGCGTGACGCTGCACCCTTGCCACGTTGCGAGCTGAGCCAGCTCGACCGCTTCCACGTTGACGCTCGTAAACTCGCTTACTCTCATCAAAACCGTAACTCGTACATCGCTTACGGCGCTATGTGTATTGTATAATGGAATATTTTGTAGGGGCTGCCTTCGGCAGTCCGCGTGAAACGTAATAACGTCCAAATTCGCAAGAATTTCATGAAACGTAATATCTTGTAGGGACGCGCATTGTGTTGCAAGCAAGTTATACATATACACAAGCATTATTTCTTGATTCCTTGATATCTTGAACGGTTTAAATCGTTAAAGCATATTGCATTATATAAAGCATTCGGTAAATAGCTCTATAATGGTTTGATGTATTTGCAGATGCAAGAAACCAAGAAATCAAGTTATCATGTAACGGTTCATGATAACTTGATATCACTATGCTGCTCAGGTGAGTTGTATATCAAAGCGTTCCAGCCAGTAATTTAGCTGTATGAAAAAGGCGATAGTCTGGGGAAGGTTCATGAGCTGACCGTACCACTGAACGTGTTCCTCATGGCGGAGCAGTTTTTCAAGCTCATCGCGTTTTACAAGCTGAGTAAGGCGTTCGCCGCCGTTATCAAGTATACCGCGCAGCTTTGCCGTAACCCCTTCCAGAAATGCAGGATTGTGAGTCTTAGGGTAGGGACTCTTCTTGCGCCACAGGACTTTTTCGGGAAGCCAATCCTTCATTGCTTCGCGGAGGAGTCCTTTTTCTCTGCCCATGTAGTCCTTGTACTCCCACGGCACATTGTAGAGGTACTCAGCGATGCGGTAATCGCAGAACGGTACTCGTACTTCAAGACCGCTGTACATGGACATTCTGTCCTTACGGTCGAGCAGAGTCTGCATGAACCAGTGAAAATTGAGCTGAGTCATCTCGCGCATACGGTATTCAAGTGGACTGTCATTGCTGAGTTTCATGGCGTAGTCGGCAGTATTTCTGTATGCGGAGTAGACGTATTCTTCGGTATTTATTTTGCCAGCGTATTCGTCACACAGAAAGCGTTTGCGGTAAGCAGTGCTCTGCGCCCACGGAAAACCGTCGGTCATGCGTATATCCTTATCCCTGTACCACGGATAGCCGCCGAAGATCTCGTCAGCACATTCACCCGACAGCGCAACTGTGCCGAATTTCTTTATTTCACGGCAGAATAAGAGCAATGATGCGTCTACATCAGCCATTCCTGGGAGTCCCCGTGCTTCGGTCGCATCGTCGAGAGCTTTTATCAGCTCGGGAGTATCTACCACTGTCCAATGGTGGTCAGTTCCAAGATATTCAGCCATGCATTGAATGTATTCAGGGTCGCTGTTTGGCTGAAAATGGCTTTTTTGGAAATATTTATCATTATCGCGGTAGTCCACGGAGAAGGTTGTCAGGCGTTTGCCGTGTTTTTTCAGTTCCGCAGCAGCCACCGATGATATCAGGCTGGAATCAAGTCCGCCCGAAAGGAAGGTACACACGGGCACATCTGATACAAGCTGACGGCGGATAGAGTCAAGCACAAGCTCGCGGACGTGTTCAGCGGTCTGTTCAAAGCTTTCGTGAAGCTCATATGCTCTGAGCCGCCAGTATTCACGGAGTTTTAGACCTTTCTCGGTGTAATAGCCGCACCAGCCGGCTTTCAGTTCACTGATACCGCGTAAAACTCCGCAGCCCATAGTTCGTCCCGGAGCTATGAGCAGAAGCTCCGCAGCTCCATTTTCGTCTATTTCATGCGGGATATCCGGGTGTTCGAGCAGGGACGGAAGTTCGGAAGCGAATATGAGTTTAGTTCCCGTATCGCAGTAAAACAGAGGTTTTACACCAATTCTGTCGCGAGCAAGAAAAAGACGGTGCTCCTGCTCGTCATAGACTGCAAAAGCGAAAATACCGTTAAATTGTTCGACACAGGAGCTACCCCATTTTATGTAGCTTTTCAGGACGACTTCCGTATCTGAATGTGTATCGAAACTGAATTCCTCAGAGAGAATGCGGCGCAGTTCGTCGGTATTGTAGAGCTCGCCGTTGTAGACTATTGTGTATTTGCCGCAGGTCATGGGCTGTCTGCCGCCGTCAATGTCAATAACTGCAAGGCGCGTGTGGATAAGGGCAGCGTTCCGCGTGAGCTTCATACCGTGCTGGTCGGGACCTCTCCTTAGCAGTGCTTTCTGCATTTTTTCGTATATTTTCATATCCTCGCGCATATCTTCGATAAAGCTTATAGCTCCTGCAATTCCGCACATAATGTTCCTCCACCGCTTTACAGCATACGGCACGCTGGACTTTAGTAATCAGGGAGAGTAGAAAATAGTTGAGTCGGTTAAATACTGTGAGCGAATCGAACACATTAAGGCAACACCGCACAGAGATTGTGCTAAAGATGCGCCGACAGATTTTTCGTCAGATTGTATAGAAATCTTGCAGGCATACTGTCGTATGTCAAGAGATTTATGTGCAAGATGACGGAAAATATGCAAGCAGATTTAGTACAAAGTCGTTAAGCGGTCTTTGTGCGGTGTTGCCTTTACTCTCAACTTATCACACTCTATATATTGTATGAAAAAGACCCCTGATATGTGTCAGAGGTCTTTGGAAAATATTTACTTTTGCTTGCGGAGTCCTGATTTTATGCCTGCAATAATAGTCTCACGGGCTTTTATTGCTTCTTCTTTGGTGAGCGGCGGTGTATTGCCGAGAGGATATTCCAGACCAAGCTCCTGATACTTAGTTTTTGCCATATCGTGATACGGGAGCACATCCAGCGCTTTCAGATTGCTCAGATTTGAGAGATACTCACCCAGAGCGAAGAGCTCCTCATATTTATCGGTGATACCCGGAACAACTACATGGCGTATCCAGACGGGAATGCCGAGGTCACGGATATGCTCCGCAAAAGCCAGTATATTGCGGTTCCCAATGCCTGTAAGCTTCTTATGGCAGTCATTATCGATGTGCTTTATGTCCAGCATAACGAGGTCGGTGTACTTCAGTGCCTCGTCTATTTTTTCGTGAGAATTCGGGTCGTAGACTCCTGCTGACGTATCAAGGCAGGTGTGTACACCTTTGCTTTTCGCGAGCTTGAACAGCTGCGCGAGAAATTCCGCCTGTACCAGCGGTTCTCCGCCAGTAGCGGTGATGCCGCCTGTTTTATAGAATTCTTTGTACGAGTCGTACTCCTTCATCAGATCTTCGGCAGTTCTCTCCGTACCGCCTGAGAAGTTCCATGTATCGGGGTTGTGGCAATATTTGCACCTCATAGGACAGCCCTGAAAGAACACCACAAATCTTACTCCCGGACCGTCAACTGTTCCGAAGCTTTCTGTGGAATGTATATGCCCTGTCATTTTCCGCACCTCTGTTTTGCATATTTTATCAGCTCGTCCCTGTTATTAGCGAGCTTTTCTTCCATGACACGTTCAAGGAGTTCCTGCTGCATTTCGCCTATTTCAGAGCCTTTAAGCCCAAGCTGTACAAGGTCTGAGCCGTTCACAGCGAGTCCACGTAGAGTTCTGCACTCGTCATTGCTGACAATTTCATGACCTATTCCGATCAGCTTGTCGAAAAAAACATTTTCCTCGAGAACAAACTCATTTTTTGCCGAGTTATCGCACTTTTTCATTTCCATAAGCTCAAAGAAAAGCTCATCACCGATGCGTGACATCATCTTCTTCACATCAGCCTTGTTATGCAGTTTTTTGCTATGGTTAGCGATAAGTGCAGCGGTGCAGGAGATAGACTTGCTGTCGTAGCGAAGCTCATGCATTATGGCAGTAGTCATTTCCGCACCAACGCGGTCGTGCTGTTTGAAGTGGCCGCGGCCTGTCTCGTCCAGAGTCATGCAGGCAGGTTTTCCGATATCGTGGAAAAGGAGTGCTCTGCGGAGCTGCAAATTATTTTGCGGAGCAGCTTCCATGGCGCGGACGATGTGCTCCCAGACGTTGTATCTGTGGTAAGGGGAACACTGGTCAAGTCCGATAGACGGCTCAAAATCGGGGATTATTGCAGTAATGATATCGCTGTACTCCAAAAGCACCTCGGTGGAATTTTTTCCGCAGATGAGCTTGTCGAGCTCCTCGCGGACACGCTCACGGGAAATATTTTTCAGGTCGCCGCGCATAGAATGAACGGCATCGGAGGTAGCTTTATCTATACTGAAACCGAGTTGCGAAGCAAAGCGGACAGCTCGCATGATACGCAGAGCGTCCTCGGAGAAACGTTTTTCGGGCTCGCCTACACAGCGTATGATACCTGCAATTATGTCGTCTTTGCCGCCAAACGGGTCAACGATATTGCCAAGCCTGTCCATAGCGATAGCATTTACGGTAAAATCGCGGCGTGAGAGGTCGGCATTGATATCGGCAGTGAATTCGACATTATCGGGGCGGCGGTGGTCGGAGTACTCGCCATCGATTCGGTAGGTGGTTATCTCGAACGGCGTTCCGCCGCATAAAACCGTGACAGTGCCGTGTTTCAGACCTGTTGGTATGACCTTATAGCCGCTGAAAACAGCAAGTATCTGTTCAGGGAGGGCGTTCGTTGTGATATCGATGTCGTGGCATTTTCTGCCCATTATCTCATCGCGAACGCAGCCGCCGACCATATATGCTTCAAAGCCTTTATTTTCCAGCTCTGAGAGAATGGCCTCTGTATTTTTATCGATATTCAAAGCAGCTGACTCCTTTCGGTGTATCATTTTATACATCAAAGAATATTATACATCAAATATCGATATTTGTCCAGTCCTTGCCCCGTCAAGCCATCAGCCCCTACAATTTGGCTATTCTACGTAATAATAATTTGTAGGGAACGCCGCCCTCGGCGTTCCGCGATAGTTTTTTGACAGTCTCAAAGCTCCCGAAAGGGAGCCTTCATTCTGTCGAAAAAGTCATATTTCATGTAATTTGTGACACGGGCGGCGGAACGCCGCCCCTACAATTTGATGATATATCGTTATTCTGTGTAGGGGACGGTGACTCCCTGCGGTGCAGGGAGATGTCAGAGAAGCTGACAGAGGGTGCCGGACCCGATTAGGGTCGCCTTGCAAGTGAAGGCGTTCCCTTAAAAAATGGGGTTTATTGACAAGCTGAGGGACTGGCAAAGCCAGTCCCTTTCGTTATCATAATGCTTTTTCAATTTCTTCGCGGAGCTTCTTCATTGAGTTTGTCGGCTCGAAGCGTCCGAGCACCTCACCGTCTCTGCTTATGAGGAATTTAGTGAAGTTCCATTTTATATCGCTATTGTTCTTGTAGTCCTTATCGCGGAGCTTGAGCATTCCGCTCATTGCCAGACCTGCCGGCGATTTTCCGAAGCCCTCGAATTTACTGTTATCTCTGAGCCATTTGTACAGCGGATCAGCATTCTCGCCATTGACATCAAGCTTTGAGAACTGAGGAAATGTTATACCGAAGCGTCCCGTACAGAACGTGTGTATCTCTTCATCGCTTCCGGGAGCCTGCTCGCCGAACTGGTTGCAGGGGAAGTCGAGTATTTCAAGACCTTTTTCTGCGAATTCCTCATAGATGTCCTGAAGCTCGTCATACTGTGGTGTAAATCCGCAGCCTGTAGCAGTATTCACGATCAGCAGCACTTTTCCCTTATAATCTGCGAGAGAAACGTCGCTTCCGTCCTGAGCCTTTACTGAAAGATCATAGATATTCATAATATTTCCTCCTTAAAAAATGGTTTATCCAAATTGAATTGGACTCAATCGATTTATCTTGATGTTATTATATCCTAATTATTTGCATTTGTCAAGTACTTGATACAATAATTTTTATTTATAACTAAATTCAGCATAAGTTGACTTGTTATTTATCAGTTTTTATATTATAATAGTAAAAAGACGTTGGTTATAGTTGCTTTCACACAATTGTCATACGTTTTTTTTACCTTTATCATGTAACTTTAAGACTAATTTAAGGGGGTGACGATATAATTTAGCTATAGTCAAACATTGGTTGGTTTGAATTATCGGGAATATTGAAAAAGGAGAATGATCGTTATGAAAAAATCAGGATTAAGGAAATTATTAGCAGGAGTATCTGCTGCTTTTGTGGCAGCTTCGGCGCTTCCGATCACAGTTTCGGCAGCAGAGACAGCTATCCCTGCTGTTGTCGGCGATGCAAACTATGACGGAGGAGTAGATCTCTCGGACTGTGTTATGATTATGCAGGCACTTGCAAATCCAAATAAATACGGTATAGGCGGTTCGGACGAACATTGTATTACAGAGCAGGGCTGGAAAAACGCTGACTGCAACGGCAAAAACGACGGTGTTTCTACTGAGGACGCACTTGCTGTACAGATGTTCCTGCTTGGCAAGGGAAGTCTCGGCAGCGGCAAAACTGACACAGACCCTGCGGCAGACGCTGTAAAGATACACCTGAAGAATACTTCTATCACTGTCGAGGGCGAAAATGCAGTGGTTGAGGGCACTAAGGTAACTATCACACATTCGGGTTCTTACTACGTGGACGGAACTCTTGACGACGGTCAGATAAACGTGAATATCGCTGATGAAACAGCTGACCCTGATACTGTAAAGATATTCCTCAACGGTGTCAGCATAACAGGCAAGAGCGCTCCTGCTATCCTTGTTACAAACGCTAAGAATACATCGGTCAATATCGTAGACGGCACAGAAAATACTATCACCGACGGCGATACAGCTTATGCAGGCGATCATCTCAACGCCGCAGTTATCGAGGCTAAGGACGATCTGACTATCAAGGGCGGCGAGAAAGGTGACGGTATCCTCAATATAACCGCAAATACTCAGACTGCTGTTTCCTGCAACAACGATATTAAGATAAACGGCGGCAATATCAATATCACTACTCTCAATTCTACCGACAAGACCGATGCTGTAAAGGCTAAGAAATCTGTCACTGTCAAGGACGGAACTGTAAATATAGATTCTGAGGGTGACGGTATCAAGTCAAGCAAGGACGCAGTTTCATTCGAGGGCGGCACTGTATCTATAAAGGCTGGAAATGACGCTGTACAGGCTGAAACCACTATCGACATCAGCGGCGGAACTGTCGTTGCAGGCGGCGACCGCGGATTAACTGCCGTTACAGGTATCAACATCACAGGCGGTATCGTATACGCTACAGCTACTGATAATCAGGCAGATCAGAAGATACTTACAGCTTCGCAGACAACAGTGCTTCTCAACTGCATCGCTGACCCGACCAACACAAAGGACGGTACATGGAAAAAGGCTAACGCTATAAGCGGCGGAAGCAAGATAGAATTCACCAAGAAGTACAAATATGTGCTTATAAGCGGAGATCCAAATATAAACGGAATGCGTTCGGGAGTCCTTAAAAACCTCTCTACAGGCAATCTGATAACCCACACTGACGGTAAGCAGACATTGTTCCAGCTCGCACCTTACGTTAGTGTTTTCGATAATGTTGATCCGTCAGGAGTGAGCAATGCTGCCGAGCCTTCTCCTTCTCCGAATGAACTGACAATAACCCTTTCTGACAATGGCATGAGCACAAATGCTTCCTCCGAAGCTAAGGTGGAGAATAATGTTTGCACCATTACTCAGCCGGGTGTTTTTACAGTAACCGGCGAGATGCAAGGCGGACAGATCGTTGTCGATGTTGACAAGACTGTTTATCCCGACGGAGTTGTTGAGCTTGATCTCAACGGCATGAGCCTTACCAACACTACAGATTCTCCTATATACATAGCATCTGTCGGAGATGAGGCTGTGATCGTTGCTAAGAACGGCACGGAAAATACTATCTCTGACGGCACAAGCTATACCAACGCGGACAATGAAACAGCAGCTGTATATTCTAAGGACGATATAAAGTTCAAGGGCAAGGGAAAGCTTACTGTAAACGGCAACGCTGCTGACGGTATCGTCGGCAAGGACGATGTAAAGATATATAACGGAACTTTCGTGGTAAATGCTGTTGATGACGGTATCCGCGGCAAGGACAGCGTTACTATCGGAAATGCTTCAACAGACGGCAAGGAGGAGGACTATTCTGCACTGAATGTCTCTGTTAAGACCACATCAGGCGACGGTATAAAGGCTACTTCCGCCGATATCACAGAAGACGGCAAACAGAGCGGTATCGTTGCTATAAACGGCGGAACTGTTAATATAGATTCCTATGCTGACGGTATACAGGCGGAGCAGTTTTTTGAAATGAACGGCGGCAATGTCACCATTAAGACCTATGAGGGCAGCTCGTATACAGGTTCGGGCAGCACTACAGTAAACAACGGCGGCTTTAATCAAGGCGGCTGGGGCAGACCTGGGCAGGGTGGTCCCGGAGGCTTCGGAACGGACGGAAATTCCAACAAGACAGATATCTCCGCTAAGGGCATAAAGACCGTCGGTGTTACATCTCAGGCTTCTTCAACAGAGGTACTGAACGGCAATATGACATTTAACGGCGGTGAGCTTAATATAGATTCCTCCGACGACTGTATACACAGTGCAGGTGATATAAAGCTTGCAGGCGGTGTATTGAAGCTTGCTTCGGCTGATGACGGAGTTCACGCAGATAAGAGCATCACCATAGGTACTAATGGCAGCGGCTACGATGATGTAGTTGTGTGCGTCGATAAAGCCTATGAGGGTATAGAAGCTCAGCAGATATACCAGAACAGCGGCTCTGTCATTGTCAATTCAACTGATGATGGCTATAACGCAGCAGGCGGCAGTGACGGCTCGGGCAGTAATAATCCGGGTATGCCGTGGCGTCAGGGCGGCGGCGGATTTGGCGGCGGCTTCGGTGGAAGCAGTGACAAGTATATCATACAGATAAACGGCGGCTTCTCACTGGTAAATGTTGCTAACGGCGACCATGACGGCTTTGATTCAAACGGAAATATCGAGCTTAACGGTGGATATGTCGTTTCAAACGGAAATGAGCCTTTCGACTGCGGCGACGGCGGTTCATACTCGATAAAGTGCAATGGTGCTGTATGGGTGAGCGATTGTCCGTCAGGCGGTATGAGCATGGGCGGCAGCGAAATGACCGCTTCTGTATCGACTTCCACTAATGTCAGCGCAGGTTCAAGACTTTCACTCGTCGGAAAAGACGGAAAGGTGATCGTATCCTTTATAGTTGACAAGGCAGTAAGCCAGCTGAAGGCAGGCGGAAACGGTACTTCGGGAGCATCTTTCGTAGTCGGTGGAAATATCAGCGGCGCGACATATTTCCAGCAGGCAGACCAGACTCAGCTTGCAGGCTTTGGCGGAACTGTTGCAAAATAAAATAATCGACCCTCTCTGACAGACCGTGACGCAAGTTGCGGTCTGTTTTATGTTGTAGAGAAAGAGTCTCATGAGTGCCGTTTATGCCGTAGTGTTCCTGATATGTGGTATGGCAATCGAGTTGACAGTGCATATATGCTGTGCTATAATTGTTACTGGCATTATTTTGAATTTAGTGCAGAAAGGAATATAATAATGAAAAAAACACTCACATTTCTACTGATCCTTGCAATGACATTATCGATCACTTCTTGCAACAACAAGCAGGAAAGTTCCGCACGATCGAACAGCAGTCTCAGTACAGAAACCACCGAAAGCAGTACCGCTGAAACAGTGCAGCCGCAGAACGTATCTCCCACAAAGCTCAAGAATAAAATGTCTGAAAATGAGCTGGAATGGGTCAACAAGCACGAACTCACCCTGCTTGACGAACCCGTAATGCCCAATGCAGACCCACAGGCTGAACACAAGGTCAGTATTGAATTTTTTGAGTATGACACAGCCATATGGCGCAAAAGTGTTGAGGAAAACCGCGATCAGCTGACCGAGGGCGAATATAACCGTGCCATGCGGCATATCCGTGAGGCGGAAGAAACAGGAACGGCATATCGTATTCCGGGATTCGTTATTGTAGACGGGTATTTTGTGAGCTTTAATATTCCATATGAAGATGATTTTGCTGACGGCGTTCCTTTCTCGTTTACGACGATGGTATCAGATGAAAACGGCGATGCCAAAGAGAAAAAGCTGTCTTTTGACACGTTTGAAGATTATCTGGAATATGTGCGGAAACAAAATAAAGAATATGGCTATACCGACGAAGAAAACGAGATCATCACGATGCAGGTGAAGGTCGCGTATGATGCGCTGCGAACAGGCGATTACGAGACACTCCCGAAAGGTACGGTCGATCACAGCGACAGATCGTATAATATTGATTCTGCCTTTAACAATTACAGAAGCAACTGGGAATTTGACCGTGACGCCGTTGAAGCGATAAAGGATTCCGTTGATGAGATAAGCATATTCGATGAAGAAATGGGCGAAGAATTCACTGTACACGTAACGCTACCACCCGATTATGACAAGGACAAGACCTATCCCGTTTTCTTCCTGACAGACGGTATATGGCGCTTTGGCAACTGTCCCGAGCTGAGAAAGTGCATGGAGAACGGTGAGGCTGCACCTGTTATCCTTGTCAGCCTTTATTACAGCTACACTGTCACCGACCCTGACGGGGAAATGCGCTATGCGGATCTTGTTATTAACCGCGAACAGCTGCTGGATTTTATCACCGACAACCTGATGCCGTATCTCTGCGAGAATTACAACATCGACTGCGGAAATTCCACGCTGTACGGTCATTCGGACGGAGGCGTATTCACACACTATGCACTGTTCAATTCAGATCAGTACGAGAATCAGCCCTTCGGTCACTACATCATCGGCAGCCCTGCACTGTGGGGGCTAAAGCATTATAATGAATATGAAGGCATCAGCAATGACATATATATGAATGATTACGACTATTTTGACAGAAATGAAACTCTGAAAAAGACAGTATTCCTGTGTGCAGGTTCGCAGGAAGATCCCGATTATGCCGACAACTACCGTGATGGAGATGATACAACGCTGGAGGGTGTTGCAAAACTGAAGGAGCGTCTGGAATCTCACGGCGCTGACCTGACGTACAAGCTGTATGAATCGCACCATTATCAGTACATTCCCGAAATGCTGATCGAATACCTGAAACAAACTTATCCGTGTTGATCGAAGATCAGCAGTCTGATAAACACAATGCCCCTGAGTGCTTTGTAACACTCAGGGGCAAAATTTTTATATTGGTATACGTCATAGCGAGAAGCCCATGGCTTTTGCTATTACTGACCCTCCTGATTCTCTTGCGGCTGTTCTACAGGCTGAGTATCAGGCTGAGGTGGATTTGTAGGCGGCTCAGGCGGATTTGTTGGTGGCTCTGTAGGCGCAGGAGCCTGGGTTGTAGGTGCAGGAGCCTGAGTTGTGGCAGCTACTGTAGTGGTAGCGGCTTCTGTAATAACAGGAGCGGCTGTTGTATAGACCTGAGTATTTTCAGGAACGTAGTATACAGTGAGCTTTTTGCCTTCCTTATTGCTGAAGAATGCACCCGGCTCTACTACCTTGCCATCAACCTGTATCTCAACTACTGAATTAGCAGTTCCGTAAGCATTTTTGGACTCGACGAACTGGTAATTGAACTCAGAGATACCTGCCTTTTCGAGAGCATTCTTGTACTGCTCCTTGGTGCAGTTCTTATAATCAGGGATGTAAGCGGATTCCTTACCCTTACTTACCTTTACCTTGATGACCTGACCCTGAGAGATCATTTCTCCTGGCTTTACAGCCTGATCGAAGATCATATCGGTGTCATAATCATCGTTGTATACGTATTCAGCGTCGAGGACGAACTGCTCCTTCCACTTATCCTTTGTAGGCTCGAAGAACTTCGAGGTAAGGTCGGGCATTTCGATATTCTTGACAGCTGTAGGCTCTGTATCATCGACGATATTGTCGCTTACAGTAGTCGGCTGACGCTTTTTCTTTTCGCTGGCAGTATTTTCATCCTGCGGAGGTGTGAGAATGTTTACGATGATAAACATGAGTATCATCAGTATCGCAAGTGAAAGAAGACCTATTATTACAGGAACTTTTATACGGTCAACGGTATTGATTTTTTCGTAGCTGTAGTCATCATCGCGCTGCTTTTTATTTGCAGGAGCACTGTACTCATGGAAAACGTTTTGCTGTTCGGGCTGCTGATACTGCTGTTGCTGCTGATACTCAGGCGAAATAGTTGATGCAACATGAGAAGCAGGGGCAGATGAATAGCTTGTATCAGGAGCATTTTCCTGAAGGAGCATAGTATTTTCGAGATCGTTTTCCTCTTCGTTCTCGGAAGGCTGTTCAAAGAGCTTGGTTACGAGCTCTGTGATAGTCTGGATACGGTCTCTGCCGTTGAGGTTCATACCCTCCATGATAACTCTTGAAACATGGCGAGGTATGCGGGAATCGAGGGAATAAGGCTCGTGGAGGTCGTCGTGTTTCTGACGGCTTACCGAGTCAACAGGCATACATCCCGTAAGGGCTCTGTAGAGAAGTGCGCTTACGCCGTAAACATCAGTCCATGAACCCTGACGGCTGCTGCTGTTTGCAGAATACTGTTCGGGAGCGGCATAGCCCTTGAAGAGCTCATACTCAAGACCTGCATTTGCAGTTCTTACTGCTGAAACGCAGAAGCCCGAAAGTTTCAGGTCGCCTTTTTCCGTGATATAAACAGTATCAGGGCTGATAGCGCGGTGAATAATACCTGCGTTGTGGAGTATACCGATAGTTGTGAAAAGGGGAGGGAATATCTTTGAGACCTGCTCCCAGCTGAGCTCGCCTGCATTTTCCTTCAGGTAATCGAGCATTTTCACGCCTTCGATGTACTCGAAGATAGTGTATGTTGTATTGTTCTCGGCAAACATATCGAGAACGGGCGGTATATTTGTGTTATTGCGCAGTCTTGCGAGAGACTTGTTGAGCTCGGTATACTCAGCCATAAAAGCCTTGTACTTGGCAAGATTGTTATAATTAACACTTATAGTGGGCTTGTTTTTTACACGGGTGCAGAGGTTGATAGGCATATACTCCCTGATAAGGACTTTTTTGCCTGTTGCAATATCAGCACCGATATATGTAGCGCCCTCGCCGTTATATTCCAGAAGAATACCGCAGAGGTACTTGCTGTGGAGTATGGTACCGGGTGGGACATACATGGGGTTATGATCTGAAGTTTCCACGTATCCGCAAGACGGACACACATGAAGCGACGCATCATACTGTTCCATGCATCTGTTGCAAAATTTATTGTCTCCCAAAGCAGCTCCTCCTCATAAAAATAGTCAATGCATAAAAATAGGTATCATATCTATTTTATCAGTTAAAACGCAAATTGTCAACTGTTTGGAGTTCGATAATACTAAATCTTATGAATTTGTATTTTTTTTGTAATATTTTAGTGCTTAATTTTGCTTAATTGTAACATTTAGAGGCAACAGAAAAGGGTTCGGAGAGATTTCCGAACCCTTGATTAGTTTATCAGAGATTTCCGTTATTGACGGAGATTATCTTCATCGAGCTGAAGCGGAATGTACCGTCTTCCTTTTCGGTGAGCCTGAACTCTACCTGTTTTGCAACATTTCTGTCCATCCACTGTGGGAGCTCGTCATAATAGTCAACTGTAAGCGTATAATCTCTTCCGTTCTTGACGATAGACTTGATCTCTGGAGCATAAGTGTGAGTTATTGGCTTTAACTTGACGTTATATGCGCCTTCTGAGTAGTAGAAGCGGGATTCCAGCGGACCAACTGTGCCGTGTTCAAATGCAGGAAGATTCTCGCCGAAGAGCTCTACTGCGTATTTTTCCACGTCGATATCAGGTATTGAAACAGTATCGAGAGTTGGCTCGTACTTTGATATCTTGCTGTCGTCCATGATGATAGACCATATCGTTGCGGTTATTATCTGCTCGGAGGTGAGCTGTGACGGATCGCTGAAAGGCTCGATATCCATGATAGCGGCAGGATATATCATCTGTGTGAAGCCGTCCTTCTTGACCTCGCCCGATGTGAAGCGGCTGAAAAGACCGACACCCTTGATAACTGTAGCGATTATACCGATAACCGCGAATACCGACATGATTATGCCGAGTATGGTGTAAAGTCGTTTTTTCTTGTCAGCTCTTGCAACATCTGCAACCGAATCAGCCTCAACGTGTTCTCTGCGCTGTGCAATAAGCTCGTCGGGATCTTCTTCGAGAATACGTCCGAGAGCCGATGTTACCTTGCCCTTTGGCTTCTGCGTTTCTTCATCAGACTTGCCTTCTGACGGCTTTTTCGCAGCTTCCTGCACGGGCTTTTCGGCATCAGCAGCTTCCGCAGGAGCTTCTTCGGCAGCTGTTTCTTCTACGACAGCTTCATTATCCTCCTCGATACTGAATTCGGGAGGCGGTGCGACTGCACCCAGCTGAGCGCGGCGCATTTCGATAACCTGCTGTTGTTTATCATGATCGAGTTCGTCAAAGCGCTCCTTCAATTCAGGAGTAAGACCTGCGATGATATCCTCATCGGAGAGCACAGTTTTTTCTGTATTCGGTTCATCTTCCTCTTTTGGTGTATTTATATCTGCAATAGCTTCGGCAGCATCCTCACGGATATTGTCGAGCATATCGCCGACAGGATCGCTGTCGGGAGTCTGATTTTCGTTGTCCTTGCCGTTTATGGCTGCAATGGCAGCGTCGATGAGGTCTGTAGCGGAAGGCTCGTTATGAGTCTCGAAAAGACCGTCCTCGGGAGCGTTTTCGCTCTCTGTATCAGCTTCGTCCTTGCCCTTGCCCATGAGCTTTTTGAAGAAGCCGATCTTCTTTGGCTTTTCCTCTGCGTTCTGAGCTTCGGTGAGATGAGCCTCGGCAGCTTTGCTGAGTCCCTCGGCAGCTTCACCGAGAGCTTCGATAGCTGAGTCTATTTCATCACCAGATGATGAAGAATTAATGATAGTTTCTTCCGTGAAGGTAACAGATCTTGGGTCGCTTGCAGCGGCAGCTTCCTCTGCAAGGCGTTTCATTTCGTCGATCTGGCGCTGTTTTTCAGCAGCTTCCTGAGCCTTGCGCAGTTCTTCTGCTTCCTGTTCGCGGCGTAGCTGTTCAGCCTCCTCCTCGGCGCGGCGCAGTTCAGCTTCTTCTGCGAGGCGTTTTTTCTCGGCAGCAGCCTCAGCGATACGTCTTGAGCGTTCTTCCTCCTCGGCACGGAGCTGTTTTTCTTCCTCTATGAGAGCGAGTCTGCGCTGTTCGGCTTCCTCCGCCATACGCTGGCGTTCAGCAGCTTTTTTTGCTCTTTCGGCAGCTCTTGCCTCTTCGGCAGCAGCCTCAGCTGCTCTCTGAGCTTGCTTTTCACGTTCCAGTTCTTCGCGGCGAAGTGCCTCATAGTCGGGAAGTTCACCTGTAATGACGATCTTCTTTTTCTTTGAAGGCTTTATAAGCTCCTCATTCATAGGTATACTGTCAAACACTCTTGTTGATTCGGCAGAAGCTTCTGTGTGCATGACCTCTGCGATGATGTTTGGTACTTCCTCTTCTTCTTCGTCTTCCGATATCGGTTCAGGTATAGGGATATCATGGGGCGGCGGTGCGAATTCCCATACTGCGGGGGGAGCATCATTTGCAGGGATTTCTTCCGCCGGTTCGTCCGCAGACAGCTGGCTTTTTTCAGCTTCAAGAGCGTGGAGCAGATCATCGACTGACATATTGTCGAATTTGCTCTTTCTTGCAGCTCTTGGAGTTGTGTGGCTTCGTGCAGGTGTACTGCTGCTGCCGCCGCTGTCCATAAGGCTGTTGAGTATATCGTCAAGATCTTTTCTGATAGCCATTTCGACCTCCAAAATCAAATGAAAAATAGGACTTTTGCAATGAGTTCTTTATCTTACCTGACCGTTTCCGTTTATCAGATACTTAACAGTAGTAAGTTCGGTAAGTCCCATAGGACCTCTTGCGTGGAGCTTCTGGGTGGAAATGCCTATTTCTGCGCCGAAGCCGAATTCTCCGCCGTCTGTAAAGCGGGTAGAAGCGTTTACGTAGACAGCAGCTGCGTCTACCTGCTTCTGGAATTTCTGAGCATTTTCAAGAGAGCTTGTTACGATGCACTCTGAATGCTTTGTGCTGTATTTTCTGATGTGGGCGATAGCTTCGTCGATGTCGTCCACTACCTTTATTGCAATGATAAAGTCGTTGAATTCTGTTGCGTACTCAGTCTCGGTAGCCTTTTCAACACTGTTTCCGAGGATAGCAATAGTCTTGTCGCAGCCGTAGATCTTTACGTTATGTACCTTGAAGCGCTCTGCGATCATGGGCAGGAATTTGTCCGCGATATCCTTGTGTACGAGAAGGCTCTCGATAGCGTTGCAGACGGAAGGACGCTGAGTTTTAGCGTTGTCTGTGATCTCAACAGCCATATCGAGGTCAGCAGAAGCGTCAACGTATACGTGGCAGTTTCCTGCACCTGTCTCGATAACAGGAACGGTAGCGTTCTTGACTACAGCCTGTATGAGGTTTGCGCTTCCGCGTGGGATAATAACGTCAACGTAGCCGTTAAGGCGCATAAGCTCGGTAGTTGTCTCACGGTCGGTATTCTCGACTACCTGTATGATATCAGCAGGAAGACCTGCTTCCTGCACAGCTTCTCTCATTATTTTTCCGAGGCAGATATTTGAGTTTATAGCCTCCTTGCCGCCTTTAAGTATAACGACATTGCCTGTTTTTAGGCAGAGAGCAGCCGCGTCAACAGTAACGTTCGGGCGCGACTCGAAAATGATGCCGATAACACCCAGCGGAACACGGGTCTTGATTATCTGTAAGCCGTTTGGACGATTTCCGCCGCCGATGACTTCGCCGATAGGGTCAGCGAGATTGATTATTTCGTCAACGCCCTTAGCGATACCTTCGATGCGCTTTTCGTCCAGCATAAGTCTGTCCTGTTTTGCTTCGGACATACCGTTAGCCTTTGCAGCTGCGATATCCTTGGCGTTTTCAGCGATTATAAGCTCTTTGTTAGCAATGAGAGCCTTTGATATAGCTGCGAGGGCGTTGTTCTTCTGCAAAGTTGAAGCACCTGCCGCAGCAGCTTCGGCAGCCTTTGCTTTTTTGCCGAGTTCTTCTGTATAGCTCATATTTACACCTCGTTTAAAAGTTCTTAGCCTTGAAAAGAGTACCTATTTCCTTGTCCTCGAACAGGTCGTACAGCTTTTCGGGATCTTTTCCGTTCATGATTATCATATCTATACCTGCGTTGGTAGCTATCTTTGCAGCGGTTATCTTTGTGGACATACCGCCTGTGCCGAGACTTGTACCTGCACCGCCTGCCATAGCTTCTATCTCGGGAGTTATCTTCTCAACGATAGGTATTGGTTTTGCATTTGGGTTTGAACGCGGGTCATCGTCGTAGAGAGCGTCGATATCAGAGAGTATCAGCAGCAGGTCTGCACGGGACAGCTCTGCAACGAGAGCCGAAAGTGAATCATTCTCACCGATCTCAAGCTCAAGCTCATCGATAGCGATAGTGTCGTTCTCGTTTACTATCGGGATAACGTCCATGCCTATCAGTTTTTCCACGGTATTCATGAAGTTTTCGCAGTGATTAGGCGTATTTATAATGGTCTTGGTGAGCAGTATCTGTGCTACCGTAACACTGTATTTAGCGAACATATCGTCGTATACGTGCATTAGCTCGCACTGACCGATAGCGGCTACAGCCTGCTTTGTCTTGGTATCCTTAGGCTTTTCGGGGAGCCCGAGCTTGCCTGCGCCAAGACCTACAGCTCCTGATGAGACAATGATTATCTCACGTCCTGAGTTGTGAAGGTCGGATATAACACGCACGAGATTTGTCATGCGGCGTATATTGAGCTTACCTGTCTTGTGAGCGAGGGTAGAAGTACCCAGCTTTATGACGATACGCTGCTTTTCGGATATATTTCTCATATTTATAACTTCTTTCAGTTGACTTTGTTTTGCGGCGAGCCGCTGAGCCATGCCTTTATGTTATCGCAGACGATATCCACAAGGCGCTGACGTGTTTCAAGCGAAGCCCATGATGTATGGGGCGTAATGAAGCAATTTTTTGCACCTTTGAGAGGAGTATCGGGCGACATGGGTTCTTTCACGAGTACATCGAGATAAGCAGCAGCTACCTTGTCATTGCTAAGAGCCTGAGCCAGATCGGCTTCGTTAACGACAGGTCCGCGTGAGGTATTTACCAGTATTGCCGAGGGCTTCATATGGGAAATAAGCTTGCTGTTGACAATGCCTGCTGTCTTATCTGTAAGAGGGCAGTGGAATGTGAGAACGTCGGCTTTTTCTACAGCTGTGAACAGGTCTGTCACTTCGTAAGGGCAGTCCGCAGGCTGGGTCCTTGTGCTGACGACTATGTTCATGCCGAAGGCTGAGCCTATTTCAGCGACCTTTCTGCCGATAGAGCCGAATCCTACGATAGAAAGAGTCTTTCCTGCCAGCTCTGAGGTCGGGATAGGAAAGTATGAGAACGCAGGAGAGCGCTCCCATTCACCGTTTTTAACGGCGTTGTCGTAGTCTCTGATATGGCTGAAATGGTCGAGTATGTATGCGAAGGTCTGCTGTGCGACGGCGTTTGTGGAGTATTGTCCCGCATTGCACACAACGATGCCTTTTTTAGCTGCATACTCTATGTCTACGTTATTGAAGCCCGTTGCGAAAAGTCCGACATATTTTATATTGGGGCAGGTGTCCATGACTTCGGGAGTTATTAGCACCTTGTTGCAGAGAACTATGTCTGCATCGCCGATATTTGCGGCGGTTTCTTCGGGCTTTGTAAGCGGTATTATTTTTACTTCGCCCAGTTCTTCAAGCTGAGTTGTGGGGATATCACCGCTGATATTAACGGTGTACCAGTCAAGAACAGCGATCTTCAAGGCTTAATCCTCCTTGGCATTTTTTGTTGAAGCTGTTTCCTCAGTCTTCTTCGGCTTGCAGATGACAGATGTGACTATGGCAAGAACGATGAGTATAAGCTCAACGATACCAAGTCCGTAGAAAAGTGTTTTGCTGTCAGAGATCCATAATGCAAGTGAAAGAGGACTTGCTATTGCAAAAATGAGCTGGAATGGCTTTTTCTGGACTGCGAATCTATAGCTGAAAAACAGGAATGATATTACTGCGAGAGCAAGGTGCATTTCAAAGGGAAAGGGGAATATCGTTGGATTTTCAGCGTCTGATATCTGTAAGAATGCAGCGAGTAAATTTGTGGTATTCATTGTTATCTCCGATCCTCCGCCTATTTAAAATGTATAATATAAGCGGATATTTATATAAGTATGCAAAAGTCTGCACACTACAGTATAACACAAATCGCTGAAAAATTCAACTATTTTTAAAAAAAGGCACAAAAAAATTATGGGGTAAATCTACGGATTTTCGGCTGATTTTAACATAGGGCTTGAATTTCCCTGTCATTTACTTTATAATAGTAAGTATGATTACTGAAGTTCCCGACAGCCCATGAACCGTTAGCAGAAAGAGTTTGCTTACGCTCACATTATTTAAGGCGACACATTGGCTGATAGCTAAGGGCTGAGTTTCATGATACGATGAAGCATTTTGCTCCGTCCGTGATAGCGGAGACAATTAATTAAGCCGTGAGCTTAAATGAAAGGTGGCATTTTATGATATATATGCTCGAAGACGAGGAAGGTATCCGCAATTTCGTGCTGTACGCACTGAACAGTTCGGGCATGGAGGCGAGAGGCTTTGAGACTCCGTCGGCACTTCGTGAAGCTATGGGGCAGGAGCTTCCCGACCTGCTGCTGCTTGATCGTATGCTGCCTGAGGAGGACGGTCTGGAAGTGCTGAAGAAGCTGAGAACAGCTCCCGAGACAAGAAAACTGCCCGTGATAATGCTTACCGCCAAGGACTCGGAAATGGACAAGGTGGAAGGCCTTGACAGCGGCGCTGACGACTATATCGCCAAGCCCTTCGGCACTATGGAGCTTATCTCGCGTATAAGGGCACTTCTTCGCAGGTCTTACGATACAAATTCAGAGGGCGGAAAGCTCGAAATAGGCGGATTGTGTGTATTCCCGTCAAAGCATGAGGTGTTCGCGGACGGAATGAAGGTCACGCTTACTCTGAAAGAGTACGATATGCTTATTTTCCTGATGAAGCACAAGGGCGAGGTATTTTCGAGAGAATGTCTGCTGCGCGAGATATGGGGGTACGATTTCTCGGGCGAGAGCCGTACCGTTGATGTGCACATAAGGACTCTCCGCCAGAAGCTGGGAAGCTGCGGCGAAATAATAAAAACGATACGCGGTGTCGGATATAAGGCAGGTGACGATCTGCTTGACTAAAAAGATATTTCTGGGAATAATGACTATATGTGTCATAGCTGTAGTTGCAGCAATAGTTCTCGTCACAGCGTTAATGTATGGCAAGTCGATAGATTCGGTAGAGTATGCAGTAAGAAGAGACTCGCTGCTGATATCAAAGGCTGTGGAGGAGTGCGGCGGAAAGTACCTCGAAGATGCTGACTTTGATGAGAATATCCGCGTAACGTGGATAAATACCAATGGAAAGGTAATATTCGACTCGGAACAGGATCCCGATTCGCTCGAAAATCACGCTGACCGCACCGAGGTATCGCAGGCGTTCGAGAAAGGCGAGGGAAGCTCGTCAAGATATTCCAAGACCATTATGCAAAAGACTGTGAACCACGCTGTAAGGCTCGATGACGGCTCTGTGATAAGAGTTTCGGGAGAGCATATCTCCTTTACGGCTCAGCTCATAAAGGTACTTAATCCTATGCTGCTCATTCTTGCTGCTGTTGCATTGTTTTCGGCACTTGCGGCTACGATGGTGTCGAGAAATATAGTCAAGCCGATAAACGATATCGATCTTACTAACCCGAATACCAAAAAGAGCTACAAGGAGCTTGCTCCGCTGCTGAAAAAGCTGCGCTCACAGAACAGAAAGGTGAGCAGGCAGATGGACGAGATACTCCGCAGCCGTGAGCAGTTCAGCCTTATGACAGAGAGCATGACAGAGGGACTTATCATCGCAGATCCTAAGCTTTGTGTGCTCACCTGCAATTCAAGTGCGAAAAGACTTCTCGGAGCAGGTACGTTCACGGAGGGACAGAGCATCTATGCTCTCAATAATTCCGAGGTCTTCCGCCGATGTCTGCTCAATGCACTCGGCGGAAGACGCTCTGAGTGCATACTTCGCACGGGAAACGGTCAGCGTGAGGTCATCGCCAGCCCTGCAAACAGTATAGATATGGTGTGCGGACTGGTGGTATTCATCATGGACGTTACCGAAAAACAAGAGCTTGAGACTATGCGCCGCGAGTTTACGTCAAATGTGTCCCACGAGCTGAAAACTCCGCTCACTACGATATACGGTATAGCGGATATGCTGGCAAATGGTATGGTGCAGCATGATGATGTTGCTCAGTTCGGCGGAAATATCCGCAGCGAGGCTGAAAGACTGATAAATCTTATAAATGATATAGTTTCACTTTCCAAGCTTGATGAGAATGAAGCTCCCCGTGAAAACGAGAATGTTGAGCTGTATGGTCTTGCGGAGGAGGTGCTTGAACGCCTGAAGATGAGCGCGGAGGAAAAGAGAGTAGTTACCTCGCTTACGGGAGACAGGGTGTCTCTCATGGGCAGCAGGACCATACTCAGCGAGGTTCTGTACAATCTGTGCGATAACGCCGTAAAGTACAATGTAGAGGGCGGAAAACTCGATGTGAAGATATCCCATGTTCCGCAAATGGCTATAATAACTGTAAGCGATACGGGTATGGGTATACCTAAGCAGCATATCGGGCGCATTTTTGAACGTTTTTACCGCGTTGACAAGAGCCGCTCACGCAGGATAAAGGGTACAGGTCTGGGACTTTCTATCGTTAAGCACGGTGTTATGTACCATAATGGCAATATCCACGTAGAAAGTGAAGCAGGCAAGGGAACGGTATTTACCGTTGAACTGCCTATCGAGAAGAATAAAGAGGTGTTTGAATGAGCAGTGTAATGACAGCCGCTGAGCTTGCAAAGCTTGACGGCTCGGAGTATATGTTGCTGGATATACGTGACAGTTCCGCATTTGAGTACGGTCACATCGACGGTGCGGTAAATATGTCGCAGGAGCAGCTTGAAACAGCAGAGCTGCCGAATGACAAAAAGATAATCGTGTATTGCAGGAGCGGTATCATAAGCGGAGAATATGCGGATAAGCTGCGGAAAAAAGGCTTTGACGCTTACGACCTTGAGGGCGGCTATGTAGAGTGGCTGAGAATAAAAATGGAAAACAGACAGGTCACGGAAGCTGTTGAACTCAGTCTGCGCAAGAAGTTCAAGAAGTCGATATGGTGCAAGTTCACCAAGGCTATAAACGAGTACGAGCTGGTGCAGCCCGGTGACAAGATAGCTGTCTGTATATCGGGCGGCAAGGACTCAATGCTCATGGCGAAGCTCTTTCAGGAGCTGAAAAAGCATGATAAATTCCCGTTTGAGGTGGTATTCCTTGTAATGGACCCGGGATACAGTCCCGAAAACCGCCGTGTTATCGAGGAAAATGCGCGTTCAATGTCAATACCCGTACATATATTTGAGTCGGATATATTTGAATCGGTGTTCAATATCGAGAAGAATCCGTGTTATATATGTGCAAGAATGAGGCGCGGTTATCTCTACAGCCACGCAAAGGCGCTGGGCTGCAATAAGATAGCCCTCGGACATCACTTCGATGACGTTATCGAGACTATCCTCATGGGTATGCTCTACGGCGGACAGGTTCAGACCATGATGCCGAAGCTTCACAGCACAAATTTTGAGGGCATGGAGCTTATCCGCCCTATGTACCTTATCCGTGAAGCCGATATCAAGCACTGGCGCGACTATAACGACCTGCACTTTATACAGTGCGCCTGCAAATTCACCGACACCTGTACGACCTGCGAACCCGACGGCAGGTCTGTCTCAAAGCGTATGGAGATAAAGAACCTCATCGCTGAGCTGAAAAAGGTCAATCCGCAGGTGGAGAAGAATATCTTCCGCAGCGTTGAGAATGTCAATTTGAGTACAGTTATCGCATATAAGGACAATGCAGGAGTTCACCGCTTCACGGACAGATATTAACTGCTATAAGAAAATAAAAAAAGGACTGAGATGAACTCAGTCCTTTTAGTTTGTCGAAAAAGTCCTTATACCAATGAATGGGATTCCAAAGGGACTGTGTTCCTTTGGCAGAGTCCAGAGGCAGCGCCTTTGGTGGGGGGTGGGGCAAGCTTAACAAGCCCGTCCCCTTTGTCGCTGCGCGACATCTCCCCACACTGTGGGGAGTAACCCCACATATAGCCTCAAAGCGCTTCGCAAAGGGTGAATTAAAAAACAGTCCAGTGGA
>Ga0256405_10004439_pt1 | contig 26167 bp, 19 predicted proteins | sample RumenRJG_02DNA_FD_189096 | JGI IMG/M metagenome (GOLD analysis project Ga0256405, IMG submission 189096) | Bovine rumen microbial communities from Lethbridge, Alberta, Canada - RJG_02 | ecosystem: Host-associated > Mammals > Digestive system > Stomach > Rumen | place: Canada: Alberta... | reverse complement strand
CCTGATCGCTTGTGGTTCTTGTATAATAGACTCCATTGATATTTAATCTGACCGGAGTGTTTTTTAATATGTTTCCCTTGGAGTCAACGAAAGTGGCATAATATTGGGTGTCGTTTCTAAATATCTTAGTGAAATCCTTTGAAATGACGGTATCCTTTACAGTTACCGTGGAATTGACCATGATTCCATCATATTCAACTGTTATGTTATATTTTCCGCTGTTTAAGTTGATTGCCATTGACGCTGAACCTGCACTGTCTGTGGTTCTTGTGTATGGCTTGCCGTTGATATAGATACTTACTTTAGCGTCCCCGATAGGCCTGCCGTTTGTCTCTTTAAGCGTTACGACAAATCTTTCAGATCCCCTGTAATATTTGATTACATCAGGTGCGGACAAATCAAATGTTTTTAAAACAGTAAATGAGGTTGTTTTTTTAAGTGGATTGTACTTCAAATCACCGGAATATGCTACCTCAGCACTGTAGTTTCCATAGTTCAGATTAGTAATTTCAATGCTTCCTGAACCATCATTTACATCACCGTAGTATGTTCTGCCGTTGACTGTTGCAGTTAGCTTTCCTATAGCATCTGAAGGCAAATCGACTTTAATAATTTCGACATCTCCGTAATCAATGTCGGGGGATGAAACCTTCATGTCAACAAGTGTGGCAATGATTTTAATTACATTAGTTACTTCATTGCCGTTGTATGAAGTCCTGATGATATATTCTCCTGGATTTAAAAGTGCATTTAAATATGCATAACCGTTGAAATCACTGATGCTTTCATAGGAATTAGTTCCAATTGTGAATTTGACTTTTTCGCCTGAGGCATAATTTCCAGTAGGACTAACGACCCTGACCCTGAACCTTTCAGTCTCATTGTAATATTTGGTAAGATTATTGTTTTCAGCAATATTGGAAATGACTGTAATGTTGTTGGCAGCTCTTTCGCTGTTAAACGGATTTATTGCAGTTATGATATATGTTCCCGGTTTTTCATTGATTTCAAGCATGGCACTACCCTTATCGTCAATGATTTCCTTATTATAGAAAACACCGTTCAGCATGAATTGTACAAAAATACCTTTTGGCAGGTATTTGCCCTGTGAATCCAGAAATGTGGTATAATAATGAGTGTCATTGCCGTAAATCTTAACGACATCGCTTCCATGAACTGTAGATAAAATTGTTACTTTTGAATCGACTGTGATTTCATCGCACTTAACAACAACAGCATAAACGCCAGCATTGAGATTTATGGCCAAAGATGCATTACCTTTTGAATCAGTGGTTCGGGTATACTGAGCACCATTCAGCGTGAAAATTACAACCTTATCAGGCACTGGATTGCCTTCACCATCTGTTAATGTAACGACAAACCTTTCAGATCCCCTGAAATATTTAACAACTTCCGGAGCTGAAACATTGATTGACTTTTCTTCATTAGACTCCGTTGAATTTGAAGCTTCAGATATTTGTGTTGCTTCACTGGAAATCATATATTTTCCTGAATCGTATTCAATATATGCATTATCATAAATTTCGTTTTCCAAATCCCCGAATGCAGAATAGGAATCGGCTAAAAAATTGCTGTTTGGAGATTCATGATTATCCACAGCTGTGATATTATCCATTTCTTCAGCACTTGCAGCAGAAATAGAAAACAAACAAATAATTATTATCAAAAAAATGTATCTTTTTTTAATCAAAAGCATTCACTCCGGGTATTTATATAATTATATTTATATGCTAATATGTTAATAAAAACATGCTATTTGATTTTTGTATCTAAATATGATAATAAAACATTAAAAATAAGTAAAAAATAAAAAAATTGCTTGGAACAATAACATGAAATTATTGTTCCTCATTTAAAGGCATTTGGTTCGATGTCATGTATATTAATACAGTCTTCTTCCGTCACTGGTATATCCTGGCGTGTCAAGAGATATGTATCCGTTATCCTGAATATGCCAGCGCATGCCCGGACCATATTTGCGATAGATATAATTGCTCACTTCCTGATAACTGTACATTGGAGTGCCGTCGCTTTTATATGCATAAGCCTTTTTCTGCGGTTCTGGCTGCACGGTTTCAGTGTTAACAGACTCGACTGCCACATTGCTGGATGTATTGGATGCGTTATTGGTCTGGTTAGCGACCGGCTTAGGGGTTTCATTAACCTTTAAGAAAACCACGGTTGCACAGACAATGGCTATTGCAATAACGATAATTGCACCAATTATTATAATTTGCTTGTTTTCCATTTAACTACTCCATTGTTTATTTCTATTGTATTTTATGAAATACATCTTATTAGTATTATGTTTTAAATATGATATAAAAATTGTGTTTAAATTTTATCAACAGCCAAAATAGTATTAATTTATATTAATTCAAATCACATTTTAAACATCTGAAATATCCTTTTTATTTTTTACAAACAGTATTGTTATTATCAGCAATATTACTGTTATCATTATCATCATTAATGAAGTCATGCTGAATGAATTTACAGATATCTGATTATGGGTAATGTTTCCATTTGCCAGAATCTGCATTATCACAACAGTAAGTGATGACCCGATTGCACCTATGACCTGTCTTGTAGTGTTGTTGATTGCAGTTGCATCTTCAACATCACCGGCTACAACACTCATTGCCCAGGTAATTGCCGGTGAAAGACCAAGTCCGCAGCCTATTCCTCTGATTAACTGAGAAATCAAGAGGTATTCAAATATGGAATTCATATTGTAAGTCATCATACATACAAATCCGATAATATTAATAACTGATGAAGCTACTAAAACGGGTTTTATTCCGATTTTATCTGCTAGTATCGGACTTATGAAATTGAAAACTATCATGATTATTGCTGCAGGGAATAAAATAAGTTCGGATTCGGTTGGAGAGTAATATGCCACATTTTGAACAAACAAAGGCACTGCCACATTGATTCCGCACATTATAAAGTAGAGCAATGCTGCAAAAACAGTCCCTGAGACAAAATACTTATTTTTAAGCACTTTTAAATTAATCAGCGGTTTTTCAATCTTATTTTGACGTTTGACAAATATTATTAATGCTATTGCACCTATGATTAACGGTAAAATTACATGAGTTAGGCTGAATCCAAACTCCGCAATATTTGAAAACCCAATCATCAGTCCCACACAGAAGAGTATGGATAAAATTAGTGAAGCAAAATCCAAAGGATAATTTTCAGTTTCAAGTTCAAATCTTACAAGAAATATTGCTGAAATAAGAATTACTGCAGTTATTACGGCTAAAAATTCAAAAATAACTCTCCAGCCATATGAATCAATTATGATTCCGCCCAATGTCGGTCCCATTGCAGGCACAATACCAACAAGAAATCCCATCAGTCCCATGAAAAATCCCCATTTTTCTTCAGGCATTACTCTAAAAATCAATATTTGACCTATAGGAAGCAGAATACCTGTACCCATAGCTTCCAGGATTCTTCCGACAATTAGAATCTCAAAGCTTGCAGATAAAAAACAGAGCACAGATCCGATTATGAATAAAATAAGTGCTGTAATCAGTATTGTTTTGATTTTAAATCTTTTAGTGATGTAAGCGGTTGGAGGAATCATCACTCCAAGCACCAACAGAAATACGGAGTATGTCCACTGTGCAGTTGCAGAAGATATTGAAAAATCCCCCATATAATAAGGCAGGCTTGTTGTTACAATACTCTGTGAGATTAATGTAACTGCAGAAGCCAGAATAAGTATGATTAATGTTATTAGTCCGTTTTTATTTTCAAAGTTCATGATAAGATTTTCGGTGATTTATTTATTAAATAATTATTGAATTTAATGTTTAAATAATTAAGTTATTAACTAATTCCTAATCCTGTTTATGCCATGAAACTAACACAAAAGCAAAGTTATCAAAGCTGTTTAAATGAATGGATTTAAGATTAATTAAGGCAAATCTCGATATTTTTAAATGCTTTTCATTAAATCCATATCTTTTCGTATTTATTCAAATCGCCTTCATAAATTCCGCCATACCAATGGCATTTATCTTTAGTGCATGTGAATATGCTGATATCGTTTCTCTTATGAAGTGTTGTAAGCATTACTCTGCTTCCGCATACAGGACATGTTTTATCCGTTTCATATATTGTAATTGACCTTTGATTTTTAAAAAGATTATTTGCCCTTTTAATGAAATTTCTTCGAACAGAAGACGGGACGTTTTCCGCTTCATTGATGACATAATATATCAGATTAACCTGATTTTCACCGTCCCTGATTTTTAAATAGCAGTTGTTAAGACGCTCATAAACTTCATAACTGTCTACTTTATTATATATGTCAATGGCCTTATCATACAATCCCCTTTCCTCAAAATAATATCCTTTTGACAGATTGCGCAGATTCCTGATTTTTAGGCCTTCCCTTTTTGATTTATCGATTATATAATCATTGAGAACTATCCTATTTTTATCAGAAATTACATTCAGAAATCCGATGAATGTATCAATGCCATACTTTTCTATAAAATCATTCTTCAGGTCTTTAATTTCATCATCAAACTTCTCATATGTCCGATTTGCTTTTCTTATCTTATAATCATAAGTTTCCCGAACATTTTCATCATCATAATAATCATCATTGAAAAACTTGGCCTTCTCTTCCAAATCCCATGATAATTCCTTGTTTATTCCAAAAATCTTAACATTAAATCCTGTTTTTAGGAGAAATTCTATTTTTCTTACCTGAACCGCTTTGAATGAATCAGTTTTTGTCTTGACTTCACAAAAGAAATACTCATTTTCGTTGAATACAAACACATCCGGAAATCCCACATGATTATGGGCATAGTCCTGAATCATATCATATAAAACGTCCAGGATTTGACTTTTATCTACATATTGGCAAATCTTTAAAATCCTGTATTTAATCCATTCTTTCATGGAATGCCTTTTAACCTCACTTTCAAGATTTATGGTTCTAAGATAGCTGAACCTTTCATTGATTTCATCCTCATAAATCCTGAAAAATTCATCATCATAGAAATACCTCTTATAGCGCTTTCTGGTTGCCAATGTTTCAAATTTTTCAAAAATGTCCTTGAAAAGAACCTGCAGCATATTTTTCCATGTTGTATTTTCTGAAAAAAATGCATCATACCCTTTGGACTTGAAATATTCAATTGCAACATATTCGCTTTTATAAAATTCTCCATTATAAAGAAAGAGTGTCTTTGATCTGGATCTTATGTGCTTTTCGGATTTGACGGTGATGAACTCCAAATTTCCCTGTTTTACTGACATATTTTCACATTAAATCAATTATTCTATTTTTATAAACATTTTTAAAAAATCCAAACTTAATTGGAAAATAAATATGCATTCAAATCCAATTTTATTTTGAATATGAATAACTATTTAGACACAAATATTTACTATTCCAGTTTCATCTCATCAGTGTTAAGCTTATAGAACTTTTCAGGAGTGTAGACAGTAATTTCCTGAGTGTAAATATTACCCCCAACAGCCATGACATCCAAATTTTTAATAAGCCTAAGAAACTTCCTGTTTTTGTAAAGCTTTGTAAAGTCATATGAAACAGAATCCCTGATAAGGCCGATAACACCACCATACTCATCTGTTGCAGTAAGCTTTAACGTGTAGTAGGGAGTCTCTCCCACAAACTCATATTCAGCATATGATCCCTTCGGGTTGACTTTCACCAGTTCCACATTATATGTATTTTCAAACTTAACCAAAAGCTCATACTTATAAGCTTCCTCTTTAATCATTTCTTTTTCATAATTTTCATATTGCTTTTTTAAAATGGCATTACGGTCATATGCTGTGAAGGTATCATTTGAATACTCATTCCTGTTCCACTGCAGATGGTTTCCGCAGTGTGAACAGTACGGGTCTCCTTCCATTATAATAGTTCCGCAATTCGGACATGTCGGCATTTAATCACCCTTATGTTTAATCCACAGAAACCCCATAGCTTTTTCCGTTTTAGGGGGGTTATACCTTTGTTTATTGTGTGTTGTGTAGTTTTCGACATTATTGTACTGTGAGCTGAAGATTAAAATCCCTGCGGCCATCATAATGACTGCAAGGATTGCAAAAATAATTTTTTTGTTCATTTAATCAGCCCATATACTCCTGAGAAATGTATTTTCCATTTTCATCAAGGTAAATAGATGTATAAGTGCTTGAATCATAAACTATATATTTTTCTCCATAGTATCCAATATTTGAAAGTTCAATGCCTGAATTATAATAAACATCACAAACAAATTTTATATAATCATTATACTGAGGGCTCCATTGCCAATCAGTATAAGAATATTCATAATCCAATGGTCCTTTTATTGTAGTATAAATAGGATTTGGAATTACAATAAGGCTTTTTGCAATCTTCAGTCCGTTGAACTCCGCAGTGATGATGTATTCGCCAGGATTCAAATTGATGTTTAAACGGGCAACTCCACCTTCAGATGTGTATCTGTCATAGAAAACACCATTTATGTTGAAAGTTACCTTCGCACCGTCATGAATAGGATTTCCCTGACCGTCAAGAGCCACTACACGAAATACTCCTTCGCGATATATCAACTTATGCTGATAAGGATCATATGGTATATTTTCAGTGTATTCACTGTACTCATGCAATGTAGAAATTACAGTGACTGTATTTGAAGTTTTATATCCATTATATTCGGCAGTTATGATATATGTTCCGGGATTCAGGTTAATATTGAGCTTTACATGACCTGTATCATCAGTGAATCGTGTATAGAAAACACCGTTTATGTTGAATGTTACAGCTTCACCTGAACTTGCAGAATTACCTTTGGAATCAAGGATTCTTGCATAGTATTGGGAATCATTCTTATAATACTTCGTCAAATCATGATTGTCAACAATATTCGGCAGAATAATAATTGATGAAATTTTATATTCCCCTGTTGCAGGATTTGAAGCCTTAATCTCATAATGACCAGGCATCAGGTTAATGTTCATCCTAACAGAACCGTCATTGTTGGTAACTCTTGAATAGGTAACCCCATTAACTTCCAGATTAACTTTCTGATTAGTCAATGGCTCTCCAAAATTATCATACATTGTTGCTTCATAGGCTTCAGGACCCCTAACAATTTTAGTAACGTCAAATGCATCAATTGACGGAACATAACCTGTAGGTTCACCTATGATATCATCAGTCTCATTTGTTATTTCACTTGCACTGACTGCATTGATGAAAAAAACAGCAATACATACCAATATTAAAATCATTTTTTTATTCATAATATTATATTGTGTTTAAATTATATATTAAATTTGATATTTCTAAAAATAAGTAAAAAAATAATTTATAAAAAATTATCTTATGAACCTAAGACAAAAGCAAAGTCATCATAAGTGCTTAAATCTACAGATTCAAGATTTCCCATATACTCAAAGAGGAACTCACGCGGAATTGTAATGTTTTGTGAGTTCTCATTCAAGATGATTCCATCCAAATCGTCAAGCAGGACCTGCCTTGCAAATAATGTGAAGTTTATCAGCTGAGAATATGGATTGAGTGGATTGATTTTAGGTTTGATTTCATCTTCTGATGAATAGATTAATGCATAGCATTTGTCTGCACTGCTGTAGATTGCTTTTGGAAGTGGTTCATCTATATGTATGATGCCGTCATTGGAATCCTTTGCAAGATCATCAAATGATAAGCCGACAGAAAAAACATCTGACTTGCTTAAAAGGTTCAAAAGCCTTTCAAAATCCCAAAAGTTTGACTCATCCTGCAGGAATTCATCAAGATTGGAATTATTTGCACAAGACCGTATTCTTTTTACTTCATCTGATGTGTGGAAATGAGTGTCCTGACGGAAGATTTCACTTGATTTGAAATAATCCCTGAACTCAGATAGGATTGGAAATCTATTGCCCTCAACATCAATAATGATCCCGTCAAATCCCTCATCCAAAAGATCCAAATATAAATCAAAGGGATTTGGAATCAAAGTGAAATTTTCATTAAATCCAACTTTATTGTATTCGTATACATCAGTGAATACTGGAATGAACTTCTTGTCATCAATAGTGACTGTTGGAAATGAAAATAATCCGTTTTCAATTTCTGAAGGAAGCAAAAGGGTTGAAAATTCAAGCTCCCTAAATAATAAGTCTAAATCTTCAGTTGTCTCTAAAATGTCGATTTGCCTTTTCAAATGCTTGTGTGTGATGGTTCTATCCATAATATCTACCTCCAAAAAAATTAATAGCGTTTATAATTGCTTTGACACCAAGGCAATCTAAACTGTGCAGGACTGCCTTCAATTGGACCTGTTCCCATAAAGGAACTGGTAATCTTGACTGGCTTTGTTTTTGGAACCTTTTTGCTGTCCCAAGGAAGGCCTTTAGCCAAAACCTTTTCCTTAAGCTTTTCTGAGCTATCAGCCCATATTTCACCACGTTTGGAATTTTGGGAATAGACATATCCCCAGGAAAATTTGGTGTAGCATTCAATTTTATATTCAACAACATCTTGACTCATAAAATTTCCTCCATTTAAATTTTAAGAGTTCGACAGCCTGATACATACAGATTTCCATTTCATGGAAAATCCTAAAATTGAATAATATAAAAAAATCTAAATATGATGAGAAGTTTGGGTTAACATACGGCATACTGACAGGAAAATATCAGAATATGCTTCTCAAACGATTATAAAATCGGCTATTGGTTTAGGTAATATAATCACTCATTTTAATAAATATTATGTGTATGGTTTTTGTAAAAATTCTGGTGACAATTTTGCAGAATAATATATGTTCTTTAACATATATAAAGTTAATTATTTTTACTCATAAAAATAAAACTTTTTAATTTTAATTCAATATAATGATATAAATAATTATAAAACCAATAAAATTTTGTAAGTTTTAAATATAAAAATCTTAATTTCAAATTAGAATATTATAAGAAATGTAATTAAATTAATGTCTGTTGATTTGATTTTAGCTTTTTTCTTAAATTTTTTAAATCATGAACATTTCTTACTAATATAGAATTTTTATTATTTAAAATAAACTCATTTCCATCATAGGTATCTTTTGAATAACTTTCTGGAAGATAAGCAAAAATCTGTCTTTTATATTTTTCAGCAGCATTGACTGTATGCATTGTTCCACTTTTAATACCACATTCAATAACTAATGTTGCATCACTAAATGCTGCTACAATATTATCTCTTTCAACATAGTTCCCTCTAAAAACTTTAGCATTTGGTTCATATTCAGAAATTAAACAACCCCCACCATCAATAATATCTTTAGCTAATTTTTTATTTGAAGCAGGTTTAATTACATTAACACCACTTGGTAAAACTGCAATTGTTGCTTTGTTTAGATCCACAGTGGTTTGATGTGCTATTTTATCGCAACCTAAAGCTAATCCACTTACAATAGCTATATCTTGATTATTTAAGATATTTTTAACTAAATTTTCTTCAAAATTTTGACTGTTTCTTGAAGGTTTTCTAGTTCCAATAACTGCAATATTTGTTTTCGTTAACGCTTCTAAATTACCCTTAACATACAATATTAAGGGTCTTTTGTTTTCCATATCCAATAATTTTTGAGGGTATGCTCTATCAAAAACAGTGATAACATGAATGTCTGAATCAATAACATATTCGTATGTATCTAAAGCAGATTTTTTAGCTTTTAAAATTTCTTCTTTAGTGAAATCTGATTCTAACTTAATAATTAAATCATCTAAATTTTTAGAATTTTTCAATAGATTCCAATATTTTTTATAAATTGTTACTTTTCCTACTCTTTTCAAGTTTTTTAAGAGCAATATCTCTTTAAATTTTTCCATATCTATTCCTCACTGTTGCACCAATTGTTAATGTAAATATATTATCTTCATCAATGCCATTATCCAATAAAACTTGTTTACACCCAACCATTGAACTTCCAGAGGTAGTAATGTCATCTAATATAATAAATGCAATATCTTCATTATGCTCTGGAATATTATTACATTTAATCGATTGAGTGTGTGCCATAGGATTATCACGATGATTTTTGCTAGAGCCAATTGTCTCAATCCTTATAAAAGAATGTTTTAAATCTATTATTTTTTTATTTAAACCAAAGAGACTTTTACTTATACCCAGTTCATACCACTGATGTATGAGCTTTACACTTCTTGCAAGCCTATATCCTTCAAAATCCATATATTCATCATCTAAATCAATTTCAGCACCAGAAGGAACAACCAAAAGTGCGATTTTTTTAATATTATTGTTCATTTTATAATATGATAAATAAGTAATTGCATTCATTAGCTCTTCAGTGAATAATTGTATTGCATAATTTTTATTTTTATACTTATAATCCATTATTTTTTCTGATACCTCGACATCAATAGGATTTCCTTTATATTCACCTTTTCTCCAATCTCTTTTCACATATTTATGTAAATAATAAGTATTAAATTGTGGCATGCCCATTCTATCCATATCCCTCTTACAAAGGATGGAACATTCTTTAAATTTTAATTGTTCTACATTCCAACCACAAAATTTAGAACATTTTAATTTAAATGATTTATTTTTATTGACAATGACTAAATCAACATTCCCTGAATTACAGTCTGGACAGATATTATTAGTTTTAATAATATCAGAAGCTTCATTTAACATTGAATACATTTTATGGATTTCTTCATTTGAAAAAGTAAAATTTAATTTTTCCACTACAGAGAAATCTTTAATTTCTCCAATAAATATTGATGGATTTATTTCATTATAAAATAAATAAGCCTCATTTTTAGCTCTTGTTAATGCAAGACAAAGTAATTTTCTTTCTTCAGAATATGTCACATTTTCATTATTATTTGTTATGAAATTTAAAACTAAATCACTTTCAATTTTATTAGGAAAACCATTTAGTTCATCACATAAATTTAAAACTATAATATGGTCTTTTTTTAAATTTTTTGATTCTAAAATTGGTTTATATTCAATTTTTAGATTAGGTAATTTCTTATAAATGATTTTAATATAATTATCTTTTTCATATTTTGTTAGAAGATTTTCGCATAATATCTCATTTATATCGTCGCTGTTTCGCCCCAGAATTAAAATATCTGCATTTTCGTCTACTTCATCTATCTTTTCAAGTACATTTATCAAGCTTAAAATTTGTTCAGCTCTTGACATATATCCAACAAGTTTAATCAGATTATTTGACGCTTCATCATTTGATTCTAACTGTTTTTCATCGTTTTGATTAAAATTTTCAATTAAACTATTAACTTGTTGAGAATTACTGTTGGCATTTTTAATCTTAACAGTTTTAGAATGCTTAAAGTACTTCTCAAAGTTAATAAATAAATCAACATTACATATGGGAAATGAAGAACTCGGCTGAAAATCATCACCCATTGCAATTATTTTTGCACCAGATTTATTTTGAATTTCTTTTAAAAGATTAAATTTACTATATGACATGCTTTGATATTCATCAACTATTATGTATTTATAATTATGAATATTCTCTCCTTTTTTAAGATCGATAATTGCATAATTAATAATATCATAATTATCGAATAATTCTTCTTTCTTAAGTTTAAACTTATATTCACGATAAATTTGTTTAAAAACATTGAAAAAGAATTTATTTCTTAGATTTAATGATTTAAAATAAATTTTATCATTTTCTTTTAAATATTGTTCAATAGTTAATTCAGCAATATCCTTTTTATTATTATCTAAATAAACAGCATTATCTTTAAATGATTTGATAAATTGTTCCATAGTATTTAAAAAAAATTCATATTCAGGTAATTTGTTATTTAATATAATAGATCCATATAATTCAGAATAATCAACTTTTTCAATATTAACACCATATTTTTTTAGATTTTCCTCAAGACTTTCTAACATTGAAACAACATCTTTAATATCACTAGAGATAGTTATTATCTTAGTTTTAGATTTTTCATTAAAATTTTTTATTTCTTCAAGATATGAAGTTTTATTTCCAGAATTTATGGAATTTTTTTGAAAATAATTATTTAAACTTAGTAAATCTATGTAAATATCATATTCAGGCAAGTAAAAATTAGAATAACATCCAGATTTATCGTAAATATATTCTGGATCAATTTCATTAAGTATCATCTTCATATCTAGACGAAATATTTCAGGTGCATCATTTTCGTTATGCTCAATATAATTAAACCAGTTTTCTCTAGATTCCAACAAAGGATTTAAATTAAAATTATATGAAATATTATGAATATACAAAAAATTAGCAATGACTAATTCCATTATTGAGTTTACATATTCCTTTTTTACTTCAATATCATTTATTTCAAAGTATTCTAAATAGTTTTTTTCGAATTCCTCATCCCAATCACCCACTATGCTCCGTATTGTTTGAAAATTAATATTTGATTCATTGAAAAAAGCCATATGATAAAAATATAAAAAGAATTTAACAACATCACGCATAGATTCAGGATTTTTTGTTACTTGTTTTTCAAAAAAAGATTTTATAAATACTTCAAATTCATCTTTATTAATTTTTTTATAATAATAGTTTTCTTTTAATATTTCACAAGCTAAACTGTTGAATGTATGAGTTTTTATAGAAAAATTTTTATTTATATCAAACTTATCATAATTTTTTTCATTAGCAGATATGTATAAAATATCTGTTGGACTAATATTTAATTTTTCAATCAAATATTTAATTTTAGCTTCGACAAATGTTTTATCTTGGTCATTCACTATAATTTTTACATCATCCTCAATTAAAATTGCTCGAATTACATCATCACTTAAATTTTTATCCAATAAACTATTATAGAAATGTTTATTATTTTTAATCTGATTTTCAATATATTCCTCATTATGATAATTAACAATTTTAGTTAGGTCACATTTAAATCCATTTAAATAAGAAAAATCAATTTTATCTGAATTGGAAATATATCTATTAGGTAATTTTTCTTTAATTCTATCCTCATGGGCATCACAATATGTTATATTAAACTTATCGATTTTTTCCTTAATTTTTAACTTATCAAAAATATTGCAACAGATTTTATTATATTTGATTTTCAATGATTCAATTTCTGCATCATCAATATATTTCTCTCTTGAATCTAAAAATTCATTAAAATCATTCAAAATATTCTCAATAAATTTATTGTTAAACTTATCAATTTTTTCTTTAAAGTTTAATTTATCAAAAAAGTTATAACAATCCATATTATATTTATCTTTAAAAATTTCAATATCTGATTCATCAAGACATTTACTATATGAATTCAACTCATGCCTAAATTTATTAAAAATGTTTTGTTCATTATTTTTAATAAAATCATTATTTGCTTTATTGATTATTTCATCAGAGTTTTCCATTATTTTTAATTCATCAAATTCTTTGTTTTTATTTATAACTGCGTTTATAAACTCTTTTTTATTTTCAGCAATAATGCATTTTTCAATTATAGGCATTTCCAAATTATCAATATGAAATTTATCTAAATTCCTGGAATAATTACAAAAGGAACATTTAAGAATATTATCTTGCTTTGATAACATTTTTCCACATTTTGGACAAAAATTTATATTCATTTAATTCTCCTTAATAATTTGATTTTTCCAATATCTCAAGAAACACTATAAGCTTTCTTTATTTTTTTATATCTTGTTAATTTAAATTATAATTATCTAAGAATCTTTACTTAATCTATATGAATTTTTATTAGATAAACAAATAATTTATATCATTTCATCATTAAATTATCTTAATTTATCCTTTTAAGTATCTTTAGTTTCTTTACATCCCTCACGATTAAAAGTGCATGTTAATTTATCTTTTTTATATCCTTTAATTAAAACTCCATCACATTTAGGATTAGGACATTTTTCAATGAATACATAGTCCTCAATATCCCCCCAATATGGTCCGCCACTATAATGAGATGCATCAGGACCTATATGATTACTACATCTGACATATTTTTTTCCTGTTTTATTATTTCTAACAACTGTGATCTTTCCATCATCACAATAAGGACAATCTATATCAGTTTTCCTATAATCGAAAGGTTCATTTGATTTAGAGATATAGAAATTTTTCTTAAGTTTTTTATTTATTGGCACAGTTATCTGTTTAACATCATGTTCATTAATTAATTCTTCAATGAAAACAGATTTATTTTTTACTGGTGAAAATAAATAAACATCATTTAATGTTCTTGTTAATGCAACATATAATAATCTTCTTTCTTCGCCATATTGATATTTTTCCTTTTCTTTTAAGAAATAAATTATAGAATCATCTTCTATTTTATTAGGAAATCCATTTAGTTCATCTTTAAAATTAAGAATAATGACATAATCATATTCCAAACCTTTTGATTTGTGTATAGTCATAAATGTTATATCAATTGTAGGATTTTCTAAATATTTAACTACTTTCTTATCATTATTATAAATCACTAATTTAAAGATGTTGTTGTTTGTAAATTCATAGATATCATCATTATTTCGACCCAATATTAAAATTTTACTATTTTGATTTCTATTAATGATTTTTCGAATAATTGACTCCAATTTTAGTACCTTGTCACGTTTATCACGAATTGAATAATTAACTATTTTTATATGGTCTGAATTAAATTTACTTTTTTTAATAGAATCCAATTCTTTTTTATCTTGCATATCATTTTTTATAATAAAATCTGAAGCAATTTTATTAATTTTATCATAGTTTCGCCTATTTTCTTGGAGTTTAATATATTCTGAATTAGGGAAATATTTGTCAAAATTTAGGAATAGGTTTAAATCAGATCCATTGAATTTATAAATTGATTGCCAATCATCACCGACAACAAATAATTTAGCGTTAGTGATTTTTTGAAGACTTTGCAACAACAATGACCTAATTGGATTAATGTCTTGATACTCATCAATGAATATATAATCAAATGATGCAGAATATTCTTTATTTTGAATTAATTCCAAAGCCAGACTAACTTCACGATTATTATCAATTCTTTTACCCTCATTTAATTCATAATAAATATCATAGATATCACTTACAATATCTAAAAATAATTTTTGCCTGTTTCGTTTATAACCATCAGTTTCCATCTCATTCATTTTTTTAAATATATCGAATTGATTTTTTTCTCTGTTTTGAGCTTCAAAAATATTAATGAAATTCATTATTAATTTATTAAAATTATCAAAGTCTTTTACTTTATTTGTAGCCTTTAAAACATCCAAAATTTCTTCACGATTCTTTTGACCAATTTTGACGTCATTATCTCTCAATATTTTTTCTAATTTTTCTAAAAGAACACCATCTTCCAAATAACAATAATAAGTTTTAAGCAATTTTGTTTGATGTAACTCATGATATTTTTCTTTACGTTTAATTTGGGGTTCATAGTCTTTTCCCAACCATTTTTCATTGTCTGTATGACCAATACCAAAATGCTCTAAATAAATGTCTTTTTCAGGAAGATAAAAATCAGGAATATATGATGACCAAGAATATTTGGAAATAAACTTATTTAACCAATCTTTTTGCAATTCTAGATTAATTGATGAAATTGATTTTCCAGAATATAAAAAGCGATTTTGAATTAATTTGATAAGATTTGATTCATATCCTTTTCCATATACATAATCTATTTCATGCATAAATAGATAATTTGCAATGATTAACTCACCAATGCTATCAACAATTTCACCCTGCATTGTTTGTACAGTTACACCAGATTCATAAAATTTCTTTTTTAATGTTTTCAAATCTTTTCCTTTTTCATAAATTAATAATTCATCATAATTATCAATATCTTCATTATCAGCAGGAGAATTAATATAATAAGTAAAATAATCAATTATTTTAGATAATTTTTTATCATCGGCAAATTCTTTTGAATAATTTAGTACAACATTTTTTAAAAGTTCTCGATATGTTCTTTCTTTAGATTTTCCACATTTTTCTGCAACTCTTCTACAAAACTTATGAAATGTACATGCATAAACTTTATCATCATCTGCACGATTGCTATTTAATTTTTTATTCAGGTCTATTGCACCATCAACAGTATAAGATAAACATAAAATCTTTTTGGGTGAAATTCCTTTCTTTTCAATTAGATAATTCACCTTCTTTTGAATCGTAAATGTTTTTCCAGTTCCTGCACCAGCATTTATTTTTACATTCTTTTCATCGATTAAAATAGCTCTTTTTTTATTTTTATCAGTTATATCTTTAAAAAAGTCAGCATTTTTATTGATTTCTTCATCCAATATTTTTTCATTTAATTTAATGATTTTATTTGATTCATCATCACTCATATTTTTATAATGAGTTAAATCTTCATAATATTCCATGAAACTTTTTAGATTATTAAATTCTTGAAATATTTTATCTTTTAAAAAATTAGAGTACTCATTTAATTTAGATGCTGAATCATAAATGAGTCTATATTTATTTATAATTTTTTTTCTTTTTGAATAGTTTAAAAATCCTTTATTTTTTAAATCATAATCAAATTGATCTAATGAATTAATATTACTTTTTATTTCATTTTCAATTATAATGATGCGTTTGATTTGATTTAAATGTGAAAAATAATTTTTAAAAAGAATAATTTCTTCATATTGAGATAATTCTGAATTATTATTCAAAACTTCATCATAAATATTTGAATATTCCTTTTCAAATAAAATCATTTCAGAAAAATTTTTATTATTAAATAATTCAATTTTCCTTCTCAAAAAATTAATTTTTCTTTCTTTTTCTTTTTTCTCTTTTCTCAAGCGCTCATTTCGAATTTTAATTTTTTCATTTATTATTCTCGGTTGGTTTTCACGTTCTTTTTTTAATTTTTTTTGAAGTTTTCTTCTATTTTCTCTTTCTTTTCTTTTTTTTCGTTCTTTTTCTAATTTTTTTCGTTGCGATTCATTCTCTTTTTTTAATTGATTTTCATATTTTTTTTCAAATTCGTCTTTTAAGTCATACAAATGAACATTTTGAATTTTAATTATTTCATCATTACTAAAGTTCACAATATTATTTTTTGAATTTAAAATATTCTTTATATCTTCTTTAGAACAGTTATTCAATTCTTCTAAATCAAATGAATTGTTTGATAATTCATTAATAATTCTATTTTTTAAAACTTTTTCTCTTTCAAAATTAAGATTTGAATCCAAATCTAAGATATAACACAAATCATTACGTGAAAAACTATTTAATTTATTTTTAATTAATTTTATACTATATTTAATATTTGTTTTAGGCTTTTCAATTTTAATATTTCTATCATTAATATTTATTTCCTCAGCCAAAACTAGAATATAATCAATAATAATTTTAATTTCAGGAAAATATGCTTTATTGAAAAGGATTTTTTCTTTTAAATAATCTTTGTTTTCTTTATTATACTTCTTAACATTATTAACTAAATCAAATACTTTTTGAGATACAAACCTATATTTCAATCCATGATTTGCTTGGTATAATAAATCTAATAAAATAAATAATGCATCTTCTTTAGAAATTGAATTATTTCTAATATTTTCTTTTAAAGATAACTTAAAATCAATCACACCATTATAATCAAGGGTAACATAATCCCTACAGATAATATTAATTGTATTATTAGAAATATTCACAGTATCCCATTAATTTAATTTTTCACCTTTCAAAAAGTCACCAAAAGAACATCTAGGATATATTTCATAATTATCAATAATGTTTCCACTTACCAATCTTTCAAAATATAATTCTAAACCAGTGCTCATACTTTCCATTCTCTCTTTATGACGATTATACTTACCATTTTCTGTATAAGTACTTACAAAAACACAAAGTTTCTTTTCAACATTTTCTAAATATTTTTCTATGTCTTTTTCATCAATATCTGAATCAAATTCCTTGTATAATTTTGGAATAACTACTTTAATTGATTCTATTGGTTTTAAGATTAGAGTATGCTTAACATCATCCCCATAATACTGTTTAATTTTATTCAAATCTTTTTTGTACTTTTTTACACATTTTAATTTTTTAGGTTCAGAATACATTTCATCAACTAAGTTATTTAACAAGTCTTCTGCATTAGGATCATCCAAATTATGAAATTTAAATTCAATGAAATATAATGATAATGTTTTATTATCAGTATTTTCTTTATAATAAAGTGCATCAGTAGTTTTTGGAAGATTTAAACTTAAAATTTCACTTCCCTTAGCAATATCATCTAAAGAATACATATGAAACTCATTTTTAATTAAAGCCTCTTTCTTTCCAGATTTTTTTCTAGAAATCTCAGTAATAGTGTCATAAAATTTATTATTTCCAAAGGATTTATTATTAAAAGAATTTAAAAATTCAATAAATCTTTTATTATTTATTTCAGACATTTTAACACTACTCCCCCAATCGTCTTTTTAATCTGAGTTGATCAACAAGCTTATAAACATTTCCAAGATTATTATAAATTTTATATAATTCATTTGAATTTATTTTTGTAAAATTATATTTTCCAGCAATTTTAGATTCTTCAGTCAAATAATAGCTTATTGAATCTTCAAAATCATATGTTTCACTAAATACATCCATAGCTTCAATAAATAAAGGACTATGTGAATTAAGATAAATTGTTATGTTAAGTTCTTTTGCAAGAAGAACCAATATTTCTGCAAATTTGAATTGCCAATCAGGGTGAAGATTAACTTCAGGTTCATCAAAAATTAAAAATGAGTTTGGTTTTAATTCACCATTGGACAATAATAATTGAATTATTGCAATTTGTTTTATTCCAGATGCTACATCAGTTATTGCAAAAGAATGATCCATTAAAGAACCAATATCATTTGTTTCATCCTGAATAAAAGTAAATTTATTATTTACAAATGAAATATTACCATTTATTATTTCTTTAATTTTTTGAATTACATACAATAATTTTTCATTAGTTATCTCTTCAAAATTTTTTTGATTATCAAACATCAATACTTTAGTTATATAACCTGCATGATGATAATCAGTTCTCCATGGTGCATGTGTTTCAAAAAAAGAAAATGTATCAATATAAATTACATCTTCTGAACTGAAATAACCATTAGCTGAAAATGCATCATCCGAATCAAAATCATTATCTTTTAGATTGATAGAAATTTTAAATTCATCCCCATTCACAATTCCATTAAATATAGAATTGAATTTTAAATTTTCACTATTAAATTCTGATGATAAAAAATCCTTTAGAAGTAGAATAGTTAAATTATTTTCTTCAAGATGAATTGTAGTTAGAATATCATCAATTTCTTTAATCATTTGATTAATTAGTTCATTGTTATTATTCTCATTATAATACCTATTACAATCAATCTGAATTTGATGAAATTTTTCTTCTACACTTAATTCATTAAAAGGTATAACTTTATCATTATCCAAAACTTCTAATAGACGAACATCTTTTAAATAAACAAATTCTGGTTGATTTATATTTAATTCTAAATAAATATTATTAATTAAAGAATCAATGTGTGAACGTGAATGCTGCAATGCAAAATTTATCCTATCTTCCATGTTTGATTTTAAAAAACAATATAAAAGTTTACTTGTTGTTGATTTACCCGTGGCATTATTTCCCCCAACAACATTAATTTTATTAAGTGTAATGTCTGCTTCATTAATAGGTCCAAAATCTTTAATTTTTAAATTAATTTCATCATTCATGAGAATTCATCCTTAAAATAATTAATTATTCTTTTGTATTTAATTCAATAAGTATGTTTCTTATTAATATCCTAAAACCTTTGAAATTTCATTATTTGAAATTTCATCAGACAAATAATTCCTCATAACATCAAATGATTCGCTAATGTCTTTTATTCCACTTTCCCAATTAAAATATAAAAAATATGCATAAATATTATCTATAACATATTTTAAAAATGGATTATAATCATCGGATTCTCCATTCTGCCTTATGTAGTCTATTGCTAAAAGAGCCATGAATCCATATAGGAAAAAATCACGGTCAAACAATATATTTTCCTTAATGTAGAAGAATAATCCGGATAATAATTGTGAATGTCTAGTTAAAACACATATATCATTTGCATCATGATTTAATGCTTTTTCATTGGATGAAGTGATGATAACATGTGCTCCACCCCATTCGTCTGTTGGTTTGATAATTTCATCAATTGTACCCAAATCAATTGAATTCTTTAGATTTACCAAATTTCTTTCTCTTGATTCTTTTGTAATCCTCATTTATTATCATCCTTTTTTAAGCTAGGAGTACCATATTCTATGGAATAATCATTTATAACATGTCCGCATTTAGCACAATATGATTCAAAGTTTTCATGGTCTATCCTGATGTCCTTTGAACCACATGAAGGACATATATCACTATCTTTGCCTTTAATCTTATACTTATTTCCTGAAACTTCAAATGTCATGCATTACCACCATTTAACAAATTATTTTTTGCCTAAAATTTCTTTTTTAAGTTTTTTAACATCTTCTTCATCTTTTTTTAATATACTTGAACTTTTTGATGATTTTTTCTGGTTGAAGAATAAATCTTTTCTGCGTATTTCATCATCTTCATCTATGTTTCCATGTACAGTTTTGTATAAATCTGAATTTTTATCATCACTTCCCCAGGTATTTTCACTGGATTCATGAGAATATATCTTGGAGTTGTGTGAATCAATAATTGATATTTTTTTATCTTCATCCCCATCATCATTTAAATCAACAATGACATCTTCTGGATTTATCAAGCCGTCTTTTTGCCATATTTCAAAGTCTTTTTCTGTAAAATTAATGTCAAAAATTTTTAAAATCTTATCCGCAGGATGATTTCGACTCAATAGCTTGTTTACCCATAACACATTAGGTTCTATATAGTGGTCATAGAAAAATTCTGAAAATTCCTTGAATTTTTCATCACTTTTACCTTTATAGTACCAGTCGTATACATCATCAACTGTTACACCTGCACGTTTTGAAGCAGCATCACTTTTACTGTCATTTAGGATTTCTCTTTTTACTATTTTCATCCTTTCATACAATAATTTTTCATCGATTTTTTCATTTAATTGAAGGTATTCATCATTGGTTAAATTAGATCTTTTAAGTGACCTTTCATGAGTCCTTCCATCCAGCATCTCTTCAACATACTTATCCATTTTAACTGACAGATATTCATCATGAAACTTCAGATTTGTCTGATAATGATAATTCAGTTCATCTTTTGTTAAGTCTATGAGATTGATGACCTTATTGAATGGCTTGCTTTTAATCTCATCCAAAAATCTTGACAACTGCTTTGGCACAACTTCAGATTCGTAATACTCATAAAGTTCAGCATAAACCTTTGATCCTTTCTTACCCAGACTTAAAAAGCGATTGATCTCCTCAACTGGAACATCAACATCTTTGGAAATTACCTTTTTGAATTTGCCATGCTTGAAACCATTCAAAACCAAATCAATAATGACTCTCAAGTTTTTTTCTTTGAATTCATCAAAAAGCTTGTTTTTGCGCTTGAGCCACTTATCGACAATTGCTTCATCAAGGGCAATATGTTCACAGGATTCTGATTTTGTTTTTCCTAATCTTCTTTCATTCAAGTACTTGTCCATCAGAATCTTATTTGATTTAATATAAAACTCAGAATTGTCTTTTGCATCATCCAGCCATTTGTAAAAGTCATCTACAGTGACTTTAGTCATTATGCATGATTCATTCAAGTTATTCACTGTCAAATGAGTGAGCAGCTGCTCCTTTCTTTCATTGACAATCTTTTCATATTGTGTATTGAAATCATTTTCCTTGAATTTTGAATATTTAATCAAATCATCATATTCCTTTTGGGTAATTCCAGCTTCTTCAATAACCTGTGATTTGGATTTTCCTTCATTCAATAATTTCAAAATCAGATTTTTCTTGATTTGGGATAGTTCAGAGTCAAATTCAGGATAGAATTTTGGGAAAAACTCAAGCATATCATTTGAAATATTCAGTTGTTTTTCAATTTCCTTATCTTTAATGCCCTGTCTTTTCAATGACAGGTAATCTCCAATCAGCAATCTGTTGAATACTACAAATGACTCATTAATATTATTCTTCTTATATTGGTTCAATTGGGTCAGATACCATCTTTTCAAATCCTTTTGAGGAATTGTGGTATATTCAATGCTGTCCCATATGTTTTCAGTAGTGAGCAAATCACGTTCAAACTTGTTAATGATTTCCTCATTGATTATCTTAAAGAATTGATAAAATGGTTCCTGCCTGTAGCTGCCCTGCTTATATTCTTTGGTATCTTTCATTTCACTTGGAGTTAACTTGTCTTCCCTGAATTTGGTTATGAGCTCGCCGATTCTGATATACTTGTCAATTGTGGCCATATATGAGTCAATATTCAGATTATTGAATTCATAGTTTATTCCCTTGACCTTGAACAAGTCGCTTTTGACAAGTGAATTGATTAGTGGAAGAACATATCCCTCATGAATTCCATATTCAATTAGGTCCTCTTTTCTAAATCTTGAGTTCTTGCCGAAACTGTTTCTAATGCTTATGAAATTATTTGCATTGTCTATTTGGCGATTGCAGTCTTCACAGTAAATGGAATAGCTTGAATGATTCGGCTTGCCACAGACTACACAGTAGTCATAGCTGAATTCAACGATTTCATCAAAATCAGGTATTTCCAAAAGTTCAATCTCATCATCGCTCAAGTCAATGACCGGTGCCTTATACTGGGGAACACCCTTGTATTCGTCATAATCATCACTATCGCGATAAAATTTTTTAGCAATGTAGAAAAGCTTCTTATGCAAATCCAATGCAGTGGCATATTCATTTTTTTCAATGACCTCAAAATCATCATGAATTTTATTTCTTTGATTATATGCATCAATAATTTTATGTGCAAATGATTTATGTATTCCATCTGCCCTTATAACAGAATACATTTGGTCTGAAAAACTTTTTCGGGAATTAAATGGAATATTAACTGATGATAAGTATTGCTTTAAAATGTATTCTAAAAATGTGGTGGCATCGGCCTTTACTCCAGATGGAGAGATATTTATTATCTTTTCAATCCGGTTTCCAAGTTTCCATAAAGTAGTATCAAAATCCTTTAAAAAATCAAAATTAGACAAAATTACTCACCTGTTATATATATTATTAGAACAATATAATATTTAAATATTATAATTTTAATAATTATTAATATGAATAAACAATTCAAAGATTTTTACGACACTCTTTTGGAGAATCTGGACAATTACAATGGTGAATATGAATCTTTCATAAACTATGGCCCGGATTTATTTAAATTATTATGTGACCTGTTGAATACAGATATTGATTTTAGTTTAAGATTACCCGTTTGCGGAGCAATAGCATATTACGTGACTCCAAATGATGTGATATCAGAGCAGGTTTACGGTCCTTACGGATATATTGATGATATATATTTGGCAAGCTATGTTTTGAAAATGGTTGCGGATAAGCATGGATATGACTTTTTGCAGCAAAATTCTAATTTTGAAGTAGAGCCTATTGTTAAAGAGTGTGAGATGAAATCTTTAGAGATTTTAAATGAAAATGAAGTTGAAAGCATTATTGCTTATATTGGGCTTTAGATTTAAATAATAAATATTTTTAACTAATTATTTTATTATCTATCCAAATATTTATCTATAAACCTATTAAAATATCCTGGATTAACCAAAAAACATTTTTTAAATACATTAGCTAATTCTAATCTAAAGAAATGTTTTTCCAAACGATATTCATAAGATCCCTCTTCCATAGATTCAATATTTCTACTCCAATTAGGAACATTTAAATCATGATTTATATTAGGAGTGCTTAAACGTCTCATATGATCTCTGACTTCATTTGGGGGAGTGCATGTATATACAACAGTCCATAAATATTTTTCAGATTTGTATAATAATTCAAAAATATCAAATTTTTCATCTTCAGTAATGGTTTCATCTTCACAATATTTTTCATAGATAACAGGTAACGCTTCAAAAATAGTTTCAAAAGATTTAATTCGTATTCCATATTCTAAATCATCCGCATATTTATCGTAAATTTGTTCCAATTTAAATTTATTATTATCATTGATTATTTTTTTTCCTTTTAATTTATTATTTCTTCTATAAATCAAATCTAATAATTCTCTAAATACTTTCTTACCTTTTTTAACTTCAAATTTATCGCCTTTAAATTCAATAAAATGGATAATTAAGTTTCCTTTTTTATCCATTTTCGAATATAAAGCATCCGAAGTTTTAGGATTTTTTTTACCTTCATTATAAAATAAAGTACAACTGTCACATATTTCATCTAAACTATACATTGGAAATTCAGAATTTACTAAAATTCTTTTTCCTTCACTATCTTTAGAAATTTCGGAAATAGGTTTATGATATTCTTCAAAACTTTCAATAAATGAAATAAATTTTTCTTCATCAGTTTTCATCTTCATCATCATCCAAAGAACCAAATTCTATCTCCAATCTAATCTCATCTAAAATATCATATGGTTCACCAAGATTACTATAGATGACATCAAGATTATCATGAGCCACATTAATAAAATCAAACTTACCCTCATCATTAGGTTTAGTTAAAAAAAATCTAGTTTTATCAATTAAACCATAATATGTTGAATAAAGATCCAGTGCCTCAATGAAAAATGGACTATGTGAATTTACATAGATTGTTAAGCTTAATTCCCTTGACAATATAACTAAAAATTTAGCTAACTCAACTTGCCAAATAGGGTGTAGATTAACTTCAGGTTCATCAAAAATAAAGAAACTATCCTCATCTATTAAACGATGAGATAACAATAATTGAATAATACCTAATTGTTTAATACCTGAAGCAGTATTTTTCATAACAGATGCCTTTTCATACTTTGATTTGAAGATTAATTTTTTCGCATCTTCATCATAAATGAATTTACCACCCATAAGATCAATAATTGACTTTTCTAAATCCCTAAGTTTAGGATTATAATCTTTATCAAAAACATCCTCAGATTTATCAGAATCGGAACTTAAACTTTTAGATAATGAAACAGCATGATCCGTATTTTGTAAACCTTCTCTTTGAGGCAAATCAATTATAGAAAAAGAATCCATATAGTAAACTTCCTTAACACGGAACCATCCTTCAGGATTAGGTAAAACATTATCTAAATCAAAATTAAAATCCTTATTTAAATTAACAATATATTTAAACGGAGTGTCATTGTATTCGCCTTTAAAAGTAAAACATCCTTCATTTAAATTACCTAAATTTAAACTTAATTCACGTTTTAAAAGAGTTTCCATTACAGAAAAATATATTTCTTCAGGATTAGTTTCAGCTTTTTCGATAGATTTATCAATTTTATCTATTTGGTCTTCAATATCAATTTTAAGAACATTTTTAGAAATTAATCTATCATATTTGCTCTTCACTTCTTCAAAAACTTCTTTGGTTTCTTCAAATTCATCTGCAAGAGATAATTTTTTCAATAAATCTAAAGCTTCTTCTTTATTTTGTTTTTCTTCATGAGTGTCCAAATTTGATCTACGATTACTGCGGGTATAATCATTTAAATCAAAAACCAATTCTGCAATTTTACCTCTAATACTACTATATGCCAAATCTTTATTTTTTGAACAATTAGCTCTTAAAATTGAGTATAATAATTTAGTTGCTGTAGATTTACCTGTAGAATTTTGCCCACCAATTATGTTTATTTGAGCAAGATCCATATCAGCTTTTCCTATAGGACCAATATTTTCTAATTTTACATTTAAATTTGATAACATGAAATTCCTCTTTAAAATAATAAATATGTAAACATAATTTATACATATTATTATTTATCTTAATATATTTAAATAATTTTGTATTCTTAATTATTTAGTTTTAAACCTTGTAGAAACCATTTTTAAAATATTTGTATTGCTCTGTAAATGTTATATAACACATCTTTGAGTTTTGTTTCTTTATTCTGGAGTTTTGTACTTCTACTGAAGTTTCCTCCATTAAATCTT
>Ga0256405_10004438_pt1 | contig 26193 bp, 21 predicted proteins | sample RumenRJG_02DNA_FD_189096 | JGI IMG/M metagenome (GOLD analysis project Ga0256405, IMG submission 189096) | Bovine rumen microbial communities from Lethbridge, Alberta, Canada - RJG_02 | ecosystem: Host-associated > Mammals > Digestive system > Stomach > Rumen | place: Canada: Alberta... | reverse complement strand
TGGAGCCGATATTAATAACCAGGCACCATACATTCTTTGTTCGTACATAAAATTATTCTTTTCTGCAGGGAAATGCAGGAAACTCCCAATATTAGAGAACAGCCAATCTGATTTGTTTAAACGAGTAAGTGCTTCTTTATAATAGAGCTTGGGATTTGTTAGTATAAAATCTCTAATCTTTTCAGAATTCAAAACTTCGTAATGCTCTTTGTCCTTCTTTTCGCTTGATGCTATTAAACAAGCGATATCAAAAAGCCTTTCTGATGGAATGAATTTAACTAAGTCGTCTTTTCTATCAAATATGTCCTCTGCTAGAGTATAAGCACCATATTGGTTCTCAGATATATACAATTTTGCTATTGAATCAAATACTTTACTGTTGTTTATAAAATCCATCCTGCTCAATGCTATATCAAAAAGTGATATCGAAATAGAATCAATGTTTTTATGAGTCTCTTTTAAAGATTCGTTTCTTCTTATTAGACAGCCAACTTTTTTCATCATCTGTATTAGCTTTTTTTCAATTGTTTTATCAGTTGAGCCTTTTCCAATATAACTACGCAAAATTAATAATCCGCTCCAAAAAGTTCTAGTTATACTCTCAACACTTGGAGAAGTAATGAAATATGGTTCTGGATTAAATAATGGCGTTGCATTCCAGAGAACTTTTATCCACTCTTTAAAATATTTCGATTTTACAACTTTATCTTGAATAAAAAATGGGTCAACACTAGTGAAACTTTTAATTACCAACTGTTTGCTACTGGGTGATGGCTTTTTTGAAATAGCATTTGTAATATCCAAATGTAAAAGGCCTGTTGGACTTATTTGATCATTGATTTTGCTAATCCAATCTTCCAAGACATCAAATAGAGTTTCATATCCTTTGTCGTCAATAAAATATGGAAGTAGTTTTATACCCAACTCATCATAATAAGCTTCGTCTAGTTTTAATCTTGTATCTTTTTCGTTTCTATAGTACGCCTCTAGTTTAAAGAGCCTTTTATTTTTCTTTTCTTTATCTGGATCTATTAGGTATTTTAAAAGTTCAAACTCGCTTAAACTATATCCAACAAAAAGAATAGTTCTATTGTTCTTCAATATTTTATTCAATACTTTGCCAATTTCTTTATCTGGGTAATATTTGATTGCGTATTGTCTTTCTGTAAAGACTAATGATTCCTTTTGCGTAATTGAGCCATGCAAGTGAATGATTGATTGTCTCGGAATATCTCCGCTAGGCAATTCTTCCACTGAATTGTATGATTTGTAGATATTATTCGCATCGTTTTTCTCTAGAATCTGATCAGCATTTGTTGTGACAATAGTGCTATTAAAAGAAAACAAAAGGTTAGCAATCTTTTTTGCTTTGTCATGGTTACATTTTCCATATTCCAAGCATTCACATATTTTTTCAGATATAAGATTTGTGTTGTTATCTTTATCAACCTTATTTGATAGGATAGTTATTTTTTGAACCGGGGAATAATTGCCTTTTAAAATAGCGTTTTCGGTAGCAAAATCAAAGAACCCTTCTTTTCTGAAATGTTCCACTAGATTGTTAGACAAATCGTTCCAAAGCGGAAATTCACATAGTTTTGAAACGCCAGCACCGACAAAAATAATCATTTCTTTTGTCATGACACAATCTGGAAATGATTCGGGCATTTCTGGAATGTTTAGCAATTCTTCCTTTTCCATAATTATAACAATATCTTATATTCTTCCTTCATATATTCAGCATTCTCTAATAACCAAAAGATAATGTTTGAATAAGCCAGTAGAGAATTGTTGTCTTTCATAATAAACTTCCAGCTTTCTTCAAACGTTTCAGCATCCGGAGAAATCTCTCTTAACTTTACTATTAAAGCTCCTAAGTTTTTGGAATACTTGGCATACATCTTTAATGCTAAATCGGGCTTTTTCTTGTTTTGAGGATTTTGAATGCCGTCAAAAGCATGTTCTGCATTAGTTGAGACGTAATACAGTTTAATCTTTCCACTCTTTAAGATAGTGGCAATGTTGTTTCTCTTGTTCTCTCTTTGCTGCTTTAAAGGTTCGGGGTTTTCGCAAATGATTGATGTAGTAGTGTACTTGATACTAGTAACACTACGATCTGTTTGAATGAGATTATCGGATAAGAAACAGCCATCTGTATCAATGATTTGAACAATTTCATCAAAATCATCAAAATCATAAATCTTTTCTTTGTTTAATACTTCGCTAATATTTGTTTTGTATCTACTAGCGTACGATTTCTTAGTTAATATATCTGTTTGAAAAGGAATAATAACAAGATTACTTTTATCAAATAATCCTTGTAGCACAGAAAAACGTTGTCTATCTGTTGCGCCTTCCACTAAAAACAAACAACGTTTCTTACTCATATCTTATTAGTCCTCGATATATAAAGCGTTAATCATTTCTTCTGTTCTTACGGCATCATATAGTTTCTTGTCGGATTCTTCGAAGTTGATTAAATATTTATAGTACATATCTCTTAAGTTGTTGGATTCTCTAACTTTATTGATTTGCACAAATGCATCGTTTCTGTCAGTCGTAGTAAAGAAGAAATTCTTATAATCCACTTTTTCTAAGATTCGCATGTTATGGGAATTGAAAATTAATTGCCCTTTAGCGAAATTAGCAAAGGCATAAACCATTTCTCCTAGTAAGTATTCAAAAATGCCACTGTCGAGTTCATCAATAACAATTAAACAGCCTTCATGGTTAAATGCATCAATAAAGCCGCTTAATATAGATAAAATCTTTTTAATGCCATTAGATTCTAATGATAGTGGTATAGGAGTGTTATCACCTCTTTTGGAAACAAGAACAAACTGAATACTTTTAGAATACTCTTGTTCGATTGCCGAATTTAAAATATGGAAATCTAATTTATAATTCGGAATCAAAGATGGAATAACTTTATTAATTTGATCAACAATTCTTTTAAATGAATTAAACTGTTCAATTGTTAAAGCGGTGGGCATAAAAGGCACAAATATATCAGAAATGCTGGATATATCAGAATTTGATTGTCTTAATCTAAATCTAATGCCAACGTTTTGATTATCGTTAAAGTAGCCCAAAGAATAGATAGCAAATTTATATGCTGCAAAAGCGGATAAGCTTAAACATATAATTTTGAAATCATCATTAATGCCTTTGGCTTTAGAAATAATATCGATTGTTTTTCTATTAAAAACAGAAGAAAGAGGGAATTGAGTATTGAGATTGGATTGGGTCTCAATGCCAACTGTAAAAGAATAAATAGCCTTTTCTTTCTCGTTTAAAGATGAGGCGAAAACACCATTAAGTGTATTTGGATGAGCGAATGTATAATAATTATTCTTTCTTGACTCATTTTTGCTAAAGAAAGAGACCTTTTCTTTTTTGACATAAGAATTGATTCTATCGATTGAGCCTAATTCAATCAAATAATTAACATAGAATGAGTTATCCTTAGTGTCGATTAAAAAATCCGCTTCCAACGTACAACTATTTTCACCCGCTGTAATAAAATTAGGATTAAATGAATAAAGCGGTGTACCACCTAAAATGTTTTGTAAAATTCTTAAAGCATCTACAGTAGTGGTCTTGCCACTGCCATTCTGCCCATATATACCTAAAATAGAGCCAAATTCATCAACAGAAAAATCTCCTCTTTCCAACTTTTTTTGTTCAGGAAAAAAGATTTCTCCGTTTTTAACGTTCTTGATGTTTTGAACTTTTAATCTTTCTAGTCTGACAGTCCCTAAATTGCTCATAATTATTCCCTCTACATTTAAATCTTACCATGGTCTATATAAAAAACAATAAAAAGCGTATAAAAAATACACATTTTTAAATATCTATAATAATTTGATAGTATATACTTTATGATAAAGTATCTCCTTTTAATTTCCTAAATATTTAGTGCTATCTTCAGTAGAATTGTTATTATATTACTGGTGATATCTATTATGAGAATTAAAGCCAAACAATATCGTGAATTCTATTTGGGCTGTTTAAGACTCTATGGTGTAATTGATTCTAACAATGCTTTTATTGTTTTTAAACATTATTATCCTGACGCTAAGAAGATGGATTTTCTTAATGACTTAAAAAGTAGATTATTAACTTTTTCTCAAGATTATTGTATATGGAAGACCGCTAAAAGGAATGTATATCTCATTACTTCCGCTATTACTGACGAAGAAGAAATAGAAAACTTAATAAGCTTGCAAGGAGACAAGCCATTTTATATTCCTGATAATTATGATGATTTTTTAAATTGTGCTTCGTATCAACGTTTTAAAAAGGAAAATGAAAAAGATGTAAACGCATTACTTAACGTTTTAAAGAAGTGTTATAAAGATAAAAGCTTATCACAAGCTGAAATATCGTTGAGTATTCTTTATGAAGATATTAGAGATGCCGATATTGTTTCTAATATAGATCCAATAACAATGGCGTTAAAAAGGCTTCTTGTTTGGGGATATGAAATTAACAGACAACAAATAGAACAGATTGCAAATTATCTTGTGAAATTATGCAATAATATGAGGCATTACGCTAATCGTGGCTATACTCCAAATGAAATGAAAAAGGTGTCTAAGTCTTTTAAGAAAGACAAAGTAATAATGACCATTGGACCAAATATGCGAAAAATGTTTGAAAGTGGTGAAATGAACGCTAAGGAATATCTTGATGAAGTTATTAATAGTGATTTGCCACCAGTAACTAAGAAATCGTTAATTAGTGAACTGAAAAAGATAATTGATGATATTGATAATATTCCTAAAGCATAACGAGAGTGCATCAAATAATCGTAATAATTAGAAGCAAATTGCAGCCATGCGATTTGCTTTTTTGTGTGAGCCAGTCCTGCAAAGGCTGAGCGAGTTAAAACGAGCCTATATGAAGGCCGCTTTCGCGGCTTTTGCTATTTATATAGTACTTACGTGGAAGTATCAAAAAAATCGAAAAATCAAAAAATCAACTGCCCAAAAAATCGAAAATGTTATAATTTAATTGCCAAAAAAATCGAAAATGTTATAATTTAATTGCCAAAAATATGAAAGAAAAAGATTATTACCCAAGAAAGATTGACAAAAAACTTAAGGAATGGAAAAAAGGATTAGAACACGAGAAGACCATTCTACTTTTAGGTGGCGCGAGAAGAACCGGGAAAACAGAGGCGTTAAGTCATTTTGGCCAGAGCTGTTTTTTTCGCTATGACGTTATAAAGGTACAAGATCTCAGTAAGGACGAACTCGACCTGCTTACGAAAAAGGGAGATACAAAAAAGAATTTTGCTGAGTACATGTTACTAAGGAATTTTTCCGAGGATGATTTGAATGGCGATGTTTTAATAATTTTTGATGAAATACAAGAACACAACGAGCTTAAGACAGTTATTAGCAAATTAAACGAAGAATATCAATGTTGTTTTGCTTGTACGGGCTCCGCTATGTGGATTAATTCAAGTAACGAAGAGAGACCGTTGCCTGGCTTTTATCCAATGACAATGCACCCTTTCACTTTCGATGAGTTTTTGTCCGCTATTGGTGGCCGTGATACTTGGCTTAAAGAGAAAGTAAACCTAAATACGAAAACTCCTATCAGCGAGAACAAAGAACTAGCAAAATTATATAAGACCTATATTGCAGTGGGTGGTATGCCACAAGCAGTTGTGCAATATAAAAATAATAGAAGTAACAGTGTACAATGTTTTTCTTTGGTGGACTCCATAAAAAGAAGAGACATTCTAAATGTTTATCAAGCTGATTTTGAAAAATACGACAAAATTAAGAAATGGAAGCTTGAAGATAGATATAACTTTTTAAAAACGATGATTAGCAGAATGGTGGCTGTTGAGGAAGAAGACAAAATTGATGATTATTCGAGGATGAATAATTCCAATGTAATGCTACTGTTTTATGATTTGTGTGAATTAAACGAAAAGTCTTCGCTTTCTTTTAGCACTAGTAGATTCAAACCGTTCTTTTTAGATGCGGGCGTTTATTTCACATATTTGCTAAGGTCTTTTAGAGAAGAAGATGTTCATAAAAAATATATCGATTTCATTAATAACGATGATGACGATAATAATGGACCTATTTGGGAGAATGTCGTTGCTTCTACTATTGCCAATTATGATTATGGGCAATTCTTTAGATTTATTAAAAAGAATCCTGAGTCTAAAAGAGAAGAAGAAAGAGAGAATGATCATGAACTTGATTTCGTTCTTTCAGGAAAAGATGGAATAGTGGCTTTGGAAGCCAAATCTGGTAAAAATAAAAAACACAAATCTCTTAAACTCGGAATGGAGAAGTACCAAAACATTTCTAAGTCTTTTGTTTTGGGACAAAGTTATGTTCCTTCAAACGCTAATCAAAAAGAGGCATACATTCCATTCTATGCTCTCGAGCTTTTATTAGGTGAATAATTATGATTGATAGAAGTGACAAATTATCAACTGTAAATAGTTGGTTCAGTAAATATTACCATGACTATATTCTTCTTGTAGAAGGACCTCATGGAATTGGGAAAACACAATTTGTTAGAAGTTATTGCAAGCAACAATTCCCATTAGGTGTTTTTTATGTTGACGTTAAAGAGGATAAAGAACAATTGACTAGCATCCTTTCTGACAGATACTTAAATGTTGATAATTTTTATTCGTCATTATTCTTTATGAAAAATACAAAAATGCCAATTAGCGGTGAGGTGTTGGTCTTTGAAAACATAGAGTATTGTCCTCTTTTGCGTCAATTCGGCAAGACTTTAGCACAAAAATCAAAGTACCGTATTATTTTCACGACATGTGGCGGAAGAGGAATAGAACACTATGGTGATAATAAGCTTATTCCTTCTAACGAGATGGTGGTGCATCTAAATCCTCTCAACTTTGTGGATTTTTTGAAAGCTTGTGACAAAAAAGATCTCGCTAATCATTTAACGCATTGCTTAGAGTCTAGAACTGCCATTTCAGGATATATTTCATCTGAACTAAGAAAGTTTTATAATACATTTTTAATTGTTGGCGGATATCCATCAGTTGTTGATTATTACAATAAAACCAAAGATGTTATTGAATGCGCCCAAATGAATCACCGAATACTTGAACAACAGTTTGATCACTTGAAGGATTTCATTGGTCGCGAAATATATTCGTTTGAAAGAATTAAAGATAATCTTGACCAAATAATTATTAACCAATCTCTTTCCTCACTAAGTGCAAAAGAAAAATATTATGCTGGTAGGGTGTTAGCCCTCATGGAAGAAGAAGAAATAATAAGCATTGCTAAGGCAGTTGATTACTCTAGTGATGGAGAAAAACGCGGTAAAAACAAATGTTATTTCGGTTACCCTTTCATGTATAGTGCTATTTACTCTTCTCAAGATGCTTCTAGCACATTGAATGCCACAAATGTTAAAGAAAAGATAATCTTATCTGATTTTTATCAAGGCCAAAGATCGAAAGGATTTAAAACTGAGTATGGCTTATCTAGGAATAACAATTCATATTTTGTATCTGACGCTCTAATGGACGACGACGAAAGAAAGACAATTGTTTCAATCAAAATGAAAAGACTAGACAAAAAAGGCATCAAAGGATTATCCAGTTTAACAAAAGAAAAGCTTTCGAAAGGTCTAATTTTATATGATGGTGATGTTTTTGAGTATAAAGACATTGTTGTTTTGCCATTGTATTGTGCTGGCCTTGTTGATAATTCTTTGTTTTATGAGATACTTCCATTTTAATATATGCAAAATCTGCATACAGGATTATAAAAACACTAATAAAATGAACAAGATATTGATGAGTTTGCAAAATCATTTAAGCACATTAAATATTGCTATGATTATGGTGATGGATGGGAGTTTGACATTTCTTTTGAAGAAGATCGCGTTTCAAAATATTTAGACAAGGAATTAATTAGACCAATGATGCTACAAGCTGATGGCTTGAATCTTATTGAAGATGTCGGTGGGATAGTTGGTTATTAAGATTTTTTTGATTGTCTTGCTCAATTTAAAACCCATCCATGCATTAGGAACTAACGTTGAAACAAAATATATTGATATTAATACAGAACTGTATGAATTTATAGATACTTCCAAAGATTGCTATTTGATAGAAGATTATGGCTTAAACCAAAGCAGTTATTTAGATGGGCCAGTTCTCTTGAATGGTCAAAAGAATTGCCAGATATTGATAGTTGGTTCTAAGATATAATAGAGAAGACGCCTTATGAACACAGAAGAAATAAGAAAAAGAGATTGGAAATTATTTCAAACTTTATTGCCTCAGTGGCAAGAAAAATATATGGAAAAATTATTAAAGGACTATTCACTTTTGATTAATGATAGTTCTTATTTGCCTTCATATCGATTTCACGAATTAGAAAAGAGAATCCAAAAAGATAAGCGAAAACCGGGTGTTCTTGTGACACTAAATAAGAACGAGATGGAAAATATCGTTTCTGAGTTAATAATGGAAAACGCCATTTCTGAAGAGGACCTAAAAGGTTTTAGTAATGATTTTCAAAACGAAGTTAAAAAATTATTAGTAAGGTAAATAAAGAAGCTTTAGAAAAACTGATTGAAATGAACAACGCTGGTATAAAAATGAGCAAAAAACAATTATAAGGCTTCTTTTTGTTTATTACCTACAAATCTGAAACGCAATCAAATATTCAAAACCATTTGTAAAAAATTAATGTTCTAATCTAAAATATTATCAGGTCCAGAGGACGACGGACTGCGGTTCTACTCCCTGACTTTTTTTACACTCATTTTCTATTTAAACGAATCAGCGACTGTATCAACAAAACAGAGTTTTTAGAATATATTGGTCTTACAGATAATTACGAAGACTTAAAGAAAATGTAACTGTTTTATCAAAGCACTGCATATTCCTCTATCTTTTCCCTAAATACATGCTATGATAAGGCTATAACCAGCATATACGTATAATTTGAATCAAATATTAATATTGGTTCCAGGGAGTTTTTTAAAATACACTTTATGAAAAAGATTAGTTGTTTTATTGCTACGCTAGTAGGTGCTTTTACTATAGGTTTAATTGGTTGTGCTCCTAAATTACCAACCACTAATTATGAGAAAGTTAAGTTTGCCTTTAATGGTGTGGAAAAATCATTCAAGAATAAGAAGGCTTCTAGTAAGGCTCTAATAGTGGTCCCTAAATCTAAGATAGGGGGATCTAATCCTTCAGGAGCGTTAGATACTATCTTTAATCTATATACAGAAGAAGATAAAAGAGATGATTTCTTAGATGATATTTCCTATAACGAACCACCAATGATTCAATTCCAATATATTAAGAAAGTATTAGAAAAGGTTGGTAATGGGTATGAGTTTAATAAGAAATACTATGACACCATTACTGGTGAGATGTATTTAGATATTGATACAGGACTTAAACAAGATAATAAAGATGATTATAAATATAACTATACCTTTACTTTAGGCATGAATATTAATACCGATGATACTGATTTAATCACCGCTGATGTATCATTCGATATTAATCTAACTAAAGGTAATAATACTTATAAAACAAAATGGTATGTAGGAATAGAGCTAGACTATGATATGACTAATAATTCTCCTAACTATACGATGACTATGGTCACGGAGAATGATGAAAGAGAATTACCATATTATAATCGATATACATATGAATATGATTATGTAGAAGTAAAGGACTCCTCTATTAATGAATGGAGAAAGTTCTGTATGGATAATGATCATAGATTATATAAAGATGATACTCATCAAGACTTTAATAGCTATATTAATGAAGGATGTAAATATAAGGTAGATGCTTGTTCTTGGTTTAAAAATGGTACTTATTATAAGAGTAAGAAAGTAAGACAAGAGGGTGAAACCGCTTTAACTATCGCAAACGCCTTATTTAAAGATTTAGGGCTGAACGCTAATGAGATTAATGCAGATACATTCTTCGATAAAGAAGGTACACAAAATAGTGTTATTAAAACTTGCTATAATGACTTCACTAAAATCGCTAAAGAAGACATTATCTACGACTTGGTATGTGGAGATGAAGATCATAATGAAGAAGATAAAGTAGTGACATCTATTAGAGCCTTTAATAGTGATTTAACCGGAGGTGCAGGTAGTTATCAAGTTCCTGGTAATACATTAATAAGAGAATTATTAAGCAGCTTTACTGATAACTTTGGTGAGAAAGTAGTTATCCATCTATATTATCTTGATCAAAACGAAGATAGATTATCTGAAATCACTGAATTAAGTTATCTAAGACTATTTATAAAAGCACGAAATTCAAATGAATCCATACAAGTTAACTTAGAAGATAACTTATATGATGTAATAGTAAGAGGCAACATCCAAGAAAGAGGTTTATCTATTGCCTTTATAGATGATAACAATATCGGTGGTTATATGGATTTTAGCTACGCTGGTGATTTCCCATCACCAAGTTATGTTAAACCAGAATTCCCACAAGCACTTAAGGATATAGGTGTTCCTGAATATGAAGGAGAAAGATATTCATTTGGTGCTGGCTGTGTCTTTGATAAAGAACCATATAAATTAGTAATTATTGATACTGATGGTAATGAAGAAGAAAACTATAGAACCAAACTATTAAAGAATGGTTACGAAGTTACCGAAATAATGGGTTATAGAGAATATAAGAAACTAGTTAATGGAAAATACGTTTGTATCAGCATTAATAATGCCGCGATTGAAAGCGGATGTCTAACAATTACTGTTAGTACTCAAGATGCACCAGATGCATTTGTGGTTAATGCAGTCTCTATGGTCGGTTCATTTAATAACTGGCAAGTAGACACTAACTGTGCAGAATTCACTAAAACTGGTGAAAATGAATTTACTTTAGATGTCCATATGGTAGTGGGAGAGAAATTCAAAATCGTTGTTAACCACGAATGGGGTCAACGTGGTGGTTATGGCTATCATGATATAGATGGCATTGATATGCTATTCAAAGCATTACAACCAGAAGGAGAAGAAGATAATGTTCTCGTCACCGCAAGTTGCCATATCGTTTTAAGAGCGTTGATTGATGGTGAATTCGTTCATCTTATTCTCACAGAAGGTGAACTAGAAGGATAATCATCTTCTAATTACTTATCAATAACTGCGTCTCTTTACTGGAGACGCTTTTATATAATTGTGATTTGATTAAATCAAAAAAGTTTGTATACTCTTCTTATGAAATCAATATCTAAACTCATTACCAATATGAAGCCTTCTGGAATCAGAGAGTTCTTTAATTATGCTTCTGAAAGACCAGAGATTACATCACTAGGGGTTGGTGAACCTGATTTCACAACTCCTCAGCCAATTATTGATGCTGCTAAAGAGAGTTTAGATAAATGTAAAACATTCTATACCTCTAACCAAGGCCTACCATCTTTAAGAAAAAGAATTAGTAAATATTTACAAGATAGATTTGGAGTGGATTATAACTCCGATGAAATGATATTAACTGCTGGATCATCACAAGGTATATTGGCGGCTTTAATGTCTATTATTAATCCAGGAGATGAAATCATTGTTACTGAACCAACATACATCTGTTATATTCCTGACATTGAAATGTGTGGTGGTAAAGCAGTTGTGATTCCGTTAAAAGCAGAAAATAACTTCAAGCTTACAAAAGAAGAATTACAAGCACATATAACTCCGAAGACAAAAGCGGTCTTCCTATCTTTCCCCAATAACCCAACAGGGGCAATCATGACTAGGGAAGATTTAAAAGAAATTGCTCTTTTAATCTTAGATAATGACTTATACGTTATTAGTGATGAAATATATGCTGAATTAACATATGGTAGAAAGCATTGCTCAATAGCGGCTCTACCTGGTTTTAAAGAAAGAACTATTTTAATTAATGGCTTTTCTAAAGCTTTTGCTATGACTGGTTGGAGATTGGGCTATGTATGCGCTCCTAAAGAAATACTTGATCAAATATTAAAGATTCAACAATATATTATGCTCAGTGCCCCTACAATGGCACAGTATGGTGCTAAAGCCGCTTTAGATTACTGCATACCTGATATGGAAAACATGGTGGCGGAATATAATCGTAGAAGAGAATACTTATTAAAGTCATTTAAAGAACTTGGCATTGATTGTTTTAATGCTGAAGGTGCGTTCTACTTATTTCCATCTATTAAGAAGTTTGGAATGTCTTCAAGAGAATTCTGTTTAAAGTTATTAAATGAATATGATGTCTTAGTTGTTCCAGGAACAGCGTTTGGCAATAGTGGCGAAGGCTATATTAGAATTAGTTATGCAGCGAGCATGGAAAAACTAAAAAGATTAATTGAGGTATTATCTCGATTATAAATGGTTTCATTGTGTCTTCTTGCTGAGATGGTTTGCAAATGGCAAAAAAATTCTATTGCCAAGGCGAAATTTTAGTCATATTTTGTTGTTTTCTTTTCTTTGACGCCTGTTGTCTATATAATTTATTCCGTGGATAAGGATGTTTTTTGTTTGTACGATGCTTTTCGATTAGATGAAAATAATCAATTTGGAAGAGCAAACGTGAAACATGTTGAGATTACTAAAACCGCACTAGATGAAGCTATCACCAAAATAGTGCTAGATGATGATAATTTAATTTATCTTTTTTCATTGAATCCACTTTTTCCACTCACCGGAGACAAAAAAGCGTTGCTACTCAACAGATTTTTACCTGAACGAAGACCAACAGATGTGCTGACATATGTTACTTCAACATTAGTAAGCAACCACAATTTCTATTCATTTTTAGCAGAAGCGGTTTTGGCGATTCTTATGAAAGACGTTTTTAAATATAAGCTATCCGCTTGCGTGTTAAGAAACACCGATACAATTATCGATAGCCATACTGGCGTTGATTCTTGCTTTTATGATAGTAAAAACAAAAAACTTATTATGGGTGAAGCCAAATTCTACAAAGCGATTAACAACGGAGTTCGTGCAATTGAAGCAGATTTAACAATCAATGACAGTATTGAAAATAAATTGAATAGTTTTCTCAGAACTGCCAGTTCTAACAGGAAAAGCAAAAAAATAATTTTACATGAGGCTGGTGTTCGGAATTATCGTTTTCTTTCTTTTGAAGATTTTCTTGAATTAGATTTGATTTTTGCTGGTTTTGTGATGCATGAAAATGATAATACAATGACAGGAAAAGAATTATCTCAGTTATGCGGCTTTTCTTCAATTGATATAGAAAACAATATTGCAGCTCGTTATCCAAATTTGGCGGATTTGAAATATTCATTATATATGTTTCATTTGCCGATTGAATCTAAGGAAAAATTGATTTCCCTTATTATTGAAAAGGCATATCTCATGAAAGAGGGGTGCTAGTCTCATGGATGATTTGTTTGGTAGAGAATATAACGATAAGAGAAAAACCTTTTTAGAAAGAATTGAAAGAAAAGAAAATCCTAGCAACATAGATTTAGGAATTCTTGGATTGACAACCTATTTCAGCAAAGAAACACTGTGCAATTCGTTTTTTGAAAAAATATTATTTGCCGAGAACGAAAAAAGGCATATCAAGCACATCAAGAATAAAAAGATGTTCTTTATGCCACTTCAAGATGATGCTTTGCGCTTTCTAGAAAACAATAAGCGAGTTCTTTTTTTGGCGCCGACTTCTTTTGGGAAAACTTTAATAGTCAAAGAGTACATCTATTCGTCAAGGCCAAACGTTATTGCTTACATTGTTCCAACTAATGCGCTTGGATACGAATTAGAATCAAGTTTTAAAAGCAATCCATCGTTTGATGATTATTTGATATTTGACAAAGTTGGCGGAGAGTCTACCAGTTTATCACACAAGAAACCGTTTTTTATAGGTACACAGGAAAAGTTTTTAGAAATCAGAGACAGCTTACCGACCATCGACTTGTTTATTATCGACGAAGCCTATAAATTAGAAGACAAAACAACGACTCAACGAGGCTATAAGCTATCTAAATCGTTTTTAGACTCAATCGACAGCTCCTCAAAAAGGATCATTTTACTTTGCCCGATAGCCAGAACCATTGGCTTTGATAACTATGGTTTTGAAAAATTTGAAACAAGATTTAATGCAGTTGATAGAGTATTTCACTCTCTTCCAGTCGATTCTTTTTTTGAAAAACTAAATTCTCTTTCTAGGGCCGAAAAATCGATTTTATATTGTCCATCGCCAACAACAATAAATTTAAGTCTATCGTCAATACGTAGCGTAACTGAACCAGACAGAAAATTTCTTTTTGACTTAAAGTCTGACTTTCACAAAGAATGGTCTGTTGTTAAGTATTTTGAAAAAGGAGTATTGGTTCACCACGGACAAATGCCGAAATACATACAAAACAAAATGATTAACATGTTTTTGGATAATCCGAATTATAAATTACTTATTGGAACAAATTCTATTTCCGAAGGGATTAATACTCCAACCAAAAATATTTTTATCCACCCAAGCACTTCTTGTCATGAAAGAAAAATGAAGATGTTAATCAAAAACACTATAGGGCGAGCAGGGAGGCTTGGAGAGATGCCTATTGGGCATATCTATTCCGTTGAAGATATTCGGGATTTGGATTCTGATGACGTTGAAATAGTACTTTCTGTGTCGTCGGATGAAGAATGCGCAGAACTATCGGATAGTTTTGATGAAGCCAGAATTGAAGCTGCTTCATTGGAAAATGGTATTTCAAGCGATTTTTTGAAAGAACTAATAAAAGAAACAAAAATGTCATTGAGAACATTGCGATTGATATTTGACGTCTTAAAAACAAGCCAACGTTTCCCTAGCATAGGCTCCTTCCCATATATGGCTCATGAAGTTTTTGGGAATGATTACAAGTGGCAGTACATGGATAGTGTCTTAATTAGAGGTGTTTTACAGTCGTGTTACTTTGAAAGCGGAATTGAAAGACCTCTTAAATCTTTTTCTGATAGAATAGCGTTTTATAGGCTCAAATCTCGTTCTAATCGTGATATCTCTGATAGCGATATTATCGACAACTACATGCGTTTTATTTATTCTAGCCTCGATAATTATCTACTGGTTATCGCAAATGTTGCGAAAAAGATTATGTTAAATTACAGCGACTGGCCATTTGGCACAAACGTAAAAGAAATTATAAATAGTTTTTTGCAAAGCTATTACAACTCAATTTATGGTATTGTTAATTTTGAATCCTATTCGCCTGGAGCACAAAAAGTAATGCAGGCTCTACGAGAATATGGCGTTTCTCTTACGGATTCGATATTTAGCAAAGAGTTTATTTCAGAAATTGAATCTAAACTAAATGATAGATATTCTACCTTTGACATAATGAACATAATTAAAGGAATTGCTCAATCAAATGGCGCTTATTCTAAATCGTGTTCTTATTTACTTAAAAAGTACTTTTAGCACCAACAAAATATGCCAATTATTAGAACATTTCGTTAAATACGTTTTAAACGAGTTTTCTTTTTACTTAGCAATAAATATAGATTTGCATGGAAGTGCTTTAATTGGAAAAGTAATTTTATATATTCTTATACGTCTGCATAAAACAAAAAGTGATTGTTGATTTTTGTTGTCAAATCTATAAAATGTATTGGTGAGATGAAATAAAATGGATGAATTGATATCAAAAATCTATCTATCAAGATCTTTTAGAAGACTTGCAGGCAAAACCCAACTTTATAGTGACTATAATAACGATCATTTTCACAATAGATTGACTCATACTCTTGAAGTTAAAAATATAGCTGAAAAAATACGAAGCAAAATAGGATATGGCAAAAATGGAAAGAGTGTCGAAGCAATCGCTTTGGCACACGACCTTGGTCACACACCTTTTGGTCACGCAGGGGAAAGAGCGCTTAATGAGATAACTTATCAAGTCGATAATTTGTCTGGGACAATTGTTAATGATTATACAAGTAAAGTATTGTTTAAGCACAATTACCACTCTGCCAAAGCCCTGCTTTCGATATGTGGCTACGATAACGGATATTCGAACATCCTTGCCGGTTCGATACTTCACACGGATTTAGATTACAAACTTTATCGTCTTACGAAAAAAGACAAAAAAAGTACAATCCGTTTTTATCTTAAAAATTACAAAGGAAAAAAGAAAGTTGAAAAAAAGGTTCTCAACAAGCGTGTCCCTGTTGAATCTCAAATTGTTGCCTTAGCTGATGAAATAGCGCAAAGAGTTTCTGATTTTCATGATTTGTTGATGTCAAAGGACTACATTATTGACTATAACGAAATGAAGAAGTATCTACCGAATTCTATTTTGCTTTTAGCAAATGGATATCCAAACACTTTCAAGATAAAAGAGCTGATGCTCTTATTACTGAAATATTATGTTGATGGTGTTGTATTTCAAAATGGTGTTGTTTCTATGTCTACAAATCAAATGAAATCGATGGAAGATTTGGCAGAAAAAAGAAAAGAAATAATCAAAACATCAAAAATTGTTTCAGACTTTGACAAAGATGCTGAAAAAATAGTTAAAACCATTTTTGTAAAACTATATAAAAACCCATTTTATATCGATAATAAAATGGTTGATTCAATTTTTGCAAGAATAAAGGAAGACTTTAAAGAGCAGTCTGAAAAAGGGAAAAGCGAAATAGAAGATTTTAACCCTTCAAATTATGAAGATAGTACAAAACAAAAGTGTGATTTTTTCAAAAAAATTTATGCCACAATCCATTCAAAATCCATGGCTAGTTTTAGTGGGCCTAAAATAAATTATTTAAAAGAAATAAATTCAGAGTTGGTTTATGGAATAGTTTTTTATATTGCAAATATGACAGATAGATTTGCGAAAGAAAAATATAATGATTTAAAAAATCCGATTAAAAAAATGAAAATAGTGTTGACAAAAAGATTTTGTAATAATAACATATAGCCATAAAAAGAACGGTGATCTGCCGTGAGCGAAGCTCGAAAATACATCCTAAATGGATGTTTTTTTGTGTTTTAAGACGCCTTTGCTATATAAATGATTCGGAATATAGTAAACTATTATCATTCCTATGAAGAACGATAAACTAATTATTCAATTCTGTTATTTTAAGAAAATTTTCGCAAATATTTCTATGGCCCGTGGCAAACCTTGTCCGGAGCAAGTGAATCTATCTATGCCAATGCTAGACATCTTTAGTAGTGGTTCCAATCTTATCATCAACGATATCGATTATCGTAACTACGGCATATTAGATGGTATTCCTGAATGCAAAAAGATGTTTTCTTATATTACAGGTTTAAAAGAAGAGAACATTATTGTTTATGGTAATTCTTCATTAAGTATCATGGCGTCTCTTCTAGAAAAGAGTATGCTCCATGGTGTTAATGGTGGTATCCCATTCTCTAAACAATCTCATATTAAATGGCTATGTCCTGTTCCAGGATATGATAGACACTTTACTATTTGTGAAGCATTAGGTATTGAAATGATTAATATACCGATGTATGAAGATGGACCAGATATGAATCTAATAGAAGAATATATCAAAGATCCAGAAGTCAAAGGTATATGGTGTGTACCTAAGTATTCAAATCCAACAGGCAATACATATAGTGATGAAGTGGTTAGAAGATTTGCTAAATTAAAACCTGCAGCCAAAGATTTTAGAATCTACTGGGATTTAGCGTATCTCGCTCAACAAACCTTTGATGGTAACTATGAACCATTACTTAATATCTATGACGAATGTGTGAAGAATAACAATGAAGATATTGTTTATATGTTCACATCTACATCTAAGATGACTTTCCCAGGTAGTGGTGTTGCCGTGTTAGGGGCATCACCATCTAACTTAAAAGATATTAAGAATACACTTAAATATCAAACCATTGGTTATGATAAGTTAAATCAATATAGACATGCATTGTTTCTTAAAGATGAAAAGACTATTAGAGAACACATGAATAAACATGCTGCGATATTAAAACCAAAGTTTGATTTAGTTTTATCTATATTTAAAAAAGAAATAAAAGACATCGCTAGATGGAGTAAACCTAAAGGAGGATATTTTATATCCCTTTATGTTAAAAACGCCTCAGAAGTCGTAAAAACATGTAAAGAACTAGGAGTAACACTTACTGATGTCGGTAGTGCTTACCCATATCATAAAGATCCTAATAATGAACACATTAGAATCTGTCCAAGCTATCCGTCGTTAGAAGAGTTGAAGACCGCTAGTGAAGTTATCTGCCTGGCGGTCAAGATGGCTTATAATAAATAAAAAGAAATCGTTCCTTTTCTCGGAACGATTTTTCATTTACCGACCGGGGCAGTTACCATCCCGGATCACCTTTCCACCTATTGCTAGGTGCGTCGTGGTCGTGCACTGATTCTCCACCTTCGGATTTAAAGAAATAATTTAACGTCAGCCAGGGCAGTTACCATCCTGGAACACTGTACCCACTCTTTCGAATGCGTCGTGGTCGTGCACTGATTCTCCACCTCTGACAAGCCAATTATATCATTTATGTATGGTTATGTAATACGAAAAAGTATGAATAATGTTTTCCATATAGTATATAATCTATGCATAATCGTAAATGAGGGAGATAAGTATTATGGATTACAGTAAGTATAAAGATCAACCAGAATTCCAAGCCGCTCTTAAGGAGATGTTTTCTTTATTAGACGATAGTGTACTTAATAATCCTAGATATGCCTCTATCTTAGAAACAATAGAAGAACCAGATAGAATTATCACCTTTGATGTTAACTGGGTTGACGATAAAGGTGAAAAACACACTAATAAGGGTTATAGAATTCAATTCAATAACGCTAATGGTGTTTATAAAGGTGGATTAAGATTTCATAAGTCTGTTAACTTATCAATTCTTAAGCTATTAGGCTTTGAACAAATTTTTAAAAACTATTTAACAACCTTACCAATGGGTGGTGCTAAAGGTGGTAGTGATTTTGATCCTAAAGGAAAGAGTGATAACGAAGTTAAAAACTTCTGCTATGCCTTTATGAAAGAACTATATCCATATATTGGCGTTGACCTTGATGTCCCAGCGGGTGATATCGGTGTTGGTGGTCGTGAAATTAGATATCTATATGAAGCTTATAAACAATACTCTGGTAAATCAGATTGTGCATTAACTGGTAAACCATTAGATTTAGGTGGTTCCTTATGTAGAACTGAAGCTACTGGTTATGGTGTTACCTATTTTGCTAGAGGTGCTTTAAAAACATATAAAGACACTAACTTCAAAGGAAAGAAAGTTGTTGTCTCTGGTAGTGGTAACGTTGCTTTATATTGTTTAAAGAAAGTCGTTGATTATGGTGGCACTGTTATCGCTATGAATGACTCTGATAATACAATTTATGCTCCTAATGGTATCAACTTTGAAACCATGAGAGCGTTAAAAGAAGATAGACGTGGAAGAATTAAAGAATATAAAGACTTAGTCAAAGACGAAGTTGAAGTATTAGGCTCTAAAGACATCTGGTCTATTAAATGTGATTTAGCTTTCCCATGCGCTACACAATTTGAATTAGATGAAGAAGATGCGAAGAAATTAATCGCTAATGGATGTATTGGTGTCTTTGAAGGCGCCAATATGCCATGTACAATGGAAGCCGCTAACTTATTCATTGCTAATAAGGTTATCTATTCACCAGGTAAAGCCAGTAATGCTGGTGGTGTTGCAGTCTCTGGTTTAGAAATTGAACAATATAAACTTGGTGAAAAATGGTCATTTGAAGAAGTTGATTTAAAGCTAAAACATATTATGAAAACAATCTTCAAAAACTGTTATGAAACCGCTAGGAGATTAGGTGATGAATACAACCTTATCAAAGGCGCTAATAACTATGCCTTTGTGGGTGTAGCGGAAAAGATGCTAAATAGATAAAACCCACATCTTGTGTGTTTATAAAAAAATACCGCTTCTATCAAGGAGGCGGTCTTTTATTTGTCTTTCTTGTCTTCTTCGCTAGGTGCATGATAAGGAGTGCCTATCTTAGAAGCAAAGTATTGATTATTCATATTAGGAGGCATCTCTGTAGAGAATGGTATCTTCCCATTTATAATGCATTGATAAAAGAATAGGCTGACTGCTTGAGACATATCCATGCCCATATTTTCAAATAACTTAGCCGCTTCTTCTTGAAGTTTAGGATCAATCATTAAGTATATAGGTGTGATCATATTTTAATAATAAAACAAAATAGTAAGGATATAACAATAAAAGTGTTTTTATGGTTTATTTTAGGTTCACCTCTTAATATTCTTTTGTAAACTATGCTTACAAAATAGTAAACAAATCTATAGGACAAATAATTGAAAATAGTTATAACTAAGTTATAAGTACTGTACGAATACTATTAAGTAAAGTAAAGTTTACACAAATATATTGCTTTTACACAAAAATACTTTAAGATAGAAAACACAAAGGGGGTCTCTTTATGACCATTGGTGAAAAGATAGTTCACTTAAGAATCGTTAACAACATTTCTCAAGAAGAACTAGCAAAGATTTTAAAAGTGTCTAGACAATCTATGTCTAAGTGGGAAAACGGTGAAAACCTTCCTCCACTGACAGCGATTAAAGACCTATGTTCTATTTTCAAAGTTACCGCGGATGAATTAATTGATGACAACATTGTTATCCATAAAGGTTACAAATTAGAATTACCAAATGACCACATCAAAACCAAATACTTTGGTACAGATGGTTTCAGAGGTGAGGCTAATGAATTATTAAACTCCGATAGAGCGTATAAGATTGGTAGATTCCTTGGTTGGTTCTATTCCAATCCTAAATACAATATGCAAAAACCAGGCTATAGAGCCAAGATCGTTATTGGTAAAGATACCAGACGTTCTTCCTATATGCTTGAATACGCTGTTGCCGCAGGTGCAGCATCCTCCGGTGCGGATGTCGAATTATTACACGTTACAACCACTCCGAGTGTCTCTTATATCGTTAGACAAGACTGCTTTGACTGTGGTGTTATGATCACTGCTTCTCATAACCCATTCTATGATAATGGTATTAAAGTCATTAACGCGAATGGTGAAAAGTTAGAAGATGCAGTCGCCTATCTCGCTGAAGCCTATTTAGATGGTGACTTCAAAACTTTAGGCTTAGAAGGTGAAAAAGATTTACCATTTGCTAAACGTGGTGATATCGGCACAATTAATGACTACTCTTCTGGTAGAAATAGATATATTGGTTACTTAATCTCTTTAGCCAAACACTCAATGAAGCCATTAAAAGTGGGTTTAGATACTGCAAATGGTGCTTCTTGGATGATTGCTAAGAGTGTCTTCGAAGCACTAGGCGCTCAAGTCTTTATCATTAATAACCATCCAGATGGTTTAAATATTAACGTTAACGCTGGTAGTACACACATCGAAAGCTTCTGTAAGTTTGTCAAAGAACAAAAATTAGATGTTGGCTTTGCCTTTGATGGTGACGCTGATAGATGTATCGCTGTTGATGAAAACGGTAAAGAAGTCGATGGTGATAAGATTATGTACTTATTAGCCTGTAAGTTACAAAGTGAAGGTTCATTAGATAGGAACACAGTGGTCGCAACAATTATGTCCAACTCTGGTCTTGCTAAAGCCTTAAAACAAATCGGTGTTAACTTAGAAAGAACCCAAGTTGGTGATAGATTCGTCTTTGAAAGAATGGTCAATGAAGGCTATACATTAGGTGGCGAACAATCTGGTCATATTATCATTAAGAAATATGCTACTACTGGTGATGGTGTTTTAACTGCCATCATGGTCGCTGAAGAAATGTTAGAAAGAAAAGAATCCTTATCCAAATTAGTGGCCCCAGTTAAAGTCTTACCACAAAAACTTAAAAACGTCAGAGTTACCGATAAAGCGGCCACCGTGGAAGATGAAGTCGTTAAAGCTAAATTTGACGAAGTTAATAAAGAAATCGGCGATAACGGTAGAGCCTTATTAAGACAATCTGGCACTGAACCAGTTGTCCGTATCATGGTGGAACTCGGTTCCTTAGAAGAATGTGATAAGTATATCGACGCAATCTATAACGTTATCAAGAAGAGAGGCTATGTCATCGATGAATAAGAAAGCTGTCTTAACTAAAGACCTCTTTGACTGTGGTAGTGATTTCTTAAGAGAATATTTTGATAACTCAACATATCCTTGGGAACTACTTCCTCAAATTAAAGAAATTATTAAAAAAGTCTTAGAACAAGGTTTACCAGGTTATACCTTACTTAAGGAAGGTGTCCTCGTGGGTGAAAACGTCTCTATTTCACCAACAGCCACAATTATCCCTCCTGCTATTATTGGTAATAATACAGAAATTAGACCAGGTGCTTATTTAAGAGGTAATGTTATCGTTGGTGATAACTGTGTCTTAGGTAACTCTTGTGAATTTAAAAACTGTATCCTTTTATACCATGTGCAAGTTCCACATTATAGTTATGTTGGTGACAGTGTTTTAGGAAACTACGCTCATATGGGTGCTGGTAGTATCTGCTCTAATTTAAAGAGTGATGGTAAAAACATTGTCATTCATGGTGAACAAGACTATGAAACAGGTTTAAGAAAAATAGGCGCTATTCTCGGTGATTATGCTGATATTGGCTGCCAATCTGTTCTTAACCCAGGTACAGTCATTGGTCAACACTCTCAAATCTATCCATTATCGATGGTGAGAGGTGTTGTCCCAGAAAATAGTATTTATAAAGCTAAAGACAATATTGTCGTAAAGGAGAAAAGATAATTATGAAAGTTGTCGTTGGCACTAACGAAGAAATCAGCAAATTAATCGCTGAAGAATTTATCAAACAAGTTCAAGGGAAACCAAATAGTGTTTTAGGCTTAGCGACAGGTACATCCCCAATTGAGGTGTACGCTAATATGATTAAAGCTAATAAAGAAGGCCGCGTCTCATTTAAAGATGTGGCGACATTCAACCTTGATGAATACATCGGTTTAGAAGGAACACATGATCAATCATATCGTTACTTCATGAACAAATACTTATTCGATGGTTTAGATATCGATAAAGCGCGTACACACGTTCTTAAAGGTGTCGGTGATTATTTAGCCTACGCTAATCAATACGATGCTGAAGTCGCCTCTTTTGGTGGCATTGATCTTCAAATCTTAGGTATCGGTAGTGATGGCCACATTGCCTTTAATGAACCAGGTACTCCATTTGATTCCTTAACCCATGTTGCAGAACTTACAGAACAAACCATTAGAGATAACTCCAGATTATTCAATGATATCTCTGAAGTTCCTACTAAAGCGGTCACTATGGGTTTAAAGAGCATTATGAACGCGAGAAAGATTGTTTTAATCGCTACTGGTAAAAACAAAGCACAAGCTATCTATAACTTATTAAAAGGTCCAATGACCGAAGAAGTTCCATGCTCCATCCTTCAAAAACACCCAGATTGCACAATCTATGTTGATGAAGATGCATATAGCTTAGTTAAGTAATTATTGCTAAAAATAAAAAAGTGGGTTCATGCATAAGTGAGCCCACTTTTATTATTCTTAATAAACTAGCTATTTCTTAAGAATTCGTTCTGCTTCTTCTTGTGAAAAAGTTCTTCCTTCTTTTATATCTTTATAGCCTTTTTCTAATTCTTTGTTTAATTGTTCTGGTGTTAAATCTTCAATATAGATTGGTTTATTATTTTTATCTTTATTTTTCATAAGGCTGCCTCTTTGTTATCAACGATATATTTATAACTTGTTTGTATCATTTGTGTCAACAAAGTATTTATTTTTGTTTTCAAATATAGTAATCTTTTCTTAGATAAAATTTATGGAATACAAAATTAAAGAAGATTTAGAAAATATCAGAAAGTTCTATGGACTAACTCAAAGTGAATTAGCGGAAGAACTGGGTATTGAAAGAGTACGTCTAGCAAGAACTGAAATAGGGGAAACCGCTCCTAGAAAAGAACTATTGGACTTAGTTTATAGTTATGCCTTTTCTCGTGGGCTACAATTAAATCTACAAAAAGAAATGTTTTACAAAGAAGAAACGGAAAAAGGACACATACTTTTAACTCATTCTTCTAAAAAAGGTATCGAAGGTAAGATATCCACTAAATACGGTAGAGAAAGAAATGATTTTGGCTATGGCTTTTATTGTGGTTCTTCTTATGAAAAAGCTGCAGCCTTTACATGCCAATACCCTGATTCTTGCGTTTATTTTATCGATTTTAATCCCAAAGGCTTAAAGCGTGTTGAATTTGGCGTTGATCAAGAATGGATGCTTGCTATCGCGTATTTTAGAGGATCATTAAATGAATACGCTGATAATAAATTGATACAGTCAATTGTTAATAAAGTAAAAGAAGCTGATTATATTATTGCGCCTATCGCCGATAATCGTATGTTTCAAATCATCGATTCTTTTATTGATGGTGAAATAACAGATGAGCAATGCAAGCACTGCTTAGCGGCCACCAATCTAGGCATGCAGTATGTCTTTATTACCGATAGAGCGATTAAACGCTTAACAGTTTTAGAACGATGCTTTGTATCTTCTAAAGAAAAAGAATATCTCACTAATGAAGCAATTGAATTTCAAAAACAAGGCCAGGACAAAAGCAAACTTGCTAGGATCCAGTATAAGAACCAAGGTAAATACATTGAGGAGCTTTTAAAATGAAAAAGATAGATCATGATGGCTTACTTTTATGTAAAATCCAAGGCGCTATATTTGAAAATTCTTTAAAGAAAACTAATACGAGTTCAGAAATATTTATACGCCGCTTTATGTTTTCTGATATTGCTAAAGAATTTGATTCAAAAGCATATTTAAATAGTTCAATCACTAAAGATGAAGTATTTGAATTAATCGAGGACGAATATGGAGAATCTAGCTATGGAAAAAACAAATATAGTGAGCAAGTCCTACATTGGATAGGCTACCTATACCGTTATTTTTCTTATACTTATGAGCTTACGTCAAAACAAGTCTATCGTTATGTTAAGCCAAAAGAGTTGAATGGTCTTTATCTTGCGTATCATACGCTTGATTGTGCTCAAGCTATTGAACGTATCCTAGAGGCCAAAAACATCTCTTTTGATATTGATGAGCAAAACAAAAGATTATTGCAAATCATCAAAGAAACTAGATATAGCAAAGAAATAACTATGAATTCAGTCTTTGATGATAATAAGCCGTTTAATTCAAAATCCACCGATGTATTACGTGAACCACAAGATATCCTTACTTTTGATTATAAATATAAAGGTAAGAATGTTGGACAAATAGATATTAAAAAAGTGAATACCACTTTAGGATTCAAAATTACTATTTATGGTGATTATTCTAAAAGAGGCATGGAATCCACTCTCTTAACAAAAGCGCTTGAATTAACCAAATCATTTAATGACATCAAGAAGATAACAACATCCGTTAATAAAGATGAACAAGCAATGATAGAGGCGCTTAAACGTTATGACTTTATTTATCAAGACGAAGATAAAAAGAACATCTATTTTGAAAAGAAACTTAAAGCTACTAAATCTTAATTAGCTTATTACATTTAGAACATCTTAAGCCATTAGGCACAATAGAGAGTATGCCACCACAGTCAGGGCATATTTTCTTTTCTATCGCTGTTCTTAACTTTTTTTGATATTCTCTTCTATCTTTAGTGATCTTCTTAATGCTCTCTAAATGCATCTCATCATTCACATAAGCTTCTTTATCTAAAAGTGTTCGATAGATTGATTCAATGACTTCTTTAGATAATGGTTTATCACTAGTGATTAGATTAATTCTTTTTAAGATATCGTTAGGGCCACAGACATTAAATAAATCTAATTCATCAACATTACTTCTGACAAACACTACAAAGCAGTAGATAGGGTAGTCATTACCTAATGTTCTTCTAATAATTCTTATATGTGACTGATTTTGTTTAAGAGGGTTATGAAATGTTTCAGTTTTCACTCTTCCTTTATATGGATATGTCTTTTTCCAATATGAATCATCTTCTAAACCAGTTATTCTTCCAAAATGATTTTTAGTTTCAATAACAAAAATACCATTTTCTCTAATGAGAATATGGTCTATTTGATGGGAGACATTGTTGTCCCCTAATAACACTAGATTATTAATTAAACGATGAAAGGAGGAATCCTTATCCAAAGTAAGGGATACCAGTTGTTCTCCTTC
>Ga0256405_10004436_pt1 | contig 26200 bp, 22 predicted proteins | sample RumenRJG_02DNA_FD_189096 | JGI IMG/M metagenome (GOLD analysis project Ga0256405, IMG submission 189096) | Bovine rumen microbial communities from Lethbridge, Alberta, Canada - RJG_02 | ecosystem: Host-associated > Mammals > Digestive system > Stomach > Rumen | place: Canada: Alberta... | reverse complement strand
CCCTGAAAGATTATCCCTTACGAGCCTGTAAATCATCATCTGATTGAAGAAAAGAGGCTTGAACAAGACCATTGAATCTACTGCAGACGAATACTGCCTTAAGATGAAATTTGCCCTGTTGTACAGGATGGCTGATGCTCTGCAGATATCCCTGCAATAGTCGTAGAGTATGTGGTTTTGGTTTATCCTGTATTGCCTTGTTCTGTACACGGTTGAAAATTCCTTATTAGTATTCTATAGTTAGTATTATAGCACACTTTTCAGAAACAGGCAAACATTTGTTCTTTTTAGATAAGGAGTAAATTTATGCAAAAATCAATAGCAGAATCAGATATCCTGAACGAGTACAGAAGAGGCTCACATTCCGTATACAAACTCACATACCATGTAATTTTCGTGACTAAATACAGAAAGAAAGTGATCACAGATGAGATTGGTGATTTCATGAAGAATTACGCCGCATACCTCTGTGGACGCATGAACAGCGAACTCATTTCAGCAGAGACAGATGTCGATCACATGCATCTGCTGATCTCCATGCCACCTGATGTTGCACCTGTAAAACTCATCAACTCGTTAAAATCACAGCTGTCCAAAGAAGTGAGAAATACATATAGGACTCATATAGAAAAGTACCTCTGGGGAGATTCACCCTTCTGGAGTGCAAGTTACTTCTGTGCCACTACAGGAAGTGTTTCTCTTGATACTGTCAAGAAATACATTGAAGATCAACGAACAGAGGAACACAAACGCAAATACACTTAAGTAGATATGGGGATTACTCCCCATACCCCTCTTCAGAACCGTACGTGCGCTATTAACGCATACGGCTCCTCACATTCCTTTCATCCACATTACCGATAATACAGACTCACACGTGTGCGTGGTTCGGCAAGTGGAAAAGTTCTAAGCAAGCCATTAAAGAAAGTTTCGTGGTTGTAACTTTTCTTTTGGCTCCTTCTATTCAGATATTTAAACAGATACCAAGTAGTCTGCCTGAGAAACCTTTTGCATTCAGCTATGTTGTCAGTAACACCATAATACTGATAATGACCACGTAGTTTCTCATTGATTTTCCCAAATAACCATTCCAAGGGCATATGGTTGTGAAGTTTAATCCATTCCTTCATCGCCCTTATCTTGCCTCGGAGTTTCTTCCTGCTTGTTTTAACTTTGCATCGAAAGAACGTCCTTTGCGTGTTCATGCTGCAATAAAAAGTAAATCCGAGAAAGTCAAATGTCTCCGGCTTTCCCAGTCCACGCTCTGCCCTCTTTCTTGCCGCATATCTGCCGAATTCAAGTATCTTGGTCTTTTCTTCAGCAAGCGTCAGTCCATATTTCTCAAAGCGTTTCCTTAGTGCTATGACAAACCATTCAGCATCATTAGGATACTGAAAGCAACAGATGAAATCGTCGGCATATCTGACCATGTAGCATTCTCCATGGCTTTGTCTCCGCATTACCACGTCAAACCAGTTGTCCAGAACATAGTGCAGGAAGATATTTGCAAGCACAGGGCTTGCTCCATTTCCTTGCGGCGTTCCTTCGATAGTATCATAGTAAATGCCGTTATCCATGATGCCTGCGTCAAGAAACCTCTTTATTATATCAAGGAATCTCTTATCAGCTATGTCATGCTCCAGCATCTTTATCAGCCATTCATGAGAAACATGGTCAAAGAAGCCTTTTATATCAGCTTCCACAACCCAACTTGTTTTGTAAAGTTGTATATCCTTCACTACCTCCCTGACTGCCATATGACAGCTTCTGTTTGGTCTGAATCCATAGCTGAAATCATAAAACTTCGGTTCATAGACCATAGTGAGTATTTCGGCAATTACAGCCTCTACAAGTTTATCCTCATAGCTCGATATACCAAGCGGTCTCATTTTACCTTTTCCGTCCTTGGGGATATATACCCTTCTGGATGGTTGTGGCTTGTATGCACCTCTTTTCATGCGGTCAACAAGACTAATCAGATTTTGTTCCAGATTCGCGCTATATTCGTCTTTAGTAACTTTGTCGACTCCTACAGCTTTCTTGCCATTCATCCTCTTATGAACTGCTTTGAGCGTGTCCACATTGATGTATGAGGCTAGATTCTGGACTCTTCTGTCCGTCCTGTCTGCCTTATCGATATTGCGTTGTATCTCAGTTAATTCAGCTAACATGTTGTTCAGCTCTCCATTGTCTGCATGAATGCCTCTTTAACTGAGGCGAAATGCGTGTGTCCCTTCCCTCTGACCGCTTTCACAGCCCTCAACAGTACTATGAACACATCGGACTTCCTATCACCCTTTGAAACGTCTTGAGCTCTTTCTGCTCTTGATTTTGTCTACCTCTTCATCTTTCGATGTAAGGAGGTGATAGGATCTCAGCTGTTCCGCTTATATACTTATCATTGACCTCGCCAACTCCTAATGACCGGGGGATGTCACCTTTCGCTTGCTATTATCGCTCAGGTGATGTTGTCTGCGACCTTTTAAAAAGCCTCGACCAATTCCGACACTTTAATTTCCATTTCCCAGCTCAATAAGTTCACTTGCGTTTCGGCTCTGTCACTCCCTGCATTACGCTTAATCCTTATGTTACCAGCTCGGATCCAAATGCTCGGTACGGGTGGATAGCCAGTCCTTACCCGATAGGTTTTACCTACTGTATATAAAGCAGCTTCTCAACAAGCACGGCGCCCCGTGCTCGCTGAGGAAAATCATCCGCTACGCGGCTGATTTTCTCAGCTCGCACTTAAGACGGGGAAATACAAAAAGAAAAGCTAGTGCGATTCATCCCACAACCGACTTCATCGGAAGGAGTTTTTTCGCACGATATTTATAATAGAGGTATAGAAAGTGAACTTGATGCATGGCTTACGTTCCTTGGATGTGATGAGCCCAAATACATCATTGAACTGATTACCAAATATCCAAGTTTTAAATCCATGTATTCTGATTTATATGACCTATGTCAGAACATAGAAAGGGTGATGGAGATGTGGTCAAAAGAACTTCAGATTCTCGATAGAAACACAGTCAAGTACATGATTGATGAACTTCAGGAGCAGCTCGATGATGCAAATGCTACCATCGCTGATAAAGATGCTAACATCGCTGATAAAAATGCTACCATCGCTGAGCTCCAGAAAAAACTTAGTAAATATGAGTCATAGTAATGTGAAAAACGCGCAGTCTCAAGACTGCGCATTTTTTATGCATACAAGAAGAGCGGATCATAAGATCCGCCCTTCTCTTTATAAAAAATGTGTTTGATTAGAGAATTACTTATTGATCTTGGCATCGTCCTTAGCCTCTGCCTTAGCCTTGTTGCTCTTTCTTCTTGCATACTCTTCTACAGATACGCCTGCGATAGCTGCAAGGATGAGGAGCCACCACCATGCAAAGCCCTTCTCCTCAAGTTCAGGAGTTGCTGCAAGAGCTGTATCGCTATCTTCAATCTTAGTCTCTTCCTTAGGAGCTTCTGGAGTCTTGGTCTCTTCCTTCTGTGCACCAGCTACTGCTGAGTTGTCATTGCCACCATTTCCATTGCTGTTATCTGTTGCTACAGCGTCTGTATCAGCTGCTGACTTAGCTGATGTTCTTCTTGTTGTTCTAGCACCAAGAACTGCTGGAGCCTCTGGATTTTCAACTGCTGGAGCAACTACGTTAGTTGCAGGAGTTACAGCTACAGGGATGAATGTTGTTGTGTCGTCTCCGCCACCACCTGTTGTTGTATCGTCATCATCACCACTTGAAGGAGGTGTAAGACGACTGATTGTATCATTGAGGTCATTCTGAGAATCATCGCGCTGCTTCTGAACAACCTTAAGAAGGCTTTCGATTTCTCCCTTCTTAGCCTTTGCTGCATCCTTAAGTGCATCAAGGAATTGGGTAAACTCATCAACAGTCATTTCCTTAAGGCTATCCTTAATATCATCAATCTTTTCCTTAAGTGCTTCGTCGCCCTGATTCTTTATCTCTTCCCATGGCTCGTCGCTGAAGTATTCCATAATGAAGTCATCTGATACCTTGAAATAGTCAGCAAAGTCATCAACATCAACAAGTACTTCTCCTGCTTTCTTCTTGTCATGCTTTGCACTAAGATCATCAATTGCTTCTTCAAGAGTATCAATATCATCCTGAGTCTTGTCAATATCAGCCTGAACCTGTGCAGCCTCTTTTGAATATCTATCGTACTTATCGAAGAGTTCCTTAGCCTTCTTGATTTCCTCATACTGATCAACATTAAGTGCATCATCACTGTTGTTCATTAATGCATCCTGGATAATTTCATAGGCTCTCTTGCTGTTATAGTAAACAGTCTGGGAAATCGGCTCGCCGTTTTTAGTTTTCTCATTAACGTTCTTGATATACTCTATGCAGTATGAAAGTTTTTTGTATCTTTCAGTTTGAATATCTACTGCAGAATCTGCAACCTTAAAGCCAACATTCTCATTCCACTCATCATATTTGTCCCAGCAATTGATACTTGCTTTACCAGGCTTGTCTGATGAAAGAGCCTCATTTACTCTTCTAAGGATATCTCCCTCTGCTGCCTTGGCTGCCCTTTCACTTGTAAGCTCACCAGACTTGATCTGTTTAGCTTCAATGCCGTCTTTTGTGATAACAACACTTCCTGAAATATATACGTTTTCACCACCTACCCATGGATTCAATAAGGTTGGCTGCCTCATACCAGCTACCAGATCATTCTCAGTAACAGAATATCCGCTAAGCCCTTCTATAATATCCTGAAGTGTCTCGTTAAGAGCCATGTTCTTGATAGCATCTGCTCCACCATGCTTATCAATATCATGTCTCTTACAAATGCCACGATTATCAAGTTCTATCACAAAAGATGGAGTGTAATTTCCGGTAACAACATAATATGTCTGTTTTGACTCAAGATCCTTAACTTCTACAGCAACGATTTTTTCGTCACCCTTTAGTAGTTTATCAGCCTCAGCGGTTTTAGCTTCATCACCATAACCGCCCTTTATGTAATCATGAGCTTTTGTTACAAACTTCTGGTAAGTTGTTGTAGTAACATCAGCATAAGTTGTCTCTACCAAGTGTCCATCATTGTCAATTGTATACTGAACTTTCTCGTTAGCGATAGAAACTGCCTCTTTTGTTCCCTTAACCTTGCTTATATCACTAGTACTTGTAGGAGCAGCAACTGGTGTTACAAGAGTCTTGGTATCACTACCGCCAACGCCCTTCAGATAATAATTATCCCCTACCTTTACAAGGCTATCTTCAACCTCAACTTTCAATCTGTAGTGCTTGATTCCAAAATCATCAACAAAATAGAATGCTTCTTTTTGATCATCAGACAAAGTAACATTATGGTACTTTTCATAAGCAGCAATTCTTTCAAGTGCGCCAATCTCTTCTGGAGCCTTTGGATACATCACAAACTCGCCAGCTTCGTTTGTGTTATAATCGAAATACTGTGCACAACGTACAAATCCATATTTAGATGGAACTGTGTAAGTTACTTTGAAATAGTCACCTTCTTTAGTCAGATAAGCACCAAACGCATTATCTGGAAGCATCTGATCTGCATAATACTCCTGCATAACTTTTACAAAGAGCTCATCCTGCTTGTCAGAAACATCAAGGCCTTCTTTGGCATCCTTATTTATCTGATCCTGAAGCCTAGCAATATCAAGTGCTGCCTTATTAACTCTCTCGATATTATTCTTAGCAGCTTCAATTGCATTCTCGAGATCCTGAACTTCCTTCTCAGCAGCAGCAACCTTAGCTTCTGCAGCCTCTATGCTACCTCTTGCACCAGTTCCAGCATTCTCTTCATCAGAGTATTCTCCGATAGCTGCGTCAAATCTATTCTGAGTATTCTCAAGTACTATTCTTGCAGCAGCGTACTTAGCCATAAGTCCGCCATTGCCATCCTCACCATACAGAGCTTTATTGTATGTATCAACTGCATCAGCAGTATCAGATGCAAGATTTGTAAGGTCATCATATGCTTTCTGAGCATCAGCAACAGAAGTAGCATTCTTGATATTATCAGCAAGTGTGTTAGCTGTTTCAAGGGCCTGATTTACAGTCTGCTCAACATCTTCAGTTTTTTTCTGAATATCAGCCATAGTATCAGCTGCAGCATCAAAAGCTTTATCTGATGCAACATCGGCATTCTCTGCAATGATAAGATCTTTCTTTACACTATCAATTTCTGGTTCTGCATCAGCTATGTTGTTAGTATTGTCTGCAAGATTCTTAGCAGCATCAATTACATCCTGAGAATAATCTTTCTTTTCTACGCTAAAATCAACATCAGGAAGCTTCCCAATTTCAAGATCTACTTCTGCAGTAATTGTTATATCTACTCCAGCCTCACCAGCTTTAGCAGTGTCAGCTATATCGTCTGTAACAATACCAGCATCAGACTCAGTTACCTGAAGATCTCCCCCCTTATCAACTGGCTTAACCTCTGCCTCTGCATCTGGTTTTATTTCTGCATCAGCTTCTACTACAGGTGCCTCAACTGAAGGAGCAGGTGCTTCGTGTGAAACTACATCTGCTGCAGCCTGAGCAACATCAGCAGGGCCCTTTGCTACATCCTGCTGTACAACCTCTGTTGCAGGAACTGACTCTACAGGATCCTGTGCAGGAGCTACTGGCTCACCTTCATCAGCGAATACAGTTACTGGCTGAAGTGCCATGCTGGCTGCAAGACCTACTGAAAGCGCTTTGATGATCTGCTTGTTTACTTTGTTTTTCATAACTATTGGTTCCCTCCTAAAAAATAATCAAACACACAAAATTCACATTTCGTTTCCCAAATAACGACTGTAAATGCATTGTAGCAAACCGCCTATCATACGAACCATCATAAAAATCTATAATTTTGTATTTTTTAATTTTTTTCTGATAAAAATATTAAAAGTGCAGAACCATGCGGGTTCTGCACTTTATAAAATTTTAATTATTTTGTTTTTGATGATCAGATAACCTCATCATCTTCGCCCTGATAGGCTTTTATCCTGACATACTCTTCAATAGTAATGCCAAGAGCTGCTGCAAGAAGGATCATCCACCACCAGTTGTCCTGGCCTTTTCTCTCCTGAGGCGTTGCAACAAGAGGTGTTTCCTCTTCTTCGATAGTAACTTCTGACGCCGTAGCTGTATTCCCCTCCGAAGCTAAGGCCGTTACCGGACTAAACATCACTCCAAGGCACACAAATAAAGCCGTAAGTGGTGCAAGCCCCCTTTTCAATATTCTCTTTCTCATAACATCTCACCCTCATTATAAGCGTTATCACACACTCTACAGCAACATATTATAATACTGATAATCATATAAATTATCATATTTATAAAAATTTTTGTGTGTTTATAAATAATTTATAAATTTATCTCGGTTCTTTCGTGACAGCGGGGACGGTTCTGTTGTCACATTGCAAGCAACGTGACAACAGAACCGTCCCCCTGTCACAAAAGCCCCCATCGCAAAAGCCCCGGTCACAAAAAAAGACGGTAGTCCCATGACTACCGTCTCCTTTAGTTTCCTATCAAAGTACTTTGATTGCTTTCTTAGGGCACTTCTCTGCGCAGGTTCCGCAGTGTGTGCACTTCTCCTGGTCGATAACGGCCACGTTGTTTTCTACAGTAATGGCGCCGGCTGGACAGTTCTTTTCACAGATGTGACAAGCGATACAGCCGATTGTGCAGTACTGGTTAACGAGCTTACCCATGTCCTGGGACTTGCAGGATACAACCTCTGTTGCATCATATGGGATAAAATCAATGAGGTGGCGAGGGCAGATATCTACGCACTTGCCGCAGGCCTTACACTCTTCCTTATCTACTACTGCAATGCCGTTAACCACGTGGATGGCATCGAACTGGCAGACTGATACGCAGCTGCCGCCGCCAAGACATCCGAAGGAGCAGGTCTTAGCTCCGCCGCCTGGAGCCTGAGCTTCAAGTCTGCAGTCCGATACGCCGTTGTAGTCGTACTGGCTCTTAGCCTTTTCACAGTCGCCCTGGCAGTGAACGTAGGCAACCATTCTTGTGGAGGCGCCTGCCTCAACGCCCATAATACCTGAGATCACGTCAGCTACTGCCTGGCCACCTACAGGGCACTGATTAACAGCAGCTTCTCCTTTTGCTATCGCTGCAGCACATCCTGAACATCCGGGGAATCCGCATCCACCACAGTTATTGCCAGGAAGAGCTTCTAAGATAGCCTGTTCTTTTTCATCTACATCAACATGCAGCTTGAGGTCTGCGATGCCAAGAATAAGTCCAATGACAATTCCAACACCGGCAACCACTGCAGTTGCAATGATTATTCCAGTTATCATAAGTCAATATCTCCTTTTATTTGAGAGCTGAGAATCCAGTGAATGCAATTGCCATAAGACCAGAGGTCAAAAGAACCAGTGGCATTCCCTTAAATGGTGCAGGGATATCATTGTATTCCATCTTTTCACGAAGGCCTGCAAGGATGACGATTGAGATTGTAAATCCAACTGCTGTTGCAAAGCCGCATACAGTGCTCTCTAAAATAGTGTATCCATCAGTTACGTTGTTAAGTGCCACACCAAGTACTGCGCAGTTTGTTGTGATAAGAGGAAGATAAACTCCAAGAGCCTGGTATAAAGATACCACGAACTTCTTGAGGATCATCTCTACAAACTGAACCAGCATGGCTATAACAAGGATAAACACGATGGTCTTAAGATATGACAGATCAAGTGGATCCAAAATAAACTTGTAGATGATGCTACATACAAGTGATGCCATTGTAATAACGAAGATACATGCAGCACCCATTCCAAGAGCGGTGTCTGTTTTCTTGGAAACACCAAGGAAAGGACAAAGTCCAAGGAACTGGCTAAGTACTACGTTATTTACAAGGGATGCAGTGATCATAAGTCCAATAAGATTAACTATTACTTCTCCCATTAGTTTTCAGCCTCCTTCCTTGCTTCCTTTTCTGCAGAGATCTTATCTGCTGCTGCCTCTTCAGCTGATGAGCAGCATCCCTGTCCGAACTTGGATGTGTCTTTTCCCTTCTTAGCCATGTTCATCTTAACCTTGTTCATGATGGCAATAAGGAATGCCAGAACAAAGAACGCACCAGCCTGCTGGATGAAGATGCTGATTGGCTGATAGCCAGATAGGAAAGCTCCAACAGCTCCGGGAACAACTGTACCTTCACCAAGGATCTGAACATCGAATGCTGTTCCAGCACCGATGAACTCTCTTATAAGTCCGATGCAGGTAATAGCACAGGTAAATCCGATTCCCATTCCGATTCCATCAAAGAATGAAGGAACAATACCATTTTTGCTGGCGTAAGCTTCTGCTCTACCGAAGATGATACAGTTAACAACGATAAGAGGAATGTATACGCCCAGGGCTGCATTAAGAGCAGGAACATAAGCTTTCATAAGAAGCTCTACTAAGGTTACGAAAGAAGCAATTACTACAATGAAGGATGGGATCCTGACTGTAGAAGGAATTGTCTTACGAAGTGCTGAAATAACAGCGTTACTAAGTGCAAGAACGAAGGTTGTTGCAAGTCCCATTCCAAGTCCGTTGATAGCTGATGATGTTACAGCAAGTGTAGGACACATACCTATCATCAGTACCAGTGTTGGGTTTTCTACAACAAGTCCGTTAAAAAATCTCTCGGCAGGAGTGTTCTGTTTAAAGCCTAAAGCGCCTTTTTTTGCTTCCATGCTAATCAGTTACCCCCTTTCAATACATTTTCAAAATATGCTACTGCTGCGTTAACGCCGTTTGTAACAGCTCTTGATGTGATGGTTGCACCAGATATTGCCTCTATCTGAGTTGCAGGGTCACTTAGCTGTCCGTTTTTAACAACGCTAAACTGTGTAGCTGCCTTATCAGCAAACTGAGGAACAACTACCTTCTCAGCATTCATTCCAAGGCCGGGAGTCTCAGCGATCTTGATGATGGAGATGCCATTGACGTTTCCCTCATTGGTGATACCAACTGTGTAATCGATAAAGTCGCCATATCCCTTGGACTTAACCTGGATGACATATCCAAGACCAGTTCCTGCGGAGTCTTTAGCTTCTTTTACACTTTCAATTGTTACGCCTGTAAACTGCTCTGAAATAGCAGCTGCACCTGCCTCGTCTGTAGCCACATCATCAAATGTAGCGGCAGTTGCAAATACTGACTGGTTAGCCTTGTCCTGTGCAAGCTTGTCCTGGTAAGCTATAGGCTCTTTTGTAACCTGATAAACAATACCAAGAAGTACGCCGGCAACAAGTGTTATTGCAAAGAGGATAAGGGCGTTTTTGATCATTGACTTTGTATCGTTCATGCTTTTTTCGCCTCCTTCTTTGCAGTTTTCTTAATACCGAAGGCCCTTGGAATAGTGAACTTCTCAATAAGGGGCACAAGAAGGTTTGTGATAACAATTGCAAAGGATACGCCCTCAGCATTGGCACCAAAAATACGGAAGATTCCTGTAAGGAGGCCAAGGATGATTCCGTAAATAACCTTACCCTTAGGAGTTATTGGGCATGTGACATAGTCGGTTGCCATAAAGAATGCTCCCAACATAAGTCCGCCACCTGCAAGATGAGCTGCGATATATGCGAAGTTAAATCCATATCCGCCAAAGAGCCCAACAAAGATAACGAAAGAAATGATGTATGTGAATGGGATCACATAATCGATGATTCCTACTGCGAAAAGGATCATGGCACCGATCACGATGCAGAGCATTGATGTCTCACCAATTGTTCCGCCTGTGCGACCGATGATCATATCCATTACGTTAACCTCTACACCGTTTTTCAGGTTTGCAAGTGGTGTTGCTCCTGTATAGGTGTCAGTTACGAAGTTGGTCATAAGAGCTGGGAATGACAAAACAAGGAAACACCTTCCGCCAAGGGCCGGGTTCATGAAGTTCTGTCCAAGTCCGCCAAAGAGCTGCTTGACCATGATTATTGCAAATATACTTCCAAGGATTGGTACCCAGAAAGGTACTGTTGATGGAAGGTTAAGTGCAAGTAAAAGTCCCGTTACAACTGCAGAAAAATCTCCTACTGTAATGGGCTTATGAAGTGCCTTCTCATAGATAAACTCCGAGAGCACAGCACTTGCTACTGATAATAAGATAATGATAAGTGCATTCAGTCCAAAGTTATATATTCCAAAACCTGTGGCAGGAAGCAGAGCTATGACCACCCACATCATGATGTTTGAAGTGGTTGTCTTGGATCTAACATGGGGATTGGATGACACTCTTTTTAGTTCACTCATTCAAATGTCCCCCTTACTTCTTTCTCTTACCGAGCTGGATCTTACGCATACCCTTGATCAGCTGGGTGAGCTGACGTCTTGCAGGGCAGATATAGCTGCAGCATCCGCACTCGCAGCACTCCATGCCATACATGTCAAGGAATGCCTTCTCGTTGTTATGTTCAACCGCATCTGCCAGATTCTTGGGTACGAGCCTCTCAGGGCATACCTCAACACAACGTGCACAGTTGATGCAGGCTGATGGCTCAAGAGCTGCTACCTCGTCCTTGGTAAGGCAGGTAAGAGCTGATGCAGTCTTGGTTGTGGGAACATCAAGGTCAAAGAGAGCAAAGCCCATCATAGGACCACCTGAGATGATCTTGGCAGGCTCGCACTTAAGGCCAGCGTCGTCAAGAAGCTCTCTATAATTAGTTCCAATCCTTACCTTGTAGTTCTGAGGATTCTCTACAGCCTCTCCGGTAATGGTAACGATCCTCTCCATGAGAGGTCTGCCCTCCATTACTGCTCTTCTTACAGCGCAGAGAGTATCTACGTTGTCAACGATGCATCCGGCGTCTGCAGGAAGCATTGAAGAGTTGATTTCTCTTCCTGTGACAGCATAAATGAGCATACGCTCAGCACCCTCAGGATACTTGGTCTTAACGGGTTTTACGCTTATATTATCTATATCTTTTGTAAGTTCTTTGAATTTAGCGATCGCGTCGGGCTTGTTGTCCTCGATTGCAAGAATACCTCTCGCATTAGGGAAGATGCTGACTGCAATCTGAAGACCTTCAAGAAGAAGCTCTGGCTCTTCGATCATCCTGCGGTAGTCAGATGTAAGATAAGGCTCACACTCTGAGCAGTTGGCAATGACATAATCGATCTTGTCAGGCTCCTTGGGAGAAAACTTGACAGCGGTTGGGAAACCTGCGCCTCCCATACCTACCACTCCGGCCTCACGAACAGCTGCAATCTTGTCCTCTGCAGTCATCTCCTCGTAGGGCTTTAATGGTTTAAACTCAACTTCTTCATACTTCTCATCGTTCTCAACGATGATACAGTCGCACATAGCTCCTGTTGCCAGGCGTCTCTTTTCAATAGACTTAACTGTTCCTGATACAGTTGAATAGATCGGTGCAGAAACAAAGCCACCTGCTTCTGCGATCTTCTGGCCTGTCAGGACGTGGTCACCCACTGCAACAATAGGCTTGGCGGGCGCGCCGATATGCTGTGATACCGGATACACCAGTTCCCCTTTTGGGAAAACTATTTTGATGGGCTTATCCTTGGAAAGCTCTTTGCCTTCGTAGGGATGAATTCCACCAGTAAAAGTACCTCTTGCCATTTTCCTACCTTCCTCCATTTTTTCTATATCATCTCTTAGTGAAAAGAGCTGATAATCTACCTTTAATTATACTATTATTTGCCAGATATTTTTTGATTAGCATCAAACTTTATATCGTTAGTTTTTTCACGAATCAAGGATATGTGCTATCACATGTGAAGCATACAGGCTCATGGCAAACCTGCTCTTTTTCATGTTTTCATTGAGGTCAAAAAAGAAACTGTTATCCTCGTAGTCTTCTTTAAAGAATGGGGCAAAGCAAAGATCCCACTCCCTAAGGAACTGCCCGGTCTTTTTGGTATAGCAGTTTGAGGCAGTTGCCTTTTCTCTGTGAGCCTTATCTACAAACTCTGCCAGGGACTTGTGGATCGCCACGTCCTCCTGGGGCAGATAGTAGTAATCCTTATAATTGGAATAAAAGTACTTAAGCTCTGTCTCGTACAGCGGAACCCGAAGTGTAGCTTCGCCTCCTTCAGTCTTAAAGTAGCACCCTTCTATATTGCCAGCCAGTGATGATGGAAGCTCATAAGGGAGCCTTAGTTTCATGAAGACTTCGCTCTTTTCCCTGCCATCAAAGTCTCTAAATCTGTTGGCTGATACCTTAACTGCCCTTACAGGAAGGCTCCCTTCAAGACCCTCCATGTAGCTGTTTTCATCGATCTCTTCATCGGTCCTTACAGAAACCTCAGGCATGTTCTTAAACTGCTTAAAGAAAGAGTCGTAGTACAGCATGGGCAGTAGTCCAAACATTCCCTTTACATCCTCGAAGTTGTGAAGAAGAAGGAGCCTCTTATCTTCGCTACCTCTTTTCTCAACATAGCTCTTGTACACAGGGATGAGCTTGCCTCCATCGTACTGATCCTGCCTGTCGATGCCCAGGTAGAGCTCGATTGTTTTTTGCTTGCAGTCAGGGAGCCCCAGCTGTTTCTTGTAGTTCTTAACCTGCTTGTACAGATCAAAAGAGTCCATATCAGCCGTGGGATCTGACAGGTCATATTTCTCATACTTGGCCTTCAGAAATGGTATATCAAATCTGTCCCCGTTAAAGTGGACCAGCTTTTTAAAGCCCTTTGAAAAGTCCGAAAACGCAGAAAGGACCTGTTTCTCATCAGCTGCCGACAGAGCCAGGAACTGGATTATATTCCAGTCGTTGCCTGCCTTGTACGCAGCGCCAATAAGATATAGGTCCGATGTCTTAGGCGAAAGGCCAGTTGTTTCGATATCGATAAAAAGAATCTCCCGCTCTTCACAGTCAAGGTTCTTTATAAGGATCTCCATATCTTCACTTTTAGGTCTTTCAATTATTTCGTTTGTTCGAATCATGCTGTCCCTCTTTCCGAAATCACCTACCCCTCTAGTATATCAAATTTTCCGCACAAAAAAAATCCCAAAAGCCGCACTAAATGTGGCCTTTGGGATTATCATATCGTTGTCTTTGATCAGGGCTTCTCGTAGTAGAAAGAATTCTTTCTTACAAAACCGATTTCCTTGTAATTGATGATCTGCTCTGTGCTTCCAATAAAGAGGATTCCGCCGGATGCAAGATTTGCATAATACTTTCTGAAAATGTCGTCCTTGGCTTCCTCTGTGAAGTAGATAAGAACGTTTCTGCACACGATAAGGTGCATATCCTTTGGATATGGATCACGAAGAAGGTCTGCCTGCTTGAATGTAACGCGGGATGTGATCTCGCTACTAACCTTCATCTTGCCGTCAGCTGTCTCTGTGAAGTATTTCTTTTTAAACTCCTCAGGAACGTTCTGAACTTCCTTCTTGTCGTAGATAGCTGCCTTAGCCTTGGCAAGTACTACTGCGTCAAGGTCTGTTGCTATTACGCTGATCTGATTAAGAGGAATGTGCTTAGAGAGCATCATAACAATGGTGTATGGCTCATCACCTGTTGAGCAGGCTGCACTCCAGATCTTTAGGTTCTTGCCGAACTTGCTCATGAGCTCCGGAACCATCTCTTTGTCCATGAGCTCCCACTGTTCCTTGTTTCTAAAGAACTCTGAAACGTTGATGGTAAGATAGGTAACAAAAGAATCAAGGGCTTCCCTGTCCTTCTTTATAAGATCAAGGAATCCGTCGTAGCCATTAACCTCATACTTTCCGATAAGAGTATCGATCCTTCTCTTCATCTGCTTTTCTTTGTAGGCGTTAAGGTCAATCTTGGTAAGGTCGTAAACTCCCTTTTTAAACCACTCGTAATCAGCTGCCATACAGTACCATTTCCTCCTAGTGTTAAATTTAATGACACAGTCACTAATATAATTCTAAACTGTTTCAAATTGTATGTAAAATGAAATAATTATAAATATAATATCGATATATTTCGCAAATTGTCAAAAATCATTGTCCACTGAATAAGTGGTATCTCCAACCGTCACTTCCTTTACGGAAGGCTCGGCGCTAAAGAGCTTCTCATCTACATAGTTAAATTTCTGGTAAGGAGCACCATTTTCAATTGCCCTGATAAGGGTACTTACCCTTGGGCCATGAAGCGGATTACACTCTGCAATGCAGGATATCTTGCCCTCTCTGGCATATTCAAGGGCTGTTTCATTTACACCGTCAAAAGAGACTATCATTATCTCGCCCTTTTGGATGTTGGAGCCCACTTTTTTCCCTGCGCTTTCTATGGCATCTATGGCGCCAATGGCCATGTTGTCGTTCTCGCAGTAGACCACGTTTATGTCGTCAAATCGCTTAAGAAGCGCCGCCATGACTTCTCTTCCTCTGTTCTCGGTAAAGTCTCCGCTTATCTCTGCCCTAAGATTCCAGCCGTTGTCCCTTGCTGCATTGGCAAGGCCTCTGGTCCTTCCTATCTGGGCTGTTGAGCCTTCGCTTCCCTGGATGTTCACGATGTGAAGATCCTGTGCTGCAATCCCCTTTCCCTCTGTAAAAGCTTTGATCCAGGCTGCCATCTTCTGGCCTTCAAGCTCAAAGTCAGAGCCCACCCAACAGGAATAGAGGTTTTTGTCTGAGGTATTGACTCTTCGATCTACCAGGATAACAGGGATTCCTGCTTCCCTGGCCTCCGACAGTACAGTTTCCCAACCACTCTCAGTAGCCGGGGCCAGGACTATGTAATCCACCTCCTGCTGAATAAAGGTTCTTATGGCAGTTATCTGATTGGCCTGTTTTTGCTGACCGTTTTTATAGATCAGGGAATAACCGTTTTCCTCAGAAAGGGCCGAAAGCATCGAATCAGTGTTGGCACTTCGCCAATCTGACTCTGCCCCCAACTGAGAGAAGCCGACGGTAATTAAATCGTCGGCTTTTTCATATTCTTCACTTGACTCCGGAATAGTTTCCGGGGTAATGGCCCCGCAGCCTGTAAATAGAGAAAGGGAAAGGACAAGCAGGGCCATGAGCATGTATTTCTTTTTCATATTAAGGATCTACCTTCAGCTCTTAAGCACTTTGTTTTTCTGAGCCATTACAACTGACTGGATAAGAAGGAAGATGCACAGCATAGCTGCGATAGTGATACCTGTCCACCAGGCCTCATCAAGACCTGCAGATGCCACTATGTTCTGAATGGTGCTAAGTGAAAGAACACCAAACAAAGTTCCAATGATATTACCAACACCACCTGTAAGCATTGTTCCACCAATGATAGAGGAAGCGATGGCGTTCATCTCCATACCCATTGCATGGCTGGCTGAGCCTGAACCTACATGAAGGAAGTAAACGTATCCGCCGATACCTGCAAGAGTTGAGCAGATAAGGTGTGAAAGGAACTTGGTCCTCTTAACGTTGATACCCATCATAAGGGCACTCTGTCTATTACCACCTACGGCGTAGAAGCTTCTTCCAAGCTTGGTCCATCTGAGCACTATAAACAATATTACCATAATTATCAGTGCTACGATCACACCAATTTCTACATATGCAGGAACATAGATACCTTTTTTGTTAACTGATCCAAGGAAAGGCACATTGATACGTGTATCCTTAAGTGCCATGAACTCAGGATCTGCAACGTTGAAAGGTGCTGTGTTTACGATGGTTGTCATACCTCTTGCAAAGAACATTCCTGCAAGGGATACGATAAAGGGCTGGATATCAAGGTAAGCTACCAAAAAGCCCTGAACAAGGCCAAATGCAACACCTATGGCAAGAGCAAGAAGTACTGACCCCAAGATGCTGCCACCCTTCATATCAAGGTAAACTGCGCAGCTCATGGAAACAAGAGCAACTACGCCGCCTACAGAGATATCGATTCCGCCAGAGATCATTACGATACTCATTCCTGTTGCGGTAATGATAAGTGCTGCGTTGGCATTTAAGATGTTAAAAAACATCTGGGGCTTTGTGAATCCGCCGCCCTGGAACAGGATCGCTCCAAGGTACATAAGTACAAATATCACAATAGTGATGGTAAGAAGAAGGCTTGTGTCATTCATCTTATTAAAGATGCTTACTTTTTTCTTGTCAGTCACTTACGCCGCCTCCTTTCTCATAAATGGCACTTTCTTAAAGAGCTGTGCCATGAAATCTCTGACTGTTGGTGCAGAGAATATTACAAGAAGGATAACTACAACAGCCTTATAAGCAGCAAGGGCATCGGACTGCACGTTGAACTTATAAAGAGTTGTTGTAAGGAACTGGATAACATATGCTCCAAGGATTGAGGACCACATGTTGAACTTACCACCTGAAAGTGCGTTACCGCCAAGGGCAACAGCAAGGATCGCGTCCATCTCGATATCTTTTGCAATAACTGAGTAGTTGATGGTTGACAGACGGCTAACCTTGATAAGGGCAGCTACTGCAACGCAAAGACCCAGGATTACAAAGCTGATGAACTTGATAAGTGTAGGGTTGATACCGTTAAGTCTTGAGGAACTTTCATTGATACCAACTGCCTGTGTGTAAAGCCCAAGGTTTGTGAATTTAAGCACCAGGGCTATGATAGCTATACAGATCGCCACAATGAAAACTGTTGTGGGGATCGGAATACCAGGGATAAATCCTCCAAAGTATGAGAACTTAGGATCTGGAACGATAGGAAGCTCGTTGTTGTTGATCCATGCTGCGATTGAACGACCTGCAGTGAACAGGATAAGTGTAGCGATCATTGGCTGGATCTTGAAAAGAGCTACCAGCGCACCGTTAAAGGCACCGCACAGCATTCCTACAACGCAGGCTACCAAAAATGCCACAATGATTGGAGCCTGGATGGTCTCAGGTCTTGAGTTACCACCGCAGAGAACTCTAAGCATAGCAGAACCTGCAATAGCAATTGTTGCTCCTACTGAAATATCCTGTCCGCCTGAAGCAGCAGTAACCAGAGTCATACCAATTGCCAGGATTCCAAGCTCTGAGCCATAGTCCAGAATTGTGATAAGGTATCCTGAAAGAACCGGATATCCTGCGTTATTTGTTCCAAGGGTTACCTTAAAGAACCCTGGATCGTTTATCAGATTTATTACCGCCAGAAGAATAAGTGCCATCAGCGGTATAAAGAGCTGATTAGATGTGATTTTCTTTAGATTAGACATACCTTATTCTCCTCCTGCGATAGTACTCATGATCTTGTTCTGTGTAAGGTCTTCTCCTGACAGTTCCCCTACTACCTTCCTATCGCGCATAACTACAAGTCTTGAGCAGGTCCTTAGCATCTCATCTGTCTCTGAAGAGATGAAGGTTACGCTCATTCCCTCTGATGCAAGCTCAAGTACGAGCTTCTGGATATCTACCTTGGTTCCTACATCGATACCTCTTGTAGGCTCATCAAGGATCAGATATTCAGGGTGCATGAGGAGCCACCTTGCAAGGATAACCTTCTGCTGATTGCCGCCAGAAAGTGATTTTATAGGAGTTTCAGATGAAGCTGTCTTGATGTTGAGCTTCTTGATATACTCCTCAGCGAAGGCTTCTGCCTTTGCCTTTGAAAATGGCTTAAAGAATCCGGTCATAACCTGAAGTGCCATGATGATGTTATCTCTTACTGAAAGGTCTCCTATGATACCATCTACCTTTCTGTCTTCAGGCAGGTATGCAATACCATTCTTCATGGCATCTAAGGGCTTATTTATCTTAACTTCCTTGCCATGAACCTTGACCTTACCTCCAAGGATCCTGTCAGCGCCAAAGATCGCTCTTACGCACTCACTTCGTCCAGAACCAAGAAGTCCGGTAAAGCCATTGACTTCACCCTTTTTGATGTAGAAGTCAAAAGGCTTAATACCTGCATCACTCTGAAGGTGTTCTGCCTCAAATACTGTTTCGTCTGCATCAGCGCCGTGATAACCGCCGCCTTCACCCTTTATGTCTGATAGATCATCCATTTCCTTGCCAAGCATCTTGGCAACAAGCTGTACCCTTGGAAGATCCTTGATCTCGTATTCACCCACAAGCTGACCATCCCTAAGGACAGTGATCTTGTCACATACTTCATAAACCTGATCCAAAAAGTGTGTTACAAAGATGATACCTACGCCCATAGCCTTAAGGTCTCTCATAAGGCCAAAGAGCTTTTCAACCTCCTGCTCATCCAGTGAAGATGTAGGCTCATCCAGTATCAGTACCTTACAGTCCATATCCACAGCTCTGGCGATGGCAACCATCTGCTGAACTGCAATTGAGCAGTTAGACAGCTGCTGAGTAGCCATTGCAGGAATATCCAGCATCTTAAGGAGCTTGTCCGCATCAGCGTTCATCTCTTTCCAGTTGGTAAGAGCGCTCTTTTCTCTGCCGATAAACATATTCTCTGCAACTGTGAGGTTAGGACAAAGAGTTATTTCCTGATATACAGTGCTTATTCCAAGTTTCTGGGCATCCTGAGGCGAGTGGATCTGGACCTCCCCTGATCCAGCAAGCTCAATGGTGCCAGCATCCTTGGTATATACACCCGTCAAAACTTTTATAAGCGTTGATTTTCCAGCGCCGTTCTCTCCCATCAGTGCATGGATCTCGCCCTTTTCCAGCTTAAAGTCCACATTCTGAAGTGCCCGTACGCCCGGAAATGATTTGTTGATTCCACGCATCTGTAATACTGTGGTTTCATTCATATGCCGGTCCTCTTTTCTCTTAAAAAAGGCGCAGCAGTCAACGCCGCTGCGCCCTAAAGTACTTATTATCAGATTCCGTAGTTATCTACATCATCCTGTGTGATTGTTGTTGCATCAAAGCCCTTCTCATCCATGATGATTGTCTTCTCTGAAAGGGTCTCGCCTGCTTCAAGCTTCTTGATGATGTCGTCGATGTAGCTTGACTGGAAAGGATTGCACTGTCCGTCGTAGTTCCAGTTCTGAGCAAGAAGCTCTTCAAGAGCCCACTTGTTGCAGTCAAATCCCATAACTACTACGTCCTTGCCAACACCGTGAGAGATACCTGCTGCATCAAGAGCTGCAACAGCACCCTTAGCCATATCGTCGTTCTCTGCATAGATTACGTTGAATGGTGTGCCAGCGTCGATAACTGACTGAACGATCTGCTGAGCCTTCTCAGCGTTCCACTCAGCTGTCTGCTGCTTAACGATGTTCCAGTTAGACTCTGCAGCAACCTTTGCATCAAGAGCGCCAGATCTTCCCTGCTGAGCAGCTGATCCCATAACACCCTGGATGTGGATTACGTTGTACTCTGAAAGGTTCTGGCCTGCAAGCCAATCAACAGCTGTCTGGCCTTCTTTTGCCATGTCAGATACGATAGATGCTTCGTAAAGTGAAGGATCTGCGTCGATTGTACGGTCGAAAAGGATAACCTTTACGCCTGCTGCCTGAGCATCCTTAAGAACTGAATCCCAGCCTGCTGTGTCAGCAGCTGAAAGGAGAAGATAATCAACTTCGTCCTGGATAAAGTTCTGAGCGTACTGGATCTGCTCGTCGTTCTTTAAGCTGTAAGCGAATGAAGCTTCATAGCCGTTAGCCTCTGTGAACTTAGCCTTAAGATCAGCGTCGTTAGCTGTACGATAACCTGACTCGTTAGGATCGTTGTTGATGATACCAACCTTGATCTTTCCTCCAGATGATGCAGGAGCTGAACCTGAAGATGCAGGTGCTGCGCTGCCACATGCTACAAGACTAAGTGTCATTGCAGATGCCATAAGAACTGCCAATACTCTTTTCATCATAATACTTATTCCTCCTAAGTAGTTTGAATCCGTAAGGACCATTCCTTACTTAATTACTATTCTAGAGAAAATAAGTAAAATAACCATTAAATAAAACATGAAAAAAAGTTGGATTTTTTATCTTTTATTTATTCAGTTTGATTTTTTTACGATTTCGTTTGATTTTTTCGGCAGGCGAATGGTAACTGTTGTTCCCTCGTCGTAGACTGAGTCAATGGAAAGTCCGTATTCATCGCCAAAATCAAGCTTGATTCTCTGGTTTACGTTGTAGAGCCCGTATATCTTTTTAGAATCAGGGTTTGTGTCTGTAAGGCCATCCCTTACTTCCTTGAGCCTGTCTGGTTCCATTCCGATGCCGTTATCTGAAACTGTGATGATGTAGTCACCTCCATCCTCTCTGCCGGTTACAGATATCTTGCCTCCACCTCTCTTTTCCTTGATGCCGTGGTAGAGGGCGTTCTCAACAACAGGCTGAACTGTTATCTTGGGGATCTCGTTTATGTACAGCTCCTCAGGAACGTCTATCTCATAGTCAAGAATGTCCTGGTACCTTATCTGCTGTATCTCCAGGTAGCTCCTTACGTGGGAAAGCTCCTCACGGATGGTCACTATCTCTTTTCCCTTGTTGAGAGAAGACCTGAAAAACTCTGAAAGAGACCCTACCATCTTAACAACCTGCTTCTCATTGCCAGCCTCTGCGGACCAGACTATGGCATCTAAGGTATTATAGAGAAAGTGCGGATTTATCTGGGCCTGAAGAAGGTCAAACTCGGCCTTTCGAAGCTGCTTTTGCTCTCTTGTGACCTGTTCCTCAATAGGTCTTGTGATGATAAGTGGTCCAACAATTGAGATAACACCAATTGAAATGATGGTCACAACAAGGATTGCTGTAAGGAGCTTGATGATATCCAGGTAGTACTGCCTGTTCTGCTCCTGGGCTGTCTGTATCTGCCTGTTTTCGTAGTAGATATACTCGTTTATGGTCTCCTGCAAAAGAGATGTCACGATCTGAACGTCGTTCTCCCAGATCAGCATGTTGTCTTCGTAGCGGTTGTCGTAGTCAAGATTCTCAATGATATTTCCAATGTAGCCTTCAAGGTTATTGAGGTACTTCTCAGCGCTGCCCAGTCTCTTTTTGTTATCTGGAGTATCAGTGATCAGCTTAAGAGAGTTTACTACCCCTCTTGCATCTGCAAGGAGGGATGGGATTTTGGAATCCTCAGGCATTACATTACCTACGATCAAAAGATAAGTCTCATAGTCAAAGTCTTCCTTGAAGTCCAGACTGAACTCAGATGCCACAACCACGGAGTTTAGCATGTCATTGTATCTGACGTTTATGAGGTACAGATTGTAAAAGGCATAGATCATAAACACCAGATTAGGAAGAAGCAGAACAATGTAGGACAGCCTTATCTGAGAAGCCAGGCGGGATTTATTTGTATTTTTCACTTTCCCGAAGAGCTCTCTCATTCTGCAGCCTCCTCTTTGGATCTGCCTCTATACTGGGTTGTGGTCATGCCCTGAGTCTTTTTAAACAGATATGAAAAATAGTGAGGGTCTTTGTAGCCCACAAGAAGGCTTATCTCTGCGCTCTTTTTTGAGGTTCCAAGGAGCATCTCTTTTGCCTTCTCAAGCCTATAGTCTGTCAGGTACTTGATAAAGGTCTGTCCTGTCTCCTGCCTGAACACCGCGCTCAAGTGATTTGGCGAGAAGTTCACGTGGGCAGCCAGCTTATTAAGGGACAGCTCATCGTCACTAAAGTTATCATCGATATATGCCATGACTTCCTTCACCACATCGCGATAAGAGCCTGACGAAGTGTCCTTTCTAAGGACTATGGCCTTTTTAAGGATTTCCAAAAGGTAGTCATAGGTCTTTTTCTCATCTGCAAGAAGGTCAGAAGCAGGAATCTGATCCCCGAGGCTACCCCTGTCAAGGAGAAGGTCGTTCTCCACAAAGTCAGCCACACAAAAATACACATCCATGGCAATGTACTGCCTGAGCATATTGGACCTTAAGGCGTCCTGTCCCATTCCGTCAAAGAACTCCTGCAGGAAGTACTCAGCCTCGGACTCCTCACCTCTTCTAAGGAACTCTCTTACATGACGCCTGTCAATGTGCCTTGGATCGATCTCAGATAGGATGATGTCATCGCTCTTTCCGTGAACCGGTCCCTCTGAGCCCACGAGAAAGTCATTGCCTGTAGTAAGGTACAGGTGGGCAAAGGCGCGGCTTGCAAGCTTGTAGCAGGTTGGGATATCTGTGATCCTCTCTACAGACTTACCTATTCCGCCGAAGTACTTGATATTTGGATACTGGGAAAAGAGCTTTTTCATCTGGGAAGTGCAGCCAGAAACCTTAGCTTCTGTATCCTCCTTGGAATCTCCCTTTATGAGGATCGCTTTGCCATCGATGTTTACATCAAATGTGGCGCCGCCTATGTCTTCAACGGTCTGTGATATCTGGTCAGATATCTTTACAACAGTGTTTGAGAACTCTCCGCTCTCATGCTTGATGGACCAGACCTTTAGAAGGATTATATTGTAACTAAGACCTGTTATGTCTATAGACAGTTCTTTTGCCCTCTTCAATAGATATGGAAGGTCTCTTGTGCCTGTGACCAGATCCTTAAAGAAGTCCTGCTTATCAAGCTCAGTCCTCTCCTTCATATCCTCTTCATATTTCTTTCTGATCTCAAGCTCCCTGTTTTTCTCCTCAAGTTTTTCTGCCACAAGGCCTATCTCTTTTAAAAGATTCTCAGCACTAATAGGCTTTGAAAGATATGATGATACGCCAATCTTTATCGCTTCCTTGGCGTACTCAAAATCTTCATAGCCTGTTAAAAGAATTATCTCAGTGTTTGGAAATTCCGCCTTGACCATGCGGCTTAAAGTGAGCCCATCCATAAAGGGCATCTTGATATCAGTTATGAGAATATCTGGCTTTAGCTTTTGTATCATGGAGTAAGCCAGCTCCCCATCGCCGGCTTCTCCACAAAACTCATAGCCGTTCTGATTCCAGTCGATCTTGTTTTTTATCCCCTCGCGGACGACAAACTCGTCCTCCGCCAAAAATACTTTCAGCATTTCCCCAAATTCCTTTTTACAATTATCCTACAAACAAAAAGAGGCGGAACAAGTTCCGCCTCTTAATAGCCATAAGCTTAATAATTATTTGTTCTCTTCGCTCTGCTCGGCGATAACCTTGTCGATATCAACAGATACTACATCGCCCTCTTCTGCTGGCTCCTCGTCCTTCTCAGGAGCGAACATAGCCTTGATTGAAAGGCTGATCTTCTTGTCAGCTTCGTTGAAGTCTACGATCTTAGCCTCAACCTCATCGCCAACCTTAAGTACATCAGCAGGCTTCTCAATGTGCTCTTTTGCGATCTGAGAAACATGAAGAAGTGCATCGATACCAGGCTCAAGCTCTACGAAAGCACCAAAGTCTGTCATCCTTGCAACCTTGCCCTTAACAACCTTGCCTACTGCATACTTCTCAGTTGCATCCTTCCAAGGGTTCTCATTGTCGAACTTTCTTGAAAGAGCGATCTTGCTGCCGTCGATACTCTTAACAAGTACCTTGACTGTATCACCAATCTTGAATACCTTCTTAGGGCTCTCAACTCTGCCCCAGCTCATCTCTGAGATGTGGAGAAGTCCATCTGCACCACCCAGATCAATGAAAGCGCCAAAGTCTGTAACGTTCTTAACTACACCGTCAACTACATCGCCAGCCTTGATCGTATCAAAGAGCTTCTTGGCTGCCTCAGCCTTCTCTGCAGTTACAAGCATACGTCTGTTACCGATGTATCTGCGTCTCTTAGGATTGTACTCAGTTACTACGAACTGGATCTCCTGATCCTGATACTTGGAAAGATCCTTCTCATAGCTGTCTGAAACAAGGCTTGCAGGAATGAAGATCCTTACTTCATCAACTACAACTGTAAGTCCACCCTCAAGTACCTGAACAACCTTAGCTGTAAGTACCTCTTTGTTGTTGAAGGCTTCCTCAATTCTCTTGTTGCCTCTGTCAAGGGCAAGTCTCTTGTATGAAAGAATGACCTGACCATCAGCATCGTTGGTCTTAAGGACCTTAACGTCCATTGTGTCGCCAACTTTAACGGCTGTTGTAAGGTCAATACTATTGTCGTTAGAGTATTCGTTCTTGGTAAGTACACCGTCGGACTTGTAACCAATGTTAAGGATTATCTCGTCAGGCTTAACGTCAATAACAGTTCCCTCAACAACCTCCCCTGTGTGAATTGTTTTGAACGATTCGTTAAGCATCTGTTCAAAAGTTTGTTCTGACATGTTTCTGAACCTCCTCAATAATGTTCTTTGGGGTTGAAGCCCCGGCGGTAATGCCCACTAGTCTGGCCCCATCTGGTATCTCCAGCTTAAGGTCATCAAGTGTCTGAATAAAATATGTGCGATCACATCTCGCAGCGCATATCTCATAGAGTTTTCTTGAATTTGAGCTATGCGCACCGCCTATGACTATCATAACGTCAGCTCTGGATGCGATTTTCTCAGCTTCTGTCTGTCTTTCGTCAGTAGCGTTGCATATAGTATTCACAATATTAATATTGTAACCATAATTATGTAAGATTTCAATGGTTTCTTGAAATTTGTTTTTGTTAAAGGTAGTCTGGGACACCACTGTGTAATCCGCGTTTCTGTCAGCGCTGAATTTTTCTGCCATTTCAGGTGACTCCACCACGTAAACAGGGCCATTTGCGTAGCTTACAATTCCCTCAACCTCTGGATGAGATTTACTACCTACAACAATGATGCTTTTGCCCTTTAAGCTCTCCTCTTCCACGATCCTGTGGATGCGTTTAACAAAGGGGCAGGTTGCATCTATGATCTCAAGACCTGTCTTTTCAAGGGCGGCGTGAACTTCCTTGGTGACTCCATGGGACCTTATTATTACAGTTCCCTCAGTAACGCCCTTCAGGCCATCTACATCCTCGATCACCTTAACGCCTTTGCTCTCAAGGTCTGATACCACGATCTCATTGTGGATGATGGGGCCAAATGTATAAATATTCTGCTTTTTATTGCTGATCTGTTCATACACGGTATCAACCGCTTTTGTTACTCCAAAACAGAAACCAGCATGCTCAGCAACTACAACTTCCATAAAATCTCCTTAATGCCGTGCATCACTATTTTTCGATTGATATAGATTAAGTATCTTTTCCGCTACCTCATCTATAGTCATATCTGATGAATCTAATAAAACTGCGTCCTCAGCCTGCCTAAGCGGTGAGTTTTCCCTGTGCATATCGCGATAGTCCCTGTCGATGATATCCTTCTCGATCTCGTCGATGTTGCAGTCTGTTCCCTTGGCGATAAGCTCCTTGTAGCGGCGCTCAGCACGGACTCTGGAGCTGGCTGTAAGGTACACCTTGAGGTTGGCATCAGGAAGTACAACAGTTCCGATATCACGGCCATCCATTACCACATCTGTAGTTTTGGCCATCTTCTGCTGAAGCTCCACAAGTTTTCTGCGGAC